>Ga0209541_10000471_pt1 | contig 79406 bp, 105 predicted proteins | sample RifCSPlowO2_01_FD_184027 | JGI IMG/M metagenome (GOLD analysis project Ga0209541, IMG submission 184027) | Groundwater microbial communities from Rifle, Colorado - Rifle CSP2_plank lowO2_0.1 (SPAdes) (version 2) | ecosystem: Environmental > Aquatic > Deep subsurface > Groundwater | place...
TATCTGTTGGCCAATGAACTCCTAAGTAAATTCTTGAAATTCCTACAAGTATTATAAATGATACAAGAATTGTTGTAATAAATTTTTTATGTTTAAATGGTAATTTCCAAACAAGATAAACTAAAAATCCATAGAAAATTATAGCTCCCATTGCATGCCCGCTTGGAAAACTAGAGTTTGTTTTTGATTCTAGTATATTTGCAATATCACTAGTTGGTCTTGCTCTATTAACAATATATTTAATTAAAGGATTTAAGATATTACCTAAGACAATAAAAATGGTAAAAAATGCTTCTTTACGATAATGTTTAATATAAAAAAACGCGGCAATTATAGGAACTATTAATAAATAGCTTTTTGTTGAGCTTATTAAACTAATGAATTTCATTATTAAAGTAAGCCAATTAGGTTGAAAAGATTGAATTATGTGTATAAATGCTATATCAAAATTTAATATTTCCATTTTTAAAATTTCTAATAAGTTTTATCTTTAATTTCTTTTATAAATCTAGATATTGTTTTCAATATATTTTCAGGCTGAGTTTTTAATATTAAAGAAGTTTCTATTAATATATCCCCCGTATATTTCTTTGTAGAAGTTAATTTAAATGGAACTTTTTTGTTTTTCTTTACAATATCTTTCCATAAATTAAATAATTCTTCTACTCTTCCAGGAATTTGAGATACTTCACAATTTAATAATTTTGAAGTTTCTTCTAATATTGAATTTTCTTTATTTTCTGCTTCTAAAGCTTTTTTTCCTGCCACAAATTCAATTCTTACAATAGAGTCACTTATTTTATTAGACTTAAGAATTTTAATTTTTTCAGCTTCTATTGTATTATCTAGATGAGTACCGCCACATGCTTCAACATCTGTATTTAGAATGTTAACTATTCTTAATTCTTTTCCAGGAACTACTCCGCCTTGATAAATTGAAAAGCCGTATTTTAATTCTGCCTCATCTCTTGGAATAAATGATTTTATTATTTTGATTTTTGATTTTATTATGTTATTTGATTCTTGTTCTATTTGTTTAAGTTCTTCTTCTGTTAAACTAGAATAATGAGTAATGTCAATATGTGCTTTTTCTACTGTTTTTTTAGCTCCAGCTTGATTTATATGATTTCCTAGAATTCTTCTAGAAGCTGCATTTATAATATGAGTTGATGTATGGTGCTTAGCTAATTGTAATCTTCTTTCTAGATCTATTTTTACTTCAACTATGTTATTAACTTTAAAGCTTGGATTTTTTTCTAGAACATGAATTATATATGGACCTTGTTTATAAACTTCAATTATTTTAATTTCATTTAAATAACCTATATCATGTAATTGACCACCACTTGTTGGGTATGCTATAGTTTTATCTAAGATTACTTTATTTCCAATTATTTTAAGGATTTTTGCTTTAACCTTGTCTAGTTTATAATCAGAAAAATAAAGAGCTTCTGTTTCTTTTATGTCTTTTAAATTTAATTCTTCTTCTTTTTTAGTTTGATGCTCTTGTTTTACATTTTCATGTAATAAAGAAACTTTTGAGTAAAAATCTTCTGGAATCTCTAATAATTTTCCTTGTTTTACAGCTTCTTCTTTTATTAATTCTGGGGGAATTCCATTACTATCATATAATTTTATTAAATCATTTTGAGAAATTTCTTTTGATGTTATATTTTTAACAATTTCATTTATTCTTTGTTTGCTGTTTTCAAATTTTTGTTTTTCTACATCAAGAATTTTTTTAACATCATCAATATTTTCTAATAAATCAGGATAAAGTGTTTTTAAATATAAAGCATGAATCTTACAAATGTCTGGAAGATTAATATTCCATTTGTATTTATCAATGAAACTTAAGGATCTTCTAAATAAAACTCTTAAGTTATAACCTCCACTTGTATTACTTGGCAATGCTCCATCTGAAATTGCTACTAATAATGTTCTTGTGTGATCTGCTATACTATAAATTGCTGCCAATGTTAAAACTTGTTCTTTTAATTCATCTTTTGTATATCCAATTTTATCAGCAATATCATTCCATGTTTTATCTGAATCTTTTACTTCATCTAGGTTTAAAAGTCCTGCATAAGGTACAAATTTTGAAATTAAATTTTTATCATAACTAATCTTTGTTTTTTTTAATAATTCTTTAACTACTGTTGGAAATACAACATCATAGCTTGTTGGACTTCCACTCGAAAACCAAGTATTTCTTTCATGTCCCATTCCCATGTCTAAGACATTTAAATCAAGATCTTTTATTGAATCATTAACAATTTTATATTTCATGTAAACTTGATTTCCTAATTCTAAGCCTTCTGAAAAGAATTCCATACAAGGACCTAGATTTCCACCACCAAGCCAAGCATCTTCATGAAATATAATTTTTTCATTATTTATTCCTAGACCTTTTCTTAACCATAAATGAATATCTTTAAAGTATTTTTCTTGATCAAATTTATTTTTCTTATCAAAAGCATGTTGTCCAATCATATCAAATCCAGTATTATGGGCTCCTGTAATTCCCACATTATCTATGTCATTAAATCTTAGGCAAAATTGAGGAACTGTTAATGGATTTGCTGGAGGTTGTACTTCTCCACTAACTACATAAGGTTGGAAGTCATAAATTGATGCCTGAACAAAATCAGTATCATCTCTCCAACGAGCTACAACAGGATATCTTTTTATTGGGGTATATCCTAATCTCTTGAACATTAAGGAAAACTTATTCCATACTTCTATGTAATCTAACTTATATTTAGCAGGAGAATTTCCTATAAATCTATATGAACCAGAACATGTTGAATTATCGCAATAATTTCTGTTTTCATCTGTTGACCAGAAAAATAAACTACAATTTTTACATTTTTTTCTTATAAAACCTTCTTCTTTTAGAACTTTGACTGCAAAATATTCTTCGGGAGACTTGGAGAATTTTTGTCTTAGCAATTTTTTATCTATTTCCCCCATCTAAAACCACCTCTCATTAGAGGGGGGGTACAGATGAGGATGAAAACCGGAAGTGTTAAACATATGATTATCCATTAGATTGGTATGGAAAAGACGTACAAATACAGATTGTATCCTTCTAACAAGCAAATTAATATCTTTAATAATATTCTTAATAACTGTAGATATTTGTATAATTCCATGCTTGAATATGAAAAATATATTTATGAGAAAGACATAAGATTTGCCAATAAGATTGAACTTAATAATCTTCTTCCAGATATTAAGATAATTAATCCTAATCTTAAATCTGTTCATTCTCAAATACTTCAGAATGTTAATGATAAAGTAATTAAGTCCTTTAATGGATTCTTTAATAGAATTAATAATGGAAATAAAGCTGGTTATCCCAGATTCAAAAACATAAATAGATATAATTCCTTTACATATCCTCAAAGTGGGTTTAAATTTCTTAATAATAAAAAGCTTAAACTTTCTAAGATAGGAATTGTTAATATTAATCTTCATAGGATAATTAAAGGCAATATTAAGACCCTTACTATTATCAGGACTTCTACTAATAAATGGTTTGCTTGTTTTTCTGTTCATATTGATATTAATCCTCCTAAAAGAGAATCTAATAAAATAATTGGATTAGACTTAGGATTAGACAAGTTCGCAGTTCTTTCTGATAATTCTGTAATAGAAAATCCTAGATTTCTTAAAAAGTCATTAGAAAGACTTAGATTAAAGTCAAGACAATTATCCAAAAAGGAGAAAGGCTCATCAAATAGATTAAAATCAAGATTTAAGTTAGCTAAATTACATGAAAAAGTATATAACCAAAGATTAGATTTCTTACATAAAACAACCTTAAAATTTGTTAATGAATATAACTGCATTGCTTTAGAAGATTTAAATCCTTCTTCTATGAAAAATAAATATTTACAATTTTCTATTAATGATGTATCTTGGGATAGATTTAGACAACTGCTTACATACAAAGCAGAATATGCTGGTTGTAAGCTTGATTTTGTAAATCCTAAGAACACATCAAAAGAATGTTCAAAGTGTGGTAACATACAAGATATGCCATTGTCTAAAAGAACATACAACTGTTCTTGTGGACTTTCAATTTCTAGAGATTTTAATTCATCTTTGAACATCTTACATCATAGTCTTTTCCATAGACATATGGCAGGAACTGCCATTAAAGCCTGTGAAGAAGTTTCTGTAGAAACTTCTGTGAAGCAGGAAGCCACTTGCTTAAGCTAGTGGTAGTTCACCTATCATATATATAAACTATAAATGGAAATATTTAAATATATCTCTATTGAATATTAAGACATAAATGAGAAAAGGCTATTTATTAGGCATTTTATTGTTAATTTTATTTTTACCTATAGTTTATGCTCAAGATTTATCTATAAACTTAATTTCATCTAGTAAAGGACCGTATAAAGTAAATAATAATTTTAATTATGATGTTACTGTTTATAATAATGGGAATGAATTAGCAGATTATTATATAGAATATACAATTGATGGTCCAAATGGAATTAAAAAAAATAGTGTTTGTTGTAATTCATTAATTGGCAGAGCATCTGAGGTCCATCATGAATCATTTAATATTGATGCTGTTGGAAAATACTTTATTACAATAAAAGCTGTTTCTGAGAATGATGTTAACTTAGCAAATAATCAAGCTTCTATAGAGTTTATTTTATATAAAGATGATAATAATGAATTTTTGCAAAGATCTTTTAACAGAAATTTAGTTTTAAGCACTTTAATTTCAATTTTATTCTTAATAATTTTAATTTTTGTTTATGAAAGAATTATTAGTTTAAAGAAAAATAAGAAAAAACATTAAATAGTAAATATGACTATTACTTCATCGGATGAACTGGAGAAAATTATTGTTGAAGTTACCCAATCAGTTGGAGAACATATAGTTGAAATTTATTCTGGATCCCAGCCCCATAAATTACGCGAGACAATATTTGGTTATGAAAATGCCTGTGTACTAGTTATTGGATGCCGTAGGATATATGTACAACATTTCTTTGGTTTTTCAGAACATGAAGAATATGTTTCTTTTAGTTCGAGGAGAATAAAGGAAGCTCCCTTAAGCAAAGCTGAAATAAATGCCCTTACAAATATATTGAATATAACAGGTATTGAAGCATCAGTGAGCCCATTAGAAATAAATTTCAAAACAAGGCCTCTTAAGGGGGAAGTTAGATCTGCCTTTTATAATTATCTTGTTGCTGAGCAAAGAGTATATAGAACTACTAAAGAATATTTAGATGCTCTTGAAAAGTTGAGATAATTTAATCAGATTGAATATAAAACATTAAATGTTCATTCTTCTAAGTCTAGATTCTACTTGTCTAATTTCATCTCTAATTTTATCTTCATCTGTAAGATCTCTATGAAATTCTTTTAGTTTTGGTATTTCTATAGATCTTATTGGCATTTCTGTTCTGTGTAATTCTAATTTTAATGACTCATCTATTGGTAGTTTTCTATGTAAACTTAAGAAAGAATCATGAATATCATACATTAAAACTTTTAGATTATTTTGTAATGTTAATCTTTGAGACCTTACAGTTTTAAAATTATCAAAGTCTTTTAGTAATTTAACTACATCTAAAGCATCTGTAAGAATGTCTTTTCTTAAATATGTAGGACTATTTACTAAAACATATCTTGGAGATTCTTTATGCCTTTGTATATGTCTAATTATTTTTTTCTTCATCATTCAAATAACTTTTTATCTATGTCTAGTAGCTTATTCTTTAATGACTCTATTTGTGATTTCCAATTTTCTAGAGTTCTTTCTTCTTCGCTTTTTAATTTATGTAAGTTATCTAGCATTGATTCTGCATCCCTAATCTTCTTTTTTATATTTTCTAAAGATGAAAGAACATCTTTATAATTATCTAATTTTATAAAAATAGGTTTTTCTTGTGAATTATCAGATGTAAATGTTTCTTGCATTTTAGGTTGTTGATATGTTTGTTCTGGTTGATAATTATCTGAAGTGTCTTTTTCATATCTTGGTTTTTGTTGAGATTCTTCGTTATCAAAAGTATTAAGATCAAAATTTGGAGAATTTTGTAGTTCTGGAGTAAATTCTTGTTCTTGTGGTTTATATTGTTTTTGTCTTACTGGAATATAATTCATATTTCCTTTGGGTTGAAAGTTTTGGAATTTAGGTTTTTCTTGAGTAACTAAATTATCTGTAAGCTTTCTTTTAGGAATATCTTGCATTATTGGATTATTTAAAGCAGTTCTATATTCTTCTTCTCTTGATTTCATATTGTCTAGTTCTTTACTACTTTCATAAGTAGGAAATTCAGGAAATTTAATATCATCACTTATATTTTTTGATGAAGGCATTTCAGGTAAACTTAAATTAGATTCTTGTTTTAATCTCTTTTTTCCGAAAAAACTCATTAAATGTCACCCTCTGATTGTGTTTAAATTTGCTTTAATAAACTTTTCTTATTATTAATGTGTAGTGATTTTATGAAAATTAGTATAAAGATAGTTACAGCATATGGTTAGATCTAATTAATATGAGTAAGGTATGATATTTTAGTAAGATGAGTTTATTGAATAAGTTTAGAATATCTGTTTAACTATCAAATCTACTAATCCTTCAGGATCTCTATTAGTAGTATCTACATAAATTACATTCTTATTGCCAAGTAAAAGCTCATTATCATATCTAAGCAAAAATTCAATTTTTTGAGCCACTTTATCCAAAAACTTAATTTCTCCTTTTTTTATTCTCCCATCACGCATTAATAGCCTTTCCTCAATAATTTTTAAATTTGCTTTAGTGTATATAATATAGTCTGGAAACAGCAAATTAGGATTTATCCTTATTTCTCTTTCAAGTCTTACTGAATGATCTGCCATAGTGGAATAGATATATCTATCACAGACTACATGATTTGTTTTTAGTATATTTTTTATTTCTTCGCTAGCAATGATATTCCCAAGAAGATAATATTGTAATCTTATTTCATCGGAAGTAATGATTCCTTTTTCCTTTATATCCCTTATACATTCTGGAGGACTGTCATAATAAACTCCTTCAACTCTATCTGCGAGCTTTTTAGCAAGAGTTGTTTTTCCGCTTCCATCTATTCCTTCAAATAAAATAAATTTCATTTTACTATCTTGCCCGTTCTGTTCTCAATCAATTTAAGATAAATTAGACATGCAATCAGATCTGCAATTATTCCTGTTGGCATATTCGGCTCTTTTTCTCTTGTTTTATCATATACATACTGCATTGATTTTGATAATGAAGAACTTTTGCAGTGCGATAGTATTTTGGTCATAAATATCAGGGTCGGATAATTAGCAACGATCTCATTATTATGGTATTTATCTGATAGTTTTTCTGAACCTTCCAGTCTTCTTTGATAATATAATAAAATGTTGGTGTCTTTTTGGACATTAAATGTTCTATGATAATAACCACTCATTTCAAATGCTAGATTTTGCATTCTTTGTAAGTTGATGGTATCTTCAGATGTTGTCCTCTTTAAAACTGTGGGGACTCTATCTATAATTTCATTAACTGTTCTGCATTGGCCAGATACTTGTGAAATAATTAAAGGAAAAAGAAATTCTATTATCCCCTGATTTACTCTGCCTCCACTACGATTTTTCTTAGAATCCGCTTGAGCACGATAACATAAATCGTAAGTTTGGCAAGGAAATCTCTTTTTATATATCCTACGAGTTAAATCCTCAAAAGCATCGCCAATATTTATTCCAGCAGTCAAGAAATATTCGAGTTTTTGAAATTCGCATAAATCTTTAGATCTAGTTGTACAACCATCTTTTTCCGCTATTGGTTCAAGAACAGTTGCAATTTGAACATAGCGACGAACATCCCTAGGAATAATTCTATCTTCTAGTTCTGACCATACAATATTGTGAAATCTAGATGTGGTAGCCATGTTCTTGTAACATTTTTAGAGTATCGTGTACCCTTGCGCGAAGAATATCGTACGTAGCTTGATTGATTCCTATATTTGGGAAATCGTGTAAACTTGTGATTAGATTGAGATTAGGGCTTTCTATTTTCTGCATTTCTGCATGGATGTATTTAAGCCAATGTCGTTTGTGTTCTGGATTTTTCTTGATTATGTCATTAATTTGCGTAGCGTTGTGTATTCCTCCTTGATATTCTCTATCTGGTTCTAAAAGAGAACACAGAGCATCAACTGCTCCAACTTTCATATCCTCGTCAGTCGCGTTGGGATTTTGGTTGTTCCATTTCACATGATGATATTGGTGTCTGTGTCTTTCAAGAGAGGGAAGTACATAGAGATCAAAGTGTTCTTGTCTTCTGTCTCTATATTGGATTGCAAATCCTCTGATTACCTCCCACTCAAATTTGTTACCTGTTCCGATTATATCGTGTGGTCGTTGATGGTCCTCTTTTCCTAGTTGCAATTTTTCAAGATAATATTCAATATGTTGAACATGCCTAACTGTTCCGGTAAGCCAGTTCTTGATTTCTTCAGTAGTTGATTTCATTTTATGATCATGATTTAGACAAGTATTTAGATTGTCGTTGAACAAATATGTTCAACAAAAAGAAAGATTTATATAGAACGGATTATTTAATTTACCTATGATAGAAGAAGAATTAAGATATTTGGGGTTTACAGATAACGAGGTTAAAGTATATGTTACTCTGTTAAGGATAGGAAGAGGAAAAGCAGGAAGAATTTCTAAAGAAAGCAGTTTGGAAAGAACAAGCACATACAACGCACTTAAGAAATTACAGGAAAAGGGTTTAGTTTCTTATGTGATTGAGGCCAATAGAAAGGTCTTTGCAGTTGCTGAACCAAATAAAATTCTGGATATGTTTAAAGAGAAGGAAGAACGTGCAAAGTTAGTTATACCTAAGCTGGAGCAGTTGAAAAAGGCAGAGCAGGAAAAAGAGAATATTTTAAAATTTAGGGGGTATGAGGGTATCAAAACTGTGTTAAATGATATTCTTAAAACTTGCAAGGATGAGGAGGAACAGTATATTATCGGGTCAGAAGGTCAATTAACGCAGAGAATGCCAACATTTGCTAAGATATTTGTCGCAAGAAAAGATAAGAAAAAACTTCATGCTAAAGTTTTACTGAGAAAGGGAAGATTCAGCGATGTACGAAGTAAATATGCAAAAGTGCGTTTTTTACCACAAGACGTCCCATCACAATCAGTAACTAATATTTATGGAGATAAAGTTGCTATTATCCTCTGGTCAGAAATTCCAGAAGCAATAATTATAGATGATAAATCAACAGCAGAAACGTATAAAGCTTATTTTGAATTTATGTGGAAGAACGCCAGTGTAAAATAGGGTCAATCCCCATACAAATAAAGAAATATTGTTAGTAATAAGTCCCGTAGATGCAACAACGCAATTTATTAGAAAGCTTTTTAAACACATACCTATATTTATAGAATTCTCAAAAATATGAAGTTAAATGAAGAAATTGAGTCTAAGTTAAAAGAACTTCTTGTAGAAATTGAAAGCGAAGAAGCTTTTCCAATTATTAAATTCATAATAAATAAAAGAAATGTTTCTGAGTTTAAGATATCTGATAAACTGCTAATATCTATAAATCAAGTTAGAAATTTAATATATAAATTAAATAATTATAACTTAGTCACTTATATAAGGAAAAAAGACAAGAAAAAAGGATGGTTTATTTATTATTGGACTTTTCATGTAAAAGAAGCTTTATCTTCATTAGATAATATGAAGAGTTCAAAAATTGAAGGTATAAAAAAGAAATTAAAAGAAGAATCAGATACTTTATTTTTCTCTTGTCCCGATAAATGTACTAGAGTAGATTTTGAAACTGCTTTAGAAAATAATTTTAAATGTATAGAATGCGGAAAAGTTTTAAAAGAAGAAAGTAATGTTAAGGAAATAGGAGCTTTAAGTAAAGAATTAAAAGGCTTAGAAAAAAGGAAAAAAGAAGAGATTTCTAACTAAATATTAGTTTATATAAAGAATAAAAGACTTTACTTCCATCTAATGGAGGAACTGGAATCATATTAAATATGAATAATGTTATGTTAATTTGCCTTGTTACGTGCCAAAAAATAAGCTGATTTTTGCTTAAATTCTTAGATTTTAATCTAAATTTAGCTATTAACCATAAAACTAAGTTTGTAAAAGGGCCCATAAAAGAGATAAAGAACATTTGTAAATTTGTTGTATTTCCTATTTCTACATAACCTGGAGCTATTAATAAAAATGGAGAATGAACTAATTTTAGGACCACTGCTATTATTATGCCTAGTGGAAATACTTTAAAAACTGCTTCTAAGCCAAAAAATAATGCTGTAAATTTATGCATTAATTCATGTAAAATAATGCCTGGAGAGACTATTAAACCAGCATAAATTAAGCCTTTTAAGTAAGATTTTTTGTTTTTACCTCTTGGGATAGCATCTATAAAAATAAAGCCTAAAACTAAGCATGTTAGTAATAAACCTAGAATTTCTGAAATTGAGATTAGCATATAAAATTTAAATTTTGATTATTTATATAGTTTGTTGATGTTACTTTCTTATTTCATTGGTTAATTGGGTTTAATTTTAATTATTATATAATACTTTACTTATAATATAAGTTAATTATACTTATTTAATATGATATTTTACTTATAATATAAGTTAATTAACATATTATATCAGAATGGTACCAAAATCTTTATAAATAGAATCTTATCTAATAAGTAAAGATGTCTTTTGGTAAAAAAGAGAATAAAGAGAAATATGTAAAGTTATCTCTATCTAGTATTGCTAGACTTCTTAAAAAAAATAATGTTGAAGACTTAAAAATTGCTATTAAAATTTTAAAAGAAAGTACAAATCTTAGTGCTGATGAAATTTTAAATTTAATTCTTGAAGAGCATGGAGAAATATTAATTCCTATTTCAATATTTAGCAATAGAAAATTAAGTTCTTTACAAATTTTAGTCAAATATCTAAAAGAAAACTTAAATCTTAGTTTTAAAAATATCTCAGACTTAACTAATAGAGACCAAAGAACAATTTGGACAACTTATAATGTTGCTATTAAAAAATTTAATGAAAATATTATTATTAAAGATTTTGAGTTAAAAATTAATGTTTCTAAGTTTAGTAATAGGCAATTATCAACTTTAGAGGTTTTAGTTAGCTGTCTCAAGTTTGATTTTAAGTTAAAGAATATTGAAATTTCTAGATTACTTAGTAGAGATTCTAGAACGATTTGGACTGTGGTAAACAATATTGAGAGGAAAAAGATTGGGAATAAAAAAGAATAAATGGAGTAGTGTAAACTCTAAAGGAGTTAGTCCATTACTTGGAAGTGTATTAATTATTGGACTAGCCATTATGCTTTCTGCTTTAGTATACCAATTCACATTTGAGGAAAGTCAACAAACAATTAAAAATGTAGAGGAAGCTATTCAAAGTTCTCAACCAATTAACTTTAATATTAAAGATGTAAAAGTAATTGACTTTAAGCAAATTAGATTTTTAATAGAAAGTGAACATAATAAAGAAATTATTGGATTTAAAGCAAGAATTTATGGAGAAAAAGGAGTAAAAACATATTTATTAGATGGAGTAAAGCCATTTGAAACAGTTGCTTTAGTTACTGAATATAGTTATTCTGAAATTGGTAAAGTAACTAAGGTAGATCTAATTCCAACTACAGAAATAGAAGAGAAAGTATATGTGCATCCAATAAGTACAGAAACAACAATAAAGATTAATGAAGAATTAAGTGAAGAATGTAAGTTAGATGTTAACTTAAATTCAATTCCTGATTGTGTAGATGACTTTGACAATGATGGATGTACAAGAGATATTGATTATGATGATAATATAGCTTGTAACATAAATAGTTGTTTATTAAATAATGGATGTGATAATACCTGTAGACCTATAAGTTGTTTGGAAAATGAAGTTTGCAGTAATGGGCAGTGTGTTGCAGCACAACAAGGAGGAAGTAATTGTGTATTAACTAATGCTTATTGGTCTAAAACTGATGTTGTAGAAAATGACATTGTTGAGATAATAGTTACTGCCAATAATTGTGAAGGTAATGTAAGACTAACTTATGAAGAAGAAGATACATTTAGTCCAGATGATTTTATAAATAATTCTGAATTAGGTTTACCAACAAATGCTACTTTGATAAATGGAACTGCAAAAGTTACATGGAAAGTAAAGTGGTTTATGGATGAAGATGGTAATGGACCAAATCCTGAATTAAACTTTAATGCAAGTATAAATCCATCTATGATTTCAAATAGTAGCTTAACAATACAACCTGCAGGATTTATGGAATTAGTAAATCCAAGTGTTAATTTAATAACTCCTGTAGATAATGGTGCTTTGATTCCTGGAAATGTCAATTTTAGATGTGATATAACTGATATAATAGATGTAAGTAATGTATCTTTATACACAAACATTTCTGGGATATTTAGGAAAGAGAATTTTGTAAATCCTCATGAGTATGTTGCAGATAATGATACAATAGGATTATATCATTTAAATAACGATTCATTTTATCAAGAAAATCCAACTAAATTTGTTGACTTTAGTATATATAGTAATAATGGAAGTTGTTCAGGAATTCCAACAGGATGTCCATCTAGAGCTAATGGATTATTTTCATCTGCTGCTATTGATTATGCTCAAGCTGGACCTCCTGGAGATAGTATACAAATATTAGATAAACCAGAACTAGGCAATATGGATAATTTATCTGTATCTGTATGGGTTTATCCAAGATCTGGGGGAAGTGGAGGTGTAGCTTCAATTATTAATAAACCAAATGCATTTGTTTTAAGAATAGACGCAGCAGGTAGTGGAAGATCTAACTTTAGAGTTTATAATAGTCTTTCACAAAGTGTTAATGTATATTCAGTTCCTGGGAGTGTTCCTTATAATACATGGACTCATATTGTAGGCGTTTATAACAGTACTCATATAAGGATATATATTAATGGAATAGCTGATTCAGCCTCTGCCCAAATCACTGGAAAGATTAGAGACTCTACAGATAATTTATTTATTGGGAATAATGATCTTAGCAGTGCTACATTTGATGGATTAATTGAAGAAGTAGTTATATTTAATAGATCATTAGATAGTTCAGAAGTACAAGATTTATATTCAAGAGTTAATCCTGTACAATTATATTCATTAAATAAAACTATTAATGTAACAAGCTTTAGTCAATATAAGTGGAATTGTTTGGCTTATGATAACATAAATGCAGCCTGGGCATTATCAAACTTTACATTTAGAATAAATACACAAGGCATAACTAATCCATATGTTACTTTATTAATACCAACAAATAATTCAATACTTAATGAAAGTATTGTTAACTTTAGTTGTTCTGCTTATGATTATGAAGGAATCAAAAATATCACTTTAGAAATATACAATAAAGAATTTACAAATAAAATAAATATTTCAAAGGATGTTGGAGAAATAGCTAATAACGAGAGTAATATGAAGCTACTATTACATTTAAATAATGATAGTTACTACAATGAAAATTCTACATTTGTATATGATTCTAGTGAGAATGGTAATAATGGTATAGTTACAGAAGCAAGCTCTATTAATAATGGTAGAATAAATGGAGGATTTATGTTTGACTCTATAAATGATATTATTGAGGTTAATGGTTCAAATAGCTTAAACATTACAAATAATAAAATTAGTATTGAAGCTTGGTTTAATGTCACACAAGTTAGGGCAGGCATAATTTCTGGAGAAAATATTGGACAATGTTTAACCCCATACTTTACATATAATTTAGAAACTGAATCGACTGGTGCAATGGGCTTCCAAATAACTACAGATACTGGTCGAACTGGTTTGTTTGCAACAAATAATTACTTAATCAATCAATGGACACATATTGTTGGAGTTTATAATGGAACGCATATGAAACTATATATTAATGGAAAATTGAATAATACTATTGCTAAGAGTGGTTCTTTAGGTTATTTAGGAAGTAGATTCTTTGTAGGGAAGAATCAGGCTTGTAATGATTACGATTTTAGAGGTATAATTGATGAAGTTGCAGTATTTAATAAAGAATTAAGTGACAATGAAATATTTGAACATTATAATTTAACTAAGAGTAGATACACTGCTAATTTTGCTGTAAACTTAGATGGAGGTAAATATGAGTGGAATTGTTTAGCTACAGATATATATGGATATAGTAATTATTCTATATTTAACCATACCCTAACTATTAATGCCAAGCCAAATATTACAAGCATATTTATGGGTAATGATGGAAATATGTACAATTGTAAAAATGGTTGTTATATTAGTCCTAATAGACATTCTAATGCAACTAATATAAGTATGGTTGTAACTTTATTGGATAATGATTGTTCTTTAACTACTCATAAAGTATTTGTACACCTTTGTTTAGATTTATTTAATACTACTGGAGAAAGTACTGGAGAAAGTATGAATTCTATTTGCAATGAGATAACATCTAACTATACATTTGAGTTAAATAATTTAAGCATAAATGGACAAATTGGAGGAAATTATATTTGTAACTTTACCACTCCGCAATTAATTGGACCATCAGGACAGGATTATAGAGGAACTCCTGCATTCTTTATACCGCCAGACAATTATCAATTGTATGTTAATGTTACAGAACTAAATACTAATCTAAATGTGGGTGCATCAAAAGATCTTTATTGGATTTATAGAACATTAATGGATAGTGGATATATTAATGAGGCAAACAATGAGGTTAATACAATACAAATTGGAGATGGCAATATTCAATTAAATGAATTTAATCCAGGAATATTTGAATATAGATTACAGAACTGGGGTAATTTAATTTTAAATGTTAGTTGGAACTCAACTAATCCAACAAATACAGCAAACCAGCAATATTGGAATATTAATAATTTGAGTGATGGATTTATATTAGATGATGATGTTAATGTAGATTATCCAGATACTGGTTTAATTGCTTTAAATATTACAAATATTTCAAGGCAATTTGTATTTGGAAATGGTTTAAGGAGATGCATCTCATTTAGCTGCAATGGTCTTATTAGTGGTTTTTATTCAGTAAATGAAAGCCTATCTACTAGATGGCACATAAAACCACCTTTAGGGTTAGCTCCGGATCAATATAGAAGTGAAATAATTTATATTATAAAGCCATGGGAAAAATTTTAGAGAAAGGTTTATATATATAATATCATAAAGTTTTTTAGTAAAAAGAGGGATATAATGAAAAAAGGAAATGTAGGTTTATTGCTTCTAATTTTAGGGATTTCTTCATTTGTGATATTTTTTATTGGAAAAAATGCTATTGCAGATACTCCTTCTAAAGTTAATGCGACATTTGAAACTGTTAATACAGCTCCCTCTAGTTCTAGGAATATGTCAATACAACATTATATTTTAGGAACTCCAAAAGCCTTTGATTATTTTGATTTCAATGATGATGGAAGGGGTGCTGGAATTGCTGATACACACTATGTTGGAGGAATGCCCCCAAATAATGGTCCAAGTTTAAATTGGAGTGAAGGTTTTGATGTAGAGGGTCATGAAGTTAGAACTTATTTGTGCATTTCTTCTACTGCTGCTTTAAGAAATAGTGCTGTTCCTAATCTTTTTGGGGGATCGGTTCTCGAGTGTGATATTGTGGATAAATTTGGATTGGGTAATGAAATTTTAGACCCGCCTTATGTTATTACCCAAAGTGCTTTTTGGTTTAATAGAACTCATGAGAATAGAACATATTTTGTTAGAATGATTAGTGTTGAAAATACTGCACAAAGATTATTAAGCAGTAATTATGACACAAATATTAGTGTTGTAAATACAAGGCCCACAATGGCATTTAACTTTACAACTCCTGATTTACCATTCCCAAGCTCTCCTGAAGCTCATTCAAGAAGACCAGCTATTCAGTGGATGCCTAATTATCCTTCTTTAGATTATGATAATGGAACATCTATAGATAGATGGCCGGGAGATAATGTTACATATTTAGTTACTATACAAAATATTTCTGGGAGTAGAATATACTTAAATTCAACTTCATTATTAGATAATAGTTTTTTTAATAATCCAAGCAAATGGGCTTTTGATCTTGATTGGGGTAACATAATTTTTGGAGGTGTAGTTAATTCTACTTATAATTTCTCAATCTGGGCTAATGATTCTGCTAATTTATGGTCTGGTCCTTATAACGGACAGTTTAATTTGGCTGATTTTGTGCCTGATGTTCAAACAGTTTATATGGGGGATAATTTTACACAACCAACAAATTGTTCTAATCCTGGATGTTTCTTAACTCCCACAAGACATTCTAATGTTACTTCATTAAATGTTACTGTTGTTGTTAAAGACATTGATGGAGATTGTTTATTAACAGGACCTAATGAATTTAATGCTTATCTCCATCTTTGTTTATTTGTACCAGGTAATAATTGCAATGAACAAACTTTACAACATAACTTTACATATTACATAGACAAGGTTAGGTTTCAAGCACCTGACACTTGTTATTTTAATTTTAGTACAACTCCAGGACCAGGATCTGTAACTCCCGCATTCTTTATAGAACCTAGTAGTTTATATAGATTCTATGTTAATGTTACAAGCCAAAGTGGGATTAAAAGACCTTTAGGAACTGATACAGAATCTAGTGGTACTTGGACTTATAGACAATTATTAGATGCTGGGTATATTGATAATCAGATAGCTACACCTTATTTTGAGACTACTAATGTTACGGTAGGAACTCCTCTTCAAATTACCCCAGGATCATGGAGTAGCGGTACAAACAACTATACAACTTATAATTATGGTAATGTTATTTTTGATACTGCTTGGAATACAACCAAATTTGTAAAAGAAGGTGGAGCTACTGGTTGTGGAGCAATCCCATTTGAATGGATTCCAGATGACATATATCCTATACAAGTTGATGATGATCCATTACAACAGTTTGAGTTTCCAGGAGGTATTATACCTGTTAATATTCTAGGGGAGAGTCCTATAAGAAGATTTTATTATCCGGGCCCCGGAGGTCTAACAGGAGGAGTTGTTAGATGTGACAGATTTGATTGTAATAATAATCAATTAAATGAAACTTTGAATACTAACTGGCATATTAAACCTAGAGCACCATTATGCCCAGGCAAATATGGTGCTGTATTAGATGTGGTATTTTCAATTTATCCACCAGAATAAGGAGGAAAAAATGAATAAAACAATAACATATATTGCGATTATCTTAGTACTTATGAATTTTGTAGTTGCAGGAGTAGTTTTTCCAATTCCTGATTTGGAGCTTAAGCCAGGAGAATCTGGTAGATTCCAATTTTTAATTACTGGAAGTCCTCCTTTAAAATGTACTGTTAATCCAGATCATAAAACTCCTTTAAATGTTGAATTTGATAATATGGAAGTTATTATAGAGTCTCAATCACAACCATATTTTGGAACTATAACAGCCCCAAAAGATACTAAATATGGAAAATATACGGAAACTTTTTGTGTTTCATGCGAAGCTTTAGGAGAAGGGGGAGGATCTTCTTTAAGACAAAGTTTTTGTGATGTTCCTATTAATGTAGAGGTAGTTGGAGAAAGAACAAAAGAGAATATACAATTCCCAGAAAAACCAAAAGAGAAGATTGATGCTATAGCAATTATAGGATTAATTGTACTTATTATATTAATAATCGTATTAATATTATTTGGTATTAAAAAACCTAGAAATATTAAGAAGTAAAAATATTTAAACTTAAATAATAAATATGTTTTATGAAAAAAAGAGTATTTTTATTATTAATTTTTATTTTCATTGTAATTAATTTCAAATTAGTATATTCTTTTGAGATAAATGCTTCTTTTAGAACTCAGAATAGCCTCCCTGTACTTAATCCTATTGGAAATTTAACAGTTTTTATCAATAAGATTTTTTTACATACAATTACTGCTACAGATCCAGATTTACCTTATGATTCATTAAGTTTTTTTCATAATTCTAATTTGTCTGAGTTTTTAATTATTTCCGAACCTATTCAAAATCCTTCTATTGTTGAAGCAAGGATTGAATTCTTTAGCAATAATTTATCATTAATTGGGATTTATTATGTAAATATAAGTGTTAGAGACATTTTAGGAAGCATTGATTATGAGGTCATTAGATTAAATGTTACATATAATAATAGCAAGCCAAAAATTGTAGCTTTTAGACCTAATTTTACTAATTTTACTATGAATGAGGGAGAATTAAGAAAGTTTAATGTTAGTGTTGTTGATTTAGATTTACCTTTTGATTCATTAAGATATTATTGGTTTTTTGATAGTTTTATTATTCCAGGGCAAATTTTTGATAATTTTGGTTTTATAGCAGATTATAATACTGCTGGAAATCATAATTTAACAGTTTATGTTTATGATCAATTTAATACTTCTGACTTTAATACGTGGAATTTAACTATTATAGATGTGCCAGTTTCAACTTCTACTGGGGGAGGAGGTGGCGGTGGCGGAGGAGGGGGTGGAGGAGGAAGTTGTAGATCAAATTGGACTTGTACAGACTGGAGTCCTTGTCCTGTTTATAAGAAAGAAATTAGGAATTGTATTGATACTAACCAATGTCCAAGACCAAGAGGTAAGCCTGAAGAACAGCAAAATTGTTTGTATATTCCGCCAGCAACATGTGATGATGGAGTTTTAAATGGAAATGAAATATTAGTAGATTGTGGTGGAAGTTGTAGTGCATGTGCAAGTTGTAGTGATAATATTCAAAATCAAGATGAAGAAGGATTAGATTGTGGCGGGCCATGTCCTAGGCCTTGTGGGTTAATATATAATCCTGCTATTTATCCTGTTTGTGGGGATAATAGATGTGAAGGTATAGATGTAGTTATGTGTCCTAATGATTGTAGATCAAGCTTGCCCTTAATGATAGTTATAATTGTACTTTTAACCTTATATTTAGTTTATGCTTATGGAAAATTAACTTTAATATTTAGCTTAGTAAATAGAAGAAGAAATGAATTAGATATTTTATCATCAAAAAGAACTCCTAGTTTGTCTGCATTTAATAATCTTTTATTAATAAAAAATGTTATTGGAAAAGAAAATAAAGAGCTTTTATTTAAGAAATTTTTAACTATAATGAGGAATTTCTTTTCTGTATTTTTCTTAATTAAATATGAATTTACTTATGAGGAGCTTAAGAAAGAAATTAAAAAATATATTATGGATGAACAATTAAGAGAAAAAATTCATAAGTTATTGGATGAAATTTCTAAAATAGAATATAAAAAGGATGAAGTATCATTAAGTCCTTTTAAAGATGCTGTTGAAAATTCATTATATATAGTAGAAAGCTTAAAAATACTTGAAGAAAAAAAATATAGAGAATTTAAGATTAAAAAGGCACAAGAAAAATTTAGCATTATTAGACTACCTATAATAATTATTAAAAAAATAGTTAATATTTTTATTTTATTGGAGTCTGCTTTTATAGAATCAAAACATTTAAGAAGTCAATTAAGAGATTTTGAAAAATATATTCAAGATTTGAATTCTAATATTAGGAATAGAGACTTTGACAATGCAAAGGAGAAATATAATAAAATAAAGTTAATTTATAATGAATTACCTATGAAATATAAAAATAAATATCATAATAAATTACTATTACTATATAATACTCTTAATAAGGTTTAAGGAATAGTTCTATATTTTGAACTTAATAATAACCATTCTATTAGTAAAAATAATAATCCAGATAATAAAGAATATTGCGCTAAATCTAGATTTTTGTTGCCTTCTTTAAGACTTGCAATTTCTAAATAAGCATTATTCATATCTTCGATGTCTGAAGCTAAGAAAGCCTTTCCATTAGTCTCCTTAGCTATATGTTCTAGATCATCAAAATTAACTTTAGAAATAATACTTTCATTATAATTTTCAAATGTCCCCCCTTCTTTTGTACCAATACCAATAGCATTAATCACAATATTATTGGATTTTGCATATTCTACTCCTTCTTTAATACTGGCTCCTATATTATTTTGACCATCTGTGATTAAAATTAATGAGCTTTCTTTACCTTCAGAAGTTAGTAAATTTGTAGATGTTATAATAGCTTCCCCTATTCCTGTGCCTGCAATTAAAGCAGTGTCTATTGAGTTTATAGCTTGTTTTACTTGGATTATATCATTTGAAGGTCTTATTTTTATATAGCTAGCTCCGGAGAAGCTAATAATACCTATTTTAGTTTGTAAAGGTAGTTTATCAATAAAAGATACTGCTGTTGTTTTAGCAGCTTCTAACCTATTCGGAGTAAAATCAGTGGCTAGCATACTCCCGGAAGCATCTATAGCTATAACAAAATTTACATTAGTAATTTTTCCATAATAGGTATAACCTATTCCAGATATAGATAAAATAATTAATGTTAATGCTGAAATTCTTAAGATTAATAAATTAATATTTTTTGAGAGTATTTTTGTATGAGAAAATCTTTCAATTGCTTCATAATTTGCAAATGAAAGTGCTTTTCTTTTTGTTATTTTTATAGTAAATATATGAAGAATTGTAATTAGTGGAATTAAAATTATAAGCCAGAGATATCCAGGATTTGAAAAAGTTAAGCTAATTTCATTTCCCTCCTCTTTAATATTTTTAAGAACAAACTTGTGAAGTCTTCACTTGTTTTCATGTCAATATAGTCTAGACCATATTTTTTAAATGTATGAATTAAATAAGATTTTTTTATTTTGTTATACTCTTCATATTCTTTACTTATTGAGTCAGGGTCTACTAATAATTGTTCATTTGTATAAGGATCAGAAATCATTACTTTTCCTATATTTGTTGGGAGAATTTCATCTCTAATATCTCTTAGGATTATCATCATAATGTCAAATTTTTGATTTGCTACTTTTAAAGATTCTTCCAAATTACTATTTAAATTAATAAAATCAGAAATAACTATAAGAAGGCTTTTTCCCTTAGTCATTTTCATTAAATGTTCTAGAGCTATTTTTAGATTAGATTTACCCCCATAAAATCTTGAATCTAATAAAGATCTTAGAATAATGAAGAATTGTTCTCTTGAATTAGAAGGAAGAATTTCTTTTTTTATTTTATCACTATACATAATTAAGCCTATTTTATCATCACTTTTTATTACTAAATGAGATATAGCTGCTGTTATTTCTGCTGCATATTCGTTTTTTAATTTTTGTGTTGATCCAAATATCATTGAAGAGCCTACATCCAGGAGAATATAAACATCTAGCTCTCTTTCTTCTTTATATTCTCTAACTAATAATTTATTTGATCTAATTGTTGCTTTCCAATCAATTCTAGAAGAATCATCTTGGTCAGTATAAGTTCTATAGTCCATAAATTCAAGTCCTTTACCTAAGAAAACTCTCCTATATCTACTCATTATTCTTGCCTCTGCTAAACTTTTAAGAATTCCTTCAATTCTTCTTACTAATCTAGAAGTATCTATTTGAATCTCTTTCATGGTATTGGGACTTTAGAAAGAATTTCTTTAATTATGTTATCTGTTTTTATATCATCTGCTAGGCCTTCATAATTTAGAATAATTCTATGCCTTAATATTGGGTAAGCAATTTCTTTTATATGTTGGGGTGTAACAAAACTACTTCCTTGCATAAATGCGTTTGCTTTTGATGCAATATAAAGACCTATTGATGCTCTTGGTGATGCCCCATATTGAATATATTTTCCCATTTCAATATTATATTCTTTTGAATTTCTTGTAGAATCAACTATTCTAATTATATATTTTTCAATTTCATCGCTTAAATATACTTCATTAACTGCTTCTTGCATTTCAATTAATTTTTGAGGATTTATAATAGGCATTATATTGTATTCTTCAAATTTTTTTAATTGAATATTTTGTTTTAATATCTTTTTTTCATTTTCTAAAGTTGGATATCCCATATATAATTTGAATAAGAATCTATCAATTTGAGCTTCTGGAAGAGGATATACCCCAGAATTTTCTATTGGGTTCATAGTTGCCATTACAAAGAATGGATTAAACATTGGGAAAGTTTGTTTTCCTATTGTTGTTTGACGTTCTTGCATTGCTTCTAATAATGCACTTTGTACTTTGGCAGGAGCTCTATTTATTTCATCTGCTAATAAAAAATTAGCAAAAATTGGACCTTTTACAACATAAAATCCTTTTTGAGGATTATAAGAAGTAATTCCAGTAATATCTGATGGAAGTAAATCTACAGTAAACTGAATTCTACTAAATATGCCTCCTGTTGTTTGTGATAAAGCTCTTATCAATAATGTTTTAGCAATTCCAGGGATACCTTCAACTAAGATATGACCGTTTGATAACAATCCAACTAATAATGCATTTACTGTACTGTCTTGACCTACAACTACTTTACTAATTTCTTTTTTTATTGCTAATAGAACATTATGGTAATAAAGTATTTTATCTTCTGTAAGTTTAGTAGGCATAATAATTTGTAAATTTTTGATTTTAAAAGGTTATTATACTACTTAAGAAAGGTGATTTAATTAGCAAATATAAATTTTCTAGATTTATTCTATTTTTAATATTAAGTGATAGGGTTACTTTTATTTTAGGAATGTCTTATGGAGAATTCTATAAATTATTCTTCTGGTCTCTTAGCTTTAATTTCTATTGGTGCCACCATATAAGTGGGATTGCCATCAGGCCCTATGCTAGTAAAAGTTTCCTGTATATCTCCGTAATAATGGTCTGATAAAGAAGTTACATCCCAAAAGAAATCATAGAAATTAGTCCAACCTGTATAGGCTTCAAAGGCTCCCCTCATATAATGTCTTATAATATTTAATGATGTTTTTTCATCCCTACCATCTTCTTTTATTAAATAATCTATCAAGATATAGGCTTCTGTTTTATATGCCAGATATTCGTTCACTATATTATCTCTTAAATATATTGTTCTATACGAGTCATCGTAATATCTTAGTAAGAACTCCATTCTATGAGTAAGTTCATGCCCCATAGTATCTACTGGTGGAGCACCATCAAATACTTTTGGATTTAGTAACGCAATGTCTGTATTTCTATCGTACTCTCCGAGATTTGACAATTCTCCGCCCCTGTATGGATCATAACTGTAAACTTTAAATCTTGAATTAATAGACTTTCCTTTAGTGAATGGATGTTGATATGCCAAAAGATAATCATAGCCAAGTTTTCTAAGTATTTCTATTCCCTCATCTATTTCAGATTGGTATTGTTTTGTTATGTCATATGGGGGCGTATGAATCTCTTGGGGAGATAATTCTTGCATTCCATCTGAATCTATATATCTTATTGGATTATTATTAGCATACATATAAGGAGATTCTTGTAATTTAAAGATAGGATCTACTTGAGTAAATCTACCTATGTAAGGATCATAATATCTAGCTCCAAAGTAATATAGATTAGATGAATCTAATTCTTTATTACTAAATTTATATGATTCTTGGCCTGTTTCTTTGAATATTCTACCATATGGTTGATAATTAGCCTTATATTGTATATTTCCTTGATTATTAGTAGTAATTCTATTACTACTTATATGGTCTTTAGTAAAGTATATTATGTTTTTATTATCATCTAGCTTAGAATAAGAAGAATATGATATATAAGAAGGTCTTGAATTGAATTGCTGTTGCTCTGGTTGTTGTTGAAATTCTTGTTGAATTATAATTTGTTGTGGTTGATTTACTATATTATTTTCATTTCCTGTTATTTGATATGTAATTACTTGATTAATGATATTTCTTTTATGATTAATATCATTATAAAATCTAATATCTAATGATATTGGTTGATTTTTAGTATTTATTTGATATATTTTAGTAGAATAAGGATTTAGATCGTTATCTAAGATTGTAGTATCTTCACTATTATCATATGAAACTTTTACTATCAAACCATCTATTTTATAATTATAATTACTTTCTATTACTAATTCTAGTGTATTTTTCTTATCATAATGAACTTCTTTTAAAGAAGCTATTTGTATATTATTTATAATATTATTATCTTTATTAACTGTAGGAAATAAAGATAGACTATATACTGGAAGTGTAGTTATAATTAGAAGAATAAAAACTAGTACTATTAACCTCTTTTGCATAAAATAATATATTTGTGGTTTTATTTAAACATTACCATGTATTAAAGAATAATCACCCAAAAGCTTTAAATAGTAAAAGTATTACTTTATAATATAAAAAAATATTAAATATTATAAAGTATTACTTATGAAAGAAAGAATTTCTATTACAATTGATGAAGGCACAATTAGAAAGTTGAATTTTTTAATCAAGTCTAAGAAATATAGGAATAGGTCACATGCTGTTGAAATTGCAATTGAAAAACTAGTAAAAGAAGAACAAGATGAAAAGGATAAGAAGAAAAAAGACTAAGGAAAAAGTAAATATATCTAGGTTTATAATACCCATAATATTATCTTTAATAGTTATAGGAATAAGTATTGATTATAATTTAACAATTAATAAAGATTTGAATCCTAATTATCTTTTTTCAAAGTATAGTTTTAATATTTTTAAATATCTACTACAAAAACAACCTATTTTTAGAGCTCCTTTAAATAATCCTCCTGTGTTTGATCCAGCAAGCCTGCCTAATGTCAATCAATTATTAGAAGATACTAATTATTATTTTGATTTAAACGCTACAGATATAGATAATGAAACTTTAGTTTTTTCTGATGATACTAGTTTATTTGATGTTAATCCTAGTAGTGGGGTAATTAATTTTACCCCAAATCATCTTCAAATTGGACTTTATAATGGAGATAATGCAGTTGCTTTATTAGTTAAAGATCCTTCTGAACAAGGAGATGTATTTTTCTGGGGTTTTACAATAATAAGTGTTAATGATCAACCTATACTAAGCAATATTGGAAATAGACAAGTAAGAGCTAATGTTAGATTTAATTATATTGTTAATGCTACTGATGAAGAAGATGATCATTTAGGCATTAAAAATGGAAATTTAACTTTTTCAGATGATACTAATTTATTTGATATAAATCCTGTTACAGGAGAGATTGACTTTATTCCTAATGAAACTCAAGCAGGACAATACCAAATAAATATCTCTGTAGTGGATAGTCAAGGTGGAATTGATGCCGAAATTGTTATTTTAGATATACTACCTAATTCTGCACCGATATTTACTGCATTTCCTAATTCCACTGCATTTGAGGATATACTATATAATTCTTTTGCAACAGCCAATGATCCTGATAATGACCAAGTTATGTATAGTGATAATTCTAGCTTATTTGACATTAGTATTAATAGTGGAACAATTTCATTTCTACCACTTATGATAGATGTAGGAAATTATACTTTTGCATTATTTGCAAATGATTCATTTGGTGCAATTACTACAGAAATTCTAACCTTAGAAATATTGGGTACTAATGATGCGCCTGTTTTTAACCCTATTATTGGTAATCTTTTGGCTGATGAAGATTCCTTATTCATTTATGATATTAATGCTACTGATGAAGAAGATGCGCCTTTATTTGAAAATGGAAATTTAACTTACTATACCAATTCTTCATGGTTTAATATAAGTATTAATGGTTACTTCAATTTCACACCAATTAATGAGAATGTTGGAACTAATTGGATTGAATTCAGAGTTAATGATTCTAGGAATTCACAAACTGTAGAAATTGTTAATTTAACAGTTTTAAATACAAATGATGTTCCAAATATAACTTCATTTTATCCTACTAATTTAAGCTTTTCTGTTTATGAAAATAATTCTATATATTTTAACCATAGTAAAGATGATCCTGACTTACTACATGGAATTGGTTTTGATACACTTTCTAATAGGTGGATAGTTAATTTATTTATGAATCAATCTATAGAATTTAGAATGATTAATTTTAGTTATATCCCTAATTTTCTTGTTTCTAATAGATCATTTAACAATACAGTAAATGTAACTTTATGGGTATTTGATGCTAGTTTAGCTAGCCAAAGTCTTTCTTGGTATTTAAATGTCATTAATGTTAATATACCTCCTGAATTTTATCAATTAATACCTAATCAAACATGGGGTAGAGCAAGTCAAAATACTAATATTGATTTTAATAATTACTTTAATGATAGTGATAATGATCCTTTATTCTTTGAATATGCATTTTTAGTGAATGGAAGTTTTGTAAATAATAGTAATAATATTGAAGTTATAATAAATAATAATACAAATGTTGTTACTTTAATTCCTAATTCTCAGTTTGTTGGTGTTGAATATATTAAATTTAATGCGAGTGATTTAATCAATCAAAGTTCAAGTAATATTATAGCTTTAAATGTAACAGATCAAGAACTAATTGTTGTGCCAGTTCCTACTCCTACTGGAGGTGGGGGCGGCGGTGGCGGTGGGGGAGGTGGAGGAGGAAGTAGAACAAGAGTAGCTTCTTTAGATATTCATGTAGATCCATTAATTGCTATAAATTCAAATTCTACTTTAAAAACTAAAGTGAAATTTACAAATTCTGGGGAAGTTGTATTAAACAATATAATTGTTTCTTTATATACTACTTCTAATCAAATAAATCCTATTATATCAATAGATAAAATAAATTCTTTAAGAGTTAAAGAAAGTGTTGAAGCAGATTTAGAAATAAAAACAGGATATTTAACTGAAGAGAGATATGAAATATTAGTTATGGCTAATTCAACTAATCCAATATTAAGTGAAGCTAGTGTTATTCATTTAACTTCAATTCCAACTAACTTAACAAAATATGATGTTGAAATTGTATTTGCAATAGACTTATTTGAGAAAAATTCGGAATGTCTAGAGATTAAGGAATTGATAAATCAAGCTCAACAAAAACATAGTGAAAATAAAGATGAGGAAGCTATTTCTTTAATAAAAACTGCTGTAAATAGTTGTGAAGAAATATTAAAAGAATCTAAAACAAGGGTTCCAAAATTACAGAATCTAACTTTGGGTGTTTATTTGCCAATAATAATAAGTGTAGTTGCTTTACTTTTGAGTGCTCTTGCAGTTTTAATTATTATGTATGTAAGGAGAGGTAAAAAATTAAAGGATATCACAAGATATATTTAAGTTTCTAAAATTTCTTCTTTTAAGAATCTTTCATCAGTATTTTCTTTCATTATTAGAACTACTTTTGATTCTGGTTTTTCATCAACTAATTTCCAGTTATTTATTTGGCATATTTTTTCAGCAAATTTTTTGATTTCTTCGTGAGAAGGCATTTCAGAATAATCCATCCTATAAATTGCATCTCCAATAGGCATAGCTGATTTTAGTTCTAAGAATTTAAAACCTTTATCTTCAAGAATTTTAGCATAAGATTCTGGATTAAACATATTCATGTTTTTTACCAGAGTTAAACGAACTGCTGTTCTTTTAAAATTTTCGAGTAAGTATAGAGATTCTATTATATTTTCCCAGCCATAATTGCCTCCTATTGGATTACACATTTTTAAGTAAGTTTCTTTATCGGGAGCAGGAAGTGTAATATAAAGTTGAGTTGGCTGTTGATTTATTAACTTTTTAACCATATGAGTTATAGTTCCATTTGTAACAACAAAGCTTGTCATCTCTTTTTTATGAATTTCTTCAATTAATTCTGGAAGTTTTGGGTATAAACATGCATCTCCTGTTAAAGACAAGGCAACATGTTTTGGTTTCATGGTTTCATCTAATCTATCTTTCAAAATTTTTCCAGAACCATAAAATCCCATTAATACATTCTTATGTTCTTTGATAAATCCTTCCACAATATCTTGGGGCTTATCAGTAAACATACTACCATTTGTTGTACCATAATTTATGTCCCGCCAGCACCATCTGCATCTTAAATTACATAAGTCTAATGTAACAGTAGCTTGAATACATCTCCAACTTGCAATATTATAAAACGTATTCTTATAACAAACATCTTTTCCTTTAATTGCTGCTTTGCAATAATGGCATGTTTTAATAGCAGAATGATTACCTACAATTCTATATCCTTGCTTTTCTAAATATTTTATTCTTTCTTCTGTTAACATTTTATTACGAAATTAAATTAACTTATAAAATTTTGGAAAATAAAAGATCAAAGAAGACTTTTCATCTTCTTTGCGGGAACCTATCACCTCTTTTCCCCAGAATAAAATTACTGTTATTACAAAAAGGTTGCTTATATACTTTTCTATTTTAATTAATGAAAACATTTTTATAATTGTCAAAAACTTTCTGTGAAATATTTTTTTCATTTGAATTTTTTATTTTTGAAATCATTTCAATTGAGTACTTAACAAAAAAAGGTTTATTTGGTTCGTGATTTGTATATTGATATGGAGAATCTGTTTCTGTTAGTAAGTTTTCTATCGGTGTAATCTCTACTAAGAATTGAAAATGTTTTGAATTTATTATACATGGAGGTATTGAAAAAAACCAATTATTGTTTATTATCTCTTTTGCTATTTTTTTATTTCCTGTAAATGAATGCATTACTACCTTTTCCATTTTATTTATTTTTAGAAGTTCTAGGACTTTTAATTCTGCCTGTCTAGAATGAACAATTATTGGTTTATTAATTTCTTTTGCTAATTTTAATAATTCTGTGAAATATTTTTCTTGTAATTTTAAATCTTTACTGTATTTTCCATCTAATCCAATTTCTCCTATTGCAATAATATTTTCAGAATTTTCAATAATATGTGATTTTAGTTTATTGAAGTTACTTGAATTAATTTTTTCTGCTTCTAATGGATAAAGACCAAAAGATGCTTTAATTAAGTCAAAGTTTTTAGAAAGTTCTAATGTATTTTTATTAGACTCAAGGTTTAAGCCGTTATTTATGATTTCTTTAACATTATTTTTTTTACATTCTTCTATTAATTCATTTATATTTTTAGAAAAAAGTTCATTGTCCAGGTGTGCATGGACATCAATAAGCATTTGAATTTAAATTATTAAACCTAATATCGGTGAGAAAATAAAGACCAATAGTTTTTTAATAAATGGGAGTAAATTTAAGACTATTAAAGCTAAAATAAAGAAGCTAACAAATCCCCATACTTTTTTAGCATTCTTTTCTTTTTTAATAAATACACTTAATCCAGTTAAGAACATTCTACCGCCATCTACTGGGCCTAAAGGAAGTAAGTTGAATAGTGCTATACCAATACTTATTAACCAAAGCCAGAAAAATAATTTAGAAAGCCAAAATAAAGACCATGGAAGTTTATCCCCATATTTTGCTTTTACACTTTCTTTTATAGAAGCAGAAACTCCTTGAACTTTTATTCCTAGATAACCAAGATTTTTATTATTTGGATTTTCAGCTAATTTAATATTAAATTCTTTGTTTTTTGTTTTAATTAGAATTTCATCATTTGGTTTTTTATCATTCATTATTTTAATAAAATCATCTACATTATTTATTTGCTTATTACCAATAGAAATAATTTCATCCCCAATAGTTAAGCCTGCTTGAACTGCTGGATAGTTTAAATCTAAACTTGCTACCTGAACCCCATTATATTGGATAGCTCCATTTGCTAATGGATTTATTACAATAATTGCTATTAGCCAAAATAAAATTCCAGTAACTATATTTGAAAAAGGACCTGCAGCAAAAATTGAAAGTTGTTTATACACACTTTTCTTTTTTAACTCATTTTCATCTGGTTCTACAAAAGCCCCAAGAATAGGACCTAATATTAAGAAACCAGAAGATTGAACTTTAACATTATGAAATCTTGAATAAATTCCATGAGAAAATTCATGAATTACTGCAACAATGAAAATAGAAATAATCCAATGCAAAAATGAAAGTTTTGGCAATCCTGGAACTGAAATTCCTGGAAGAACAGGAGCTAAAACAGGCAGAGAATCAGGAACTGTTATTAATTTAAACGATCCTTGAATCAATACCCAGAAAATTGAAATCATTCCACCAAAGCCAACAATAATACTAGAGACACTTAAAGTATGAATAAGCCATTTAGGAAATTTAGAGAATTTCTCCATGAAGTTAAGGCCTAATTTTGTTTTGTATATTGCAACAATTTTACCTTGAACTTCAAACTTAGATCTTTTAATTTTAAAAAATATAAATAAAGCTAGACAAAAAATTATAAATAATATAATATCCAAATCCATAGTTACTTACCTTTTTTAATAGGACGTAGAGACTTACACCCACATTTTTTACAAGCTATTTGCTTCTTTAATACTTTCTGTATTGAAGCTTTCTGTTTTGTTTTACACTTTCTACAAACAAATACATTTTTAAATAATCTTGCTGCTGCTTCTGGAAATTTTACCATTTTATTTCATCTGTTTTAAAACTTTAATGCCTAATATTATCCAATAGACTACTGTTGAGTTTTCTATAACTTTATCTTTTAATTCTTCTGGAATTTTAATATCAAAAGTTTCAAAAGTTTCCATGTCCATAACATTTGCTACATCATTATTTATTGATAAGACTTGAGCTGATTTTTTTTCTACAATTGGAACTTCTGCTTTATCATGACTAGGCTTTACAATAACTTTTTTATCATCATTTATTAAACCTATCGCTTCAATTCTTGCTTTAGCATGACCATGTTTTCCAGTTTTTGAAGTTTGGACACTTACTACTCTACATGCTACTCCATCTATTATTATATATCCACCAACTTTTATGCTACCAATATCTGTTGTTTTTATGGTCATTAATTATAGAAAGAATGAGATTAATTTAAATATGTTTTGGTTTTGAAAATTGTTTTGGTTTTGAAAAAATAATTAATTGCCTGCCTCAGCTTTTTGCTTTTGTGGGATTTTATTTTCTATTATGCGAAATTTATGGGAATAATTATTTAGTATTGCAATATCTACATCTCCATCTCCATCAAAATCTCCAGATGTAATTCCTGCGTAATCCTCATTATTTGGTAAATCATATTTTCCAAAATTATCGAAAGTGATATGAGTTAAATTTGATTTTTCTTTTTGTTCAGGTTCTTCTGAAGAATCTAATCTGTGACAATTAACACTTAACGGAGAAACTGCAATTATTCCAACTAAACCTAAAGTCAAATAATTTGATTTTACTTTATGAAATAACGATTGATAACTCATCTTTATCTTCCTTTTTTTCTTGGAGATTTAGCCTTAGAATTATTTTTACTTAAAACTACGGAAGCCTTGTAAGCAGGCATTCTTAATTGTATTTTTAATTCATTAATGTCTTTTGTTAAATTTGCTACAGCAACCCATAATTGAGCTAGTTTAGGATCTTCAGCTCTTCTTATTACTTTTCTGTGTTTAAATGTCTCTCTAATTTGATGTTCTAAATGAGGTTTCAATGTTGGATGAAGAACTTTATGCCATTTCATAAGATTAGAGATATAGTAAAAATTTATAAAGTTTTCTATTCAAGAGTGGTTACAGATTTCTGAGTAAGTTTTATATAATAATACTATAAAAAAGCTCTATGGCTCTTAAAGAAGGAGATTTTGTAGAAATTGAGTATATTGGTAAGATACAAGGAAGTGATGTTATTTTTGATACTACAAGCCTAGAGAAAGATAAAAAAGGCACTATAATTGTGTGTTTAGGCCATAAAAGCATATTAAAAAGTCTAGAAGACAAATTAGTAGGAAAAGAAGTAGGAAAAGACTATAAAATTGATTTAAATTATGATGAAGCTTTTGGAAAAAAAGATCCTAGCCTAATTAAAATCATTCCAACTAAAGTATTTATAGAAAAAAAGGTAAATCCTATGCCGGGATTACAAGTTAATATTGATGGGACTATAGCAACTATAAGAAGTGTTTCTGGAGGAAGATGTGTAGTTGATTTTAATCATCCTTTGGCAGGTAGAAATTTAACTTATGATGTTAAGATTATTAAATATATAAATGATTTAAAAGAAAAAGTTAGTGGAATTATCAAACTAGATTTTCCATTTATTGGTGATTTTAAGCTTGAAAATGATAATTTAACCTTATATAGTGAAATGTTAGACAATAAAATAAAAGATATTGTTAAAGAGAGGATTTTGGAGTTACTTCCTGAGATTAAAAATATAAGTTTTGAAGAGTTAAAGAAAGAGGATAAAATACAATAATTAAGTTTAAATATAAGTTTAAGTTTAATTATTAAGAATAAGAGGTTAAAAAGGTGATTTGATGGATAGTATCTTAAGAAATGTGCCACAAGGTAGGTTTAATTTTAAAGTTACTCCTAAAAAAAGCAGTCCTGTAGATGAAGAATTAGAACAGCTTCTAGCTAAGCAAAAAGCAAAAATTAAGGTTGTTGGAACTGGTGGAGCTGGCAATAATACTATTAATAGAATTAATGAAGTAGGCATTAGTGGAACTGAGACTATAGCAATTAATACTGATGCTCAAGATTTATTATATACTGAGGCTGATCAAAAAATTCTAATTGGAAAAGAATTAACTCATGGATTAGGCGCAGGAAGTTTACCAGAAATTGGAGAACAAGCTGCTAGAGAAACAGAACATGAAATAAGACAGAAATTACAAGGAGCAGATATGGTTTTTATTACTGCAGGATTAGGTGGAGGAACTGGAACTGGGAGTGCTCCAGTTGTTGCTGAGGTTGCTAAAAAATTAGGGGCTTTAACTGTCGGAGTTGTTACAATTCCGTTTACTATGGAAGGTCAAAGAAGATATGAAAACGCTATTGATGGATTAGAAAAATTAGAGAATATTGTTGATACTTTAATTGTTATTCCAAATGACAAATTATTAGAATTAGCTCCAGAATTACCATTACATACTGCATTTAAAGTTGCTGATGAAATTTTAACTAATGCTGTAAAAGGTATTGCTGAATTAGTAACTAAAGCTGGCTTAGTAAATTTAGATTTTGCTGATATAAGAACTGTTATGGGAAAGGGTGGAGTTGCTTTAATTGGAGTTGGAGAAAGTGATTCTGCAAATAGAGCTGTTGATGCAGTTGAAAAAGCATTAAGTAATCCTTTATTAGATGTTGATGTTACTGGAGCTAATGGAGCTTTAATAAATATATCGGGTGGACCTGATATGACTTTAGAAGAAGCAAGAAAAGTAGTAGAAACTGTAAGCCAAAAATTAGATGAAGATGCTAGAATTATATGGGGGGCTCAAATTAGTGAAGATCTTGAAAAAACCATTAGAGCAATGTTGATAATTACAGGAGTTAGTAGCCCACAGATATTAGGCCCTAGAAGGACTATGGCTAAGAGGAAAAAAGGAGATATGCAAGACGAATTAGGCATTGAATTTCTAGATTAAAATTAGCTTATTATTTATTTCTTCTATTCTTTCAAAATCCTTATCTTTAGTAATAAACGTTTTTTCTAAAACCTCGTTCTTTGCGTAATTTCAAAACAATGTTATTTAATTCCTTAGCTTCTCTATCTGAAAGTATCTTATCTGAGTTTAACATGCTTGACCAAGTTTTTTCATTTCTAACTTTTTTCTAATTTACCATATATCCATTTATGTATTTCATATCTTTAAGCCTTTCTTTTGTTGCTATTTTAGAATGCACTAATTATTAATTTTGATGTTTTAAATCTTCGGCTTTCCATTCTTCTAAAAGCCATCTGGCTGTTGTTGGATCTTCAGCCTTATCAATTAGCCCTAAGTATACAGACATTAAACTGTCAGATCTTTCAAATTTTAATCTATATCCCTCTATTATTAAATTATGTGCAACTTCATTTAAATCATCTTGATATCTTGTTAATATTAAATGTTGAAGTTCATGATTTCTTTGAGAATCAGCCAGTTCTTGTAGAAAATAAGAGTGAAGACTTAAAGTAGTTTTCTTTCTATTTTGGCCTATATACAAAATTGTTAAACTATCTACTCCAGAAGCTTCGGCTAATTCTTGACCTCTGGTACCTAAAGAATCCACCATTCTTTCTATGGAATAATCGGCAAATATTGAATTATTTAGAGGAGCATTTTGGCAAGCTAAAGTTGCACTTAATGCTACAGTCCCTAATGTCTTTCTAATAAAATCCATATAATTTATTATTTCAGAAAGCTTTATAAATAGACCATAATCTTTAAAAATAGACTTATACTCATTTTTACTTGAGCCTATTAGAAGTCTTTTAAGAAATGGAAGAAATACAAGGAAAGAAAAGTTTAGGAAGTAAAATTAAAACATTTTTAATAGAATGTAAGAGAGTTTTTACAATCACAAAAAAACCTACAAGAGTTGAATTAACAACTATTGTTAAAGTAAGTGGAATTGGTATGTTAATTATTGGAGCAATAGGTTTTTTAATACATATAATATGGACATTGGTGAGCTAAATGAGTTATATTTTTGCTTTAAGAACAACCGCGAATAGAGAAGATCAAGTAATGGATTTTGTTTATAGTCACGCGCAGAAGAAAAATTTAAAGATATTAAGTTTAATTAGACCACATGATTTAAGAGGTTATATTTTTATAGAAGCAGAAAGTAAAGTTGATGCAGAAAGTGCATTTAAAGGAGTTCCTTATGCAAGAGGATTATTACCAAAACCATTAGATTTTAAAGAAATTGAGCATATGTTTGAACAGGCAAAAACTAATGTTAATATTCAGAAAAATGATATTGTTGAAATTATTTCAGGACCTTTTAAAAGAGAAAAAGCAAAAATTACAAGAATAGACATGGCAAAAGAAGAAGTTGTTGTTGAGTTATTGGAAGCTGCTGTTCCAATTCCAATTACTGTAAGTTTAGATTCTGTAAAAGTAATTAGAAGAGAAGGAGAAACTGAAGAAGAAGAAAAACCCGAATAAGAAGTAATTTAAGGTTTTTTCCAAATTCTTTCTTAATTTATATGTACTAGCCCATTTTGCATAAGCTTGCCAACCTTGAAAGCTTTCAGTTATTTTATCTTTAGTTATAATTCCTTCTTTGTATGATCTAATTTTATTTTTCATTTTCCTTACATTTCTATTTCTTAACAATTTATAATAGTAAAAATTCCTGAAACCAATAAAATCTATTCCTCTGCTTAAAGGAATTATTCTTGATTTGTCTTTGTGCAATTCTATTTTAAGATTATCTATTAAAAATCCACTTATATATCCTTTCCATTTTAATAATTGATCATATGATTCATGTAAAATTACAAAATCATCTACATATCTAATATAATATTTTATTCTTAAATTGTGTTTAATAAAATAGTCTAGTTCATTTAAATAAATATTAGCAAAGAATTGAGATGTTAAATTACCTAAGGGCATTCCTTTACCTTTTATTTTAGTGTTAAAATTAATTAATATTTGTTCTGTTAACCAAATTACTTTTTCGTCTTTAACCTTTCTCTTAATTATTTTTAATAGAATTTGCTGATCAACTGTTTCAAAGTAATGTTTAATATCTGCTTTTAGACAATAACTTATAATAGAGTTGTTATTATACTTGTTTATTGTTAAAGTTCCATTTTTTGTTACTTTTCTTAAAAACTTATAGAACCTTCTAATCGCAAATAAGTTTCCTTTATTTTTTCTGTTTGCACAAGAATCATATATAAATCTTTTTTCATAGATTGGTTCTAGAACATTAAATAAAGCATGATGAACAATTCTATCTCTAAATTCTGATTTACTTATTTTTCTTGTTTTAGGATCTCTTAAAATAAAAGTTTTTAGTGGCTCTGGCGTATATGTACATGTCTCCAATTCATGTTTTAATTTTAATATATTATTAAGCAAATCTTTTTCAAATTCAATTACATAATTTCTAGTTGATTTATGTTTTCTTGCTTTTTTATAAGCTAAAAAAATATTTTCAAAAGAAGTTAATTCAGAATAGAAATTTCTATAAGTCTTCATAATAAATGTCTTGGCAATTGTCTGAGTTATTCCGAGGAACTGAGCATTGTTGTCAAGGTTGTTGTTACCATTAAGGCCATTGTTGTAGTTGTTGCCAAGATAAAGCAAACGCCCAATTGTAGCCTATTAATTAAAATTACACCACCACTTCATATTTCAATTTTTAATTTACTTAATGTTGTGATTGAATTTTATGGCATTTAGACTTATTAGAGTCCATGCACTATTAATAGGCGTGTAGCCCAGACATAACTTAAGTATCATATTTAGTCTACTTAAGTAATGCCAAGACTAAAATAAGAAAAAGAAATTGTTTAAAAACTTTACTTAGAAAGTTTATGTACTCTTTCTGTAAAGTCTCTTAATGAAGCTCTTCCTAAGTAATCTTCTGCTATTTTCAAAACTTGATCTATACTTGGCTTTGGAATTTTTGAACTAGCTCCTTCGGCGCTATCACGTACCCCGAGGAACCGAGCACCGTAGCCAAGGTAGTTGAGACCACCAAGGCCATCGTCGTAGTCGCCAAGATACAGCAAACGTGCTAAAGGTTCATCCCTTAAATCATCAGTGTACCAAACTCCTATCCTTGGACCGAAAACTGTTTTGTGTTTTTCTAAATATCTTTGTGCTCTTTCTTCTCCACCTAAAAATGGAATAACTTGTGGATGTTCTAGAGCATCACTTACATTGATTAAACCGCTTGGTGAATTTCTGAATTTATCATAATCCACTAAAAATACTAATTTATTTCCCGATTCATCAGTTAATCCTTCTAAATCAACTAATCTTTGGAATTCTCCTTGTGGAATTCTACCAGCATTATTTACTAATCCTTCACTAATTGCTTGTTCTATATTTTCTGGAGTGGATAAGTAATTATTAGTGTGAGCATAAACAACAACTGGATTTCCTTGTTTAGTTCTACCAGTAGCTCTAATACTAGGAGTTGTAAACCAAGTTTGCCATACTCTTGAATCTCCATCAGCTTCAATTCTAGCATCTGCTAATTGAGGCATGTAAACTGGAGTATAACCTTCTTTTTGTAAAGATTTTAATGCTTCTGGAACACTATTATTATAGAATTCTTTTCCTTCTAGATTTGTAATTATTCTTTTCGGTACTAAAATCTTACTTTGTTCTTGAATTTGTGTATTTGTCATATTTTGTATTAGGATTAACTAATATATAAATCTTTCTATTTGTTACTACTATTAAGTTATGTAAATGCATAGCAACGCAAAAGATAACTTTTTATACTAGTTTTACTTGTATTACTTTTATGACAAATATTCAAATAAGTATAAAGGATGTAGAAGAACAAACATTTAAAGAATTTAAAGCTGAATCTGTAATAGAAGGATTGAAAATAGGTAAGGCTTTAACTATAGCAATGAAATTTTGGTTAGAACAAAAAAGTAAAAAACCTAAAGTTAGTTTTATTGAATTAAAGCCAAAAAACTGGGGTAATGGAACAGAAAAAACTAGTGAAGAGATAGATAAAATTTTATATTAAAATGGTCATTATTATAGACGCTAGTGTTTTTGTTGCCTATGCAAATAAGGATGATATTCATAATAAGAGAGCACAAGAAATAACTAGATTAATTATTGCTGGAAGATACGGAAGAGTATTAACCACAGATTATATTTTTGACGAAACTATTAGTGTTGTTTTAAGAAAATCAAACAAAATAAATGCAGTAGAATTAGGAAATTATATTCTAAATTCTGAGATTCATGTTGCTAAAATAGACTCTTCTATTTTTGAAGAATCGTGGAATTTATTTAAAAAATTTGAAAATTTTAGTTTTACTGATTGTACAACACTGGCTATTATGAAGACCTTAGGTATAAAAGATATTGCAACTTTTGATAAGGAATTCAGAAAGTTAGAATGGATTAATGTTGTTGGATAATCAAATTCGAAAGCCTTAAAAAGTTATTCTGGAATCTCAAAATATAATTTATGTATAATAAAAATGTCAAAAGAAACTATAGATATGATTGTTGAAGGAGGAAAAGCTAGTATGACCCCGCAATTAGGTCAGAAAGCAGGACCTTTAGGAATTAATATTCAAGAGATTCTAAATGATGTTAATAAGAAAACAGATGCTTTTAAAGGCATTAAAGTACCTGTAAAAGTTTATGTAGATACTTCTAATAAGAGTTATGAAATTGAGGTTGGAAGTCCTCCAACTTCTGAGTTAATTAAAAAAGAAAATGAATTAGAAAAAGGAAGCGGAACTCCTAATGCATTAAAAGCAGGATATTTATCTATTGAACAAGTAATTAAAATTGCTAAGATGAAAAAAGATTCTTTATTAGTTTATGATTTAAAAGGTGCTGTAAAAAATGTTGTAGGAAGTTGCGTTTCTATAGGAATTTTAATAGAAGGAAAAGATCCTAAAGAGATAATGAAAATGATTAATGATAATGAATTTGATGATTTTATTAAGAATGAAAAAACAGAAATGGATTCTGAAAAGAAAAAATTAGTTGATAAAGAAGTTAAAAGATTAAAGGATAATTATAAGAAAGTTATGAAAGAAACTGCAGAAAAGAAAGCTGCAGAAGCTGCTGCTGTTCCTGCTACAACAGAAGCTAGTGTTGCTCCAACAACTGCTAAGAAAGAAGAAAAGAAAGATAATAAAAAAGATGTTAAGAAAAGATAAATTCTAAAGATAGATTTATAATTTTTTGTTTTAAATTAATTCTATGGATTATGAATTAGAAGGAAAAACTGTTGTTGTGACTGGAGCTGCACAAGGTATTGGAGCAGAGATTACAACTAGTTTACTAAATCAAGGAGCTTATGTTATTGCTATTGATTTGAAGAATCTTAATGATAGTGAATTAGAAGATAAGATAGAAGTAAGTAATCATAATACTCGTTTTTTAAATTTAAATTATCAAAGAGGAGATGCATCAGATGTTGATAGAATGAAACAAGTGTTTGATTCATATTATGGGGATAATACTATTTCTTTAGATGGGCTTGTAAATAATGTAGGATTATTAGGGTTAGATCCAGAAAGAAATCTTGAACAATGGGATAGACATATGAATGCTCATGCAAAAACAGCTTATGTTATGACAGAAGTATGTTATCCATTAATGAGAAAAGGAGGTTCTATTGTTAATATGGGTTCAATTGAATTAGAAATGTGTGCTAAGAATGCTGTCTTATATACTGCAGGAAAGGGAGCTGTTTTAGGTTTGACTATTGGATATGCTGTAACTTTAGCAGATAAAGGTATTAGAGTAAATATGGTTAGTCCAGGAAATGTTAATACAAATACAAATGTTAAACAATATCAAGATGATCCTAAAACAAAAGAAGTGATTGATAAATTTGAATTTAGAACTCCAATGAAAAGAAGTGTAGAACCAAAAGAAGTTGCTAATGAAGTTTTATTCTTATTGTCTAATTTAAGTTCAGGAACTACTGGTCAAAATAGAATTGTTGATTGTGGGTATACAAAAGCTTTATGGGACAATGCTTGGATTAAAGAATAATTCTGTTAATATTCTAATTAGAAAGTTATATTAATTCTAGTTTTACATGTTTTTGATAACGGGGCTATAGTATAGCTTGGTCAGTATAGGCGGTTTGGGACTCTAAGGAGCAAATCACCGCCCGGCCGCAGTTCAAATCTGCGTAGCCCCATTTTATAAAAATATTATTCTTAATATTCAAAATCAGGAAAAACTTTTGCAAAGTGTTAATTTTATAAATCTATCTATATTCTATAGAATATATGTATTTTTGGAGTTGATTTAAAGTGGAATATACAATTTCTGATGTTGAAAAAGGAACTGCATCCAAAATTGCTGAAAATGTTTTAGCTTACTTACAAGATAGAGATCATTCAGTAGAATATAAAGTAAGAAATTATCAAAATGATCCTAATGATGCAGTGGTTCTGAATAGAATAAGAGTCGAAATATGCGGTCCTGGATTATTAAAAAGAATTTTCTCAAAAAAAGTAGCCGAAATTAGTCATTTAGAACCTGGTAATAAAACTAGGGTTGTAAGTTTTAACGATACACTCTTGCCTCAAGAAAAACTGGAAGAACTTGCGCAAAATGTCGATGTGGGTAGATTATTATTTTTTGGGGCTACACATGCACAGCAAGCTGTAGATTATGTATAGTTACTTTGAATAATTAAAACTATTGTAGCTTATAGAACTTACTTAGTAATTTGATATCGAAAGCTTTTTAAAACCTTATTCATAAGAAAATATTTGCTTTTTTTAAGTTAAGATGGGAAGAACTAAGAAAGTAGGAAGTGCTGGTAGATTTGGTGTTAGATATGGAAGAACTACTAGGAAGAAGATTGCTGATATTGAAGCCTTATATAAAGGAAGACATAAATGTTTAAATTGCAAAAAAATTTCTGTAAAAAGAACTTCTTATGGTATTTGGGAATGTAATAAATGTAATGTCAAATTTGCTGGAAAAGCATACTCATTAAATTAAAATGGTAGTGTATAAATGTTTTTATTGCAATAAAATTGTAAAGGAAGAATATGTAGAAAAAAGAGTAAGATGTCCTTATTGTGGTTCTAAAATTTTGTTTAAACCAAGAGTTACTAATGTCAAAGTAAAGGCAGTTTAAGATGGTTGACAAATCAACACAGAAAAAAGTAGAGGAGTTGCATAATATTGAAGAAAATTTAAGAGTTATATTAGTGCAAAAACAGAATTTACAAATACAACTTCTTGAAATGGAAAATGCAATTTCAGAATTGGAAAAAACTAATGATAATGCGTATAAAATTGTTGGTGCAATTATGGTAGAATTGCCATCAGAAGAAATAAAAAAAGATTTAAATTCAAAAAAAGAAATTGTTGAGATAAAAATAAAAAATCTTGACAAACAAGAAAACAAGCTAAAAGAGGAGTCTAACTCTATACAAAAAGAGGTATTGAGTGCTCTAAAAGAGTGAGGTCTTAAAATGGAATTAGAAAGAATTAGAGGTGTAGTAGATATTTTAGGTCAGATTGAGGAGGACTTTACAGTTCCTAAAAACATAAGAATTAAGATAAAGGGAGTAGTAGAATCCTTAAATCAAGAGACTTTAAGCATTGACATTAGAATTGATATAGGTTTGCAGGAATTAGATGAGATTTCAGATGATCCAAATCTAAGCAGCTTTACAAGAATGCAGATTTGGAATGTTTTGAGTGCCTTAGAAAGTATCTAAACAATATAGAAATATTTATATATTAAATCAGTGTACATTATTAATAAAAATGGGAATATTTTCAAAAATAAAAGAAAAAGTAGGTATAAGTAATGATATTGATGATTTTCCAGAAGAATTTACTAATGATTATGTTCAAATAGATGCAGAAAAAAGAGCTGCTGGAAAAGCAAAGGTTATTGTTAGACCATTTATGATTGAAGACTTCTCTGATATTAAGCCAATGTTAGATGCTATTAGAGAAGGTTATACTATAGCTTTAGTTAATATAAAACCTTTAAAAGATAAAGATATAATGGAATTAAAAAGAGCTGTAGGGAAATTAAAGAAAACTTGTGATGCTATTGAAGGAGATATAGCAGGATTTGGTGAAGATTGGCTTGTTATAACCCCAAGTTTTGCTCAAATATATAGGGATAAAAACGTAGAAAATATTAATACAGAAGAGCAAGCTTAAGAGTTACATTTATAAATCTTTAGTGATATTTCTTTTATTATGGAAGAATTAAATCAAGAAATTTGTCCTTTCTGTCTGAATAAGACATTAATATTAAGAGAAGAACTAATAGATATTCCATATTTTGGTAAGACTTATGTTTTTTCTATGAGTTGTCAAGACAGTGATTGTAATTATTTTAAGGCTGATGTTGAAGCTGAAGAAAAAAAAGATCCTTGTAAGATTACATTTACGATAAAAAAAGAAGATGATTTGAGCATTAGAGTTGTTAAGTCAAGTGAAGCTACTGTAAAAGTTCCTCAATTAAGAATGAGTGTTACTCCAGGGCCTAGTTCTAATGGTTATGTAAGTAATGTAGAAGGAATTTTAAATAGATTTAAGAAAATATTAGAAGATGAAAGAGATTTAAGTGATGATGATAGTGTAAGAAAACATGCTAAAAATTTATTAAAAAAATTATGGAAAGTTAAAACTGGAGATATGGAGTTGAAAATAGTAATTGAGGATCCATCAGGAAATTCTGCTATATTAAGTAAAGATGTAGTTGTTGAGAAATTAAAGGTATGAAAGTTCTTTTTTTAGAGTCTAAATCACAAATTAAAATTTCTAGGAATTTATTAGATAAATTTAAATTACCTAAGAGAATTGCTTTAGTAAGTACAATTCAACAATTACATATTCTAAATGAAATTAAAGACTATTTAGAAAATAAAGGACATAGTGTAGTTATTGGCGGACAAGTTATTGGCTGTAATGTGATTAGTGCATTTAAAGTTAAAGATGATGTTGATGCAATTTTATATATTGGAAGTGGAGAATTTCATCCTATTGAGGTTGCTAGAAAAACTGGTAAAAAAGTTATTAAGTTAAATCCTTATACTAAAGTTATTTCTGAAATTAGTGAAAAAGAAGTTAAGGATTATGAAAGAAAAATTAGAGGTAAATTAGCTAAATTTTATAATGCAAAGAAGATAGGAATTATTGTTTCGCTAAAACCAGGTCAGCAATTATTATGGAAAGCTGAAAAATTTGTCAGAGATCATAAAGATAAGGAATGCTTTATTTTTGTTATTAATGATGTTAGAAAAGAAGAATTAGAAAATTTTAATGATATAGAATATTGGGTAAATACTGCTTGTTCTAGAATTGAATTACCTGGTGTTATTAGTATTGATGACATTGAAAGTTTTAAGAAAGATTAGTTATTTTGTTTCATCAAGAATTATTTTATTTTTAAAACCACCTCTTTTTTTATTTTTAATAATCCTTAATTCTTCTAACTTTTCTTTATTTATGCCTTTTTTATCACAAATTGCATAAATTACTTCTAGAATGTCTGCTAATTCGTCATTATTATTACTTTCAAGAAACTCTTCTACTTCTTCCTTTAATTTTTCTTGCAGTTTTAAGTAATATTCTTCGTCATTTGCAATATGTGTTATTGCAATCTGGTCCTTGTTCCTTATTATCTCCGGAATTTTGTCTCTAACTAATTTATTATATTTCATTTATTTTACGAATAGTCTAGATTTTATAAAGATTGTTGGAAAAGATTAATAAGTTTCTATTTGTAATTTTTTAATTTTAGAAAAATGTTTAATATTTCTAGTTAATAGTTTTTTATTATTTTTAATACAAATTCCAGCAATCATACTATCTTCTGGTTGAATAGGATTCCCTTGTGCATACAATTCCGAGTGTAATTTACCACCAATTTTTGCACTTTCAAGATCTAAGTCAAGTAAACCTAAGCTTTCCAGTAATGTATTTATATTATCTAATTTTTGTTTACTTTTTATATCTGAGGTACCTTGCCATATTTCAAAAACAGTAACTGCTGTTGTAAAAACAGGTAGATTTGCTTTTTCCAAATATTTAGCCTTGTCTACAGCTGAAGGATCATTATTTAACAAGTCGATAATAAATGTTGTGTCTAATATCATGTCAGTTTTTCCTTTACGTTTCTCATCCTATCATTAGATAATTCACGCGACTTAGCAATCTTATTTTTTATATTTTTGGCTTCTTCATTTGTCAAAATACCTGCAAAATCTGTTAACTTTACTTTTGCGGTTAATCTTCTAATAGCCTCACTAAAACTTTCTTCTTTCTTCTTTAGCGCATTTAGTCTTTCATATGCGTCTTCAGCTATAGTAATAGTTTTAGTGGACATAAACATACGTGTATGTATGTTTATTTAAGCTTTTCTATATTCAAAAATAATCTACCTAATCTTTAAATATGAGTAATTTACTTTAAATTTATGGATAAAACTAAATTAGAAAAAGTAATGGATATTGCTACTAAGAGAGGTTTTTTCTATCCTTCTGCTGAAATTTATGGAAGTAAATCAGGATTTTGGACTTATGGTAGTTTAGGAACTAAAATAAAGCATAAATGGGAAAATTTATGGAGAAATTACTTTTTATCATTAAATTCTAATTTTTATGAAATTGATGATGTTAATATATTACCTAAAAAAGTTTTTGAAAGTTCTGGTCATTTAAAGAATTTTAATGATCCTTTAACAGAATGTGAAAAATGTCATTTTAGATTTAAGGCAGATCAATTAATTGAAGATGAATTAAAATTAAATGTTGCTGGATTAAAGGAAGATGCTTTAACAAAATTGATTAGAGATAATAAAATAAAGTGTACAAATTGTAAAGGAAACTTAATGGATGTTAGATTTTTTAATATGATGTTTGATGTTAAAGTTGGAGCTGTAGGGGAAGACATAATGTATTTAAGGCCAGAAAGTGCACAAAGTCCTTATTTAGCATTTAAAAGAGAATTTGAAGCAACTAGAAGAAAATTACCTTTAGGATTAGCTGTAATTGGAAGAGCTTATAGAAATGAAATAAGTCCCAGGCAAGCTTTTTTTAGATTAAGAGAATTTACACAAGCAGAACTACAAATTTTTTTTGATCCTGATAAATTGAATAAACATGAAGATTTTAATTCTATTAAAGATTATAAGTTAATTTTACATATTAATAATAAAACTTCGAAGTTAAGTTGTAAAGACGCTGTTGAGAAAATAAAATTACCTAAGTTTTATGTTTATTATTTAGCTAAAGTACAACAGTTTTACTTAGAAACTTTAAATATTAATGAAAAATTATTTAGATTTAGAGAATTAGATGAAAAAGAAAGAGCTTTCTATAATAAAATTCATTTTGATATAGAATTAAATTTAGAAACACTTAATGGGTGGAGAGAAGCTGGAGGTGTGCATTATAGAGGAGATCATGACTTAAAGGGACATCAAGAGGGAAGTAATACAAAATTAGAAGTTACAATTGATGAAGATGGAAAAACTAAGAGATTTATTCCACATGTTTTAGAACTAAGTTTTGGAGTAGATAGGAATATTTGGGCTTTACTTGATTTATTTTATAAAGAAGAAAAAGAAAGAACTTTATTTATATTTCCAAGTAATATAACTCCTTTAGATGCTGCTGTATTTCCTTTAGTTAATAAAGAGAAAATGCCTGAAATAGCTGAAAAAATATTCTTAGATTTATTTAATAATGGTTTAAGTGTATTTTATGATAATTCTGGAAGTATTGGAAGAAGATATAGAAGACAAGATGAAATTGGAACTTTATGTTGTATTACTATTGATAGCGACTCTTTAAAATATAATTCTGTAACTTTAAGAAATAGAGATAATATGAAGCAAATTAGAGTAAACTTTGATGAGCTTAAAACTGCTTTAAAAAGGTTATTTAATAATGAGAAATTGGAAAAAATTGGAAAAATAATTTGATTTGCTAAAAGTTTATATATAACTTATTTTGCTTCTTAAATATGATTTATGATATTGGAAATTTAGCTTTACTACCAATAAGATCTAATGATGATTTCTCAAGAAGATTAGCTAATCATTTTGGATTAAGTGATCCTGATAAATTAGTTATAAATAGAGCATGGAGTAATGGGGAATATTGTCCCATAATTACAGATATTTTAGATAAAGATAGTGAACCAAGGTTAGAAGGAAGAACTGCTTGTATTGTTTACAGTTATACCCAAAGTTATTTAAGTAATACTGAAGCTTTTGCTAGGATTTTACTTCTATCTGATGCTGCTTATAGGAACGGGGCTGATGATGTTGTTTTAATTATGGCAGAAAGCTTATTTGACAGACAAGACTTAGATCCTTCAATAAAATATAAACATGGATTTGGTGATATTTCCGATAAATTAAGGAAGAAAGCATTGTGTATGCAAGGACAAGCTTTCAGTTTAGAATCAGTTGTTGGCCATTTTAGACATGCTGGGATTTCTAGAGTTTTAACTTTGGATAGGCATTCTAATGAATCAGAAAGAGTTTATGCACATATCTATTCTAAAGATGCTAGTGAGGTTTTATTTAATTTAGATCCCGTACCAATATTTGTGAATTATGCTTTACAATTGCCAATTGATTTAAGTGATAGTGGGCAAAATTTAGTTTTATTAGCACCTGATAAAAATGCTTGGGGATCTGTTGATACATTTCAAGGTTTATCAGGACTTTGTAATGCATCTGTAGTTTATTGTGATAAAAATAGAGAAGTTCCAAATGATCCTAATAGATTAAAGGCAAGTATAAGTAAAACTAGTGATAATTTCAGAGGAGTTAAAGACAAAATTGTAGTTGCAATTGATGATAAAGCAGACACCATGGGAACTTTAAGAACTACATTAGTAGAGGATTTAACAACAGATGGAAAGCCAAGACAATTACATGCTTTTATTACACATATGATTATGTCAACTAGAAGTGCCTATGAAGATATTTATACACATAGGATTAATTTACATGGGTCTAATAGTCATCCTAATATGACATTTAAAAAAGATGAACCTGGAGTTGAGAATATTACAGTAATTGATTTTACTCCTTATTTTGCATGGGCTTTAGTTAATCATGTACTTCCTGGAATTCCAATTCAAGAATGTACAAAAGAAAATTTAGATAATTTTAGAGAATTATATAGTGTAATAAAACAAGGGAAAATTGTTGATTATATGTCATAGTTATTTATCAAATTAGAGTAGTATCAATAAATTAATAACAAGATGGATTTCTAAACCATATAATTTAGGGGGTTGTAAGAATGGAATTAGATATACAGTTAGTAGAAAAAGCTACAAGTGAAGTGCTATTGTCTTTACCATTATCTAGAGATTTTAATTTGGAAATGTTTGGTATTGATACATTATTCTTTAGTAACAATAGTGTCGCTTGATACTATTTTCCTTTTTAATTTCATTTCTTTATTTTTATTTAATCAACAGCTTTTTAAATTCTAGCTAAAAGCAATAATACTATGGGCCGGTAGATCAGTCCGGAAATTGTTTGGACAATAGATCGCTCCCTCGGCATGGGAGACTTTGCCCAAAAGGCCGTGGGTTCAAATCCCGCCCGGTCCATTTTTAAATATTAAATTAAAGATAGAAAAAGTAAATTTATTTTTCTTTGTCGCCAACACACAAAAATCTTGCTTCAAATATTTGAAGTTCTGCTAATGTGAAAATATTTGAATTTGAATTATATAAACTGTTAACATTAAGTTTAACCCATTTAGCAGACGTTGGTGGAAAAAGTATTTCTTTTTTGCTTTGGAACCTATTTTGTAATTTTCCTTCATAAATTGTTCGCCAATAACCATTTTTTCCATTTGTAGAGTCTGTTGAAACTCCTATAGAATAGTCTGCTACATTCCTATTATCGTCTTTTGCTGCTGAATTTTGAACTAATGTGAACTTACTAATAACATATTCTTTGTCTAATTGAATTGTTGCATACTGTGGCATACTTATTGGTGTAGAAGATTGTGTACCACAGCTCCATTGATTTTTAGGGTATGTTATATACCCATCAAATAGTTGTTTTGATGTTGCTGTAACTTCGTCATTAATTTGTAATGAACAAGATTCCATTGAATCAACAACTTTTAAAGCAATATTTTCTGGATTAAAATCATTAAATGTATAACCACAATATTTCCTAATATCTTCATGGTAATCAAAGTGTCTTTTATCATAAGGTTTACATATATTATTAATGCATGATGTTTTTAAATCTGAAGAGCTGGAACATTCTACATCTTGACAATTACTACATGTTTCTCCAGAATCTATGTTTCCATTTCCACATAAACTTAAAGTATCTTTTGGCTTTTGCTCTACTTTCTTTTGACATTTAAAGTTATTTCCACATTCATAACCTAATTGACAATCAAATGTAGATAAACATTCTACATTACATTTTCCCTTTACAAGACCTTCATCTGATTTTACTTTACAACCTTCTGAAGAAGTTGTACAAGATATAAAATTAGAACCTGTGCATGATTCTGAAGAACATTCATCACTGCAAGACTTTTGAGTTTCATCAGGTTGTTGTTGTGCTTGTTGGCATGCAGATACAAAAAGGATTATACTTATTAAGAATACTAAGAATATGGATTTTTTCATAAATTAGGCACCTCGATTTTATTAAATTTAAATTGTAATTTATAATTTATAAATCTTTCTAATTAAAATTAATAAAAAGCTTTAAATAGCAAGATAATATAGATTTAATAAAAGAGGTGATTTTATGGTTAAATCAAGAAAGTCTAAGAATGTTCAAAAAAATAGGCCTATTGGTGCAACTATTGTTGCAATATATTACTTTATTGTTGGAATTTTTGCTTTTATTGGAGGGATATTATTTTTAACTATAGGTAATATGTTTTTTAGCACTTTTGTTAAAATGCCATTTATGAATGTATTAGGCTCAGTTATTGGAATTGTGTCAATTATATTAGGTGTATTATATTTAATTATTGCTTATGGACTGTGGAAGTTAAATAAATGGGCACAAATAATAGCTACAATCTTTGCTATTCTGGGGTTATTTGGAGGTCCTTTTGGCATTGTTTTAAGTATAGCAGTAATTTTATTGCTTTGGGTCCATAAAGAAACCAGATTAGCTTTTTCTTAATTTTTTATTTAAATGGATAATTGCCTGTAAAACAGGCATTGCAACTTTCTTTAGGACTCAAACCAATTGCTTTATACATACCTTCTACTGTTAAATAAAGTAAAGAATCTGCTCCAATAAAATCTCTAATTTCTTCAGTAGTTCTACCATGAGCTTTTAACTCTTCGTATGTCTTGTGATCTATGCCATATATACATGGATGTTCTATCCTAGAAGAAGCAATTCTAAGATGTATTTCTGTTGCGCCCCCTCCCCTTAATAAGTTAACTAAATATCTTGAAGCGTTGCCTCTAACTATACTATCATCAATAAGTATTATTTTTTTATCTTTTACATATTCTGGAATAACTTCATACTTAGCTTCTAAAATTGATGCTCGTTTTTCTGGCTTTGCCATAAATCCTCTTGGATTAGACTGATAGTGTCTTCTAATAATTCCGGGTCTTAGAGGTAAATTTGTTTCTTCTGAATATCCAACTGCAGCTATATGAGCAGAATCTGGTGCATAAAGAACAGTACTTTCTGAGATGGTCATATTTTTTTCTCTTTCTTCTAAAGCTAGTTGTTGTCCAAGATTATGTCTTGCTTTAATTATATCAATGCCTGAAAACTGTCCTTTAGGAAAGTGAAAATAAATATGCTCAAATATACATGCTGCTTCTATTTTCTGAGGTAGTTGATGGCTTCTAATTTTATCATTATTTACAAAGATTATTTCTCCCGCATTAAGTTCTCTGGTTTCTTGTACATTATTTGATGGCAATGAATTTTCTGATAAAGCAAAAACACCAAGATGATTTCTTGTAATAGAAAGCGGCTTTATTCCATATTGATCTCTTGCAAAAACTAATAATGGCTTTTTATTTTGAACAATTACGGCCATGCATAAACTCCAAGAAGGATGTAATTCACTTAATCCGCTAATCACTTTTGCTTCAAGATTTGATCCTTGAGCTCTTGCAATAGCAAATGGAATGATATGAGAATCTGAATAATGACTTAATATTTCATTTTCAAGATTCCATTGTTTAACTAAATCTCTAAACCCTACAATTTCTCCATTATGAGCAATTATGTAAGTTACATTATCTATTGTTTTAACAATTGGTTGAATATTTTCAGGAACTAGAGCTCCTTGAGTTGGATATCTTACTTGACCTACTGCAATTCTTGCAGTACTAAGTTTATCATCATCTTTAAGGACTTCGTTAACAAGGCCCTTAGCTTTTATTAGACTTGGATTACCAGGATGTACAAATAAACCTGCTCCTTCTTGCCCCCTGTGATTAATCCTAGTCAATAAGGCTCTTGAAACTAAGTAAGCATTCTCTCCAGACACCGCACAAATACCACACATTTGGCACCACTTTTGCTAAACTTCATAAAAATAGCCCCGCCAGGATTCGAACCTGGGTCGCGAGCTAACTTCTAAATATTATCCAAAGGCTCGCATGCTTTCGGCGTTATAAAACATGGCCGCTACACTACGGGGCTATAGTATTTTAAGTTATAATATAATATTTAAAGTTAATGTTGCTTAAAAACTTAAATTTTCTATCAGAAAGAATTAAATACCCTAAAATTAGGCTTTTTTCGATATGGAACAATATGTAGTTGACACAAGCGTAATTATAGAGAAAATTGTCTCTAAATTAGTAAAAAAGAAAGAAATAGAAGGTACTATTATAGTTCCAAATGCTGTTGTAGCGGAATTAGAAGCTCAAGCAAATAGAGGCTTAGAAATAGGATTAATTGGCTTAGAAGAATTAGAAGAACTTCAAAATTTACATAAAGAAAATGTAATTGAGATTAAATTTGTAGGAGCTAGGCCTACACCTAGTCAAATTGCTTATGCTAAATCTGGAGAAATTGATGCTTTAATAAGAGAAATTGCATATAATGAAAATGCTACTTTAATTACAGCAGATAGAGTTCAAAAACTATCTGCAAAAGTATTTGGAATTAATGTAAAGTTTATAGAAACTAGAGCTTTAAAGACTAAATTAGAAATTGAAAAGTTATTTGATGAAACTACAATGAGTGTTCATTTAAAAGAAGATTCTTTGGCTTATGCTAAAAAAGGAAGTCCTGGGAATTGGAAACTGGAAAAAATTAGTGAAAAAGAATTTTCAAATCAACAAATTCAAGATATGGCAAAAGAAATTGTTGAAGCTACTAAACTTGATCCTAAGAGTTTTATTGAAATTTCTAGACCAGGATCTACTATTGTTCAATATAAAAATCATAGAATTGTAATTGTAAAACCTCCATTAAGTGATGGATGGGAAATTACTGCAGTAAAGCCAATTAAAAGATTAAGTTTAGAAGATTATAAATTACCTGATGAAATCATTGATAAAATTAAAAATAAGGCAAGAGGTATTGTAATAGCTGGAGAAACTGGAAGTGGAAAGAGTACATTTGGCCGCGGGTTAGCAGAATTTTTTGTAAAACAGGGAAAGATAACTAAGACTATCGAAAGTCCTAGAGATTTAGATTTACCTAATGAGATTACACAATATGGAAAGAATTTTGCAAGTAGTGAAGAAATACATGATATTATTTTGTTATCAAGACCAGATAATATTTTATTTGATGAAATGAGAGATACTCCTGATTTTAAATTATATACTGATTTAAGATTAGCAGGAAGTAATTTAGTAGGAGTTTTACATGCAGCAACCCCAATAGATGCTGTACAAAGATTTATTGGAAGATTAGATGTTGGGATGATTCCTAGTGTTTTAGATACAATAATTTTTATTGAAAAAGGAACTATTGAAAAATTGTTAACTTTAAGAATGATTGTGAAAGTTCCAAGTGGAATGACAGAAGCAGATTTAGCAAGACCTATTGTTGAAGTTAGTGATTTTATGACATCTAAAGTTTTATATGAAATTTATAGTTATGGAGAAGAAACTGTTGTAATTCCATTAATAGAGGAAAAACAAAGTCCTACTAAATTATTAGCTGAAAAACAATTAAGACAGCAAATGCTAAAATATTGTGATGATGCAGAAGTTTCAATGATTTCTGATAATAAAGCTGCTATTTACGTTCCAGAAAGAGATATTCCTAGAATTATTGGAAAGCAAGGAGTCATGATTGAAAAAATTGAAAAAGAATTAGGAATTTCTATTGATGTTAGAGAATTAAAAGATTTTACTGAGAAAAAGAAAGATATACACTATGAAATTAATGAGACTGGAAATTCTTTAATATTTACATTTTCTAAGAATTTTATTAATAATTTTGTTTCTATTTATATAGGAAATGAATTATTGTTTTCTGCTACAGTTGGAAAAAAAGCAGAGATTAAAGTAAATAAAAAAAGTGAAGTTGGAAGAAAACTTGGTTATGGAATTAATAAGAATTTAAATATTTTTGTGAAATTGTAGATGAATATTATAGTTTTTACTAGGAATAAAATCTTTGGATTTTTTTATAAATTTATTTTTAAAAATATATTCTTTTTATTTGATGCTGAAGAAGTTCATGATTTCATTATAAAATTTGGAAAGTTTTTAGGATCAAATTCTGTTACAAGATTTAAAACAAGATTATTATTTAATTTTGAAGATAAAAGATTAGAACAAAATATCTTAGGAATTAATTTTAAGAACCCTGTTGGATTAGCAGCAGGATTTGATAAAAATGGATATTTAATAGATATAATGCCTAATGTTGGATTTGGTTTTATGGAAATTGGTTCTATAACTGGTGAAAGATGCGAAGGTAATAAAAAGCCAAGATTATGGAGATTAAAAAAGTCAAAAGCTCTTGTTGTAAATTATGGATTAACAAATAATGGTTGTGAAGAAATTTCAGATAGATTAAAAAATAAGGAATTTAAAATTCCACTTGGAGTAAGTATTGCTAAAACAAATTCTAAAGAATGTGCAGATACTATTAAAGGAATAAAAGATTATGTAAAGACTACTAAAAAATTTTCTAATATAGGAGACTATTTTGCAATAAACATAAGTTGTCCTAATGCTTTTGGAGGCCAACCATTTCATGAAAAAGATAAATTAAATTTACTTTTAAATGAAATTGATAAAGTAAAAACTAAAAAGCCTATTTTCTTAAAGATTTCTTGTGATTTAAATTTTAAAGAAGTTGATGATATAATTAGTATTTCTAATAAACATAAAGTTAATGGGTTTATTCTAACAAATTTAACTAAGAAAAGAGATAATAAAAATATACTAGACAAAAACATTCCTGAAAAAGGAGGTATAAGCGGGAAAGTTGTTGAGGATTTAAGTAATAAAATGATAGAATATGTTTATAAAAAGACTAAAGGGAAATATGTAATTATTGGTGTTGGGGGAATTTCTTCAGCTGAAGATGCTTATAAGAAAATTAGATTAGGTGCTTCTTTAGTTCAATTAATTACTGGAATGATCTATGAAGGACCTCAGTTAATAAGTGAAATAAATTGTGGCTTAGTGAGATTATTAAAAAAAGATGGTTTTAAGAATATTAGCGAGGCTGTTGGTGCCGATTCCAAATAAATTATTAAATTTACTAAATAGATTCTTTAGAATAGAAAGCTTTTTAACTAGAAAAAAGAAAAGTTGCAGGCCATGAATAATATTCAGAAATCAATAGGCTTGGCAGCAGCTAAAATTGCGGAAGATATTGATGCAGATTGTATTGTTTCTGTGGAAAGAGTTTTAAGTGAAAAATATAATATTGATGATCCTGAAATTGAAGTTAAAGTTAGTTTTTTTAGAAAATTTAAGAAAGGGGTTTATAGGAAAACTGAATATAATAAAAAATTAAGGGGTTTAGATCAAGAAACTGTTGCTTACCTTAAGGAATTTTTAATGGATGGAGTTAATAAAGATTATATTAAGAAAGGAGATAGAGTTATTTGTGTTTTAGATGAAGCTATTGGGAGCATTTTAAATGGATTATTAATAATTGATGTTGATAAATTGTTCTTTGATATGAGTACCCATAAAATTACTCAGAATGTTACTCCAGGAGTTATTGAAGCTATTTTAAGTATTTCTAAAGAACTATGTAGTGAGGGAAGAGAAGGTAAAAAAATAGGAACTACTTTTATTATTGGAAAAAGAGAAGATGTAGTTAAGTATACAAAACAATTAATTATAAATCCATTTACAGGGTATAGTGATGATATGAGAAATATAATGGATCCAAATTTAAGAGAAACCATTAAAGAATTTGCTTTACTTGATGGTGCTTTTATTATAGATAATGATGGAACTATTGTAACTGCTGGAGCTTATATTACTGCTAATTCTGAAAATATTGAAATTCCTAATGGTTTTGGGACCAGACATAGAAGTGCTGCAGCTTTAACTAAGGAAGCTGATGCCATTGCTATAGTTGTTTCTGAAAGTAATAGCATAAGAGTTCTTAAAGATGGAAAGATTATTATGAGGATTTAGATTGCTAGAAATGATATAAACTTACTTAAGTCCTAATTATTTGAGTTTAATATGGTTAAAAAGAAACGAAAGAAAAGACTAGATGGTTTTGGAGTAGCAAACGGTGCTAAGCCTTTTAAAGAAGACGAAATAATTTTTTCTGATTTTGATAATTAGAATAAACATAAACTTTTTAAATTTAATATACAATTTAGTTCTCAAGAGCCTGTAGCGCAGCTTGGATAGCGCAAACAGCTAAAACTGGCGTTACTGCCTCCTAAAGCTGAAGCAAGCAGTAGGTCCTGGGTTCAAATCCCAGCAGGCTCGTTTACACTTAGAATTACTTGGTTTAACTCCTCGTGGGTCCATTCCCAGAATATAAATCTTTTTAACTTTCAATGAATCAATTTAATAAAATGAAAAAATCAAAATTAGCCGTTAAGGTGCATGAGGGAAAAATTGCCGAGCTTGCAAAGAAAACTGATCACAAGACTCTGGTAACATGGGCTCTAGATTGCGCTGAGCGGGTATTGCCTTATTTTGAGAGTAAATATCCAAAAGATGACCGTCCCAGAGTAGCAATTGAAACAGGACGAGCTTGGGCCAAGACAGGAGTATTCAGAATGGCAGTTATACGCAAGGCTTCACTTGATTCTCACTCTGCAGCTCGGGATGTGAAAGATGATGATATAGCTCGCTCAGCTGCCCGTTCTGCAGGGCAAGCAGTGGCAACAGCACATGTCTCAACACATGCTCTCGCTGCTGCAGTCTATGCAGCCACTGCTGTTCGTGATGCTACTCTTCCAGTCAATGCTAATGCTGCTATAACCAAAGAACGAGAGTGGCAATATCAGTATTTAATAAAACTTGGAAAAAGGTGTCAAACAAGCTGACATAAAATGTGTTTAATAAAAAAAGAATAATAATGTTATACTTAAAACTCAAGCTTTAAAAATGAAGCATTATCTATCCCATGAACAGATGGAAGTTCTTCTAATGGCTTATTATTAATTATTAGTTGAGATATTCTAATTGGACCATTATGAGTAACAATAGCAATTGTATTAACTTGATAATCTTTCAATTTACTATAAAAAGTCTTTAATCTTAGATAAACATCATAAAGACTTTCCCCATTAGCTGGCTTTCCGTGATAAAATCCTCCTGGTAGAGCTTCTAAGTCTTTTAAAGTAACTACTTTTCCTTCAAATTCCCCATAACTTCTTTCCCTTAGTAATTTTGTTAAGATTAACTTTTTTGTTTTATTAGTTTTAAAAATTTCTTGAGCTGTTTTTACACATCTGTCTAAGTCACTTGAAAAAATTAATTCTAAATCATATTTTTTAAGTTGGAGTCCAAGATTCTTTGCTTGAATTAATCCTTTTTTAGTTAGTCTTCCTTGTAACCAGCCTTGTATTAAACCTTTTAAGTTTTCTTCAGTTTCTCCATGTCTAGCTAATATTAATTTCATTTTACTAATAATAAGATTTAAATACAAAAATTTATAATTCTTTTTAAAATAAAATGGAAAATTGTATCTTTTGCAAAATAATAAAAAAAGAAATCTTAAGTAAAGTAGTTTATGAAAATAAAATTATCTTTGCTTTTCTTGATAATAATCCTTATAATTTAGGACATACTTTAGTTATCCCAAAGAAGCATTATAGGTGGGTTTGGGATATAAAAGATATTGGAGAATTTTATAATTCTGTTAATAAAGTTGCTAATGCAATGAGAAAAGGTCTTAAGACAGAATTTATAGTTTCTTTGGTTGTTGGAGAAGAAGTTCCTCATGCACATGTTCATTTAGTCCCTAGATATAAAAATGACGGGCATGGTGGGGCTATTAATATACATAATCATAAGAAACTAACAGATAAAGAGCAAGACGAAGCAATTAAGAAAATCCAAAGGTTTTTATAAGTTTTTTGACGCTATTTCTTCTAAATTCGGCGCTGTATTTTAGCCTGGAAGTAATGGGCAATAGAAAGCCGCTCTCATGGTTTTTATGGGAAAGGCGGAGGTCGGGTGTTCAAATCACCCCAGCGCCATTTTCATAAAGCTTTAAATAGGTGATAATGTGGTAATTTGATTATGTGGCCCTTAGATTATATTGTGAAAGATATTAAGAGGCACATATGGATTTATGTTGCTTTAATTTTAGTAGTCTTATGGTCTATATTTATTAAGAAAGATTTGATTTTAGGACTAATTATTCTAGCACTTGGTATAGTCTTTACGCCATTAGACCGATATGTCTTTCAGGATAGATTTAAGAAAAATACTTAGTTGATTCAATTACCTATATTAAGCCAGCTTTTATTTCTTTAACTATACTTTTATAATAATATTTGCCCCATTTTCTAATTTGTGTTTTATTTAAGTGTCTTAAGTAGTCTGCTATTTTTTGACCTGATAATAATTCTGGTAGAATAACAAAATCAGCTCCTTTTTCATATAAAGTTTTTAGTTCTACTAGGTCTTTAGTTGTTACAATAACAGTTCCTTTTTTATTATATTTTTTATAAAGTCTCATTATTTCTAAGTTATCTTCTAAATTATGAATTGTAGATATAACAATTTTAGGCTTAGTTCTTAAAATTTCTTCTATAAAGTCAATATCTGAGACATCTCCATAGATTGCTTCTATGCCTAATTTCTTTAAATTTGATATCACATCAGGATTAAAATCTATTGTTAGGAATTTTTTCTTAGTATTTTGCAATGATTTTATTATATTATATCCTGTTCTATGGCCTCCAAATAAAATAACGTCATATTTATTATTTTCAATTTTATATCTTTCTTCTTTTAATTTCTTTCTTTCAAAAATTGATAAATACTTGGACATTAGAATATATAATTTATCATTATTTATTATTAAATAAGATGAAATTGTAATTGTTATTAATCCTACAATTGTTATTAATGTAACTATATCTTGGGTTAAATGGCCTGCTCTTAAGCCTAAATTTATAAGAATTAAGGAAAATTCGCTAATTTGGACTATTGCTAAACTTGATAGAAAATTCGTTCTTTTTTTATAGCCAATTATTGCCATAATTATTAATAAAATTAAGAATTTCCCAACAATTACAAAAATAGATATTATTAAAGCAGGAATTATTATTTTAGATACTGAACTTAAAAGCATACCAATTCCTAGATTTACAAAGAAGATTACAATAAAGAAATCTCTTAGAGGTTTTACTTTATTTAAGATTACATGATTAAATGGAATTACTGTTAAACTTACTCCTGCTAAAAATGCCCCAATTTCTAAAGATAAGCCTAAAAGATAAGCTATAGAAGATAATAAAAAACACCATGCAATACTTGCAATAAAAAGTAATTCTTGAGAACTTGAAACAATATTAAATAATTTTTTAAGTAAATATTTACTTGAAATAAATACAAGTAAAATAAAACTTAAACCTTTAATAAAAATTATTACCGCAGAATTAATGTTAAAATTTTCATTACCTATACTAGTAATAAAAATTAAAGAGATTATTGCAACAAAGTCTTGAACTAGTAATAAGCCAACTAAAATTTTCCCATATAATGTATCTATTTCATTTTTATCTGATAAAAGTTTTATAATAATTATAGTGCTACTAAATGTTATTGCTAATGAAATATAAATTGAAGTTATATTTGAAAATCCTAAAGCTTTAGATAGTAAAAATCCAAATATAGTTGTTATAATTATTTGAAAAACTCCCATTATTATAGAAGTTTTACCTGTTTTTTTTAATGTTGAAAAGTTTAAACTTAATCCTACAATAAAAAGTAAGAAAGCAATTCCAATTTCTGAAAATAATTTAATTGTTTCAGAAGGGCCTGTAATTTTTAGGAATAATGGACCTAGAATAATTCCTGTGATAATATAAGCTAGAATTGAAGGTTGTTTTAATAATTTTGCTAGAACTGCAATTACTGTTGCAACTAAAAGGATTATACTTATGTTAAGAAGTAAATTAGAATTAATTGCTGAAATAACCTCTTCTAATGCCATTTATTAAAAAGTGATTTATCTATTTATAAATTTAATTCTTTTTTTAAAGAAAATTTTAAGAAAAAATAAAGTTTATTTCTTTCCTAATGTTATTTCTATTGTACTTACTCTAATTAGTTTTTGTTCTTGGTTTTCAAATTCTTCTGAGTCAATTTTTATGCCCCTTATTTCTACAGTGTTTTCTAAGAATCTTTTAGTTGATACTTCTGCTATGTCTACTGCTCTTGAGATAAATTTACCCCTTGCTTTTATTACTACTTCATTTGCACCTTGTGTTGTAAATTGCATTACTACTCCTGTTACATAGTTCATAAATGGTTTCCCACCAATAAAAACTATATGGTCATCTGTCCTGTTTTCTGCCATTTTAGTTACCTCCACATACTACTTATTTTCTGTCTTTCATCTCTTTTAATGTCTTAAGCCTAGTTAGATAACCAGCTATTGTATTCCTTAATTTCTTTGAAGGAATTTCAGCATATTGAAAAGCAACTTTTTTATTTGTCTCAAAATCAAGAGCTACGCTATCAGGATATTTGGTAAATATTTCTACTGCAGTTCTTTTAACTAAGGTTGTTTTTATTCTTCCCATAGTGCTACTTTAACAGGATAACTTTATAAATTTTATGTTTTCTTTGGTTTTTGCTTATTAAATAAGGCTTGTTTACTCATTCTAGATGCGTAATTTAATGGATTTTTGAATTTTTCACAGTAATTACATTTTATGCCTAAACTAGAATAATAAGCTTCATTATCACAATTTGGGGGCATAATATCTTGCTTTTGCCTTTTATACCAGCTTATTTGTGATTTAATGTAATTTTCAGGTAGTGGAGAATAGTTCTTTTTATTCCATTCAACAAGTAAAGGTTCTATGTCTTCATAAGAATAATTTGACTTTCTTAAAAAAGTGATTAAAATAAATAACGCTCTTTTTCTTCCATCGGTTTTAATTCCTTCAAGTATTTTTTTAATACAATTTGGGAAGTGTTTATCACTTATTTTAACAGTATCTTTTTTGTTTACAATAAATGTTGATTTTTCTTCTTGTTGTTTTTTTTGTTTTGACTGCCAATCTAAGGTTTGAATAAATAATTGCTTAGATTCATTTTCTTTAAATTCTTCTTGATTTAAAAAATGTTTTTTTACTTCTATATTTTCTGGAATTGCGTCTTTTTTGTTAAAATTTTTTATTTCATTTACAGAAATTGGAATGCTTACTAAACCAGATTTTTCGTTTATTGAATACGGAGCTCTAAACATATGCCTACTTGAAATTAAAACAGAATCTATATCTACTAAGGCAAAAGGATTAAAAATATTTGATTTTTGAAATTCTTCTTTTTTAATATTAAATTTTGTTTCAATCTCATGTACAGTATATTTTTCTAATATTCTTTGAGATAAATGATCTTTAACCATATTCTTAATGAAATTAGCTATGTACCTAGATAGTTCTGGAAACATTAATCTAATTTCAATATCATTTACTTTTTGAGGGAAAGAGTTATATGGAAGAGTTATATGTAAGCCTTTATTACCTGAAAATTTAATAGCAGGATTATAAATTTCATAGTAATTCAAAGCTTCAATAATTATTTCTCCAGCAATTTTAGATATTTCAAAATCAACTCCATCTAAATCAAAAACTAAGTCCCAACCACTCCTTAGTTCATCTAATTCTTTTCTTGACATTCCAGTTTTTAATAATAAAGGATTTGACCATAATTCTTCAGAAATATGAAAAGAAGTTGCACCTAATTTCGCTAATTGGGAAATATCATTTTCAAATTGAAGAATATCAGGTCTTTTACCAAAACCTTTATCCCCAAATTTAAAGGATACTTCTCTATTTTTAGATGAATTCAATATAGCTTTTTTTACATCAGTTCTTGAATAATACTTAACAAAATCAGACATTTCATCTATAATTCGTGCTGTTTTTCCTCTAATTTATTATATACTATAAGAAATTGTTCTTTTAAATTTTCTTCTATAGATTTAAATTCATTTATTTTACTTAATAGCATATCTTTTGCTTCTTCTATTGATCTATAAACAGCAACATTTGCGCCTACATTAATTAATAATTTTTTTTCATTTTCTAGTTTAGTTTTGATAAATATACCTGGGAGCAATTGGGAGAATAATTTTGAATTTTCTTTAACATTATTAAAATCACTTAGATATTCTATTTGAGCACTAATATCATTAATTTGATTTGATATTAAAGAAAGTTGTTCTTGTAATTGCTGAAATTGATTTGCTAGAATTTGTGCTTCTACGTAGCTTTCATTTATCTTATTTTCATTATTTTGCATTATCTTTTGATTTTTTCTTTTTTGGAGAAGTCTCTTTGGTTTTTACTTTTTGAGAAGTTTCAGCTGCTTGTTTTTTTTCTTTTGGGTTGAAATTTTTAATGAATTTTTGTTCTTTTTTTGGGTTTATATTAGCATTTATTAAGGCTTTTTTTACTTCTTCTGTTGATGCATTTTTTTGTATTTTAATTACTAAAGGAGTCGGATCTAAATGGTTTATATTACACCTTTTTCTTCTTACATAACCGTCAATCATAACAAAATTTGCATTTATTGTGTCAATTACTACAGCTATATTTCCTGATTCTCTGCCTGCTATTTTTGTACAGACTCTACCTATTTCCATTAACATTTCTTGATATCTCCTTGATTTTTTCTCTTGAACAATTTGAGCATAAATAACCACCAAATAATCTATTTACTGTTTTTTTGGATTTAGACATAGTTCTATATTTATATGGTAATTTTCTAGGTATTCCATGTAATTCTTTTTTGCAATTTGCGCATTTCTTTTTATTATGAACTCTTCTTTCATAATGAATTACTATTTTTCCTCCAGGAGTTTTAACTTTCTTTCTCTTAAATGTCCTTGATTTTGTTTTTGATGGTGATAGCATTTTAATAATATACTTTCAATAATTTTTTAAATATTTGGTTAAACACAAGTGATGTTAGAATATATATACCTAACCATCCAAAGCCTGTATTTGCTCCTAATTTAGGAATACTAAATGGTAAAGTTAATATAACTTGTGTATCTGGCATTGATTTTCTAATCCACCAGAAAAGTATAATTAATGGCAAAAAGTTAATGATCATTGGTTTAATTGTATGCTTCATTTGTTCAAATGACATATCCATCATTCTTTTTTGCATTTCCATTAATTTTTCTGGATTATCTTTATTAATTTTAGATTCTTCTTTTATTTTCTTTCTAAGATCATTTGATTCTTGTCTTAGTCTTTTTAGAGTTTCTTGGTTTGTTAAAAATTTATAAGAAAGAGTAACTAGGAAAGAAGCTGCTATTGAAAGTAAGGTTACAAATAATAATGGATTTTCTATAATAAAAGACATTTTAACCACCCATCATCTTTCTTAAAGATGGATGCATGTCCATCATGTGTTGTTGAGCTATTTCCTCATATAATCTATAAATAATCATAACAGATAATAAAATACTAGTACCATTTGTTAAAGCCCCAATTAAATCTGCTGAAGCTGCAAGAAAGCCTACTGCTATTGCACCCATTATAGTTAATGGTTTAATATATCTATTTAATAGTCTTTCTAAAACTCTTTCATCTCTTCTAAAACCAGGAATTTGAAGACCAGAAGCCATCATTTGTTTTGCTTGACTTTTTGCATCCATCCCAGAGGTTTGAACCCAAAATATTGAGAATATAACAGATCCTGCTATTAAGAAAATTGAATATGCTAAGGCGTGAGCTAAATCTATAGAAACAAAAGAACCTCTTATAAAATTTCCTACTAAATCTGGAGGAAATAGCCATGCCACCACTCCAGTTGATGGAGTATTCCCTGAAAAAGTTCCTAGAAATGGATGGCCTGATTTTTCTAAAAGCCTTGCCCAAAGTTGAACATTTGCCAATAAAGCTGCAATTAAAATTACAGGAATATTACTTGTGTAAATAAATCTTAATGGCCATCTTATACCATGACCTCTTATGCTTCTTATACCACCAAAGCTTAATGGAATTTCAACTTTCATTGCTTGGGCATATACTGCAACAATAAAGATTATTACTGTTGCAGCAATAGCTGCAAATGCTAGTAATGCCCCCCTTGGATCTTGATTTATTAGTGATGTAATTAAAACTAGTAAAGCTCCTACTGGAGGTTGACCTGAACCAAAGGCCCATACTCCGCTTAGTGATAGTGGAGAGAATACTCTAATAATAATTTGAGACGCAACTCCTGCAACAATAAATAATGAAATACCTGAACCAAAGCCCCATTTATTTATTACTTCATCCATATAAATTACCATAAGACCGCCTAAGAATAATTGAAATATTAAAATTATAGGTGATATTCCTACTTTAGGAGCTAATCCCCCCATAACAACATAGATTGTAGCTTCAAATATTACAAAGAATATTGACATTATTTTTTGTAAACCTTGAAATTTTGCTTTGCCTTCATGAGTTGTTAAATCAAATTTTAAGATGCCAGAACCTACTAATAATTGAAGAACAATTGATGCTGTAACAATTGGACCAATACCTAGTGATAAAATAGAACCAAAAGAAGCTCCTAAAATTACAGAGAGTTGTTGAAATTGAGACAATGCATTGTCTCCTAAGCCGAATAATGGAATTGCTGATAAAATAAAGAATGCAATTAATATTATTAAAGTCCATTTTAATTTTTCTTTGAATGAAAGCTTTTTTTCAAGAGGTTTTTTAACCTCAGGTAAGATATCACTTATGGTTTGTAATATACTAGGCATTGCTAACTTCCTCTAGACTTTTTTGATTTTTGATTACTACATCTCCACCATGTTCTTTTATTTTTGATATTGCATTTTTGGATGCAGATTCACAAATAACTTTAACTTTTTTAGTTATATTGCCAGATCCTAAGAGTTTGTTATATCCTAGTTTTTTTAAGTCAATTACATATAATCCATTTTCTTTACTCAAAGAAATTGATTCTGCATGATCATTTATGTAATATAGATTAATTGTTTTTAATCTCTTTTTTAATGAACTAAAACCTTTTTTACCATAATAAGAATTACCATATTTTTGAAGTATACTTGGCTTTTTTTGGTCTGCTCTTTTTCCAGTTCCTGCCATACCAACGCCGCCTCTGTTTCCAGAACCCCTATGTTTCTTTTTAGCACCCCAACCATGTGTTGTTTGTGCTCGCATTCTATTTGATTTTTTGCGTTTGTTTTTTAGTCTTAACATTTTAAATCATCCTCATAATAAGGTCATTGATTTTATCTTTTCTATAACCTAAGGACCCTCCTTTAGAAAATGGCTCTTTAATACCTTTATTACCATAACCAAATTTTGCAGGTTGAAGTTTAAAATATGTTTTTAATCCAGGAATATTTTTTAATTCTTTTTTATATGCCATGAATTCTTTAGAAAATTCATCTAAGCTTAATTTTAATTTTTCTTTAATGTATTCCTCTGTCAGTCTTTTATTGCCTGCTAATTTTCCTCTATTTTTTAATAATGCATTAAATGTTTTTTCGTCTATTTCCCCCCAGGTAACATAGTCTTTAACAAAATTAAGCATACCTAATTGAGAAGGAATATTTTTTAGGATCGAACATGAATTTCTTCTATAGAGATTCATCATTTTTAGAGTATCTTTAACTTTTTTACTTAAGCCTATTTGTCCTCTAATCCTGACAACTGCAATTCTTTGCATTTAAACACTGCCCTCCACTAATCCAGATTGTTTGTAATAAGTAGGTTTTACTTTAGTTTTGGTTAAGTTCTTTAAAGCTTCAAAATAAGCATACATTAAGTTAATTTTTGTTCTTGTTTGACCATATGTTTTTGAATGAATATCTTTAATTCCTGCTAAAGCTAATAATTTTCTTGTTTCTTTTTCTGTTGCTAATCCTGTCCCTTTTGGAGCTGGAAGTAGTTCTACCTTTACACTCCCACATCTTCCATAAACTTTAAATGGAATTGAATGGGGAGTAGAACATGAGCAGGCCCAACTTCCACAGCCCCTTCTAATATTAATTATATTTGTTTTAGCTGCTCTTTGTGCTTTTTCTCTTGCAGGTACAGTTTCTTTTGCTTTTCCAAGGCCAATTCCAACATGACCATTTTTATCTCCAACAATAACTAGGGTAGAAAATTTAGGTTTATTTCCCTCTTTAGTTTTTCTTTGAGTTTGTCTCCAAATACTTCTTTTACCACCCCCAAATTTACCTTTTGATTGCCCTATTAATGCAAAATCTGATTCTAAATTTGAAAGCAATACATCTACTATTTGAGGCTCTAATATTTTTATTCCAGAAGATAATATTTGATTTATATCAGTTATTTCCCTATTTTGAACTTTAATACCTAATTTAGTTCTTGGAATCCATGTGTCTATAAGTTCTTTTTTAATTACACCAATAGGAGGAACTTCTGCTTCACTTACAACTTTAACTTCAGGGATTTCAACTTCAGGTAAATTCTTATTTTCTTGTTCCATTATGACTCCTTACCAATTTGGTTTTTAACTTCTTTTATGACAATTTCTATCTTAGACATATCTAAACTTTTCTTTTTGTATGAAGAAAATTGATTAGTATCTGATGATTCAATTTTCTTAAAATATTGTGAAATATGACTCCCATGTAATTTTGATTCTTCGGGAAATATTTCTTCATTTGAGTGATTTGTTTTAACGCCTGCATCAATTAACCCTTTTAATGCGGCATATGATCTTGATTTTTTGATTGGAGAGTATATACCAAAATCTATTACAACTTCACCAATATTATTTTTTGATAATTTTTTACCAAATAAGTAGCCTGTTAAGTATGCTGATGGTAAGTTTCCTCTATGATAGGGCCAACCTAATTTCTTTAATTCTGTTGAATGTGTTGATAAAATTATTTTATCTTGTTTTCTGTCAAATTTAATTAGTTGCAATAATAAATTGTTTAAATGTGTTCTAATAACAACCCTAGGCTTATTTGCAGAAAGATACTTTACTCTCTTTCTATAATTTGTTTTCTTTTCTAATTTTCTTCTAAATTTAACTGTGTATTTTTTACCTGTTGACATTTTTCTTTTCCAATAACATGTTATTTTCTTTAAGATAAATTTTTATGTGTCTTCTACTCCTGAAAAACCCACCAGAGACTTTTCTATAAAGGTTTCTATATTCTCCTTTAGGGATTAAATCTTTACTTCTAAGAATTAATATTAAATCTCTTTGAGTTCTAACTTTAGTCATCCAAGATTTTTTAGATGGATTTCTTGCTGTTTTTTTACCTTTTCTTGAACCTATCCCTCTTCTTCTTCCTAATTGTTTTTGGTGATGTAAAGATTTAGCTCTTCCCCTAGATATCCCTTTCTTCTTTTTTGCTATTATAATACCATTTTTTACTAATGATTTAATATCTGCTTTGGTAATTGCTTCTTTTATATCATCTAATTTATCTTTATTAAAAGATACCCTACCTAAACCACACTTAAGAATACTTGCTGCAATCCTTCTTTGTACTTTAAGATTCATCTCTTTTCTCCAGGAGTGATTTTAGTTCTTGTTACATTCATTCTAGGTGCTTTATCCGGAGTGTCCATAATCTCTTTATGTGGTACTTCATGCGTATGTAATAATACATCTTTCTTTTCTTCTTCAAGTTCTTTTTTTATGTCTTTAACCTCTTTCTTTTTAGTTTGAGTTTTAATTTTAACAGATTTTTCTTTTTCTAGATGTTTCTTTTTTCTAGAATCAATAAGTTGTTGTAGTCTTTCTTTTGTTGAGTTTATATCTTTATAGTTTGATGTTTTAAAGTTCATACTCTGTGCTTTATCCAACATTTTTAGTCTGTTTTTTATTCCTATTGTTGATTTGAATAGTATTGAGTGTTTATTAGGATCTAATTTTGATATATCATTAATGTTAGAAACTATTACAGGAATTAAACCATTTCTATCTAAATAACGTATAAGTTTAGGAGATCTATATCCTGTAGATGGATTTTTAATATGACCTTTTCTTTTTAATCTAAGTTTATTATGCAGACCTCTTGGCTTTCTCCAAGTATCTTTGAGCTTAAGTTTTCTGTAGTTTCTTCTAACAAATTTAGGTTTGTGTTTTTTTGCTTCCAATCTTATTTTTAGTAGGTTTTCTTTATTCATTTTGAATTCCTTTTTCTATTATCCATATACCATCCATGAATCTCCTTCTATCTTTATTTGTGATTCTTGTTGCTTGTTCTATACTAGAACTCATTCTCCCTGCTAATTCTTTATCTACACTGGAGATACTTATAATGTCTCCATCTATATTAACATTAACGTTATTTATTAGTTTGACTTTTCTTGGTATTTTTTCACCTAAGAAATTTTTTATTAATATATTTTCTTTATCCATTGACAAACTCATTGGAAAATGTCCGGAGCAAACTTTAAGTTTATAATTATACGTTTTACTTACACCACCTACCATATTTTTAATATGCGCTGTAAATGTGTTTAATATTTTTTTTTCTCTTTTAGAAACATTGCCAACAGTTTTAAGATTTATTTCTTTATTATTTATTGAAATAATAACTTTTGGATGTGCAAAAGCTCTTGAAGATTCGCCTTTTGGACCACTAACTATTAAGAGATTATCTTTTAAAGATATTTTAGTACCTTCTTGAATTTCAATTGTTGAATTATATTCTTTTTTACTAACCATTTTCAATAACAATAAGCTAATAATCTACCCCCAAGACCTTTTTCTATTGCTTCTAGATGAGTCATTATTCCTTTTTGCGTCGATACTATTAAGATACCAAAGTTCTTTGCTGGTAAAAATCTTTTTTCATATTTTTCAAAATTATCTTTCCTAACAGAGAATCTTGGTTTTATAGAACCACATTTATTTACTCTACCCATTAACTGAACTTTAATTTTTTGTCCATTTGTACCTTCTATATCATTGAATTCTCCAATGTATTCATTATTCTTCATTAAATTTAACACTTCTTTAATTAATTTAGAAGACTGTGGAATACTACATTCAGATTTTCCAACTTTTTCACTGTTTAGTATGCTTGAAAGTGTATTTGATAGTGTATCGTTTAATGACATTTTTTATCCTCAACTATATTTTTTGAATCCGATTTTTTTTGCAATGTCCCTAAAACATTGTCTACATAGATGTATGCCATATTTTTGAATATGTGCACCAAACCTCTCACATCTACTGCATCTTCTTGTACCTATTCCAAATGATCTTTTTTTAGGTGCATTGTGTTTTTCGTATTTTGCTAATTTTACTGGCTTATTTACCAATTGCTTGAATGCTTTTTGATAATTACTTATTGTCATCTTCTTTAACCTTCACATTAAATTTTGTTTTTAGATAATTTATTACGTCATCTTTTGTTATCTTATGTTTTATTGGTATTAATGTTTTTTTATAACGTCTCTTTGAAATTCTATAACCATATCTTTGAAATGTAATTGCTGCTTCTAAACCAATAATTCCTATACTTGGATTATAGGGAACTTGTGGGATGTCTATGTATTCTGGAATTCCAAAAGACAAATTACCAAGCTCATCAAATTTTTTTAATAATAATGTTCTATCAACAGCATCTAAAAGTCTATTTAAGAGTACTTCAGCTTTTTTCCCTCTTACTGTTACTTTACAACCAATTTCTAATCTGGGTCTAAGACCCCAAGTAGGGATTCTTTTCATAGTCTTAGTTTTAATTGGTTTTTGATTTGTTATTGTTTGTAATAGAGTTACAGCTTTGTCTAATCTTTCACCTGGCTGTCCAGTACCTATATTTAAGGTAACTTTCTCTATTCTTACTGCCCGCATATTATTATTAAGATTCATTTTCAGGTGTTGTTATTACTGATTTATCATCTCCAATTACAAATGCATACTCTTTTAATGTTTCATTTTTTGTCTTATCTAATGTAAATAATATCTTAGATTGTTGTGTTCCATTTGCTTTTGTAATTGAAACTACTTTACCTACATGGCCTATTTTACTTCCTCCCGTAAGGTATATTATTGATCCTTCTTTTAATGGTAAATGGTCTACAATTTTATTTGTTAAAAGATCCATAATTAATGTATCAGAAACTTTATAACTATCTTTATCTACTAATATATTTTTACCATTAGAAAGATTTAATTGCATTTTCTTATTTTTTAATAAAGTTTTTGTTAAAATTTTAAATGGTTTTTTAATTGATTCTTCCTTAGAAATTTTTGTTAAAATTATTTTTCCTTTTTTATTCAACAATACTCTATAATTTTCATTAAGTTTGTCAAAGGAAATTGTGTCCATTAAACCTACTGCAAAATGATAATCTTTTCTTATTTTTGAATCTACTTTTATATCACCATTATTTATTATTTCTTTAACATCTCTCTGAGAGTTTGAGTAACCTAGAATATATTTTAATAAAATGCTTAAGTTTATACTAGACCCTAAACTATGTGGTCCCGGAGATGTCCTAGTTATCCATTTTCTTCCTTTTCTTGGAATGTTCCATAACTTTGGTGAAGCTATTCTTGATAAATGTGCCATTTATTTTGCCCCTGGTTTAACTCCTTTCATTCTTCTTTTATCTTCTAAAAATAATTCAAGAATCATTAAGTTGGATGCATGTATTGGGTAAAATACTTTAGAGCCATCTTTTTTTGATAATGTGGCGTTTTCAACAAAAACCCTATATTTCCTTCTAAATACTTGTGTGATTTTTCCAGATGATTTTTTGAATTGTCCCCTCACAATTTTAACAGTGTCTCCTTTTCTTATTGGCATTGAATTCTTTTTGTATTTATTCTTTAGAGTATCTGAAAGTTGCGCAGACATTAATTTAGATCTAATATGACTAGGAGCATTATGAAGATACTTTCTTTGTTTTCTAGGTTGTTTACTTGATTTCCAAGATAATGAAAATTTTGTTTTCATACTACTATCCTCGCTAATTTTGTTATTGCAGGCCATCTATAAGATACTTCTTTTGCAACAGGTCCTTTTATTAAGGTGCCTTTTGGATTGCCTTTTTCGTCTTTTAATACAACTAATGCATTATCTTCAAATTTTATTCTTGTACCATCAGGTCTTCTATATTCTTTTCTTTGTCTTACAATTATACATGGAACAACTTGTTTTCTCATTTCTTGAGTCCCTTTAACAACTGATGCAAATACTAAGTCTCCTACGCCTGCAGCAGCATTTCTACCTTTAGTAGTTTTACCGCCCCCACCCTTTACAGCTACAATTACCAATTTCTTTGCACCAGAATTATCACAAGAATCAACTTGTGATCTCCTTGGGATTCCTCGTGTTATTCTTGATCTTTGTGTCTTCATTTTATATCCTTGAAATTATAACAAATTTTTTTGTTTTACTAATAGGTCTGCATTCCATTACTTGTACATTATCATTAAGAGTTGCATTTATACAAGGAGGATTGTGAACTTTTAATCTTGTTTTTCTTTTTTCATATCTTTCATATTTCCTTAGATAAAATGGTCTTGCCCATTCTATTATTGCTGTTTTATTTAAATCTCTAGATACTATAGTACCTGTAAATGTTCTTCCCCTTACAGAAAGTTTGCTATGAAAAGGACAATGCTTATCTGTGCATGAAGTCTTTGGGACTTCTACATTAATTCCTATATTTATTTTATCTTTCATCTTCTAATTTTATCTTCTTGCCCCCTATTAGTGAGGTACCATTTGATTTTATTGTCATGTTATTTTTTGTTATTAAAACAAATTTTATTTGATTTTTAATTACATTTTTTACTTTATTATTTGATTTTACTATTATAGTATTTCTAGTTTCATCTATTACAGTTCCCTTCAAGCCATTTAAGGTCAGATTTTTCGAGTCTACTATGTCTATTTGAGCGCCTATCATTTTTTTCCTTTTATTTTTAGTCTGTGTTTATTGTGTTTGGATTAAATCCAATGGCAATTAATTCTTCTTTTACTCTTTGCACATGATCCCCTTGTAATTCTATGATGTTGTTTTTTATTGTTCCACCACATGCAAGTTTGGATTTCAACTGTTTGGCAACATTTTTAATGTCAATGTCACCTTTACTTATGCCTTCGATTATTGTGGTTATTTTGCCAAATCTTCTTTTAACTTTTCTAATGCTAATTCTTTGTTCTTCTTTGGCAATAACTTCACAAACACAAAGCTCTTTATTTAGTCCACATTTAGGACATACGTCAGGCATTGCTTTTTAATACCTCCTGTTTGTTGTTCATTTTATTTTTTATTCTTGCAATAGTTTTCTTAATACATCTCATTCTTCCTGGATTTTCAGGAAGAGTTCCCATTGCAACTTGTGATTTGTATTTTATTAGTTCTTTATTTAATTCTAGCATTTTTGCATTCAATTGATCATTATTCATTTCCCTTATTTCTTTATTTCTTAGTATTACCATCTTTTGTTTTTTTTACCTTTGGTTTTTTTTCTTCTTTTTCTTTTTTGATTTTCTTTATTGTAGATTCACTTTTTGTTTTATGTTCTTTTATTTCTTTATCTCCAATTTGTTCTTCTTTAATTTCTTCTTTATCAATTGGTTCTACTTTTGGGAGTTCTTTCTCTTGTTCTTTAAATTTTATTTTATCTGGAAGTTTTATATCTGGGGTTAATAACATCACTTTAACACCAACAGATCCTGATTTTAAATGAGCAACTGCATATCCATAATTAACAAAGTTTTCAGCAATATCTCCAGATTTTTTTAGATAACCTGCAGAAAATCTCCATGATTTTGCTCTGCTACTTGGGATACCTCTCCCAGATATTATAATTTCTGCGCCAAGAGCTCCTGCATCAATTATTCTTTGTAACATTTGATATCCAAGCGATTTAAATCTCTTAGGACCAAATCTTTCAAATGTGTGGGTAATATTTTTTGCAATTGTTTTTGCATTTAAATTTGGATTAGTTACTTCAGCTACTTCTACTTGTGGGTTTTCCATATTAAATTTAGATTTAAGAATATCAGTAAGCTCTTTAATCTTAGATCCTTTTCTACCTACAATTAAACCAGGTTTTGATGTGTGTATAATTATTCTTTCTCCTAAAGGAGTTCTTTGAATTTCTGTATGAGAATATCCATCTTTATCTAATATATTTGAGACAAATTCTTCTATTTTAAATTCTTTCATCTTCCTTGAAATAAATTGTTTCTCAATCATTTTTTGTTTAGTTCTTTATTTATTTGTGACTCTTCTAAAATTATTTCTATATGGGTTCTTTTCATTTTTATTCCTCTATGTCTTCCAGGATGGAACATTTTATTACCTTTATTTGCAATTAATTTTGAAATTACTAATTTTTCTGTGTCTAATCCTTTATTCTCCGCATTTGCTTCTGCAGAGTTTAATAATTTTAAAATTTCAAATGAAGCTTTTCCAGGATACCTTCCTGCAGCCATTCCAGGCTTGTGGCCAGTATCCATATTATATCTTTTAAATGGAATAGCTATTTTTTTATTCATAACGTCATTAAGGATTCTTTGTGCTTTCTTTAATTCTTTATATCTTAAGAAATCACATATCTCTACAGATTTTTTTAATGATATAGGTAAGTTTTGCGCTCTAGCTACAGCTATGTGGTCAGCTTCTAAATTTACTTTCTTCTCCTTGATGTTTGTTTTAATTTTAGCCATTTTTATTTGACTGAGACTGAAGCGCTTGATTTAGTTGCTCCAATACCAGGTGCTGAGTGTTTGACTTTAACTCTTGTTTGTGTGAATTCTCCTAAATAATGACCCAACATTTCTTCTGTAATTGTTACAGGAGTAAATTCCTTGCCTTGATAAACTGAAATTGTTAAACCGAGCATGTCCGGTATTATAATTATGTCTCTGCAGTGAGTTTTTATTTGTTTTTTGTAAACTCCTGATTTTGCTTTTTTTATTTTTTCAATAAGCTTTTTTTGTGATGGGGTAAATCCTCTTTTTAATGACCTTCTCGCCCTGGATGTAGATAATAAAATAAATTCTTCTATTGATATCTTCTTTAGATCTTCTATTGATTTACCTCGATATAATATTTCTTTTGCCATCTTTATTTCTTAATACCAGTTCTCCTTGCTCTTATTAATCCCACTTTTCTTCCAGGTGGAGCAAACTTACCTATAGTTTTTGATTTACCTATGTGTTTACCTCTACCTGAACCGAATGGATGATCAACAGCGTTCATTGAAACTCCTGATGTTAGTGGATATAGTCTATTTCTAGCTTTCATTGCATAGAATCTCTTGCCTGCTTTTGCAAATGGCTTTTCTAATCTCCCAGAACCAGAAACAATTCCTATTGTTGCTCTGCAAAATTCACTAAATGTTTTTTCTTTTTTTGATGGAAATTGTACTGTGATTTTATTTTCTGATTTTCCTACTATTTTAGCAGATGAGCCACTACTTCTAATGTATTTACCACCATCTCCAGGATTTCCTTCAATGTTATATATGGAAGTTCCAATCGGAATATTTTTTAGAGGAAGAATATTTCCGTTTTCTACTGGAGCATTAATTCCAGAGTAAACTTCTTTATTTGTAAATGCTCCCATAGGAGCTGCTAATAATATTTCATCTCCTGTTTCAAATTTAATTTTTACTAAAGGTGCTGAGTGTCCTGGGCAATGAATTAAATCAATTATTCTTCCTGGAACGCTGCTATTTTTTTCTTTTTCATCATAAGGTCTATAACTAATTTTTCCTTTGAAACGATGACTAGGAGACCTATAAGTAGTTGTTCCTCGTCCTCTACGTTGTGGTATTATTCTTTTACCCATTTTATATTAAACCTAGTTGAGTAGCAACATCTATTGCCGGAGTTTCTTGTGAAAGCTTTACATATGCTTTCTTTAACCCTTGATTTGTGATTAAAGTATTTACTTTAATTACTTTTACATTAAATGCTTTCTCAACTGCTACTTTTATTTGTTGTTTATTTGATTTTCTAAAAACTATTAATATTAATTTATTTTCCATTTCCATAACTCTAACAGACTTTTCTGTTGCTAGAGGGTATTGAATTATTTTGTATGGGTCCATTTTATTCTTTTAATTTTATTTTCCTTGTAAATTTCATAAATAATTTTTCTTTGTGCATTTTCTCTATTGATTTATTAGACCATAAGATTAATCTACCAGGATTAGCCCCAGGAGCTAGTAATTCTGCATTTAATTGGCTTACAATGGAAATATCAAAACCAGGAAGATTTTTAGCTGCTTTGAATAAATTGCAGTCTTGTGAAACTACAAATAAAGGACCTTTTTTAACTCTATATTTTCTTCCTCTTATCTTTGCAGATCCACCTTTTACTTTTTTCTTTGCTGATTTTTCTAATTCTAATGAGAGTCCTAGTTTTAATAATAAGTTTTTAATATCTTTTGTTTTCGTAATTTTTTCGAAATCTTCTATTAGTATTAATGGTGCTTTAGCAGTATAACCTTTTTCTTGTAATAATTCTTTGTTTAAAGAAGCTGATATTGCTGATCTTATTGCTTTCCTTCTTTCATTAATATTTAATTTTTGACTAAAATCTTTTTCTGCTTTTGGAGGATGTGCTTTTCTTCCCCCCACTGTATTTGGAGCAAATGCACCAACCCAACCAAATTGCCTTCCTCTGTGCCAAGTTACTTTTCTTGGAGATCTTGAAATTCCATGGCCATAACTTGTTTTATAGTCTCTTCTTCTTTTTGATATTCTTACAGCTTGTCTTTTTCCTGCTTCTGGAAAAGCCCCGTAAGGCTGTCTTTTATTATTTTGAACTGCTAAGACAGCTTTCTTAATTAAGTCTAATCTTAATGGTTCTTCAAACTGAGATGGAAGTTCCATACTTTCTATTTTATTTGCATTTAAATCAAGGATGTCAGCTTTCATTTTTCACACTTATATAAGCAATATTTATTGGATGTGATTTTCTAAATGATCTTATTGAGTCACTAAATCTTATTAATCTTTTATGAGGGCCCGGAATAGAACCTTTAATTATTAAATAATCATTTTTTAAAATTCCATAATGTTTAAATCCAGATTTAGGAGTTATTTTTTTAAGATCATTGCTAATGTCTAGGATTAAATTATTATACATTGTTCTTGTATGAAGCCCCATTTGACCTTTCTGAGGAACTCTAAATGAAACCTTTGCAGGATGCCATGAACCTAGATTTGCAGGTGCTCTTCTTTTCTTTTCTGATTTATGTGATTTAAGTTGAATACCAAATCTTTTTACAGGACCTTGTAAGCCTTTTCCTTTAGTTACTGCATGAACATCAATAAATTGACCTGGTTTAAAATAATCTGATAATTTAATTTCCTTATCTAGTAAGGATTTTGCAAAGTCTAATTTTTCATTTATGGAATTGGAGCCTATTGAAATTTCAAATATTTCTGGCTTCTTTTTTTCTAATTTTGTTAATTTTGGTTGGGTATAAACAACTAATTTTATATCATGAATACCATCTAATTTAATATCTTCTAATTTTTTATTGTATTTCTTGGGAAGTTTTATTTTTCTCGATATTTCTTTATCTAATTTTGGATTTAGAATGTCTGTTAAGGCTTTTATACCATAATCATCTTTTTTATAGAATCTTATTGAGTATATCTTTAAAGGAGGGCATTCTATAATAGTTACTGGAGTAAAAATTTGTTCTTCTTTTGTGGCAGAATGTGGATTTGAATCTTTTACTAATAAATGAGTCATTCCAACTTTATAACCGCAAAATCCTAGAAGTTTTAGCTCATTTGTCCTTTTCCAGGATCTAATCCTAGGATAGTATCTTCTAGCTCTTTTTCTTGGCCAGTATTGCAAACTTCCTGCTCTTGGTTTACTTGCTCTTCCCATTTTATATTATTTTAATATACTAATAACTTGCAGAAAGCGGCTTTTATTTACAGTAGGGAATTTTAAAGAAATTGAGGATATTTATAAAGGTTGCGGTGAAAATGCCTATTTAGGCAAATAGAAACTAAAAATTACCTTGAAATATCTTCTTTCAATTCGGGATTTTGGCAAATAGCCACTTTTTAACCCAGTACTCTTGGAATCCTACCAAACCCAAACCAATTATTAGTAAAGACAATCTAGCGTAAGCAGCTATTGATATCCCTTTAGTACCTAGGTCACCAATATAGCTATATGCTGCTTTAGCCATAGTGCCCAATACAATGGGAAGAATAAATCGCTTAATTCCAATTGGTCCAGCTGCAACTATATAAGTTAATTCATCATCAGGTGTAAAGGGCAAAACATAAACAATGAGTAAAGTTATTGGACCAACTTTTTGAGTAATTTTATCAAAACGATTGTAAAAGCTGACAGATACAACCTTTTGCAGTAATGGCCGTCCATATTTTTTCACTAAAAAAACTATTAAAAATAATCCAATACTAGTTGCAAGAAAGTTTATAATAAATCCAATATGTCCTCCAAAAATATAACCAGATGCAATTAGAATGAATGTGTTAAATAGTGGTGTAAGGGTCACATAAACTACTTCAATCAAAAAGTAAATTATCACCCCCCATTGTCCGCTATTCTTTACAACTGCTTGCAAACTTTCTCTGTCAATATACTTGCTAAAAATAACAGCGGCAACAATCATTAAAGTAACATAAAGACCAATAACAATTATACTTTTTAACTTAGCTCGTTCAGAAATTATTTTTATCATATTTTAAACCATAATTGCTCTTCTTATGAATCTTGTTTGTAGCGCTTTGGTCAATATAAATTTTATCTTTTATTACCACCGTACACAATTAAAATTAGGCTTCAAATTTAATTTCTTTTTCAAATGTATCCCCATCAATATCTACAATTCTTTTAATTTTTCCTTTTCTTTTTGCATTAACTCTTGCTAAAGCAGGATTATTTGCATATTCTTTTGGAACAACTAATTCTTCTATAATTAAAGTATGCTTTATTTTAGCTTTAGTAAAACCTTTGTCATAATCAAATAAAAATTCTTTATAAAAATTAATATCTTCAGTTTTAAATGTACAAAAATCTGCTTTAGCTTCTTTATCTGACCCTGGTTTTGGTGACTTTGGAGACTTTTGTTTTGTAGTCAAACTTCCATAATCAGTATTAAATGTTAATAAAAATAATGCATGCGGGAATTGTTTTAATGCATCAAGCAAATCCTCCTTTGATATATCCGTAGCAATTTGAAATTTTTTAATGCCTGCAAATTGTGTAACATCTGCAATTTCAAATTTAACTTTATCTCGTAATTCTTTATTATTTGTTATTATAACTCCACTTACATGAGAATTATTTTTAATTTTTGAAGCTAAAAACAAAACAAATTCATTTGCAAATTCAAAACTAGTTTTAATTTTAACATGATTTTTTGATTTATTAATTTCAACTAATGCTCTATCCTCAAAAGTACCTCTACTATATCTTTCAAATTGCAAATGTACAGTTTCATCTATTTTGTTTTCAAATAATTTCTTTATAAAGTTCATTTTTGGATATCATTGAGCCACTTTAAGAATATTGGTGTAACATCATCAACATTTAAAGATATTATTGCTGGCCTTTCATATGAATGATGTTCTTTCACATATTTTTCTATTTCTTTAAAATTATTCTTTGCTGATTGTATTATTAATGCAAACTCTCTATCGTGGATAACTTCTTTTTTCCACCAATAGAAAGAGCTTATTGGGACGTAATTAACATAACCTGCAATTTTTTTCTCAACTAAGCCTTTTGCCAAACTTCTCGCCTCATCTCTATTATGGCATGTAACATATACTATAAGCATAAAATTTTACTTTATTAAGTATTTATAAAAGTTTTTAAATTAGAATTATTTTAGATACTTTATAGCCCCATAGTCTAGCGGTCAAGGACACGAGACTCTGGATCTTGTAACCCAGGTTCGAATCCTGGTGGGGCTATTCTTCTTTATTTTTCTTAAAGATCTTTATTATATTGAAAAAATACCAAGCTATTATAATTACAAATAAAATTATTACTATTACATCAATTATAGAACTATATTTATGAACTGTTTTCCAGTTTTCTGCCAATTTATAACCTAAAAATAAAAGAAATGAATTCCATATTGTCCCCCCAATTAAAGTATATATTATGAATTTAGGAAGATTCATTTTACCAATTCCTGCTGGAATAGAGATTACATGTCTTACTACAGGAATAAATCTTCCAATGAATATTGTTTTTTCTCCATGTTTTTTAAAGAAATCTTCTGTCCAAAGTAAATGTGCTTCTTCTAATAATATATATTTACCAAATTTTCTTACAAATTTATCACCATAGATTTTTCCAATATAATAAGAAATTAATGAACCTAATAAAGTCCCTAAAGAACTAAATATTATAGCTAAAGTTAAAGATAATTTATTTGTAGCAACTAGAAATCCAATAAAAGGCATTACTAGTTCACTTGGAATTGGGGCAATCATACTTTCTAATGCCATTAAAATTATAATTCCTGTATAACTAATTTTTAGAATTATTTCTGTGATTATATTTACTAAAGCTTCTAACATGAATTTTGAAAAAAGTTATTAGGTTAAGAAGTTTGTGGTTAAGTTTATAAATTTGGACAAGAGCTTATGATTATGCTCCGTTAGTCTAGCACGGTCAAGGATTCGGCCCTCTCGAGTAAACTTTTAAGAAAAGTTTCATCAAAAATTGGAGATAGGCCGAGACCCGAGTTCAAATCTCGGACGGAGCACTTAATATGAAATACGACCAGCATTTTATTATTGATTCTGAAGTAGCTAAAAAAATAGTTTCATTTCTTGATATTAAAAATAATGAAAAAGTTTTGGAAATTGGCCCCGGGAAAGGAATCTTTACTCAGTTTTTGAAAGGAAATATTACGGTTATTGAAATAGACAAAAATTTATGTATAGAATTAAAAGAGAAATTTCCAAAAATTAAGATTATTAATGCAAATATATTAAAATGCTATGGAAGTTACGATAAGATAATTTCAAATGTTCCTTATTCTATCTGCGAGCCATTAATGAATAAACTAATAAAAATTAATTTTAAGGAAGCAGTTTTAATAGTCCCAGACAAATTTATGGAAAAGGGAGTATTAAGTTTAGTAATGAACCATTTCTTTAATATAAAAAAATTAATGAAAGTGGATAATATGGCATTTTATCCTATACCAAAAAGAGAGTCAAAAGTTATTTTAGTAGAACAAAAAGAATTAAACCAAAAAGAAGTATTATTAAAAAATATTTACATCCAATCAGATAAAAAATTAAAAAATGTTCTAAAAACTAAAATTGAAATAAAAAAATCAAATTTGAATTTCTTAGAAAAGAAGATTTATCAAATGAATTATAATGAATGGCAAAAAATAATTAAGGTAATTGGATTATAAATAAATCTTATTAAAGAGATTGCATATATTTATAAAAATGGAAATAATTTAATTTTAAATGCCAAATGCTTTACTAGTTTACCCAAAGAATCCGGTTACATTTTGGAGTTTTGATGAAGCTTTAAAGATTGCTGGGAAAAAATGTTCTTTTCAACCTGCAGGACTACTTACAGTTGCAGGAATGTTGCCAGATAGGTATGAAGCTAGAGTCATAGATGAAAATGTTAAATCTTTAAGAGATGAAGATCTGGAATGGGCAGATGTTGTTTTAACTTCATCTATGATTATACATTGGGATTCACTTGAGAAAGTAATTAAACGAGCTAATAAACATGGAAAGCCTGTATTGGCTGGAGGTCCATTAGCGACCCAATATTTTAAAGATATTAAAGGAGATGCCACTTTCTTCTTAGGCGAAGCTGAAGCAGGATTTGTTGAAACATTGGATGAAATTGTAATACAAGGCTTTACACCTGGAAAAAGAGTAGTTGATAAGAGAAACAAGTTTGAATCTTTAGATACTACCCCCTTACAAAGATTTGATCTTATTAAGGATAATCTACAATATTATGCTTCTATGGCTATACAAATTACTAGGGGTTGTCCTGAAAGCTGTACTTTTTGTAACATACCATCATTGTATGGAAAAAAAACAAGACTAAAACCGGCAAATAGAGTAGTTCAAGAACTGCAATTACTCTATGATCTTAATTGGAGAGGATCTGTAATGATGGTAGATGATAATATTGTAGGTAATCAAGAAGCAATTATTCCTATTCTGAAAGAAACTGCTCATTGGCAAGATCAGCATGATTATCCATTTAGTCTTCTAACCCAAGGAAGTTTAAGAATGTATGAAAACACTGAGCTAATGGAGGCTATGTACCAAGCTGGGTTTGATCAAGTTTTCTTTGGGCTAGAATCTCCAGCTGCTGAAAGTTTAAAGGCTATGGGTGCTCAAAAAAATCTGCAAGTAACTAATGAACGTG
>Ga0209541_10000472_pt1 | contig 79363 bp, 84 predicted proteins | sample RifCSPlowO2_01_FD_184027 | JGI IMG/M metagenome (GOLD analysis project Ga0209541, IMG submission 184027) | Groundwater microbial communities from Rifle, Colorado - Rifle CSP2_plank lowO2_0.1 (SPAdes) (version 2) | ecosystem: Environmental > Aquatic > Deep subsurface > Groundwater | place...
GCACGTCTATGCTGTTTTCCATGGCGTACGGTTACGTGCTCGGCGAATTCAGAAAACCGGATCCCAAGCAAACGGAGGCAATGGCATGAAAGAGGAGCACAAGAACAGGATTGAAGCCGCAGCGAAAGCGGCCGCCCCCGCAGCCATAGGATTGTCTGCCGCGGCTGTCATGTATCTCATCAGGCCCGACATATTCCAATGGCTTTTGCTTACCATAGCTATTTCCGGCGCTTTGGCGGGCATGACGCTCATAAAGTTCATGGATAAGAAATCTGCCGGTGCGGTCGGGGTCTTTTTCATTTCCATGTCGCTTATATTCCTGTTCTATATCTATCCTTCCGGTTACATCGCCCAGAGCGGAACGGTTCTCAACGACAACTGGTTCGAGGCCCTGAACTGGATAAACGCCAACACGCCGGAGTGCTCGACAGTGGCCACGTACTGGGATCCCGGGCACTTCATAAGAGCCATAGGCAACAGGACTGTGGTGTTCGACGGCGGCTCGCAGAATCATCTGTTCCAGATAAACGAGAGCGGCCCGGACGGGCTGAAAATAGAGCAATACGACAACGGCATTTCACATATGGTCGAATACAAGGGCGGCATAAGAACCACGGCAAGAATACAGGACATATCCACGACGCTCATGACAAGCAACGAATCGCTTGCGGTAGACATACTGAAGGATTATAGAAAGCCGGGATGCGACGACATCTATTACATAGCTTCGGCCGATTTGCTCGGCAAGTCGGTGTGGTGGACGTATTTCGCGACTTGGGCGCCGAACAAGGAGGGGAAGTGCAATGCCGGGGGCATAAGCGACCCGAAGGGCGACTGCTACAGCTACAGCGTCATGCCGCTCTCCAACGCGGCGCCTAACGGCGATTCTATCATATATACGTACAGCGCCGGGAACAACCAGGCGTTCCTCGTGAATTACGACACCGTGCAGGACAGGATGCAGGCGTTCCTTTCCCAGAACAACAACCTCTTCCGTGTGAAGCAGACATTTTTCGTGGACAAGAACGGCAACGGCGTGATTTATACGGCTCCGGAAGCCGAGATAGCCGGCATAGTATGGGTTGACTCCGGCCGCAATGTGATAATCTATATGCAGCCCGAGCTTCAGGACGCGATGTTCACAAGGCTCATGCTTTACAACGGAGCCGGACTGGAGCATTTCGAGCTGGTAAAAGACTGGGGCAGCGAGGTCAAGCTATACAGGGTAAAGATAGACGAGTAGTTACTGGAGCATATTTTTGTAAATATTTTCCATCTGGCGCGCAATCACGGAAGGCTCATATTTTTTGGACGCTTTCCTCGCATTGGCAGATATGCGTTTTATTACAGCGGGCGACAGGGAATTAACGGCATTGCAGATTTCCGCCACGCTGTCTGCGAGGATTCCTGTTTTTCCGTCTTCTATAAGCTCGGGTATCGCGCCTTTTCTCGTTGCAACGACGACGCAGCCGTTTGCCTGGCCTTCCGCCACCACGCGCCCGAATCCTTCTTCCCATCGCGACGGGACGGCCAGTATGGGAGCTTTGGCGTAATATTTTCCAGTATCTTCTGCGAATCCTTCAAGGGAAATATTCGGCACCGGCTCAAGGGCAGGGCGCTCCGGGCCTTCGCCAACGACGACAAGCGTCTTCTTTCCGATGCACGACGCAATGGCTGGCAGAAGCCTGGCGCCTTTCTCCTCGGTCAAAGAGCCCACGAAGAGCACGATGTCATGGTCCTTCGCAGCGGGCCGCGCCGGCTTTACGGGATTATATACGGTGACGATATCTCCTCCCATTAAGGGGGCGTATTTTTCCCTGAGAAAATCGCTTATTGCAATGAATTTCATTCCTTTCAGCGGCTTCTTCATCAATCTCAAATCCCTCAGATGCGCCACTTTGGCGGCCTTCACGTCGGCGCTGGCCAGCGACAAAGCGGACTCGTAATTATTGGCGTGTATGACGTCAAATTCCCTGCCTTTACAGAATTCTTCCAGCTTTCTTGACATCTCCCGCACGAAAATTCTTACGGCGGCGTCCCGCAAAAAAGAGAACGCCGGCTTGCTGGCTGCATATACTGCGCCGGAAACCCGCCTGCCCCGGAAGAAAAGCCTTCTGATGCTTGAGAATTCATGAACGCGTATTTTCCCGTCGAGCCTTTCCTCGTTTCCGCCCGCATGATAATTCGGGGTAAGCACGTGAACTTCATGGCGTTTTGACAGTTCGTGCGCAAGAATCGGGAGGCTGATTTCAGCGCCACCCTGAATCATGGGCGGATAGTATTCGGCGAGGAACAATATTCGCATGCTTACAAATGCCGGATTAGGTTTAAAACATCGTTTCCGCTTCATTGATATGGAGAACCGGGCGGGCAACATCGGTTTCAAGCAGTGGATTTTAAAGCATTAACCATTCAACTTGTCTCATGGCGCCCCTGATAAGCGTGGTAGTCCCGGCTTACAACTGCCGCGGTACAATAGATAGATGCATCCAGGCACTCAAAAATCTGGACTTCAAAAATTATGAAATTATAATCGTGGACGACGGCTCAACCGACGGGACGCAGGACATGCTGAAGAAGGCCGCTTCCGGAAAAATGAGATGCATGCGCCAGGAAAATGCCGGTCCCGCAGCCGCGAGAAACACGGGCGCAAAGGCGGCAAGAGGAGAGATACTGGCCTTTACCGATTCGGACTGCGTGCCGTACCCCGGCTGGCTTGACCATGTAGCGCGGCAGTTTGCGGACAAGGGTGTCGTGGGCGTTGAAGGCGCGATAGAGACCGACAGGATGGCGGTTTTAACGCAATCCGTGAAAAGCGAAGGCGGGAGGTTCCTTACGGCAAACATGTTTTACAGGAAAAAGGATTTCCTTGCCGAAGGCGGCTTTGACGAAAGATTCAGGCGTGCGTTCAGGGAAGACACGGATATGGCGATACGGATGATGTCCCTCGGGCGCATAGTTTATGAGCCGACGTCCAAAGTCTATCATATACCGCGCGATGTAACGTTGTTTTCCCTCATCAAGCGCCAGGAATTGTATTTCTACGAGCCGTTATTCTTCAAAAAACATGGCTCGCGCGCCTCTCGTTATTCAATGCATGGCATAATAGGCAGCCCGGTCGTAAGATCGGCAATAGCGGGAGGCGCAGCCGTTTCGCTTGCCCTCGGCGCGATAGAGAGCGCGTTCTTTGCCATTCCGGCCGCATTATGGGCGGCTTCGACAATATATTTTTTCGTTATCATTGTGAAGGAAAATAAATGGAACGGTCCTAACGTCGCTGCATTGCCGTTTTCATTCCTCCTGCCTCTGGCAACGCTTTACTGGCTGGTGCGCGGAATCATTTTTTGGAGGGGATAGCCACGGGCAAATACGCGGAAGCTGTAGGCAGGGGTACTTCCCTAATATTCATGTTTTCTATGCTGGCAGCCGCAATAGGATACGGCTTTCGGATATTCCTCTCGCGATCGCTCGCAGTGGATGAATTCGGCCTTTTCTACAGCGTCGTTGCATTCATTGCGACAATCGGGGTTTTCCGCGAACTTGGTCTTGCAACGTCGCTTGTAAAATACATATCTGAATTGAAATCAAAGCAGAATTTTGCAGGAATAAAATCTTCGATAATCATGGTATTTCTTGCGCAGACTATACTTAGCGTGGCCATATTCACGCCGCTTATATTCTTCTCGGACATTTTAGCGTCCCAATATTTCGGTATGCCGCAAGCCTCTACGGTTTTGTTCTTCCTTCTGATAGAAGCCATCGTGAACATGGGCATATATTCCGCTGTTTTTCAGGGCATGCAGAAATTCAAGATATTCGGCCTTATAGAAATATTCAGGGTATCTATATTATTTGCGTTCGCAATACCGCTGGCGTCAAACGGCGCGGTGGGAATAGCCCTTGCGCAGCTTCTGACAACACTAGTCATGAACGTCATATTTGTCGGCATTGCATTCAAGGAAATGCCGGCTCTTATCTCGGAGAAATTCGTCTTTGACACCAAGCTTCTGAGGAATGTATTCAAATTCGGCCTGACTCTTTGGCTCGGAAACATAATCGTCATGCTTGTCAGCAGGCTTGACATCATATTCATCACGTATTTCCGCGCCCTGAAAGAAGTTGCCTGGTATAATGTTTCGCTTCCTACTGCGATGCTCTTGACCACGTTTTCGGCGGCGGTAAATAATACCCTCTATCCCACCGTTGCAGAACTCTGGGCCAATGGAAGAAAAGAAGATGTGGCAAGGGGGATGGAATCCATAATTAAATTCTTTTTCGTTCTGATGCTCCCGCCGGCTCTGGTATTTCTGGCGTATCCGGACATCATAATAACCACGCTCTTTGGCGAATCGTATCTTCCAGCATCCTTCTCGCTGCAAATATTATCAATCGGCATGCTGTTCTCATCGATATCTTCAATATTCCTTGGGGTAATCAACGGAATAGGAAGGCCTGACATGAACGCCAAAGTCGTCTCTGTAGTTGCCGGGGCGAACTTTGCCCTGAACGCGCTGCTTGTGCCATTCTACGGGCTTGACGGCGCCGCGGCGGCAACCGCGATTTCATTCGGTATAATGTTCCTTATGACATTCACGTTCCTTCGGAACAAGATGAAAATGGGCATGCATTTTGGGGATATAGGAAGAATATTCCTCGGCGGATTGATTGCGCTTTTGGCGGTTGCCGCGGCAAAAGAGGCGCTTATAATCGAAGACGCGCTAATAGAGTCGGCAATAACGTTCATGATTTCCATGACGTTCTATGCCGCCTATCTTATCGCAGCGAAAGTTATGGTAAAGAGTGACATTGAACTATTGGAAACTTCCGGCTTCCGGCTTCCTGATTCAATAAAAAGCTTGATGCTTCGTATTCTAAGAAATTAGCGCCAATCGGAAGAAAAATTCATTTTGAACTCTTTGTTGCTTTAACTCTCGCATGCAGAGCCCGCCCTTAGCCTTTGATCAAAGGCTAATCATGGCACGCAAAGAAAGCAGAAGCGGCGCTTATAACGTTATATTTTCTTCACGATGGCGTCAAACTTTTCCATTACCCGCTCCGGAGTTATGGTCTTTATGCATCTCATATCGCCGTAATGGCAGTAATTGTCGTTGCATCTTGTGTTGCAGAACTGCCTTCCTCCCATGCAGGTTGCCTTGGAATTATGAGGATTCCATTCCGGCAGGGAAGGGCCGTTCAGGGCGATTTGCGGCTTGGCCAAAGCCGCAGCCACATGCATGGGTCCGCCATTTATGGAAATGAATACATCGCACTGATTTATCGCGCATGCGAGGCCGTCCATTCCGGTTTTGCCGACCAGATTGACTACATCGCCGACTTCCCGTTCAATGTATTGCGCCTTGAGGGCGTTGTCCTTGCCGCCCAGCAGAAGAATAGTCGAGGGATATTTTTTCTTTATCATGCGTATCAAAGAAACCCAGCCTTCATCGTTCCATGCCCTGCAAAGATTGTCGTCTTTGCCGGCGTTTATCCCGATTACCATGCCCTTCGTCCTGATTTTCGCGCAGTTCTTGGGAATCTGTATTTCCATTTTGCCGTCGTCTTTGACGCCGAGTTTTTCCAATATTCGGGCCTCGAGTTCAACTGCGTCCCCGCCCGTCTCAACGGTTACATTATAGAGAAACGATGCCGCGTTTCTCGGGTTCCTGTAGCTGGCAGTTATGGGCGCGCCGAGAAGAACCGATAAAAGAGAAGACATTCGGGTATTGGGAAAGCCGTCTATCACGACGTCGAGTTTCCGGGAACGCAACTTGGCAAGGTTTCGCAAGCCGGAGACGCTGAAGTTGACTATGACGTCTTCATCTATGTACGGCGAGGACTTGAGAAGCCCTATGCCGCTGCCGTTATAATTATGCACAAGATAAATCTTGCCGTCCGGCCATTTTTTCCTGAGGCTGCGAAGCATAGGAATTCCCGTAAGGATGTCGCCCATGCTTGAGCCCTTGATCACGGCTATCTTCTTCATAGAATCGCTTCAATCTTGTTCATAACTTCTTCAGGCGTTATCTCGGAAGTTAAAGGATGATTGGCGCAGTATTTTCCGTAGAGTTCGCATTTAGTGCAATCGCTGCCTCTCCAAAGCCACGCGGATTTTGCATTTAACGGCGCCTTTCTTCTAGGGTCAGTCGGGCCGAATATAGATACGATGGGTATGCCTACGGCACTGGCAATGTGCATAAGGCCTGAATCGCCTGTTACAAGTGCATCGCACACGCTCAAAATTGCCGCAGCCTCTTTTATCGTGGTTTCGCCTGCAAGATTCTGGATGTTCCTTCCGGCAGCATTGCCCGCCTTCCCAAGGCATACGACTTTCCAGCCCCTGGCGTTTGCCATTTCCGCCAGCTTTGAAAAGTTTTCAAACGGCCAGTTCCTCGGCGCTGCATCCTGGCCGGGATTGCCCCCGCCAAGCGCAAATGCAAGAAGTTTTGCGGTGCCAGCTCTTCTTCTCACCCGCCCCGCCAGGTTCCTGTCTTCTTCGGAAATGGCAATTTTCATGTCTGTGCTGCACTTCTCCTTCGTGAAATAAGCAAGAAGGTCGATATAATATTGAATCTCGTGCTTTACCCTTTTGTAGATTACGGTCTTGGTAAGAAACACGCCTTCAAGGTCTCTCGCAAACCCGACCCTCTCCGGTATGCCGCAAGCGCGGGCAAAGAAGCCTGCAATCCAGGATTTGTCCATGACAAAGCAGAGATCGAATCCTTCTTTCATCACGCGCGAGCGCAGCTTTCTGAAAAGAGAGATTTTTTTGAAAAATGAGCCATGGAACAGGGCATCCTGATCGAATGCTATTATGCGATCAACATCCGGATTATCTTCCAGTATTCCGGCACTCCATTTGCCCGTGATATAGCAGATTTCAGCTCCCGGAAAGGCCTTTCTCAGGCACGCGAGAAAAGGCGTAGTCATAAGCACATCGCCTATAGCGCCTGATTTTATGACTGCTATTTTGCCGTAAGCCATTATCACACGAACATAATCAATACGAAAACAATTTAAGTATGAAACATGCATACTTCGTATGCGCAAGCAAAAAATAGCCATTTCTTTGAGCAAAGAGCTCTTGGAGAATATAGACCGCAGAGTTGACGGAAAAAGCGTTCGAAGCAGGAGCCAGTATATAGAAACCATGATCAGAAAAGGCATGGAGTTGCAGAGCGCGCAGAAGGCGGTAATAATGCTACGGAAAGAGCATCACGCCGTTGCGCTGTCGCGATTCAAAAACGGAACGCTGCTCTCTTCGCAGGCGGATTTTCTATCCAGGCACGGCGTATCCGAGATACTCATAGTTACCCAGAAAGGGCCCCAGTTGGCGGAACTTGAATCTTATGCCCAGCGCATGGAACACCCTGCAAAAATAATAGTTACCGACAAGGCCGGAAACGCAGACGCATTAAAATGCGTAAAAGATCGCATGGATTCAAATTTCGTCGTTCTTTCCGGTGATGTATATAACGACTTCGATCTGAAGAAAATGATGGAGAAGCACGCGCAGAAAGGCGTAATGATGACGATGGCGCTCATGAGCAGGGCATCGCCTTCGAAATACGGAAACGTGATACTTGATGGCGATATGGTTGTCAGCTTTCAGGAGAAACCGTCATCGGCGGTTTCGCATCTTGTTAACGCAGGCCTTTACGTTTTCAGCCCGGCCGTATTCAGTGCTATGGAAGGATGCCATTTTCTGGAGAAGGAACTTTTCCCGAAGCTGGCCTCCATGAGGCAGCTTACAGGCTACTTCACTATGGGCGACTATTACCATGCCCAAGAATCCTCGCCGCGGCCGTGATGACTTCCTGAACGGTTATTTTGTTCACGTCGTATTCAGGCTTGTACTTTTCGGGGAATTGCGCTTCAAACGGCCTTATGTAAGGCTCTTTCGGTCCTTTGTAAAGGCCAATGCACTCTCGTCCATAGGGCCCGTAAAGTTCCGGCTTATTCGGACCGAACAAGCCTATGGTAGGCACGCCCATCGCAGATGCAAGATGCATCGGGCCGGAATCGTTTGCCACAAAGAGCGACATTTTTTCCATGCATGCGGCAAGAGTTTCAAGGTCGATTTTGCCAGCAAGATTAATGGGCTTATTCTTCATCATGTTTTCCACGTTTGCCGCCGCTTTAGCGTCAAGCTTTCCTCCCACGATGGCAATCGCGGCATTGTGCTTTGCGGCCAAATAATCCGCGAGCTTTGCAAAATTCTTTTCATTCCATCTGCGTATTTTAGATGAGGAGGAAGAACCCGCGTGAATGCCGATAAGTTCGCCTTTCGGAAGCAGGGCGGTTGCACGCGATCTGGCTTTCCGAGAAACCTTGAGCCTGACAAGGGCCTTTGGGTCATCCGCATGGACAAGGAACCTTGCCAAATTCATGAAATTATGGACGGCATGCATTTTCTGCGGCCTTGCACTTTCTGTGTAAAGAAGCTTTCTGTTGGAAAAGCCTATGCGTCTTGGGGCTCTTGTAAGGGCTGAAAATGAGGCACTTATGTAAGTGAAAGGCTCGAAATCAAGACAAATCGAGAAGCCTTTTACAAGCGTTAATGCTGTTTTTATGATGCTTGCGGGATTTCCGTAATCAAGCGCGATAACACGGTCGGCGAGCCCTGAAAGCTCGAATACTGCAGCGTTATTTTTGGTGCAGAGGACATACAGCTCGCGGTCACGCATGCCTTTGCGAATCGCTGCGAGAGCCGGTAGCATGTCTAAAGTGTCGCCGAGCGCCCAGAATTTTATCGCCAGTATGCGTTTTTCGCGGCTTTTTGGAAGCAACGTAAACATCCATGACAGACCATAGAACAGCCTTCCGACCGTGCCGTCCAGAAGCCGGAGGAAACCGCCCTGCATAGCAATATCCTGCGCAGCCAGAGTTTTAAATCCCTACCGAGGCGTTTTTACCGTAGGATGGGTTTGCGCATCCTGCGGAAATACTTCGGTATCCGGCCCGAGTATTTATAATTTACAGGAAGAAGTGTATGAGTCACTTACGAGGAATCCACAAATGGCCGTCATGGTTACAGGAGGATGCGGTTTCATAGGCAGCCATCTTATTGACCTGCTCTTATCAAAGGGCTATGACGTGGAAGTCATAGGGCTTAAGTGCGATTTGCAGAATCTTCAAGGCAATGCCAGCAAGGTCAAATTTCACCGTACAGACATTCAGGACAGAAAGGCCGTAATGAACGTTGTAGGAAAGGACACGGAAGCAATACTTCATCTTGCCGCCTTGATAAACGTTGATGAATCGATAGATACGCCCGAACCTTTCTGGAACGTTAACGTTCTCGGCACGTTCAATATGCTCGAAGCGGCAAGGCAAAGAAACATTCCGAAGCTCGTATTCATGGGAACCTGCGAAGTTTACGGAAACATATCCAAGGGCATGGCAGACGAGAATCATCCTACCAATCCGTTATCTCCTTATGCCGCCAGCAAGTTTGCAGCTGAACGTTATCTTCTATCTTATGCCACAACTTATGGCGATCAGCCGAATATTGCCATGATACGCGGTTTCAACCAGTACGGCCCGAGGCAGAATTCCGGAGCGAGAGGCGCTGTCATAGCCAAATTCATGAACTGGATGCTTGACGGAAAAAAACTCCAGATAAACGGCGACGGAGCGCAGACCCGCGATTATGTTTATGTCAAGGACACGGTCCGTGCCGTGGTTGCGGCCATGGAAAAGAAAGTTCCGAGCGGCGAGATATTCAACGCTGCCAGCGAGTGCGATATCAGCATCCGCGAGATTGTGGAAAAAATATGCGGCATAGCAGGCAAGGATTTCGACAAAAGCGTGCAGTTCAATCCGGGCAGGCCCGGGGAACTCATGAGAAGCATTGGCTCTTCGGATAAGGCAAGAAAGCTGCTGGGCTGGGCTCCAACCGTAAGCATTGACGAAGGCCTTCGCATGACGTATGACTGGTACAAGCAGAACCGCGGCAAGTATGCGACGCGATAATTACTTTTTGGCTTCAAGAGCGCTGCGCATTATAAGGGGCGCCCTGCCGATATCAAGCAGTTGATACGGCCTGCCGTCGTGATATACGCGCCTTTCATTGACTATTTCAGGGATATACTCGGGCTTTATGAAGACTATCGCAGTGTGTTCCCACGCATCTGTGTTCGGATAGCCGGCCGTGCGTATTGCCCGGCGTGCCCCGGTTTCAGATGCGCCTTTGAGTTTTTCTCTTTGGTAAACATCGAATGCTTCCCTATGCAACTCGTGTACCTGCGCAGAGCTTCTGGCGGCGTTGGCGTGGAAAACAAAATTCACGCCTTTTGTTAATTCCGGATCTGTCTGCCAGCCGTAGAGCAAAACATTGTCCAATTCATCGCTTCTGATACCCAGTTCTTCGATCATTTCCTGCCATATGCCATCGTAAAGAGGACTATCTGTATTATAGGGGATCGCCCCTGCCGGAGCTATGCAAGCGGCATCTCGCATGACATTTCCGCCGCGGATGCCAAAGACATATTCCGCATCTTCTGTCAGCGTAAGGCATGAAATGGAAGCAGGAATTCCATTTGCATTTCCTCTGCGTATGGCCTGCATGCGATAACTTGTCGCAGGCTCGAGCAGTACGCCTCTCGGGTCTATTTCAGAAGCGGGAACGCTTGACATGGCAACAAGCTCTTTCCAATCCGGAAGGTAGATAGAATCAGAATATTTTTCGCGCTCTTCGAGAAGAAGCGAATACGGGCTTTCAAGAGTTTTTTTAATCGCCCTGACGTGCCCCTCGTTTAACGGCTCGTCGAGAAGACATATTTCCTGCTCCTTTCCGGAAAGGGTCGTTTGGGTCATGCGCATTTGATTGCATTGAAGTTTTGTATATTTAAAGCTTCATGTTTTTGTTACCTATAAATAGCGACATTTTACTTCTTGAGAAGCTCATTATAGAGGTCTTCGTACCTCTTTGCAAGCACGCGCCAATCGAAGCGTTTCATTGCATATTTCCTGCATTCTGCAGACATTCTTTTCACTATCGTGCGGTTTTTCTCGAGCTTAGCTATGATTTTGGCGGCGGTTTTAGGATTCCTGTCGGTGAAGAAGCCGACTTTTTCGTTTATCACATCGATTATGCCGCCTACTTTTGTTGCTATAAGCGGAAGGCCGCAGCTTAACGCCTCAAGCAATGTCCCCGGCATACCTTCGGACTTAGATGTTGTTATGAATACGTCAGCAGCAGAATAGTAATTTTTCGCTTCCTCGTTCGGCAGCCTGCCCAGCTTGATGACGTTCTTCGCTTCCATGCCGCGCAATGGTTCTATCTCGCTTATGCCTATGAGAATGAAAATTACGTTCTTGGGAGACGCGGCAATGACGTCATGCAGGAGCTGCGGGTCTTTTATTACGTCAGGCCTTGACATCGCAAGGACCGCAAGCTTGTTGCCTATGCCAAGCGTTTTTCGCAGGCTGCGCCTGACGGATTCGTTTCTTTGGAAAATCTCAGTATCAACGCCATTGGATATGATATCGATATCCTTCACGCCCAAATCGTTATAGATACCGTGAGATGCAGAGGCAAGCGCTACGCTTTTGTCAGCGACCGCGCCGGTTCGCCATTCCTTGTCAAGGACGCCGCCGAAGGTATACACGCTTTTGGCGCCCCTGATTTTCGCTGCGAGAAACGGCAGGAAAGAGTCCACGTAAAAGAAGCCATGAACTATGTCATATTTGCGGGTAACTATTCGGGCGGCCGCGAACATGGAAAAGGTTAACATCATCGAGAGATATTTCAAATGGCGTATGGGCATAGGGATGTAAGGCAGCCTGATTACATTTACGGTGTCTTTGAAGCGAACCCCCCCATAATTCGTGTAGATGTCTACTTCATGCCCGGCGTCGGCGAGCCTGTACGCCAAGCTTTTCGCAAGCGTTTCGGAACCGCCTTCCCTCACGCCGGCAAGAAAATGTATCATTGCTATTCTCATCATATCACCCGTTGACCGGGCGGAGTTTTTTTATGGCATCTGTCGCAGTCATGCTGACAGATTCCTGTTCGCTCATGTACCGGACGAATCTCTTCCACCATACCAGCATCTTGGGGTTTATGTCGAATTCCCAGTGATGATTCGTCATTATGAAAAGGCTTGATTTATCGAACTTCTCGCAGGCATAACGGAAGCTCTCTTCGAGATCCCAGAAAGGGGAGAATAAATACGGCTCCATGCAGCCGAGCTCCTTTGCGGATCTGTATTTCACAAGGCCGTTATAACCGTAGAAAAATTCCTTCCTCGCATGCCTTAATCCGTATTGCGATACCGGCACTGTATAGACGATGTCCTTAAGAGGTCTTATGATATTTCTGAATAGCTGCATTCCGTTGTCATTGACAACCTGCCATCCGGCTTTAGAAAGCCGTTCATGCGGCGGAACAAACGTATTGATTCTTTTGCCTATCGCACTTTCCACTGTTTTTCTGCCCTCATGAAGAAGGGATCTTATGCGGGCCTTGTCTGCAGACGCAAAATCGGAAAGAGAATGCGAATAACCGTGCAGGCATGTTTCTATGCCTCTGGCCGAAGACAGCCACTTTGCCACCGCGACATTTTTTCCGAAAGAATGGAACCCGGTGTTCACTTTGCCCTTGGGTATGAACGGTTCGTGAATATAGCCTCTTCTCACAAACGGATTGTTGGTGCCTTTTATCTGTACGGACGTGTCCATGTTCGGTATGACTGAGAGCGAAACTTTGAAACCATGGCCGAAAAACCGCGGATCATAGATTTTCTTCAGCGTATCAAGAGGCGTGAAAGCATGGACATCGTCGTCCCTTATTATAACAGTCTTCATCAATAATCTTTTTCCGGCTAGTTTAAAAATCCACTCCTTTAAAGCGTTCCAGAGAGGCGCGAACGCTTTTAAGCCGTGCGGTCATTTACATAAGATGAACGTTCTGATAACAGGCGGCAACGGCTTCATCGGAAGTCATTTAGCCGAAAAACTCATGGAAGAAGGAGACGACGTAGTCCTTTTTGACCGTGTATTCAACGATAACAGCAGAGGAATCGACTGCAGGAAGATAAAGGCCGACATCCGGGACTACGCGGCAGTCAAGAGCGCAGTCAGCGGCATGGACGCCGTCATACATTTTGCAGCCGTCTCGCGCGTCGCATGGGGGCAGGAAAGGCCGAGGGAATGCATAGAGACGAACTCTGTCGGAACAGCCAACGTGCTTGAGGCGGTGCGAGATTCAGGTAATTCAGCATACGTTTTTCTCGGCTCCAGCCGGGAAGTATACGGCGAACCGGAATCGCTTCCTGTGAACGAGACGCACCCCAAGAACCCGATATCCATATACGGAATTTCAAAACTCAGCGGCGAGAAGCTTGCGTTGTCGTACAGGAAATATTTCAAGACCAAGATAATAATATTCAGGTTTTCCAACGTTTATGGCTCGGCGCGGGACCTGCCGGAACGGGTCGTGCCGAATTTCGTGATAAGTGCGGTCAAGAACAAGCCCCTGAAAATAAACGGAGGTTCTCAGGTGCTAGACTTCACGTTTCTTGGAGATACTATTGACGGCATAATTAAGGCCCTTAGGGCGAAGGAAAGAATAGAAGGCAGCGATTTTCATTTTGTGACGGGCCGGGGCACGAGCGTGAAAGAGCTTGCCGATATTGTTCTTGAAATTTCGGGTTCTTCCTCGACGCTTGAGATAAAATCGGACAAGTCGTTTGACGTTCGCAAGTTTGTAGGAGATTATTCGAAAGCGAAATCAATTCTTGGATGGTACCCTAAAACATCTCTGGAGGAAGGAATAAAGAAGACTATTGAGGCTTATAGCAGACTTGGACAATAGCAGAACGTTTCAACTCGACCGCCTGTACCGCACATCCGGCATAAAATGCCGCATGCCAATTATATCTTATTATTCAAAAAATACATGACATCCTCGGCAACTTTTCGCACTTCCTCTTCTCTCAGTTCAGGAAACATAGGCAACGACAGGATATCTTTCGCATTTCTTTCTGCCTTGGGATAATTTCCCGGCAGTGAAAATGCCTTCTGCATATGTATAGGCACAGGGTAGTGTATTCCGGTGCCTATGCCCCTTTCCTTAAGATATGCCATGAGTGCGTCTCGTTGCTTTATGCGAATTACATAAAGATGATAGGCGTGTTTTCTCCCCGTTTTTTCTTCAGGAATAATCACGCCTGATAGAAGTTCATTGTATAACTTTGCGATATGCCGTCTAGCCTTTATCCATGATTCAAGGTGCTTGAGTTTGACGCGCAATATCGCCGCCTGAATTTCATCCAGCCGGCTGTTGTATCCGAAGAACAAGCTGTCATAAGTCTTCTTTTGACCGTAAAAGCGGAGCATTCTTAGTTTTTCTGCAAGCTCGTCGTCATCCGTGACAATTGCGCCTCCGTCCCCATATGCGCCGAGATTCTTAGTCGGATAAAATGAAAAGCATCCTATGCCGGAAAATCCCACTTTTTTGCCGGAATATTCTGCTCCGTGGGCCTGAGCGCAATCTTCTATTATTTTCAGGCTGTGTTTGTTTGCTATGCTGCGTATCTCTTTCATGTCGCACGGTTGGCCGTAAAGATGGACTGGTATTATGGCCTTTGTCTTGCGTGTTATCTTTTGCTCAATGAGAGCGGTATCTATATTGTAATGACTATCGCAGTCAGCAAGTATTGGCGTAGCCCCGACACTCATTATTGCCATGACCGTAGGAGATGCAGTGTTCGCAACAGTAATCACTTCGTCTCCCGGGCCTATGTCGAGAGCCCGGAGCGATAGGATAAGCGCGTCTGTACCCGATGCAACGCCAATGCAATGCTTGTTGCCGTTGTAGGCGGCGAATTCTTTCTCGAAAGCAGCGACATTCTCTCCCAGGACGAAAACGCCGTTCTCAAGCACGGAGAATACGGCGCTATCTATTTCATTTTTGATGGTAGCGTACTGCCTTTTCAGGTCAAACACAGGTATCATTATTTTCCGCCTCTGAACGAATCATAATCCTTAAGATAATCATCGGCATTATAATGCTCTGAGCACAGAACCATTATCACAGCGCCTTGCGAAATGTTTTGCATCTCGACCCAGGTGCGTTGTGGAACGTAAAGCCCCTTCGCCGGACCATTGAAATTATGCACTGCCTTAACACTGCCATCATCGGTGATTATATCGGCGTTGCCCTGCAGGACTATAAACATCTGCTCGCACTTCTTGTGGGCATGGCCTCCCCTTTTCGCCCCGCGAGGAACTCCGTATATGTAGAATATTCTTTTCACATCAAAAGGTATATCTTTTCCAGCTTCTACAAATCCAAGACTCCCGCGAGCATCAGTTACTTCAGGGAGTTGTATAATTTTTACGCTCACTCAAACCACCATCTGTTTTGTCTGCACCACGCAATCATTTCCCTAATGCCTTCCTCAAGAGAAGTCGTTGCTTCCCAGCCGAGCATGGCCTTTGCCTTGCCTGCGTCAGGCACACGCCTGGGAATGTCTTCATAGATGCTTCCATAAAGCTTTCTCGTATCAACATACTCTACGCCAAGATCTTCCCGGCCCGCGGCCTTGAGCATCAGTTGAGCCGTCTCATTGAGAGTTCGCTCTTTCATGCTGCCGATATTGAACGCATGTCCTTCTGCTTTCTTGGATTCCGCTGCGAGCAAAGTTCCTTCAATGGCGTCCTTTACATATGTGAAACAGCGTGTCGGAGTTCCTCCGTCATATATGAGAGGTCTTTCATTTCGCAATATCCTGCGCAGACATGCGGGTATCATGAATATCGGCGCCTGCCTTGGGCCGTAGACGTTAAAATAGCGGACTATTGTCACAGGCAATCCATGCATGCGGTTCAATGCAAATAGCATATGCTCACTCATGCTCTTGCTGGTGCTGTATGTCCACCTGTCAACTTTGGTGCTGCCTACCACACGGTCATCGTCCTCTTTCCACGGCACTTTTGGATTCTTTCCAAACACTTCACTCGTACTCGTGTATATGACCTTCGTTCCATGCTTCATTGCAGCTTCAGCCACGTTTTTTGTGCCCAATATATTGACGCTTACAGTGCCTAAAGGATCCTCACAGTAATTTTTCACCCCGACTACAGCGGCAAGATGGTAGACGACATCAATATCCTCTGTTATAACATCCTTCATGCCATTGCCTGTTATGTCTCCTTTGACAAAATGGAATCTTTCGTTTGTCTTCAGATGCTGTATATTCCGCAATTTTTCCAGTTCTGCGTTGTCAAAAACCGTTACCTCATGGCCTCTTTGCAGAAGCTCTTCAGTCAAATGACTGCCTATGAAACCGCCCCCTCCGGTGATTACAAGATTAGCCATGTATCCTGCCTCCTTGAGGTTTGCCTATTCCTGCATATCCGAACCCATTCTCCGCCGCCTTGACCGGGCCAAATATAATTCTCCCCTCCACAATCGAACAGCCTTCAGCTGCAATGCCGTGCAGTTTTTTGAGATCGAGCGACTTGAATTGAGGATGATCGGCGCCTATCAATATACAGTCCGCATTTTCTATTGCGCTTTCAGGCGTTTTTGCAACATTCCCTGCAATCATCCGGGCATCGTTTTCAGTAACCCAAGGGTCGTATGCAGTCACGATGCAATTTTCAGCCTCCAGCAGTTTCACTATTTCTTTCATCGGCGTATTGCGCACGTCGCCAGTCCCGCCCTTGAAAGCGAGACCGAGAACTGCGATTCTGCTGCCTTTGATTTTTTTGTTCGCATATGCAAGGCAGCTTTTGACAAGATCTACGGTATGGGCAGGCATGGCTTCATTTACTTCCCGTGACGTCTTCGGAGTCTTGAGATTCAGCCCGGCCTTTTTGCCAAGATGATACACAAACCATGGGTCTTTAGTAAGGCAGCTGCCGCCAACGCCGCATCCCGGATATAATATATTGACCATGCTCCTGCCTTTGGGCAGGCTATTTGCCGCGTCTATTACTTCTGAGGCATCCAGCCCCATCCTTTCGCATAGCATTGCAAGCTCATTGGCCAGTGCGATATTCGCGTCTATCCAGAGGTTATCGGCAAGCTTGGCCATCTCTGCGGCTTTTGCCGAAGAGACTTTTGTCGTGACAAACCCGTTTGACCGCCAGAATGATTCGGCTTTCTTGCCGCTTTCTGCGTCTATGCCGCCTATAATTATAGGAAGTTTTTTCAGGTCTTGGATTGCAGACCCTTCAGCCAGGCGCTCCGGGCAAAACGCAAGTCCGAAGTCCTTTCCTGCCTTGAGATTGGATTTCTTTTCTAACATTATCTTGACAAGCTCTTCGGTCGTGCCGGGAGTAACAGTGCTTTTCAGTATGATCATAGCGCCTTTTCCGACCAACGAACCTAATTTTTCAGAAACTTCATTTATGTATTCAAGGTTAGGCTCGTAATTTTTGCCTAGCGGAGTGCCGACAGTCACAAGAATTACATCGGCATCGGCGACTTCCGATATTTGTGCCGTAGCCCGTATGTTTCCTTTCTTAAGGGCATCCGAGATGAGCCCTTCGACTTCAGGCTCGTTTATCGGCGACTTTCCGTTATTTACAGCGTTTATTATTGCAGGATTGACATCAATTGCAATCACCTTGTTATTTCTGGCAAGTAGAGAGCCGATGCTGGCGCCCACATAGCCAAAGCCTATGACAGCAACTACCGTCTTCCCCGTTTTTGTCTGTTCCATTATCTGTTCTTCATCGAGAGAAAATATTTTCATTACATCACCTAAACGCTTATGTCAGAATCTTCCCCTATCATGAGCCTCATCGTATCCCCGTTCCTAATTTTTGAATTCTTCCCCAAAAGGCTGCCTGATATTTTTTTAGCTCCTATGTCAATGAGGCAACCTGACATGAGTATGGAAGATTCCACAGTTCCGCTGATTATTTCGGATAAATCACCGATTGATGTGTAAGGTCCGATGGAAGCGTTTGCTATAGTGCAATTGTCTCCTATTTTGACAGGCCCTATTATCTTCGCCCCCTTCCTCACTACCGTTCCTTTCCCGATTTCAACCGCGCCGTGAATAGACGCGCCTTCTTCGACGGTTCCTGCATTATATGGTTTAAGCGCCGAAAGTATCATTTCATTGGCATGAAGGACATCTTCGCCTGTTCCTGCGTCATCCCACCATCCGCTTATCGTATGGTGTAGTACTTTTCTGCCGGACGATAGCAAGCCCTGTATGGCGTGTGTTATTTCAAGCTCATTTCTCGCCGAAGGCGACAAGACCTCTATTTGCCTCATAATAGATGGCCGGAATATGTACACGCCTACAATCACCGTATCGCTTTTGGGCTTGACAGGTTTCTCTTCTACGCTTACTATGTTATTATCCTTTATCTCGGCAACCCCGAATCTTTCCGGCGTTCTAGACTTTGCAAGGAGAAGGCTCGCATCGGCGTCTGACGCAAAAAACTCCTTCACGAATTTCCCTATGCCGCCGCTAATGATATTATCTCCAAGATACATTACAAAAGAGTCCTGTCCGAGGAAATCGCGTGCCGTCCATACCGCGTGAGCGAGGCCTCTCGGCGCATCCTGCTCTATATAAGTTATTTTTGTGTTCCATTTACTTCCGTCTCCGCACGCGTCTTTGATAGCGTTTATTCTCTCGGCGGAATAGCCGACTATTATGCCTATTTCTATTACTCCGGAAGCTACAAGATCCTCTATCGCATAATGAATGACAGGCTTGTTGGCTATAGGGATTAACTGCTTTGGGCCTGCATGGGTCAGAGGGCGGAGGCGTTTGCCCAACCCGCCGGCCAGAATGATGCCCTTCATTTCACCAGCCTCCTTGCGGCTTCTGCATCCTGCTTTGTATGGATGTTGACGAATTTTCCGGATAGTATTGCGCCGCCCAAAACGCCCTTCTTGCTGAGTTCAGGAAACAAATCCTTGTGAAGCGAGAATTTCCTGTCGGGTATCATTGTAAATATTTCAGGCTCCGCAAAAGCTATCATCGTGGAAACAAGGGTAGTCTTCTCAACAGAGGGCGTATCCCAGTAATTTATAATGTCGTTCCCGTCCAATTCGACCACAGAACTGCGGTTGCCGTCATGCCTTATGCCTCCATAAATGGCAAGCGTGGCAGGATAGCCGCTGCGCCTGTGGACCTTTTCCAGTTTTCTTAAGTCAAAATCAAAATAATGATCGCATGGAACGAAAAGGAATGTACCCTTCACTTTCGCGCTCGCGAGTTTCAAAGTATTCGCGCTATCGCCCCTTGCCTTTTCCTCGATATATGCAACAGAACACCCCAGCGACTCGCCGTTCGCCAGTATCCCGAAGCATCTTGTCACAACTTCTTTGGTGCCTATTATGATTATGTTTTTGTAGCTCTGGCCCACGACTTTTTCCACGATGCGCTGAATCAAGGTTCTGCCTCCTATGTCCATGAAGGGCCTGTATTCGCCGTCCGTAATCAGATAATCGCCCCCGCCTGCAAGAATAACACAGTACCTGCCCGCATTCATGTATTCCTGAAGAATTGATTCTATGGCGCCTGATCGTGTGTCAGAGAGCGCTTCCGCGTATGCGTCCACGCTTTTTATCATCTTGTCCGGAAGCGAGAGCGAGATCCTTTTGCGCATAGTAACCACGTAATAAAATGTAATACTATGGTAATATATTTAAGCCTGATTAAAGGCGCTTTCTGAGAACGACGACATAGCTAAGAGCCACGCGCCGCAGAAGACTTTCTGGCATGAGGTTTTCGATGGCCTCAAAGAAACGGAGGGCAAATCTTGGAAGCTTGGAAACCAGCACGATGGGCTGGAAACTTTCCATGTCAAAAAATGGCATGGCGGCGTCGTTGAGTTCCGAGAGGGGCACTTTATTCTCTTTGCCGGGTATCTTCAGCCCGATCGCGGCCATGAGGTTGATCAGCCATATCATGCCGGGATTTGGGTAGCTGATGAACACTATGCCGCTATGTTTAAGCACGCGGCAGACCTCCCTGAGGTTTTCTTCATAGTTGTCCATATGCTCTATGACATCGAACATAGTGACCAGATTGAAAGCATTGCTCGCAAACGGCAGTTGCACATTTGCAGTAAGGCAGAGATTCGCCATGTTTTTTCGGGCGCCCGCGGCAAGAAGGGTCTTTGAAATATCGCCGCCTGACACGCGGAGAAATCCTTTCGAGCGGAGGAATTCGATCGTTATGCCCGTCCCGCATCCGATGTCAAGTATTCTGACATCTTTGTTCAGGTTTGCAAGGACCTTTTCCAGTTCCCTTGTTCGCCGTTCAAAATAATATTTGTCCCTTCTTGCATCGTAATCAGGCTTGCCATCAAAAAGTTCTTTCACTTTGTCTGTCATGTCATCCCATCCTTTCCGTCATATATGCCTTCAAGCGTATATACGATTCGTTTGTCATTCTCAAATATCTTCTGCCCTGTGAAGTTTTCCGGAAGCTTTATAGGTATCCGCAAAATGCTGTCTTTATGGAGAACTACGTACTCCACGCCGTACTTTTCCGCATAATCGTAGAAATCTTTTTTGTTCGTGTAGTAAGGGAATTGCACCACTTTCATGCGCGTCCCTGAATAATATTCATAGAAATAAGGGAACGAATCCACCATGAACGTGGAGTTCGTGAGGTTGTTCGGCTCTATGAATTCTTTAAAGAGCGTGAATGTGCCCAGCGAACTTTCGCCTTTGCTGCCCAAGTTCTGATAGGCGAAAGATATGAGGGCAACATTGACGACAAGGACGAACAGCACAGCCAGCCATACCAGCATCTTGGCACCGAGCTTCCCCGTTATCTTTGCATTATACAGCGCTATGAGGCCGAACAGGGAGAAGAGCGTGTAGACCGGTATAAGCTGGTACATATACCTCGCCACCGGCAGGGTAAAGGAAAGGAAGGCGAAGGTAAGTGTGACAAGCAGGATCATGGTGTAAGCATGGCTACTTTTCGCGAAGCCTTTCCATTTCCATAAGCCGAGCAGTGCCGCAGCGAAAAGTAAAGGATTTTCAAAAACAAGAAGCGGAGTCAGTGCCACATAGCCCGCAAAAGTACTTGCATATTCATCTGCCACGAGAAGCGGATTGCTCGCAAGCAAGCCGAAAAGCGTTTCCGGCACAGTATCGAGCGAATACACGTAATGGCTGAAGTCGCGGTCGCCATAGGCGCCTACAATAAGGTAGCTAAGATCGTCAGAAAAAGGCCCGCCCGTCACTTGGATGTTCCATAGCATCCAGGGCGAAATGAATGCAAGGAATATGATCATCACAAGAGCAATATGTTTTGCTGTCGCTTTCACGGTTCTTTCCTGCATCCAGAAATAGAAGGCCGCGACCAGCGGCAGGATATAAAGGGCCTGATATCGGGTGAGATAGGACAGAGCTGTGAACAGCCCTAAAAGCAGATAGTCTCTCGGTCTGGCCCTGAAGTCAAAAAGCGCAAACAGGTACAGCATCCCGAAGAGCATGAAAGGAAGTTCGGTATGCACAACACGCGAATAGGTAAATACTATCCAGTTGAATGATAGCAGCAGCGCGCCGGCCAGACCGAGTTTATGGCCGGAAATTTTCCTGAAAAGGGCGTAGCCTGCCGCAGGAATGAGAGAGCTGAACAGGACAAAAATGAACCGTTCGGTGAAAAAGGATGCGCCTGCAATGCGGTAGGATGCGGCGATAAGATATGGCACAAGCGGCGCCCTTGACGTTTCATTAAACGGTATGGTATCCTTCGGCAGCAGCACCAGTTGGAGGGAGTTTGAAACGAACCCCTCGCCTCTGTATATATGCATCCCTATGGATGAATAGTGGGCGCCATCGTGGTAATAGAAGCTTTCAGGCACAGCCAGTCCCAGAGCAAATTTTGCGGCGAAATTCAGGATAAAAATTACGGCTAATATCGTTATAATGCTCTTGGGCTCGGAAGGTACGCGGCGCAGCAGGGCGTCTGCAAGCAGTGCCGCCTCGCGTGGGAACGCCAGCGAAAGCGCGGAGAGGAAAGCGAAGAATGAAACAATATAGCTTATAACCGTGCCCATCTCCCGCGTGAGAAGGTCCGTGGAAATTATGCTATTGGATGTTTCCGGATACAGCAGGAACAGGATGCTGACTAAAACGAACAATGGTATAGCAATTAATTTCACGTCCATAAAAATTACCGGGAGAAGCGTTACTGCTCGACCCATCTTTCGAGAACAAAAGCTTCGGCAAATTTGCAGTTTACCTGAGCGCCTCTGAGAGCGGCTATCGTCCTCATGGTCTCAGGGGAGCGCATAGCCCTTACCTGAGATTTATGAAGTCTGTATGCGCTTATCTTCCTTTCGATGTCGATCGGCATGAAATAATTCACCTTGAATGGTTTGTGCTCCCAGACAATGGAGTCCGGCTGTTCGTATACCAGGACTTTTCTTACAAAAAAATTCCTGTCATGAGGCCTCAAGGCTATTTCGGCGGCGTGGTAAACAGCCCTGTGATCCTGGTTGTAGCTCGGGATGGGGATAAACACCCTTTCTGGCCTGAGCTCATTGATAATCCTCTCAAATACAGGGATAAGCTCGATTTCTTTATAGTGATTCACCTTGGTATCCGGATTCCATGCCCACTGGAAACCGAGGAAATCGGCAACAGTCCTAATTTCCGCCTGGCGTTCATCCACGGTCAGGTTTTTTCTGTGGTCCGTAACCGGAAGCCTGCTTTCATCTATTCCGCAGTAATACACAAAAGAATTCTTCCCCAATATGCCCCCGCACCCAAGCACTTCGTCATCGGCATGAGGCGCAATTATCAGGTCCTTTACTTTGTCTTTTTCCAAGATTTATCCCCGATAATCGTATAACTCAAAAGTTTTTATATCCTAATCTATAGAGGATAATCAGCCATATTATATCCAGGCCATACTTCAAGGAATTGACGCCGGACTTCACGCCTTTCTCGTAATACGTTGTAACAGGAACCTCCGCAAACCTCATTTTTTTTCTGGCCACGCTTACAAGGAAGTACGTGTCAAAAAGATACCCGTCTGTGAAGCTTTCAAAGTCAATCCTTTGCAGCGCCTCCCTGGTGACTGCTTTATAGGCATCGTGAAACGAGCTTATGTTTGTACTGAAGCCCATGTTTTCAATACGCGTCAGCAGTTTATTTCCAACCCGTTTGTAAAGAGGCATTTTGCCCCGTTTCATATTCCCCAGAACCCTTGAGCCAAGAACTACTTCCGCCTTCCGTTCCTCGATAGGTGTGATAAGGCGGACCATTTCCTCCGGATACGATTGCTTGTCGGAGACCAGCACCACCATCACGTCCACTTTCCGTTTCAGCGCCTCCCTGAAAAGGGTTTTCTGCGCCGCGCCATAGCCGCCGTTTTTTTCGTGCCTTACCGTTATGACTTTCTTGAAGCTCTTTGCGACTTCATAAGTGTTGTCAGAGGAGCCGTCGTCAACTACGATAATCGTGCTGACGCGCTTTGGTATTCTTTGTATCACGTTGGCCAGCGTTTTCCCTGCATTATAGGCCGGAATAAGAACGCCGATGTTCATTCAGATCCGCTGCCGTTCATTTCTTCACCGAGCATGAAATAGCCATGGCTTTCTTATGGACAATGAATTCGTGGTTTGCTTTGAAGTGGCTGTCCGCCCTTTCATCGAAGATATGATCATACCTATCCTGATGGTATATATTGCTTTTCCAGTAGTCCACGAGGGTTTGTTTGGTCGGAAAGCGCACCGTATTGGTAAAGTAATCCGTTTTCACATTCGCAAAATGTTTCCGGCAGAAAGGCATGACAGTTTCGTCCATGAAAGTTGTCGTGGAGTCAAGCACTTTGGGCGGCAGCGCCATAAAGTCTATAAGCTCAAAAAACTCCCTGTTGTTATCCCCATGAGGCCCGACTATTACCAGCTTTCCGTCCGGCTTCAGCGCCTGTTTCATGTCCTGAAGGGTCTTTGCAACATTGCCTGAATAGTAGAGCGCATACGTGGAGATCACGATGTCAAAATAGTTTTTTTCAGCCAGGGAGTCAATGTTGAGCATGTCCCCTATGACCAGCCTGACCCTGCTGTCGGAAATTCTTTTTCTGGCGGTGTCTATGCATTCTTCGGAAACGTCAACCCCGACGATTTCGCCGTGTCCCAGTTCAGGAATGAACGCTTCTATCTGCCTGCCCGTGCCGCAGCCCACGTCAAGAATTTTTTTATCCCTGACGGGAAATACGAATTTCAATATCCAGTCGTTAAGATTCGCGCTCCCCAGTTTTTCATTAGTAGCAATTCGTGTGCTAAGGGAGCTCCCGATCTGGCTTGTCGTTTTTTTGATTGTCTCCATATTCCCACTAAAGCTTGATATTGGGCTGAATTTTTAAATATGCATCTGGCGGTTCACGCGCTGATCGTGGTTTTCTGCCAGTGATTTGAGCCAAGCGTCATGTCCTGCGTGAGCCTGCAGCCGCCGTTTTCCAGATATTTCGTGTAAGAAATCGGCTTTACGTGTTCGGAATCCGGGCATAATTTTGCAAGCTCGTACATGCTCATTATCCTGTCGCCTGCGACATGCATAACCCCCGTTTTTCTCAGGTCAATTATTTTCTTGATTTCTTTCGCGAGGTCTTCTGCAAACAGGTAAGTACCCCATCTGTCCGTGAAGGCGCCTTCATAAGGCCACTTTTCTTTCGGGACGAAGTTGGCGCGGATTATCACGCTATTCGTGGATATAGCGAGAACGGAAATCTCGGCCGCTATTTTGGTCAGGCCGTAAAAATTCTCCGGATAAGGCGTGTCGTCTTCCATGAAAGGGCCTTTTCCTGAAAAGACGCACGGGGTTGACATTAACATGAAATATGCACCGGCCTTCGCAGACGCCTTCGCCGTGTTTAATGTTCCCGTTACGTTTATTTTCCATGCGCGTTCTTTTTCGGTTTCGCATTCTGTTACGCTTGTCATTGCCGCCAGATGTATAACCACTTCCGGGCTGGCGGACTGTATAAAGCGGGAAACGTTTTTCTCGTTCGTCACATCAAGCTCGCGGTGGGTAGGCGTTGCCGCATCCGGGAAAAGCTTGGAAAGCTCTTTCCCGAGCCTGCCACTGGCTCCAGTGATGACTATCATTACAACCATCCCGTTCTCTGAAGAAGCTGCTTTATCTGGTCCTTGTTCAGTTTCTCCGTGTTTTCTGACGTGTACTCCTTGAGGTTTCTTACTTCAGACGTCCTGACGTACGGGTATATAGTGAAGTATTCGTCCTTTTCCTCCATCCTGTTCATTTCATCTTCAGAAACAAGAACTTCATGCATTTTTTCGCCGGCTCTCGGGCCTATATATTTTATCTTGCAGCGGTTTTCCTTGTCGAGGTTCTCTTTCATGACCATGACAAGGTCTTCTATTCTGCATGCCGGGGCTTTCTTTACTACTATATTCCCGTCTTCGGACTGCGTTGCCTTTAGAACGAGTTCAACGCCGTCGTCCAGAGACAGCAAAAACCTTGTCATCTGGGGATGCGTTATTGGTATGTCCTTTCCTTCCTCTATCCTCTTTTTTACCAGGGGTATGAGGCTTCCCCGGCTTCCCAGAACATTGCCGTATCGCACGCAGGTAAATTTCGTGCTGCCCTTGTCGGAATTGTCGGAAATGATAAGCCTTTCCTGGATGGCTTTGGTCATGCCCATGACGTTCACGGGCTTCACGGCCTTGTCAGTGCTGATAGCTATTACCCGTTCGACTCCATTCTTGATGGCCGCAGATTTTACATTATACGCGCCTATGACATTGGTCTTTACGGCTTCCATGGGGTTATATTCGCATCGGGGCACCTGCTTTATGGCGGCCGCGTGAAAAATTATGTCTACGCCCCTCGTCGCTTCCAGCACCCGTTCGTAATCTCGCACATCCCCTATCTTGAATTTTAGAATATCGGCGTGTTCTTCAAACTCGTTTTCCATCAGGTGCTGTTTTTCCTCGTCCCTAGAAAAGACTGTTATGCTCTCCGGCCTTACCGGTATAAGCTTCTTCACTATATGACGGCCGAAGCTTCCAGTCCCGCCGGTAATGAGTATTTTCTTGCCTTTTAAGTAATTCATTCAATCACGAGTCTAATTAATCGAGAAGGTTTTTAAACCGATAATAAGTGCAGGAATTTAACGTTTTGCCGAAAGTTATTCAAATGGATTCCAAGAACAGGCACTGGGGCGGCAAGCCCGTCCATACCGCTTCCTCCGACAAAAGGCGCGACATAATCATATCCATGATACCGGCGTCGAAAAGGATACTTGACGTGGCCTGCGGGGACGGCGCAACCCTTTCGCGAATAACGGCGGAAGAAAAACACGGTGTGGATATAAACGCAGAAAACGTGCGCGCAGCGCGAAAACACGGGATAAAAGCGGTTCAGCGCGACGTGGACGAAGGGCTTCCCTATCGGGAGGGATACTTTGATATAGTGATTACAGAAGGGCTCATACAGCATCTCTATTCCCCGGAAACGCTGGTTGATGAAATAGCGCGGGTTCTGAGGCCCGGCGGCCTGTACATAGGAAGCATGACGAATAATTATCACTTATGGCACCGCGTGATGTATCTTCTGGGCAAGCCGCAGGACTCGTTTTTATTCAGAAACAGGGCGTGGCAGATAACTTCGAGTTTCTTTACCCTTAACGGCTTCCGGGACGTTCTTTCCAAGCGGTTTGAGATAGTTACATGCACCGCAAAACCGGGAAGGTTCTCCTCGATATTGCCTTCGCTCTTCGGGTGGGATATAGTCTGGAAGGCTCGCAAACTCGGTCCGCAGGAGAGAAAAACGAGCCTATAATAACCGGTTTTTAAATTTTTACCAAGCATCAATTTTCCGACAGTCAAACGAATCATGCCGGTTATTCTACATATAATAACCAGTTTTTAAGTTTTTGCCACATCAATACAGTATGGGTTATAGCAGTGGCAAGGTTGCCGTAGATTGCATATTTTTCCGGGGAGACGTGCCGTGCAAACCGCATAAAGAAAAAGGCGCAAAATGCAAGTGCGAATTCTATATAAAACGCGGCAAAAGGATACTCATAATAAAGCTGGGTGCCATGGGCGATGTTTTGCGTTCAACACCAATCACTGAAAGGCTTAGAAAGCTCTATCCCGGGTGTGAAGTCACGTGGATAAGCAATTATCCCGATCTTGCTAGGAAAGCCGCGGATATAGTCATGGGATTCAATGAAAGGACTGTCGTGACCCTGATGGCAGACGAATTCGACATATTATACAATTTTGACAAGGACAAGGAAGCATGTGCATTAGCTTCGCTCGTAAAAGCGAAAATGAAAAAAGGCTTTGTGCTCCAAGACGGTAAATGTGCTCCTGCAGATAAGGATGCCGAACACAAGTTTGTGACAGGCCTTTTCGACGATGAGAGCAAGAAGAATACCAAGACATATCAGGAGGAAATGTTTGAAATCGCGGGTCTTGATTACGAAGGCGAAAAATATGCCATGGAGTCCGAGGAATTCAATGGAAATATCCCTCAGGGGAAGCTCATAGGCCTGAATACCGGCGGGGCAGAAAGATGGACTGCGCGTCTTTGGCCGGAATCCCAATGGCAGCAGCTAGCTCTTTTGCTAAAGAAGAAGGGATATATTCCTCTGCTTCTAGGTGGAGAAGCCGAAGATCAGAAGAATAAAAGAATCGCCGCCACGACCGGGGCGGTTTATTTGGGCTATTTTTCTTTCAGCCAGTTTGCAGGCCTTGTCAAGAAATGCGAAGCAGTCGTAACCTGCGTAACTCTTGGTTTCCACGTTGCGGTCGGTATGGAAAGAAAAATAATACTTCTCAATAATATATTCAACAAGCACGAATTTGACCTCTACGGAAAGGGCGTGATAATAGAGCCGCCCAAGGCATGCGCGTGCTTCTATAAGAGCGAGTGCGTCTATGGAAGAAGCTGCATGAATGATATAACGGCCGAAACTGTTGCCGCTGCCGTGGAAAAATTAGGGGCGTGAACATGGAAAAAATAGATCACCAGATAGGAATAGGATGCCTGGAAATTACCGATAAGGAAAAAGAGTATGTTATGGATACGCTGGACAAAAAGAGACTCAGCCATGGCCCTTATCTGACAAAGCTTGAAAATACTATTGCTTCATTGCATGGGTGCAAATACGGAATTTCGATGAACAGCGGAACGAGCGCGCTGCGTACAGCAGTCGCATGCCTGAAAGAAACAGAAGGCTGGAAGGACGGGGACGAGATACTCGTGCCTGCAGTGACGTTCATAGCGACCTCGAACGTCATAATAAGCAACGGCTTGAAGCCTGTTTTCGTGGATGTGGAGCCTGACTATTACAATATTGACCCGGCAAAGATAGAAGAGAAAATAACCGAAAGGACAAAAGGCATGATAATAGTCCATCAATTCGGCCTTGCTTGCGACATGGATCCTATCATGGAACTTGTAAGGAAGCATAAGCTGAAACTGATAGAAGATACATGCGAGACTATGTTCGTAGGTTATGGCGGAAAGCCTGTAGGGTCTTTTGCCGACATATCCTGCTTCTCCACGTATGTTGCGCATCTTATAACGACAGGGGTCGGCGGCATAGCAACTACCAACAATCCTGAATATGCCGTCATACTCAAGAGCCTTGCAAACCATGGACGCGATTCGATATACATAAACATAGACGATGACAGGACCAGTGACGAGAAGAAGCTCTTTGATATTGTTGAGAGGCGATTCAAATTCGTGCGATTGGGTTATAGCTATCGGATAACTGAAATGGAAGGGGCTATAGGTGTAGCACAACTTGAGAGAAAAGATGAAATACTTCGCAAGCGACAGAACAATGCCGCTTACCTGACAGAACATTTGAAACAATACGGCGATTTTATCCAGCTTCCGGCCACGCGGCCCAAATGCGAGCATGCATTCATGATGTATCCCATAGTGGTAAAAGCGGGAAGCTTTACTAAGAGGGATATTGTAAATTTCCTTGAGAAGAATAATATTGAAACGCGTGACATGAATCCGCTGATAAACCAGCCCGTCTACATCAGATTATTCGGCAATATAGAAGACCAGTATCCTGTATCCAAATGGATAAACGAGAACGGATTCTACATAGGATGCCACCAGGAAATCACGCAAAAAGAACTGGAATATATAATTATCAAGTTCGGGGAATTCTTTGCTCAGCTTAAAAATACTGGAGTATAGTGGTATTGATGCGTGCACTTATAACCGGAGTAACAGGTTTTGTAGGCAGCCACATGGCGGAATTTCTCTTAAATAAGGGCGTAGAAGTTCATGGCGCCAAAAGATGGCGAAGCCCCATGGACAATATAAAACACATCCGGAATGAGATAACGCTTGAAGAATGCGAGCTCCGTGATTTTGCATCAATAAACAGGGTTATTTCCAAAGTCCGGCCGGACGTTATTTATCATCTTGCAGCCCAGTCATACGTGCCGGCAAGCTTCATATTGCCGGGCGACACGTTGGCCGTGAACGTCATAGGCACGGCCAATCTTCTTGAAGCCATACGACTGAATAAAATTGATCCTATAGTGCATATATGCAGCTCCTCTGAAGTATACGGGCAAGTGCGCCCCGAGGAAGTGCCGATAAAAGAAACCAATCCGCTAAGGCCCGTTTCTCCATATGCTGTAAGCAAAGTAGGGGAAGACATGCTCGGTTATCAGTATTTTGTTTCATACGGCATAAGGACCATAAGAACAAGGATGTTCACGCACACGGGAGCTCGCCGAGGAGAATTTTTCGTTGAATCCTCTTTCGCAAAACAGATTGCGGAAATAGAAAAGGGCGTGAAGAAAGAGCCATTCGTAAACGTCGGCAATCTTGAGTCTATAAGGACTTTTGCTGACGTAAGGGATGCCGTGCGTGCATACTGGTTGCTGACCGAAAAATGCAGGCCGGGTGAAGTCTATAACATCGGCGGCAATGCTACGATGAAAGTGGGCGAGATGTTGCAGAAGCTCATAGCGATGTCAGAGATGAAGGATATTATAAAGCCGCGTATTGATCCTTCCCTGCTCAGACCAAGCGACGTGACGCTCCAGATACCTGACACTACTAAATTCTCCAAGGAAACGGGATGGAAACCTGAAATTCCGTTTGAAAAGACCATGAAAGATATACTTGACTATTGGCGGGCAAGGGTGTAATTGTGGATGTTTCTGTAGTTCTTCCTACCCTCAATGAAGCGCAGAACATAGAGAGCCTTGTAGATAGCCTGGAAGCGGTCTTGAAGAAGGCTAAACTAACAAGCGAACTCATAATCGTGGATGATGAAAGTGAAGACGGAACTGCCGCGATAGCACGTAAGCTGAATACAAGATACGGAAATATCAAGACACTCGTCAGGACTGTTCGCGATGGAGCGGGAGCCGCGCATCTTCACGGCTACAAAAATGCGCGCGGTAAAATCGTGATTTCTATGGAATCTGACAATTCATGCGATGTCGACGATTTGCCAACAATAGTGCAAAAAATAAACGCAGGCTATGATTTAGTCGTTGCCTCGCGATACGCCAAGGCCGGAAGCACCAACAAATCTGCAGCTAACATGATCATAAGCAGATTAGGCAATATTTTCATTTCTACAATATCGGGAATAAGAATAAGCGACTTTACCATCGCATATCGCGGATTTCGCCGTGAAATAATCGAGAGAGTCGAATGCAGGGAAAAGGACGGTAATCCCTTCCTCATGGAATTCATATTGAAAGCGAATAGAGCCGGATACAAAAAAATAACGGAGATACCTACGGTATACAGGGAAAGAGAATTCGGCGTGAGCAAGAACAAACTCATAAAAGCAATACCCCGTACGTTCTTCGCTGCAGTAAGGATAACGCTTACAGGCGCATGAAATGGGACAAATTCTTATCACGGGCTGCGGAGGTTATATAGGCTCCCGGCTCGCTGCGTTTCTTCTGAAAAAGGGCCATAAAATTGTCGGCATTTCGCGTCACGGTATGAATGCATCGTTTCCTTTCTATGAAGGGGATATCCGCGACAAAAAGCTTCTGGGAACCATAATGAGCAAAGAGTATATTTCCGTCGTGTTTCATCTTGCAGCTCTGCTGAAAAGCGATGATGAAAAAGAGACTTGGGACATAAACGTCAACGGCACAAAAAGCGTAGCGATGGCCTTTTCGGAAAGCAGCGCGAAAAAAATCATATTCGCCAGCTCGGCGAAGGCATACGGAAAAATGGATGCAGTCCCGGTTAGAGAAGAAGACAAACTGAACCCGCGTTCGCCCTACGGTAAATCGAAAGCCGAGGCGGAGAACGTGCTTCGCGGCATTGCCGGCAAACAGGTTATCGTATTCAGACAAACTTACCTTTATGGCAAGGGGATGCCTGCCGGATTTCTCATTCCGGATATTATACGGCAGATGGATTCCGGAGCAGTCACTTTGCGGAATGCGGATGTTAAAAGGGATTTCATACACATAGACGATCTTATCGGGGTCTATTTCAAAGCCCTTGAAACGCCGGTGGAAGGCACATTCAACATAAGCTGCGGAAAATCCATCACGCTTCGCGATGCGGCGCATCTTCTTGCTGCGGCCGCAGGAAAGAAAATCACGGTAAAGAGCCTAGACCTGCCCGAGGATAATCAGGAAGAGCTTCTTGACATTGAGAAAATCAAGCGCGTTCTTGGCTGGGATCCTTCAGTAGGGTATAAAGAAGGATTCAGGCGCTGCATCTGAATCACATATACCCTAAATCGCGCAATTTTTTCTTTACAAGCTCTTCTTCGCCTTTTTCCATGTCAGTGCTTCCTTCGGGTTTCAAAGAGTCAAAATAACGCGTTTGCTTGTTTTCTTTAAGCATATCGTACAGCACTTTGCCGTCGCAATCGCGGGGGACTGGAACTTCCATGTTGTGGAGAATCGTCGGAGCAATGTCCATGATTGACGCATCCAGGTGCATTGATTCCTTTATGTCCGGGCCAAAGCAGAGCATAATTCCTTCCGGTGCAAATGTGTGGTAGCCTTTCCAGACTGCCGTGCCTGCCGGAGAAATAATGGACGTTGAGAAATTCGTATTTATCGCGTAATTCTCGTTCATGAGAAATACTATCTCAGGCATATTATCAGCCAATGCGCCGGTGTAGGCTTCCGTTTTTATATTCACTTCCCTGAATACGGGGATTCCCTGATCCAGAACAAGCTTCAGCTTGTCTCTAATCTCAATGATATGTTCCTTGTTCCTTACAAATAAGCTGAAATTATTGAAACCGAGAAAATCCGGCTTCTCCTGAATATTCTTTATTATATTTTCCTGATGAGGCACAAAGCGCTTCATCCATGCGGGCACTTCGCCTTCCTTGGCGAGCCATCCAAGGAGTTTCTTGCCCAGGGGGTAGAGCAGTATCTTTATTCTTTCAAAAAGCCCGACTTTTATGTATCCGTTTTCCATGAGCCATGTGTTTATGTGGAAGTATTTTTTTGGCGCCGCATGGAAGCCGTGATCGGAGATTATGAAGAAGTTGGCTGAAGGGAACTCGTCGTATATTTTCTGCAATGACGCGTCAAGCACCGAATAATAATCGCCTAAAGCTTCAGGATCATCCCAGAAAAAATGCTGGAAGCGATCGTTCTCATCAAGAAGTATAAAACCGAATTCCGGCGAATATTTCCTCATCATTTCGATGAAGAAATCCGTCTTCTTCACGGTCATTGCGGCTATTTTCTCTCGTGTGGCATCCCTGCCGTTTTCTTTCATATATTCAATCGTATTCATGTCTTCCAGCATATCCCTTGCGCGTGCCGCGTCTTCCTCGGGCAAAATCATGTTTTCATTGATGGACGGCCTGCCTATGCCGGAGACATAAAATCCATTGACATGTTTAGGAGGGAAGGATATAGGCGGGCACATTACCCCGACCCTCAGACCATTAGAAGAAATAATATCCCATATTTCCATTTCCCTGATATCGCCTGTGCCGGCTATTTTTTCAGAGAATGGCTTTATTTCCCATGAGATTATGCCGTGTTTTCCTGGATTTTTGCCTGTAGCAAAAGACGTCCATGCCGCTGCCGAGCCCGTAGGCATCACGCTTCTGAGAACACCGCGGCATCCCTTCGCCTTCATTGACGAAAGAAACGGCATCTTTTCGCTGAACTGGTCAAAAGAGCTCCAAGTGCCGCCGTCTATGCCTATAACCATGTGCATAGGCAGAATATGAACGGAATGCATTTAATAGTAAATGGCATATTTTGGGACATATATTTATTCATTTTCTCTCTATAATCCGTACCGCTTCTTCAATTCAGCCATAAGAAACTTTTCCGCCTCGCCGAACGGTTTTTCCGAAGGCATTGTCTCGTCCGGATCATTTTTCAAGTCATAGAACTCCCATTTATCGGGCGTTTTGTAGTAAACTGCCTTCGCCTGCGGCAAGCGCGCGCAAAAAACATTATGGTTCTTATGCGATGGCCACGGCCCCCCAAGCCCGCCGGTTTCGGAAAAGACAAGGCGATTCTCATTCAAGGAAAGAAGCGGCTCGCCGTCAGGCTTTTCAAAATTGCTTTCAAGCTTGATTCCCAAAAGCTTCAATATTGTCGGCATTATATCCACGCTGCTCGCCTGATAATGATTCTCGGCAGGGGGTTGCCCCGGCATATTGATTACACAAAAAGTTTTGAGCGTGTAGTCAAAAACAAAACAGCCGTACATCCTCTCGCCGTTCTTTTCCCCGAGGCTCACGCCATGGTCGGACAAAATAATAATGATCGAATTACTGTCATATCCGAGCTGCGATATCTTGCTTAGTATCCTCTCAAGATAGGCATTGCAGCCGGCCATATAACCCTCATAGCGTTGCTTATTTTCTTTCGACATTGCAAAGAACTCCGGTCCCATGTCAGTATAGCGCTTCTGAACATCCTTTATCAATCCTGTGTGAATGTTGCTGTAATGCAGATAAAGGAAGAACTTGCCGTTCATGGATTCAAGGAGCGTTTCGTGGCGCTCGGCAAGGTCATCCTTGTTCTCATCGTGAATGCCGAAAGCGTCAAAGCCGTCGCGCGGGAGTATGCTGTCATTGATTACATCGGCAGTGCAATTGTAACCCGCGTCCTTGAGATACTGCGTCAGCGTCTTGAATTTGTTTTTCTTGAACCGGAACATATTATAATAAGAATCAACCCCGTTCCTTGACGGGTAGGTTCCGGAAAAAACCGCATGCATTGATGCAATGGTATATGGCGCGGCCGTTATGATGCCGGAGTAGAACTTTGATCTGGCTATGAATGAATTAAGAAATTTTATCTTGCTTACATGGTCGCGCCTTAGCCCGTCCATGGTTATCATGATGACATTCATCATTTTTCCCCTATCGCGAATGCGGCGTTGGTGTCTATGAGGATTCGGCCCCCTGCAGTCCTTACATTATAGTGCTTCTTGAATTCTTCGCTCCCATTGACATGAAGATACACTATGCGTTTTTTCACTTCCTCGCTCAGAGTTCCGTCATTGTCAAGCCAGTTTATCAGATCAAAATCAGGATCCTTGACTATTTCTACAGAGGCTTTCGCAAACCCGGCATCGCGCAGAAGTTTTTTCATTTCCTCCGGGACAAACGTGACGCGCGTTTCTTTGAGTGCAAATATCCTTTCAAAATCGCTCTTAAGGCTAGGGTGCGGCGGCACGCCTTCCTGCAGTATAAATTTACCGCCTTTCTTGAGCACGCGCAGGCATTCCTTTGCGGCTTTGAGCCTGTCTTCTGCAGAAAGTATATTGTGGAAGACATTCCTTGCAGTGACCCTGTCGTAATATCCATCGGCAATCTTCATGCTTCGTATATCCCCTTCCTTATATGAAACATTCTTGCAGCCGTTGAATGCCAGAGAAAGCATTTCCGGCGATATATCTATGCCATGGACTTCCTTTACATGAGGGGCTATGGTAACGGCAATTGCGCCTGTTCCCGTGCCCGCATCAAGCACTATCTGATTCGGAGCAAAATCGCCGTGTTTCAGAATAGCCTTTTTTAAATTGTCGTTGTTGACCCACTTTAGATTATTATAAGTCTTAGCTCTCGCTTTCCATACTTTTTTCTGATCAGTTTCCAGCATTTACTCACCCAAATAACCGAGGGATTTTAGCCTCGATTTTATTTTTCTTTCCATAGTCTTATCCATAGTCTTTTCGTTTTCGGAAAGTATCATCCTCATTACAAATACCACGAATTGCGAAACGTTGGGAAATCCGGTTTCTGCAATGAGGGCTTCGAGCTTTTCGTAAAGATTCTTAGGGATGGACACGGTCTTGTAGCCTATCTTTCTCGTGCTCTTTACTTTCATAATAGATAATAATAGATAACGTCAAAAATATAAAGGCATCTCGGATGAAAAACTCAATAAACTTTAATACGTTAAAGCGAACTGTTTCCTATGGGCATGAAATACGTTCATTCCGTCTGTTCCGAGATACCGCGCGGAGGGGTGGGCGGAATCGCATATCATGCCATGGATCAGATGAACAGGCGTGGATTTTTGAAAAAAGGCTTCATCATGAACCAGAACAAAGGCGGAAATATAGGGCCTCTCACTAAATTTTTCTTCCCCCCCAAACCGCCTTATTTCCCCATAGACGCCTATTATTCCATAAGAAACACGATTTTTGATAATTTCGTTGCGCAAATGATGCCTAAAGATGCCGACATATTTCACGGTTGGATAGGCCACGGAATGAAATCCTTCGAAAGGGCGAAGGCCATGGGAATAAGGACCGTGACGCACGGCGCATCCCTCCATCCGGTAGACCAGAACAAGATACTCGTGGAAGAGTTCGCTAAATACAAAGTAAACGATGCGCCCTTGTCCGCGAAGACCGTAGACAAATACGTGAAGGAACTCAGGAATGTGGAATACATAGCTGCGTCGTGCGACGTCTCAAAGGACAGCTTCATACAAAACGGTTATCCTGAAGAAAATGTTTTTGAAACGCCTTTTGGCGTAGACACTGAAAAGTATACTCCGGGAGAAAAGACAGATGACATTTTCAGGGCAATATTCATAGGCACGGTCGGCTTGAGAAAAGGCCCGCAATATCTGCTTGATGCATGGACCAAATGGAAGGCGAATAACAAGGAACTTGTTATTCTCGGTCCCATCGAAAGCACTATAGCGCCAATAATGGCGCCTTTCCGCAATTCCAAAGACGTCAGATGGGTCAAATGGAGCGATGATCTGAAGAAGATGTGCAATGACTCATCCGTATTCATATTGCCTGCGCTCGAGGAAGGAGGGACTACGCTTGCGCAGATGACTGCCATGGCATGCGGCCTTCCGTGCATAGTGACGCATGCGACTTACTTTCCCGTAAGGGACGGAAAAGAAGGATTGATAATAGACGAAAGAGACTTGACGCAGATTAAAGAAGCACTGAAATATTTCAAGGACAATCCTTCCGAAGTCAAGCGCATGGGCAAGAATGCAAGAAAACGCGCAGAAAAATACACATGGGATTATTACGGGCAGACGCTCGAAAAAATGTTCAAGGAGATTATGGAGAGAGGTTCATGATAACTTTAGGAATAAGCATGCATCATGACAGCAGCGCTGCTCTTGTGGACGACGGGCGGGTTCTTGATGCGGCGGCCGAGGAAAGGTTCACGCGCGTAAAGCACGATGGGAATGTTCCTGTAAAGGCCATTGAATGGCTCTTGCAAAAGCATGCACTCAAGGCGGAAGATCTTGTTGTCACGCTTTCCGAAAACAGGCCTAACCCGTTGTATAATATGGGAAATCATTATGGCAATTTGCTTCATATGCCGTTTTACGTCAAGGAGACCGTGCTGAAGACGAATGTGCCGGCTTATCTCAAAAAATTCAAGAAAACAGTTTTCGTTCCGCATGAACTCGGGCACGCAAGAAGCGCGTTTGGGAGCTCTTCTTTCAATAAAGCCGCGATAATAGTCATGGATGGCGCCGGAACCGACCATGCAAAAGCCGTTTCAGGGGGCATATTCCATGGCAACGGCAAGGAGATAGAGCCCATTGAATACATGGACATCAAGAGAAGCTTAGGATTTTTCTATGGCGGGCTGACCGTTGCCCTTGACTTCCAGTTCAACGACGGCGAATGGAAAACAATGGGTCTTGCGCCTTATGGAGGGAATTACATCCAGGAACTGGAAGATTTATGGAGGAAAGAGAAGTGGGACACTTATTACAGGAACATGCCAAAGATGAAAGCAATCGTGGCCAAGCACAGAAAGGAGGACATAGCTTTCACGGCCCAGAAAATACTTGAGGATGAAGTTGTCAGGCTTTGCGACAGGGCAGTTGAGTTAACGGGGACAAAAAACATCTGCATTGCCGGCGGAGTGGGCCTCAATGTCAAGGCGAATATGCTGCTTGTAGAAAAAGGATACGATGTCTTTGTCTATCCGAATCCCGGAGACAGCGGACTTGCCGTCGGCACGGCGCTGGAGTTCCAACAGGAGAAAAGAGAGATAGATACAATTTATTATGGCCCTGATTATGACTTCATTGCGGGCGAAAAAATCGATCCTTCCCAGACGGCGGCAGACCTTCTTGAGAAGGGCAAAGTCATAGGCTGGTTTCAGGGAAAGATGGAATGGGGCCCAAGGGCATTGGGAAACAGAAGCATTCTTGCAGATCCCAGCAAAGCTGACATGAAGGACGTAGTGAACAGAAAAGTCAAGTATAGGGAAGCATGGAGGCCTTTTGCGCCTTCTATGCTGGAAGAAAAGGCAGGCATGTACGTCGAGAATGCAAAAAAATCCCCCTATATGATCATAGGATTCAGGGCCAAAAACGCAGAAGAGATACCTGCAGTCGTCCACGTTGATGGAACAACAAGGCCTCAAACTGTGAACAGGAGCCAGAACAGAAGATACTATGATCTTATCAAGGCATTCAAGATTCCGGTGGTCATGAATACGTCTTTCAACCTTGCAGGAGAGCCGATAGTATGCACTCCGCAGGATGCTGTAAATACTTTCAGAAAATCGGGCTTGGACGCATTGATTGTGAACGACCGGCTTCTTGAGAAATAAGGCTATTCAAGATCCTTAAGCATCTGTTTGATTCTGTGAACATACGTATGCTTTTGGATGGCTTTCTTCCTTGCTCTTTGCGCCATAGTTTTTCTTTCTTTTTCATTACGCAAGTAATAGTCTATAAGATTTAACATTTCTTTCTTTGTCCTGTATGATGCCATCTCGTTCTTCGCGTAGAATAGCCGAAGGTCCGGCCTGTCGTCAACAAGCATGAAGCCCCCGCAGGCCGGCGCCTCAAATGCGCGCATGGTGAGGCTTCCCATTGACTGCTCCTGATGAGTTCCTATCGCTATCTTAGAAGCGCTGAACACACGGGCCATGTTCTGGCCGTTGGCGGGGCGCATGATGGCGGATTTTTTCAGGGATTCATTTTCGCAGTTCTGCCATTCATTGCCCCATATTTTAAGGCCGAATCTTTCCATGCCTGAAAGAAGCGCTTCCCTTTCAGGATAATATGTTCCTACAAAGCATACGTTGCTCCCGAAGGCTTCTTGCTCTGCTGCTGAAAGTTCAGCAGGCTTGTGAATTTCAGGGTCGCATGCAAACGGTAGGAAACGCGCATTGTCAAAACCTAATGCCATCAGGCGCTTTTCCATATCTTTTACCGGAGTGAAGAATGAATCATAAAATTGTATGCTTTTGGCAACTTTTGGCGAGGAATACAGTGGATGGAAGGGCGAATCCATGCACCAGTTAGCGGTCTTTATTCCCCGTTTTTTCAGCGATTCTATTGTGAATGGCTCAAGCACCTCGCCTTTGAGAACAAGCACCATATCAGGACTCTCTTTTTTTGCAAGAGAAAGAAGGCGCCTGTTAGGAAGGGCATCGCCCAACACGAGCTTGGAAACCGCATGGCCGGGCAGGCCGTATTTGTGAGATGATGCCAGATAGTCATGCGGAATTACTTCGTGGCCGAGCTTGGTCAAAGCCCGCATGCAATAGTCTCCAAGGGACCAGGGGGCTTTGGAATGGGATACGATTATGCGCATTATTAATCGCATGCTCCCATCCTTTTAAGCTTTACACCATAACCAGAAAAATGGAAGACCGGAAATATGTCATAATGGCGCTGCTTTATGCGCTTTTGCTCTTTCCTGCGTATTATGCCTACAAATCCTTTGAACTTCCGGAAAATTCGGTGCTTGCCGTTGACAATGACGCAACATATCTTGGGACCGTGAAATCCGCCTTATGGGCGTTTGCGACGCCGTGGCCTTCGCCGGACGTGAGCATTTTCACAGATGTAACGCTCGGCTCCGCGATCGCGTTCCTTCCTGTAACGGCGATATGGCTCGTCAGCGGCATTGATCCGTGGCCAATAATCATATTCCTGAATACGCTGTTTACCTTTGGATACCTTATTGTCATACTCAAAATCATGCAGCGCCTGCTTCCCGGAGGCGAATGGAAATATGCATTTCCTATCATGCTCTTTGCCAACGGCATAGGCGGATTGCTCTATTTTCCCCTGGGCGAGTTCGGGGGTTTCACAGAAGCCGGACTTGGCAATCTTTTCTGGGGATGGATGACAAATTCGGCGTTTTATCAGATATTCACCCTTTTCACGGGGTTTGCCTCCCTGTTCGCTTTCATCGAAGGCAATAATCGGGCGGCTACGATCTTGCTTTTCCTTACGTTCTTGGTATATCCTATAGCAGGCGTACTCTTTTCCTGCCTTGTAATCGCATATTCATTGTTTAACAACCGCTTGCCTCTTTCCTTGAAGACCGTTTTGCCCCCGCTTCTTGCGCTTGTTCCGTGGGCATATTTCATTCTCTTGAACCCGGCACCTTACGAAAAATTATCCGCCTTTTATTCGACACCGATATTATTCCCGACGAATTTCATACTCACGGTTCTCATAAATTCAGGAATCGCGGTTCTTCTTGCCGGGTATGCGGTTTCGCAGAAAGGGTTTTTTGCCGACAAGAACAGAAAATTCTTGTGCGCATGGGCCGCAGCATTGCTTATTGCCATATTGCTTCAAACTGCAATTAAAAAAATAGACGTTTCAAAATTGCTTGTGATGTATTGGCCGCCTATTTCGATGCTGGCAGGAATAGGTTTGGCCGGAGTTGCGTCGAAGCTGAAAGTCAAGGCCGAGATTATATTTATTGCGATAATGATACTTTCGTTGCCGTCATTTATCCTCTTTTACGCCAATAATGGCGTAGTCGTTGCATCAGCGATGGATACGGACGTTTACGATTCGCTCATATTTCTGCGCTCCCAGCCTCAGGGCACAGTGCTTGCTGACCCGCGCATCGCAAGATACGTGCCCTATCTTGCGGAAAAGCGGTCTTTGACGGGCGCGCCTCTGCCCGACAAAGACGCGGAAACAGCGTATGAGAACTTTCTTTCCGGCGATTCAGGCATATTGCAAACAAGGAATATCAGTTACGTCATAACAGATAGTATGTTACGCGACGATAGCAGTGAGAAAATATATTCATCGGGAAACCTGTCCGTTTACGCCGTCAAGAAATTTGTATAGTTTTTTCCTGAGAATTCTGAAATCATAAACTTTTTCGGCCCTTTCCCGTGCTTTGCGCCCCAGTTCGCGTCTCAGAGCAGGATTCTTTTGAAGCGATTTTATCTTTACTGCAAATTCATGGGAATCTTCGGCAAGCATGCCGCATTTTCCGTTATCAAGGTCGGTTATATTCTCGCCTATTTTTGTAGCGACAATCGCCTTGCCCATAGACATAAATTCCTTCATTTTGACCGAGCTTCTTGTTTCAGAAGTAAAGAACTTGCCGAAGGGAACAAGGCAGACGTCCATCATGTCTATGTATTTCGGTATGTCTTCGTGTTTGACGTAATCCACGAAACGGAATCGGGATTCCAAGCCGTGCGTTCTCACATGTGTCTTGAAATCCCGTACACCCTTCCCGTAGCCGACAACAAGGAATTGAGCATCCTTTATTTCCTGCGCTATCTCGGTCATTTCCTGATAAGCAAACTTTTTGCCTATTTTGCCCACATATCCTGTTATGCCTATGACCAAGCGGCCATTACTTGCATTTTTGCGGCTTTTGAATTTTTCCGTGTCAACGCCGTTGGGTATGTAAATTACGTTGTCCCTGCCTTTCATGGAGACGGCTATTTCTTCGAGTTTCTTGCTGACAACGACGACCTTATCCGCCATTTCCAGGCACTCAAGTTCCCAGTAATGCGGACTCAGAAGCGAAGGCGCATTCAAACGGAAGTCCGTGAATGCGTCATCCCAATCCGCAACAAGAATGCTGCCCTTCAGCTTCTTGACTATGATAGCGGGAATCGCAGAAGCTGCAAGCGGCGCCGACGCGTAGATTATTTCATTGCGGCGTATTTTCACGAAAGAGACAATGGCTTGCCTCAGAATCATGATAATTTTCAGGGGAAAAAACGAGGGCCACCACGGCTGGCTTATTTTTTTCATGCCTTGCGGAAAGAGGCCGGAGAGCCTTATTGAGGTCGCATATTTTTCAGGCAGTGCATATATGACGGTAACGTTTGCCATGGTCATGCGCCTCCGAAACATATAGAATTTCTGTTCTTCTCCCATTGATTTTTGTACCAATCCACCGTTTCGCGCAATCCGTTTTCTATCGAATATTGAGATTTCCAATTCAGGAGTTTCAGCGCTTTGGTGCTGTCGGAATGCATCCTCCATATTTCGTTTTCCCTGTACGGAAGCGAAGCTTGGGCGTGTATGGGCCTGCCCATCATAGAAAGTATCTTTTCTACAACATCTTTTATGGGAACGCCCTTTCCGCATCCTACGTTAATAATCTCGCCTTTCGCTTTTTCGGCCTTTGCTGCAGCAATGAGAGCATTGACTATGTCTTTCACGTAATTGAATTCCCGCGTCTGTTCGCCTTTAGTCATGCGGAACGTCTGTTTCTTCAGGCAGGAGACTATGAGTTCCGGTATTATCCTGTTTGGCGTCTGCCACGGACCATATATATTGAACAATCTTAAAACCGTTGCAGGAAACCCGTAAGTATCGTGATAGAGCATGCAATAATGTTCACCCGCCAGTTTTCCTACCGAATAGGGCGACGTGGGCCTTGGAGCCATGTCTTCCCTGAAAGGAGCTTCGTTTGCTGAGCCGTATACCTCAGAACTGGAAGCATATATGAGGCTCTTCACGTTTGTGTTCTCCAGCGCTTCAAGAAGGGAAACCGTGCCAAAGACGTTGGATTCCATGCTTGTGCGAAGGAAACTTTTTTCCCTGAACGGTAAAGTGAATGCGCCAAGGTGGAATACGGTATCAGGCTCAAATCGATTTACTGCATCCTTAAGACGCGGGTTGGTAAGGCCCATACGTTGGATCTGCAGGCCTTTCCGTATATCTTCTATCCGTTCCTCGGATTTTCCTTCATCAAGTATCAGTATCTCGGCCCTGCCGGCAAGTTCGCGCGCAAGATGGCTTCCCAGGAATCCAAGACCGCCTGTTATAAGAACTCTATTCATTTGCAGCACCGGTATATTTCCTGTACCATGCGATTGTTTTCTTCAGAGAATCTTCCATGGCAAAAGCTGGTTTCCATCCAAGCATTTTCAGTGCTTTGTCGCTGGAAAGATACTGGGAATGGATTTCGCCTTTAATTGACTCCCCCCTGATTATAGGCTCGCCCTTCATGTTTGCGGCATTCATCATTGCCTTTACAATATCATAAACAGTCATAGGCTTTGAGGATCCGAAATTGAACGCCTCGCCGGCGACATCGTCAATTTTTTCTATGATTTTCATATATGCCCGTACTGCGTCTTCCACGTATATGTATTGTCTTACGGGTGTTCCGTCGGTCCTTATTACAGGCGCTTCGTTTCGTGCTATAGACACGGCTGCCGAAGGCACTATGCGGCTCATGTTCATGTCGCCGCCTCCAAAGATATTGGCAAGCCTCGTTATGACGACAGTCACCCCGTATGTATTATGATATGCCTGCGCTATGAGATCGGCGCAAGACTTGGAAGCGTCATAGGGATGAAGGCCCTTGAGAGGCGTCTCTTCTGTATACGGTAGTTCCTTCTGATAGCCGTATGCCTTGTCGCTGGATGCCACTATTACTTTGATTCCAAGAAGCCTCGCGCATTCGAGGACATTATAAGTTCCGCGAATATTGGTTTCCAGAGTTACCACGGGATTTTTATTCGCCTCAGAAACTATCGTTTGTGCCGCAAGATGCACGCAGATATTGATATTATTTTTTTCGATGGTTTTTTTCACGAACGCCATATCCCGGATATCGCCCTTTATTGCTGTTGAAAGGCGGGAATCAAAAACCGATCCGGGGTTATCTTTGTCAAACAGGGCAAAGACCTTGGCGTCCTTATTGGCCAATTCATTGGACAGCCATGACCCGAGGAATCCATTGCCGCCAGTCACGAGAATATTCAAGCCTTCCATATTTTCCACTCCGCCTTGCCTTTGCTCCAAAGATCGTTAAGCATTATATTGTCCTGATGAGTATTCATGCTTGCCCAGAAGCCGTCATGCTTGAAGGCATAAAGCCTGCCCATGGCAGCTATTTTCGGAAGAACGTCCTTTTCGAGATCGTCCCCATCTTTCATCATACCAAGGACCGATTTGTCCATGACAAAAAATCCGCCATTGATATAATGATCAAGCACGGGCTTTTCCTTGAAATCGATTATTTTTCCACGGGAATCCATTTTTATTATGCCGTAGGGGGATACGAGCCTCACCGCAGTCACAGTCACCAGTGCGTTGTTTTTCTTGTGGAATGCGTAGAGGTCGTCCACATTTACCGTGGAAAGATCGTCTCCGTAGCTCAAAAAGAAGCTATCGCCTTTTATGAGTTCAGCAACCTTCTTCAGCCTTTCGGCCTTTGAGGTCTCCTCGCCCGTATCCACGAGTTTTATGTCCCATTTGCTGTTCTTGAAATGACTTTCAATTGCATCTTTCCTGTATCCTAAGCAGGCAATGAAATTAGTATGGCCAAAATGCGAGAAGTATTTCATGAGATGCTCCATGATAGGCATGTCGCCGACGCTCATCATGGGCTTGGGAATATTTTCAGTGTGCGGTCTCATGCGCATTCCTTTGCCGCCGCATAGCATGACGACTTCCATATATAAAGCTAATAATAAGGCTTTTATAGTTCTCCAAGGAAACGATCAACGTACTTGGAGAACCATGTTCTCCTGTACAGGTCAAGCATTGCTTGACCATATATTACTTCCTTGGGAACTATATGTGAACCCAGTAAATCATATCCGGAATCTTTACTGGGTTAACTATAATGCCTAACGCGAAGAACGGAATCATAGAGCTTTTCAAGCTTGCCGGCCTGGATTTTCTCGTTGAATTCCCCTGCTATTTTGCGGTTTGCCGCCCTGCCGAAGGCCGCCCTTTTTTTGGCATCCAGAGCAAGCTCTTTCATTCGTTGCGCCAATTCGTTGACGTTTTTCTCGGCAACGAGATAGCCCGTTTTTCCGTTGTCTACTATTTCGGGAATATCGCTGTGAAACGTAGATATGCAGGGCAGGGAAAGGGCCGATGCTTCCATCAGTGTGACAGGCGTGCCTTCCATATCGCCGTTCGATGCAGTGACGCTGGGAAGTACAAATACGTCTGCAGAGAGCATCTCATTCCTGACGACTTCTCGCGGGTCTTGCGATGAAAAATTATCAATGAACTTCATGTCGGGATGGCCGGCTGCAAGGCATTTGAGCTTTTTTGCCAAAGGACCATTACCAACCAGCCTTAACTCACAATCTACGTTTTTTCTGACGTCAAGGAAGGCCTTTATTGCATATTCAAGGCCTTTCTTTTCCACGAACCTGGCAATCGACAGGAAAACTATCTTGGATTTGTTTTTCCTCCGAACGTACTTTTCGTTTTTGACGCCAAGATGGTGGATTTTTATTTTTCGTTCATGGCAGCCGAGCGAAATCAAATGCTCTTTCATGCGCTTGCCAAGAGCCAGAAAAAGTTCGCCTTCGTTAAAGAGGGCATTGTATCCGTCAGGCTTCTTTTGCGGAAAACTATAGCAGTCATATCCGTAGAATGACGTAATCATCGGTATTGCCGCCTTCTTTTTCACGGTCAAGACGGCGCGGCCCGCCATTCCAAAATGGGAATGAAGAATTCCTATTTCTTCATGCTCTATTGCGCTTTGCAATGTTTTTGAGACTCCAAAAAGCTTGAAACCGATTCTTTCGGCCGCTGCGAGTGAATATATTTTTGCTTCAGGGAAGCGTTGAGTAGTTTCCGTAGCGAGAATGATCGGGTCGTAGCGCTTTGCGTTCTTAACTTGCGAAAAGATGAACGTCTCGGACGGGCTCAGCCATTTGTGAACGACATGCCCTACTTTCAACTTTTACCACCTGTTTTTATGTCGGTCATTGGCGGCGGTATTATGGTGCCTTCCATCAGAACAAGCTCTTCCGCTTTCAAATATGACTCCGTATCCCCAATATCTATCCAGAATGGGAGTTTTGTTACGAATGCTGCAAGCTTCCCATCTTTTACGAGAGCCGGGAACACAGACCTCTCAACTTTTTCCTTTCCTTCCGGCAAAAGATTGTAAATATCAGAAACTTCAAGAACATAATAACCGGCATTTGCAAGTGTTGATGTCGATGAAGCTGGTTTTTCTACAAAACTCTTGATTATGTCGCATCCTGAAACTTTTTCTACTTCCGCTATCCCAAATCGTGATATATCCTTTTTCGGCACTTCAAACAGGGCCACCGTGCATGCAACGTTGAGTTTTTTCCTGCATATGTCATGGTATTCTAATAGGGCAACAATATCGATGTCGGTTATGTTATCGCCATATGCCACAAGTATTCTCTCACCGCGCAATTTTTCTTCGTCTATGATGTATCGCAAATCACCGCCTGTTTCTTTCTGAGGAGCTTTCCTAGTATGTATCAGTCCGGCAAACTCCTTTATGAATCTGACGTAATTCGTTACGGCTTCAAAGTGAATTTCTGCAGTTTTCTTTTCGTCATTGTCAGTTTGCATGGCGCCGTCTGGAACCAATAAGAAAATAGGATTAATTGTTGGGCCGGCCTTAGATATATTTCTAACAACCCAATTTATGACAGGAACGCCCTTTACCGGCAGCAGCGGCTTGGGTATGCCGTAAGTGAGAGGCCTTAATCTTGTGCCTTTTCCTGCCGCGAGTATGATTGCCTTCATAGAATCACCAGCAGATGCCCTCAAAATCTTTGACTTTGGATGCATCCAGAACTTTCTTCGCTTCTATGATAATTCTGCCCTTCATGGCTGCAAAATCGCGGTCTGTCAAGGAAGAGAATTCCTTCCATTTGGCAAGTATTAGGCATGCTTCAGCGTCCTTCAGGGCATCGGCTACACTGCAGTACGTAACTTCCGGATAGATCCGTTTCATGTTGTCTGCGGCTTTCGGATCATATGCATAAACAGAAGCGCCCTCTTTTTTCAGCATCTCTATGATGTCTATTGCCGGAGATTCACGGATATCGTCCGTGTCCTCCTTAAACGCAAGACCAAGAACCGCGATTTTTTTGCCTTTTATAGAAGTTTTTTTCTTCAAAAGCTCCACCAGAACCCTTCTCTGGCTCGCGTTGGTTTTCAGGATCTGCTCCATCATGCCGGTTTCGCATCCTATCTCTTCGGCTCTGTGCTGCAAGGCCGAAACATCTTTCGGGAAGCAGGAGCCTCCGAAGCCCGCGCCGGCTTCGAGGAAATGAGGTCCTATGCGCTTGTCCCTGCCAATGGCATTTGCGACGTCATAGACATCTATCCCCAGCTTCTTGCAGATGTTGCCAAGCTCGTTTATCATGGATATCCTCGATGCAAGAAAAACGTTTGATGCGTATTTTATCATTTCCGCTGCAGATAATTTCGTTCTTATGACCGGCGCGCCAAAGCCCTCGTAAAGCTTTGACAAGGCGTCTCCGGATTTCCTGTCCAATTCTCCCACGACTATCCTATCCGGATGGAGGAAATCTTCAAGCGCCTTGCCCTCCCTGAGAAATTCGGGATTCATGCAAAGGCCAAAATTTTTTGAATACTTCTGAAGTATTGGAAGGATGACGGTTTCGGTTGTTCCCGGAACAACGGTGGATTTCACGACAACCACATGGCCTTGATTGCCTTTCATCGCAATGCCCACTTCTGCGCTCGCATCCTTGATGTAATCAAGGTTTATCTTGCCTGAATCATCTGACGGGGTGCCTACGCAAATGAATGTTATATCGCTGTTCTTCACGGCGTAAGCCGTGTCCATCGTGGCTTCAAGAAGTCCCTTAGAAAGGGCCATGGCAAGCGCCTCTTCTATTCCTTCCTCGTAGAAATGGGATTTTCCGGCTTTGACTGCGTTGATTTTGGACGGATCTTTGTCCACGCATATTACGCGATGCCCTTTGCTGGCGAGCCCCGCGGCAGTTGAAAGACCAACGTAGCCCGTGCCTATTATGGATACGTTCATGATTATCCTTTTTGCAAAAGGCTTTTAAACGTCTGGGGCAGAGGAAAAGGCAATTATACGCAATAAACGGACCTTATTTTTTCTATAATGCCGGTAGTCGATTTTCCAGGGACTGCAGGAATCAAGACCACCTTCCCGCCGTTTTTCTCAACCACGCCTTGCTCAAGAAGGGGAAGCTTGTAATCCCCGCCTTTTACGTGCACGGCAGGCTTTATTTTTGCCAGCCATGCCCTTGGGTCTTTTTCCGCGAACGGGAAGACGTAGTCCACGAATTCGAGGGCAGACAGGAGTTCCATGCGGTCTTCCAGCGCTACTATAGGTCTTTTGTCGTTCTTGTAAGCCTTGACGGACTCATCTGTATTAACGCCGATTATAAGAATATCGCCTAGTTTTTTGGCTTCCCTAAGGTATCGCACGTGCCCGGCGTGCAGAATGTCAAACGCCCCGTTTGTCGTGATTATTTTCTTGCCTTGAGCTTTCAGGGTTGCCGCTATTTCAGGGATTTCGTCCGCGGTTCCTATCTTGCTGTTCATGCCGCCGTCATCCCGTAAAGCTCCTTTTCCATCATTTCGCAGGCTATGTGAATTATCGCGGTATGCGACTCCTGTATTCTCGGCGTGCTGTCCGAGGGCACGCGTATTTCCACGTCGCAAAGGCCTGCGGCCTTGCCTCCCGTCCTGCCGGTGAGGCACGCTGTTCTTGCACCCATGTGCCTGGCTTTTGCAAGGCCTTTCAGCACGTTCTCGGAATTGCCGCTCGTCGTTATTCCTACGACAAGATCCCCCCTCGATGCAAGGGCTTCGACCTGCCTTTCAAAGACGCTTGAATAGCCAAAGTCGTTGCTTATGGCCGTGACTATTGTCGTGTCGGCGTTTAGCGCGACCGCGGGCAATCCCGCCCTTTCGCGGCTGAAGCGTCCGACAAGCTCGCCGACAAAATGCTGGGCGTCGGAAGCCGAGCCTCCGTTTCCGAAGACAAGCAGCTTCTTTCCGTTCCTGTAAGTTTCAACCATCAGTTCCGTGAGTTTCTCTATTGAGGGCATCTCGCTTTCCATGACGGCTTTCATGACATCGATGCTCTCCTGCAGGTACCTGGAGGCTCCGGTATTGCCGTTCTTCCTGAGATCATCGGGCGTAACGGTTGATGTGCCCATCTTGCCTACGACTATTCCGGCCGCCTGGTTTGCAACGGCCGCCGCGTCCTTTATTTCCATGCCCGCAGCTATGCAGAGGGCAAGAGCCGCAATCACCGTGTCGCCGGCGCCCGAAACGTCAAAGACCTCCCTGGCCTGAGTCGGTATGGCGATCTTCCTGCCGTTCTTTTCGTAAAGGAACATCCCCTTTTCTCCCCTGGTTATAAGCACGTTTGTAGAAAGCATGTTGCACAGGGCCTGCGCGCATTTCTCAACGTCTTCTTCCCCGGTTATCTCCTTCGCTTCCTTCTCGTTCGGAGTCACGAGAAAAACGCCGTTAAACAGGCGTGCGTTCTTGGGCTTAGGGTCTACTACGATATTTTTCCCGTTTCTTGCGCAGGAATCGTAAAGGAACTGCAATACGTTTTCTGTTATCACGCCCTTTCCGTAGTCGGAAACAACGACTATGTCCACGAACGGAACAGCCTTTTCTATGTTCTTTATCAGCGCGCTTTCCACCGATGCGCCGACCTTGTCGGCCTTCTCGTAATCGAGCCTGATCATCTGGTGCGTCTGCCCAAGGACGCGGGTCTTTTCTATTGTCGGCCTTCCGCTGTCGCGCAGAATGCCGGAGGTGTCTATGCCGGATTTTTCCATCTCGCGCAACAGCAAGGAGCCCGAAGAATCCGAGCCTACGACGCCTATGACGTGCGCCAGCCCCCCAAGAGAGACTATGTTGTTTGCGGTATTTGCCGCTCCGCCCGGCACGAACGACTCCCTTTCAACGCGCACGACCGGCACCGGGGCCTCGGGCGATATTCTTGTGACGTCTCCGTGCAGGTATCTGTCAAGCATCACGTCCCCCAACACGAGGACTTTCCTGCCGGCAAGTAGCGAAACGTCCATGGGAACCAGATAATAACTATGGGCAAAAGGCTTAAATATTCGTCATACCTTTTCATACCATTAGGGTTATTTTATCTTAAGGTTCGCGTATAATAGTTTCATGCTGATATTCGACGCCGTTGCGGGAGCGGTAAACAGGCACTTCAATTTCCGCAAGGTAAGGATATCGTCCGGTCCGGAAAACGGGGCGCGTATAGACGGGGACGAATTGCTGCTCACGCTCAACGTCAAAGACCCGTTCCTCGCAGAGCCCTCGTATGCCGCGCTTGTTGCGGTCAGGGAAACGTATCTTACGATGTACGGCCGCGACGGCCTGCCGGCAGAGTTGCTTGCCAACAGGAGCGTTATAAGGGACGGCATGGCCAAGGAACTTGCAGGGTACTATTTCTTTCTTCTCACGGAGAGGAAGGACAGGAACGCCTCCACGTTGCGGGAATTCGTGGAACTAAACGTGCCGCACCTGAGTTTTGCTGGGCTTGACGAGGGACAGGCCGATATTTTCCGCGGTCTCGCAGAGTCATTTACCGCCCCTCCGGACGCTAAGAAAAAAACGGAAAGGCTTTTCCTTTTGTGCAGGGACCCGTACAGGAATTACGAGGAACTGAAAAAAGAAGCCGGGGAAATATGCAAGTCATAAGATATGCGTGGAAAGAGTGGAAGCCGGTGTTCCTCACGTCGGCAGGCGGCACGGTGCGGCTCTTTGAGGAGGAACTGCGTTTCATTGCGGGAAAGAAACGATGCACGGGCTATTCGCGAAACGGAAAGCGCGTCGAGTGCCCTGAAAGCGCCGAGGCGGGCGAATCGAAATGCGGCAACTGCATGCTGCGGGACAATTTCTTCATGTGCGTCAAATGCACGGGCGAAGAGTGCCTCAACCCCGGCAGGAGGGAGGAGTGCAGGGACGAGAAATATTTCATCTATCTTTCGGCATTCGATTCGCTCATAAAGGTCGGGATATCGCAGAGTTACCGGCTAAGGGAGAGGCTGGTGGAGCAGGGCGCGGATTTTGCGGCCAGGATAGCCGAAGTCAGGGACGGCAAAACCGTTCGTTTGGTCGAACAGGGCATAGCGTCGCTTCTTGGCATAACGGACAGGGTCGGAGGCGCGGAGAAGCACAGTAGAATATTCGGAGATCCGAACGCCTCGGTGAGGGGGCTTTTGTCCGCGATATCGCGGCTTCGGAACAGCGGTTTCAACCAGCATCTGATAAGGCCCGAAATATACGACCTTCGGGAATACTACAGGCTGGGGAACGTTCTTTCCCGCCCGACTGCCATAAGCGTGGAAGAGGGAACCGAGATATCGGGAAAAGTCACCGCTGCCAAAGGCAATATACTGATACTTGAAAACGAAGGCGCATTTCTGTCTCTTAATGCCCACGATATCATAGGAAGAACGATGGAAGGAATTTAAGTATTATCGGGATAGTTGTCAGTCATGAAAGGCGTCGAATTCATTGCGGGAATAGGCGGCGGGTCAAACATATACGTGATAGACGGCGAACTTCTCATAGATACGGGCACGGGCGAATATTTTCAGGAGACGAAGGCGATGATAGAAAAGGCCCAGGACGTTTCCAAGCTCAAGACCATAATCAATACACATTGCCACTACGACCATTCCGGAGGGGACAAGAAATTCAGGGACTGGCTCGGGGCGACGGTATGCGCGCATGAAAAGGACAGGAAGACCCTGGAAACCGGCAACGGGACGCGGGCCAGGCTCTTCGGCGCGGTGCCGCGCGTAGTGACAGTCGACAAAAAACTGCGCGGCGGCGCCAAAATAAAAACGGAAAACTTTTCTTTTGAAGTCGTTCATACCCCTGGCCATACGCCCGGATCAATATGCCTTTACGAAAGCGAAAAAAAGATACTTATTTCGGGAGATACGCTATTTGAAAACGGGGTAGGCCGGAGCGATTTTGAAGGAGGCGACCCTGCAGAGCTTCGGAAATCCATAGAAAAACTATTCACGCTTCCTATAACTCATCTTCTCCCTGGACACGGCCTTCCGAGAAGCAATGGAATTAATTTCTATATAAAGCAGCTTCTCGTGCAGAATATGGTTTAATTTCCTTTTTACTTCAATGTATCGAGGTTAAACTGTCTCATAATCGGAATACATGACAGCAGGTAGAGTTTTATTCTTTCGGCTCCACATAGTATTATGGCGAGAAAAAACAGAGACTTCAGGTATTATTGGGAGAAAGACCGAGGAGAAGAAGCGCCTGGCGACTCAATGCAGCCCGTGCCAGTGATGATAACAGAGACCGAAGAAGAAGTCATACTGGAAGCAGTATTGTCCAATCTTGACGCGGCGTTCAGAAACTCGCAAAAGAAAACAGGTAGAACAGAAGACTATACAGATGCCGTGAAAAACTTCTTTACCCGTGCACGCAGCTTCACGGCAAGCGCGGTATACAGCGACGGCGTTCTGACCGTGAGCATAAAGAAGCGCAGGTCAGACGGCAAGTAATATCACGCCCTTTTCCTCGCGGCAGGCGATTTTTTTGCCCGTGAATTTCTCTATCACGTAGATGTTGGACTGGCAATGCGGCGTCATGGAGGGAACGGAAACGCTCCCGCCGGCTATGGCAAGATAGGGAAGAATCTGGTCGGCCATATGCACGTCTACGGCTGCCGGATCTTCATGGGCGCGTAGGAGTTCTTGGCAGGCCTCGTTTGCAAGGCCTTCCGCATTGCGATTTTTTTCCGCGACCGCGCCGGCGCCTATGAAGGAATTTTCGTATTCTGCGACCATGTCAATGCCGCCGCCCGGCGACAGCGAGTCGCAATATTCGGCCTTTATTTCAGGCTTGTATGCCTTTAAAATTTCCTCTGTATGCCGTTTCATTCTTTCCGCGACTTTTGCGCCGGCAAGGCTTTTGCCTGCCAAAGCGGTACCGTGCATCCGCAGTAGCGCGCCCTTCCCGGGCATATCGATTCTTTTCAGGGAACAGGGCATGAGCTTCGCTTCCACAATGCCGCCGCCCTCCGGATAAAAACCGTGCTTCAATATGGACACCTCGCCCGCGTAGCCGAATTTTTTAAGTATGGGCATGGTAACGTCCCGGATATACACAACAGACGGCGCCCATTTGTTTACCGTGCCGCCTCTTATTTTCAGCGATGCCCCGTATTTCATGGCCGGAATCATCAGTGCCTGAAGCACGAGCGCAATCGAGCCGGCACTGCCCACGTCAATATCAAGCGTTCCGGGTTTCAGTTCCCCCGGCGTGAATAGAAGCGACTGCGATCCCCTGTAGCTGCCCCGCACCTTTGCATCGCATAGCTTTGCCACGGCATCGACCGCTGCAACGTGCTGCCTTTGCAGCCCGGGGGTTTCCCTGCCCGCCCTTATTCTTTCTATCCGGCAGGCCTTGCCCGTCAGGGCAGAAAATGCCGCAGAGAGCCGCACTATTGCGCCCCCTCCTTCGCCGTGGGAACCGTCTATCTCTAACATAAGAAAAGTTTGACGGCAAGACTTATATTGCCGCTATCCATGGATCAATAAACCGGCGAAATAACAAGATTGTATAGATAACTGCAAAAGTTAGATGATGTATATTAGCAGTTATCTATATGTAACTGCGTTATTTTATATAGCCTAAGTAAGGCTTTGCACCTAAAGTCCAAAATCGGTCAACCGGTTGTATTTTGACCTTCTAAAATCACAACATCTTGTGTTCATTGGCTACTTTTCGTGCAAAGCTGCTAAGTAACGCAGTTATCTATATCAGAGTTCGATGGTTTCGCCGTTTGCCGGCGCAAATGCTTCCCTGCCGGTCTTTCTTATTTCCTTGGCAAACTGCTCGCAGGAATCGCCATGAACGCATACGACCTGCGACGGGTTTGTTTCTTCTATTATGCGCATGAGGCCTTCCCTGCTCGCATGAGCAGAAAGCTCGTATTGCTCGACGCGGCAATTAATGTCAAACTTTTCGCCTTCATTGTTGTATACCTTATTGTTAAGAACGCCCCAGCCCGGAGAGTCCTCCACTAGGTAGCCGGTGAACATAATGCGCGCTTCCTTGTCGTCGGCAATACGGCGAAGGTAAGATATTATCGGTCCTCCGGAAAGCATGCCTGCAGATGAAAGTATTATGGGGCGGTTCTTCATTGCAGCTGCCCTGCCTTTTTCGCTTCGAACCCACATGATCTTATCCAATACGCCTTGCAGTTTTTTTGCGTCTTTTATCCTATGTCCATGAGAAGACACAATTCCTGTGGCTTTCTTAGCCATGCCATCCAGAGCTATGTATTTCGCGTATTTTTCAAGAAGCAGTAGGACTTCCTGTGCCCTGCCTACAGCAAACGCAGGAATAAGGGCGGTCTCGCCTTCAGCTATGACCTCTTCAACGCTTTCAATGAGTTTTTCTTCTTCTTTTTCTCTCGGAACGCGGTTGCGGCCTGCATAGGTGCTTTCGGTGACAAGAACGTCCACGCCTTTCGGAAGCCTTGCGCCGCGTAAAAGACTGGTGGGCTCATTGTGAATATCCCCCGTATAGAGCAGGTTCTTGTCTCCTTTGACGAGCACTGAAGCTGAGCCGGGTATATGGCCGGCATCAAAAAGACTGCAATTCAAATTCCCTGCTTTGAAGGGCTGCCCGTAGTTGATAGTGTTAGTTTGTTTTACTGCCTTCGCCAATTCCACTTCAGAGAATGGCATCTTGTAGCCTTCCTTTTTGGCTATCTTGATGGAATCCTCTATGAGCAATTGGGTAAGATTAAGCGTCACATCTGTCATATAAGCCGGAAGTTTCCATTTGCCATATAAACGGGGCAGCGCGCCGGAATGATCAAGATGAGCATGGCTAATAACAACAGCATCCGGTTTCTCAGGCGGTAGCGGCGCGTATTCCGGAGGCTCGGGACGTATCTTCACGCCGTAGTCCATGAGTATGCGCGAATTTCGTGATTCCATAAGCACGGCGCTTTTCCCAACCTCGCGGCCTGCGCCGAGAACTGTAAGTTTCATCTAGTTTCACTCTGTATTACGATATCTATTTCAGCGGAGGATATAAAAAGGAAAACAAAGCCAATAATCAAACCATATTCTTTTCTATGAAATCCTGTATCTTATCTGCCATTCGTGGATTGAGCGAAATATGTAACCCATAGTCAGGGGCTTGGGCAGGAGAAAGCCTTCTTTTATTAGTTCTTTTCCCGCATCTTTCATCTGTCCTTTGAGATGCTGCGGGACGCCTTTTTGTAGGTTCTCAAAATCCGTATGCTTGCCGCCCCAATACGTATGTCTCGAAAGTTTGTCAAGAATCAACGCCTTTAATTTATTTTTATTTATCAGAGGAGGCATGCAAATTTCACTCCTCTGGAAATACTTCGGGACCAAAGTCCGAAAATATTTATATTATTCATAATTATGAATATTCAAACTTATCTATTTAAAGTTTGATTCTTTAGTTATATAATGTCAAAAGAAATGGAACCATCGCTCTTTGTGAGATTTTTCGGGAACGCTCCTATAGTGAAGATAATGGATTTCCTGATAGAGAACAGGCTTTTTGATTATTCAAAAACGGAAATAGCGCGGAACGCCGGCGTTGGCTGGAGCACCTTGCATGGGATATGGGGAGAACTGGAAAGGAACGGCATAGTCATAAAAACGAGAACCATAGGAAGGGCCGAGATGCACAGGCTCAACACGGACAACCTGCTCGTGAAAAATTTCATAGAGCTTGACAGGAATTTTTCAAAGTCATACGCTGCCAGAATGGACGCAGGAAAGGATAGAATAGAGGCGTAATGCATGGCGCTGAGAAATTCCTTTGGCTTCCTTTCCGGAGAAGATATAGAAGAACTGCAACAGCGCATGAGAAATATCCGGAAACAACTATCGAAAGACGTGGAAAGGCATCTAATACACTGTATGCGGCAATCAACGAAGATAAAGCCTTAATAAGGTGGGAAATTTCCTTTTTAAGTTTTTATCGGCAATCATTCTAATGAGACTTATTCTTTCTTTGAAAGCGGAAAAGGACATGGCTTATGATCAGAAGTATTTCGGCAAAGCGCAGGGACTTATTTATGGTCTCCTGAAAGGCGGCCCGTACGACAAGCTGCACGACAAGAAAGGCTTCAAGTTTTTCTGTTTCTCCAATGTTTTTCCGACAAAGAAAGACGAGCCAATAAAGGAAGGTTCTGTGAAGAGCTTCATAATTTCGTCTCCTGACAGGAATTTCATTTCCGCCTTGAGCGATGCAGTGCCTGTAGGCACCAAGATAGAAATAGGTGAAATGCAGTTTTCATTGGTCGGAAAGAAGACTGTCCAGCCGAAATTGACCGGCGACTGTAGGATAAAGATAATGACCCCCCTAATACTCCGGATACCCAAGCGCATGTACGCGGAGTACGGGATAGAAAACAACTACAATTACACCTACTGGAGGCCCCAGACGGACGTTAACGCTTTCCTTAAGCAGTTGTCGGACAACGTATACAAGAAATACAACGAGTTCCACAAGACGGACGTCAAGGAAGACTACATTTTCCAGCAGTTTATGTTCAGCGGCAGCCATCCGATTCACCCCATAATTGACCAGACCGAGCAGACGATGATAGGCAGCTACTGGACCTTCATCTTCCAGGGCCTTGGCCAGGATCACAGAAGACTGTTGGAGTTCGCACTCGATTGCGGTTTCGGGGAGCTCAATTCGATGGGTTTCGGTTTCGGGAATGATGTGTGAGTATGGATGAACAAGAAGCAGTCCTGACAGACGGAAAAAATCGCCCGTTAGAATTCACAGGAAATTGGTTTATTGATGCTGGAATACTCGGGTTTGTGAATCTCATGGAAGAGGTTTATGGATGGGATTTAGAAGAATTACAAGAAAAAATAAAAGAGAATGAAGAACTTATTTATTACGGATATTTTCCTTTTGCCTATTTATTCTATAATTCAACAATTAGAACCGCTAATAGAGAAATCGGTGAAGAAAAGAAAAATATTAAGCAAATGCGTATAAAACTAAAAGAAAAAAGAAAAGGACTTAGTTTGGAAAAAGATAGGAAAATATCTGAATCGAAGGAAAATAGTTCTACAGTCACAATGAAAAAGAAAATAGATAAGATAAAGAAAGATATAGCAGAGAAAGAAAATAAAATAAATGAATCTAATAATAAAATTTTAGATATAACGAGTAAATTAAATAACGACAAAGAAAAATTTATAACAGATGTAGAAAACGGAATTCGGGCGATTGTGGGAAAACCAGACGCCAATGATATCAAATCTATCATACCCAATTTCGATTTACGAACACCGCCTGAACATAGAAACTTTTTTTTGTATAATCCCAAAAAAGATTTGCCAACATCGTTTAGGTACCTTCATTATTTATTAAGAAAAGACTATGAAAATCTACGCAAATTAAAAAATAGGAGTTCAGCTACTTATGAAAAAATTCCGGACTCGACTGTAAACGCATTTTTCTATTCTACTAAAGAATTTCCAAATTTAGGATATACTACTCCATTAAAATCAGAGGAAATAGAAAATTCTCTCAAAATGAGTATACCGATATATGTCGTTTTTTTGGCATTTTATAATGCATTCCAATACATTCAAGGTAGGAATATTGTTTTTTATATGAATAATCTCAATTTTTGTTACAATACAAATAGGAAAATTAAGTTAAATATAAAAATGTTAGAGAAAAAGCAGGTTCTCTTCGTTACATGGTCTTCAATCATAGATGAAATTATAGAAAATAGATCAAACTTTTCTATAGAAAATATCTATATGATTGAATTTGAAAAAATCAAAAATCAAAAAATATTAAACGTTGAATATATAGGAATGTCCAAGCTTTATTCGAGTATAATAATTGACGATATACTGAGGAGGAATATTAACAAAAGCATTCAATTCAAACCACATAGTTTCAAGGGAAATAAGTATGCATGGATTCTTGAACAATTGATTAAAGGTAAACCGCTTTACCCTATAATATTTAGTCATACCGCCCTTAAATTTTTAGAGGCTAAAAACAGATTCCATTTTAATATATATACTTCTCTCTACGCTCTTGCCGTAGAGGCTAATATCAAACATATAGCAAGAAATTCAAATCTGTTTTCCGATGACTTTTTCAATTTTAGTGATTATGGAAATATTGTTGATGATATCAAGAAAACTTTTAGTGTTATGACACTTATAAAAAATGCAGCTGCTGCAAAAGATTTATTTCAAGAGGAGAGTGAACGAAAACGTTTAGGGTACGAATTACTTTCTGCTCTAAGAGGTAAAAATAAAAACAGTTTCGTGAACATACTGGTTAAACATCTTGTAAATAAGGACAGCACTAGTAAAGAAAAGCTTGTCGATTGGTATGTGCATAAATACATAGTAAATAATGATAAATCGTGGGAATATTATGCCTTACCGATTATAGTGGGCTTGGTGTAAAGAATGAATGATTTGAATGAAAATGAACTACATGAATTAAAGAAAGCGATAAAAATATCGTTTTGTAATGTACCTAAAAATTACAAACAAAAACTTGTATACAATCTTCTCAACTCCATAAAGGCTGATGATAGAAAAAGATTTTTAGATGCGCTTTTTAGAGTGATTAATGCCTATTCAAAATATAAGGAATTCCAAGAGTTATCCATTTGTTTGAATAGTTTGGACGAAAAAATTAATACTCCAAACTTTGAAAAACTTTCAAATTCAATAGTTTTGGCAATAATGGCAACGCCGAATATAACGAATGGTGAGGTCGTAATAAATGGGTAGGTTTATCGTCTTGGATATAGTATTTTATGGAGGTTCTTTGAACTATGATCAAGGTTCTGGAAATTATCAGGAATTGAAAAAAATAACTAAATGGGATGGAAAGCAGTATACGCTGGTTAGTAGGTATGCCTTGAGGTATAGTCTTTTGGAGACAGGTAAAAGTATTGGATTATGGAAATTAGTAGATGGATCAAATCTACAAAGAGCCGGCGAAAGTGATAAAACGGTGATTCAGCCTGGGATAAGTTTGTTACTTTCTGGAAAAATTTTAGAATACCCAGAATTTGATTTGTTCGGTTATTTGATAACTAATACAAAACCACAAAATTCGAGAGAAGCCCCTGTGAAGATTAGCCATGCAATTTCTATGACGCCATTTTCATACGACAACCATCTATCTGGGAATCTTGGATATGCAAGAAGAATGGTCTCTGAAACAGGAAAGATGGATCCTAATCTATTCAATATAGAAGAGCACGAGACATATTATATCTACACGGTTGTTATAGATGTAGACAGAATAGGAAAAAATGAGATTTATTTAGCCAAAGAAGTCGGAAAAGATGGGAAAGACTGGAAAATACAGATCGACGGTAGTGAGAATAATTACACAATTAAGATAGTGAAGGCAAAAGAAAAGGTAATAGAAGGGTCCTACGAAGCGAAAACGTTCAAAATAAAAATTGACGATGGGTTAACAGAAGAAAAGGAAGCCAGTGGTGGTCAGGTGAACAATAGCCCGTCAGAGATTGATGTATCGATAAAAGAAAAGAATGGAAAGGATGTTCATTCAATAGAGTATTCTATTCAACATGATAATTTTAGAAAAAACAGGGTTAATGATTTGGTAAAATCAATTCTTTACTTAACCAGAAACATAAAAGCGCAGAGTAAAGATCTGAGCCCAAAGCTGCTGATTGTAGGTGTATATAAAAATAATCCTTATAAGTCATTCAAGGACAGAATTAGAATAGTTGATGAATATGAAGAAGAAGTTACAGAAACCCATGAACCCGTCGTCAATGGAAAGAAGATTACTCTGAGAGTTTTGAAAACACGAAAACCAAAATTTGAGGTTGTCAGTCTACTATCCGATCCCAAAGAACTGTCCGTCAAAGGTGTCGTAGATCAAATAAACAAAATATTCGTAGATGACAAGACGGAAGTATCTGAGACGCAAATATTTTATTCGCCTGAAATCGAACTCAAGAGATGATTTTGTGATAGTATATGGAAGAAAAAACAATTTTTCTAGAAATATTTCAACCTTTTGCGCAATATAGAAACCCTTTTACATTTTATTATGCTCAGACTTTTCCGTTGCCCCCAAAATCAACTATAATTGGAATGTTGCAAAATGCTACTAATAGATATTATGACGAAGATTTTCTAGAATTAAAAATAAGCATTCATGGCGGATTTGAAACTATCTTTTGGAATTATCAACAATTGATAAAGGGCGATATAAAAATAGAAAATTTAGATGGCTTAATGATGCTGATTAATCAGGGTAGACCTCTTTACGGGAAAGGTTTCAAATCCCAGAGATCTCCAATATTTCAGCAAGAGCTTTTCAATGGTCATATTTCCATTTTCATAAAAGGTAACGATATAATTATAGACCAAATACTTGGCTCCTTGAAAGTTCCTAGAAAAATATTATTTCTGGGTAGAAGTGAAGATATAGTATTTATCAAGGAAATAAAATTAGTAGAAACGGATGAAATTCGACGCGAGACTGCAAAAAGAAATATATGGCTGTTAAGACCCACTTATCTAAAACTCAGAAATCTGCCAATTAAAAACATGAAATATCCCGTCTATTCTATACCTCTGAAAACATTATTCAAAAATAATGGAGTTTCTATAACCAATAAATGTGAGCTTTCCGAAAATACCGAAAGAGAATCGGAATTTGAGACGGTTATACATACAAGACAAGGCCATATTGTACACCTGAAAAGTGAAATAGCCGTAGAAAATTACATTGTCGGGGATCGGGTATTCAAAATACCTATTGAAAGTGGGTGGCTATAATGACAGAATTGATAGATCTTCTAAGGGCTAAAAGCAGGAATAATGTAGAAAATCCTGAAGGAAGACAATATCTTCTAAAAGAACATATAGCAGAAACGTTGCAACAGCTCAAACGGCTTTATGATTACGTGGAAATCAATAGTGAATATATAGAATATGGAGACCTAAGGGATAAGGAAAAACGAGATGAGTTATTCAAATCATTGGCAAAAGCAGTTTTCCTTCATGACTTGGGTAAGATAGAATACAGTTTTCAAAAAAAAGTTCACGCGGATAAAAAAGATGCCGAAGAATGGGGAAAACTTGAAAAGGAATTAAACTGGAACCATAAAACGAAAGGCATACGCCATGAAATGCTCTCTATTATCTGGAGTTATTTCTTGCTTAACAAGGAGGGCCAAGAGGAAGGCAAAATCAGAACAGCAGTTCTACTTCATCATTATAACGAATTCTTTACAGACGCGCAAAAAGAATTTATTGAGATAATAAGCGGATACAAATTACAGACAGAGAATTATCTGGATTTCCTAATAAGTGAAAGGAAAAGTTTGGAACCCCTAATTTCAGCTTTGCTTACATATGTTGAAAATAAATTCAAAAATAGCTTTATTGAGGAGGCGGTAAGGCAGATTCGTGGAACGACATCTTATGATGGGGTTTCTACTTTGAGAAAAGCTATTATGAATAAAGAAGACGATATTTACATACAATTTTACGAGCCTAATGATAACGACGAGAACAGAAATCGCTCCTTTCTTTTTATGCTTGGAATTTTAAGGCGTTGCGACTATACTGGGAGTGCCTTTATTGAAATTGAAAAAACGCTTGATATGGAAGAGTTCTATAAGACATTGAAACTGGGTATAGAAAAGGAGATGTCAGGAAAAAGGCACTTTTGGCAAAAGGACGTAATCGACAAAGGCATTTCAAAAAACGCAATTTTGGTGGCTCCTACTGGTTCAGGAAAGAGTGAGTTTTCTCTTTTATGGGCCGATAAATGGAAAAGAAAGCTTATCTACACGCTTCCATTAAGAGTCGCGTTAAATGACTTGTATAAGCGTTTTTATGATTATGGAAGCGATAAAGAAAGCATATCTCTATTCCATTCAACCTCGTTTATAGAGTACTTAAAAGAAAATGGAACGGCTACTGACATTAGTGTTGACCAAAAATTAAGTTTGTCACAACACTTTTCATATCCGTTAATGCTAACTACTCCTGATCAAGTTTTCTTAACGTGCCTTAATTTTTACGGTTCGGATAAACTTATAGGTATTTACCCTATTTCTTCTGTCGTAATAGACGAAATTCAGGCGTATGACCCAGAAATGGCGGCAGTTATTATAAAGTCTATAGAAACGATTCAGAAAATGAATGGAAACATATTGATAATGACCGCTACGTACCCACCATACTTCAAAAAATTCTTCAATGGGTATTCTAAGGGAGCTGTCAATATAGAGAAATTTGAGTCTATAGATGTCGATAACTATGAACACAAAAACAGGATAAAAAATTATTCTGTAAAAAGGCATAAAATTTATCTTGAGGAAGATTCGTTTTTTGATGGCGACACAAATAATGGCGAATCGGGTCATGATGGAGAAACGCAGAAAAGGGCAAACCGTAATTTATCTGAATCCTTGAAAAAATATATGGAAAAGATGGAAACAGAATATAAAAGCAGCAACGTTCTAATTGTGTGCAATGTTGTGAGCAATGCTATACGCGTTTATGAAGCCTTAACAGATAGATTCGAGGGAAAACATATATTTTTGCTTCACTCCAGATTAATAGAAAAGGAAAAGCGGGACAGAATAGAAAAAATTAAAGATATATTAAATCCATCCAAGAATAAAGGGACTATAGAAAAAGAGCGTGTAATTTTAGTATCTACGCAAATGGTTGAGGCCTCCGTAAACGTAGATTTTGATGTGTTAATCACTGAAATATCGCCCATTGACAGCCAAATTCAGCGCTGGGGAAGGATATATAGAAACAGGACAGATGGCAACGGCGAAGAAATAGATTATCTTGAAAAGTCTGCTAACATAATCATCTTTATAGGTCGAGATAAATATACGAATAGAATTTACGATAAATCTGTTGTAGAAAAGACAACGGAGACCCTTAAAGAGGAATTTGCCAGTTCCGAACCGGTGCTTGCACATGAAGACGAAAGAAATCTTATAAATAAAGTATTTTCTAAAAACGTAAAGACGCGAGAAGATGTGAAAACGCTACAAACGGACTATGAAGAAAAAATAGAAAAAATATTATCCAATCTGCAATATTTTTCTATAGAAAAAAGAAGCGATGCCCAACGCGTATTCAGAAAAATCGCGGGTGTACAATTCGTTTTTCCCGATTTAATGACTTGTGATCATTCAGGAGATTCCGATTCCTTAAAGTTGAGAGAAGGATTTTCAACAATTATCAAAACGATAGAATCTGGAAATATGTCATGGCAGGATATAATTGATAAATTGAGGAGCCAGGGAGTCGCAATCGGAGTAGACGAGAAAAAACTTAGAGATGATAAGCACAAACTTAGGCAACTTTTGAATGATTTTTCTATTAATTTACCTGCCTACTACATTGAAGGAAACTCTGAAAATGGTAATAATCTGAGGCGGAAAGAATTCAAAGGATTCAAAGGATTTTATGTGTTAGATATAGCAAAAGATAAAGCTGATGAAGTGATGAAAAAAGGAATAGATATAACACTCAGTATTGATGATTATATGCCGAAGGATGACACTATAATTGGGTAGATGGTAGTTATTACTCTTGCAAAACAATGGAGAATCAAACATCATCTGAAATCGGCGAGATTTTCGGGTTTAAATAGACATTTACATATAAAATATGTATGTTGGTAACAGACACTTTTGTGTTAAATTTGTAGGTTATAATCATGACAGAAATATTTAGGCGAAAGCTGCACCCGGAGTTGAAGAAATGGGTAGACAAAAAAACTATCGTAGTTCTTACAGGAATGAGGCAGGCCGGAAAGACCACCCTGATGCGGATGCTTTTTGATGGAATAGGCGGCAGGAATAAGGTGTTTTTGGATGTGGAAAACCCTATCGTACAACGGATTTTCAACGAAGCCGACTACGACAACATATGGGCGAATCTCAAGGGGTATGGCATCTCCGCACAGCAGAAAGCCTACATTTTTCTTGACGAGGTACAGGCGATGCCGGAGGCAGTGAAAGCCGTCAAATATCTCTTCGACCACTACAATGTGCAGTTTTTCATAACGGGTTCGAGCAGTTTTTACCTTAAAAACCTGTTCCCGGAGAGCTTGGCAGGAAGAAAAACAGTTTTTGAGCTGTATCCGCTGGATTTTGAGGAGTTCCTCGTTTTCAAGAAAGCGCCGAAAGAGTTTCACAAGACGTTCTCGGATAGGGATGCCAACAAGAACAGGATTTCATATGAAAAAACCATCAAGCTTTACGAGGAATACCTGAAATTTGGCGGACTGCCTAAGGTCGTTCTGATAGAAAGCGAAGATGAAAAGAAGGCAATAATAGAGGACATATACAAATCTTATTTTGAAAAAGACGTCAGAATGCTGGCAGACTTCAGGGACATCAGGAAGCTACAGGAGCTGATTCTCCTGCTGATGCAGAGGGCAGGCTCAAAGGTAAACATAAGCAGGCTGTCTTCCGAGCTTGGCATAAGCAGGGAAACGGTTTATTCATACATGACATTTCTGGAAGCAACATATTTTATAAGCCTCATAAGGCCCTTCAGCAGGAGCGTAGACAGGGAAGTCAGCGGCTCACGAAAAATTTATCTGTGCGATACGGGCATACTCAATCATCTTGCACAAGTGTCCTCGGGAGCAATACTTGAAAATGCGGTTTTTAACTGCATAAAGAAACTTGGCACGGTCAATTACTACGAGAGACGGGGAGGAAAAGAAATAGACTTTATTTTAAGAAAGAGCAGCATTGCCCTGGAAGTGAAGGAAAGGGGAACGGATTTCGACAAACGCGATATAGCAGGCTTCGTAACGTCTTTAAAATTAAAAGAGGGCTATGTAATCACCAAGTCGTTTGTTGAAGGCCGGGGATTTGTATGCGCAAGCGATGTATAAGGAACCGCAGAGGCTCTGCCCGCAACTTCGTTATATTCACTTATTGAATTATTCAGTTAGTTGTTATGCGACATCGGATATTGATCAGGTTTCTTATTTTTCCGCTTCAAACACGGCAAAATTGATAGCTCTGCGCCCCAACAATAAGAAAATATTAATAAAATTCAATAATAGTCCAAAGTAATCAAAAATGATAACTTCAGATGTTTAAAACATTGAAAATAATGTTTTAATAGTATATAGTAATCAATATTGATTACTATGATAAAACAAAGTATTTAAACAATGGCACGAATATAGAAATATGAAGACGATAGAACTCCTGCAGAAGCTAAGGGCCATGCCAGTTTTCACGGTAAATGATCTCTCCCGGATCCTGGGCAAAAGCGACAAATACGTGAAAGTTGTTGCGTACAGGCTCTGCAAACAGGGTCTTGTGAAGCGCATTGAGAGAGGGAAATATACCGTATATGACGATGCTGTGGAAATAGCGTCGTACATAACAACGCCTTCTTACATAAGCTTCTGGACGGCTCTTCGCATATACGGTCTTACCGAGCAGCTACCGTCAGACGCTATGGTAGCAGTAACGAAGCCCAAAAAAGAGATAGATTTTGGGGGCACGAAAATAGCGTTTGCGAAAACGCGCCATTTCTGGGCGTATGGCAAGATGCGCTACAGAGAATTTGACATATTCATTGCAGACAAGGAGAAGTCCGTGATAGACAGCATGCTCTCGAAAAATACGCCGTTTGAAGAAGCGGCCAAGGCAATCTTGAGCGGCAAACTGAACTATGAAAAGCTTGTGGAATACGTTCGGAAGACTAAAAATCAATCGCTTGCCAAACGCGTTGGGTATCTCATGGAGAAAAATAAGGTTGATGCCAATGGACTCCTCGGCATGGTCGGGACATTGTATACGCGCTTAGACACATCGAGGAAAGTCAAAGGGAAGAGGGATTTCCGTTGGAAAATAATCGTCAATTCGGATGTGGATAAAATATGATATCTTTGGAAGAACTGAAATCGAAGGCAAAGTTAAAGGGGCTCGGGTTAGGAAACGCCGAAAAGGATTACCTGCTTGACTTGGTGCTTTTTTGGATATCAAAGAATACGAGAGACGAACTTATTTTCAAGGGAGGGACATGCCTGTACAAGTTTTACGGTCTGGGACGGTTTAGCGAGGACGTGGACTTTACCGCGGCGAAGCCAATAGACGTCGAGAGGTTATTGCAATCTATAACATCGGGCATAGAGCAATTCGGGATAAACTGCCATGTCAGGGAAAAAAGAGAGCCCTTCAATTCGGTTCTTGCAACCATTAGATGCGAGGGTCCCCTTTACAACGGCACGCCGCAGACGTATTCAAGCGTCAGGATAGACATAAACAAGAAGTCCGGCATAGACATGGTGCCTGTGCTCAAGAATTATTCTTCCATATACCCTGAAATACCGTCATTCTCCATCCTGACGATGCAGGAGGTCGAAATAATGGCAGAAAAGGTGAGGGCTATCGTGACGAGGAACAAGGCCAGGGACTTGTATGACTTGTGGCATCTTATGACAAAAGGCATAATTATAGACAAAAACGTGATAGCGAAAAAGCTGGAATACTATAAAGCAGAATTTAACTATGCGGAATTTGAAAAAGCGGTAAAGGAAAAGGAATCCGTGTGGGAAAGGGATCTTAAACCGCTTATAAGGAATTTGCCGGACTTTAATGAAATCCAAAAATCTGTACTCTCCGAGGCCAAAAAATGGAACTCCCGAAAGAAGCGTCAGTGACAGGCGTCCAAGTTGCGTATTACATTATATGCAAACGCAAGTTGTGGCTATTTTCACATAAGATAACGATGGAGCATACTTCCGAGAAGGTCGCGATGGGAAGGATGCTTCATGAGGAATCATATGGTAGGAAGAAGAAGGAAATTGGGATAGGCAGCATAAAGATAGATTTTATCGAAAACAAAGGCGAAATCCACGAAGTGAAAAAGTCGAAAAGCCTTGAAGACGCCCACGAATGGCAGATGCTGTATTATCTCTATTATTTCAAGAAGTTGGGTATGGACATGAAAGGGAAGATAGATTATCCGCTCACGCGGCAGAGGGTCGATGTGACGCTCACAGAAGAAAAAGAAAAACAGCTGGAACAGATTTTACGAGAAATCCAATCGATAACAGGCAAAGACTCGCCGCAAGAGCCTGTAAAACTCCCGTACTGCAAATCCTGCAGTTATTTCAATTTCTGCTGGTGTTAATAAATCATACTAAAAACAGTATGATTTTATATACTTTTCTATACTAAAAACAGTATGATTCTATGAAAGAGGACGACATAGTAAGGGTGCTTAGCGAAACGAATTTTTGGGGGAGGGAAATAGATACTGGTATTTCAATACCTGCTTACGCGGAAAAAATAAAGAAATTTTCAGGCTCGGCAATAGTTTCCGTGATAGGTCCGAGAAGAAGCGGAAAAACGACCATATGCATGCAGATATTGGAATCTTTCATCAAAGAAGGAATGGATAGGTCGCAAACGCTTTACGTGAATTTTGAAGACCCGGCATTTGTATCGATGCTTTCAGGCCCGGCTGGGATGGAAGAGATATACCGCAGCTACAGGCTTCTTGTCAATCCAGGCAAGCCGGCGGTGGTAGTTCTTGACGAAGTGCAAAACGTGCCAATGTGGGAAAAATGGGTAAGGACCACAAGCGAGAAGAACAGGGACATGAAGATAATAGTCACAGGATCCTCTTCAACGCTTCTTTCGTCGGAAATGGCGACTGTGCTTACCGGGAGGACCATAACGGTCACGGTACTCCCGCTCAGTTTTAGCGATTTTCTCAGATTCCGGGGCGTGAAAATAAAGGAACCGTACGAAATGCTGTCAAAGGAGGGGACGCTGAAAAGTCTCTTTCTGGAATACATGGAATATGGCGGCTTCCCTGCGGTGGCCAAAGAAAAGGATAATGACATCAAAAAGGCGCTTTTGAAGGAATATTTTGACGGCATGATTTTCAGGGATGTGATATGGAGGCATAAAATAAAGGACATGGATACAATAAGAGGGCTGGCAGAAATTTGCATGAGCAGCATATCTTCACCAGTCAGCGCCACGAAGATGAGAAATGTTCTGGTAGAGACGCTGAAAAGGAAGATATCCCCAAACAGGGTGGTTGCATTCGGCGGGCATCTCGAAAGCGGTTTTCTGCTCTTTTTTGTACCCATATTTTCGCGAAAAGTAAAGGAGAGGAAGCTTTACGCGAGGAAAGTCTATTCAATAGATACGGGCGTATCGAACGCCGTGACGCTGAAATTTTCACCCGATCTCGGCAGGGTTGCCGAGAATCTGGTCTTTTTGCATCTCAAACGGATTATGCACGATGGGGAGATTTTTTACTGGAGAGATAAATCCCAGCGGGAAGTGGATTTCGTGATAAAGAGGGGTCTCAAGATAACAGGGGTCATACAGGTATGCTGGGATATGACGAATAGCAAGACCGAGCAGCGGGAAAAGAACGCGCTTCTGGATTGCATGGAGGAGTTCGGGCTCAAAGAAGGGATTATTATAACAGGGGACAAAGAAAGCACTGAACGCATGGGAAACAGCGTGATAACATGCGTTCCCATCTGGAAATGGATGCTGAACAAGTGGGATTAGATGGAAAAGAATTATTACATACTCAAAAGTGGCCGGCTCAGAAGGAAGCAGAATACGGTTTACTTCGAGGACAAAGACGGTCAGAAGCCGATACCGGTAAATGCGATAAATGCTATCTTCGCCTTTGGCGAACTGGACATAAACTCAAAGCTTCTGTTGTTTCTCTCGAAAAACAAGATAGCGGTTCATTTTTTTAATTATTACGGTTTCTATTCTGGAAGCTTTTATCCGCGGGAATATCTTCTTTCCGGATTTCTTCTTGTAAAGCAGGCGGAAAGTTATCTTAACCCGGAGCGGCGGATAAACATAGCCAAAGAATTCATAAGAACCGCATCATTCAATATATTGCAAAACCTTAATTATTATGAGCGGCAAGGCAAAGACGTTTCTGCGACCATAAGAGCCATAGAATCGGAAAGAAATAATATAGAGACTGCCAGAAATATACCCGAACTGATGGGATCCGAAGGGCGAATGCGTGATCTCTATTACCAGTCATTTGATTCCATGCTTCGACCGGGCTTCGAGTTTGAGAAGCGCACGAAGAGGCCGCCGGAAAATATGATAAATTGCCTGATTTCTTTCGGCAATCAGCTCCTTTATACGGCGGTATTGAGTGAAATATACCACACCCAGCTCAATCCCACGATATCGTATCTTCATGAACCCGGAGCGAGGCGGTTTTCATTAAGCCTTGACGTAAGCGAAGTATTCAAGCCGATAATAGTAGACAGGATAATTTTCAATCTTATCAACAACAGAATAATAAAGGAGGAGCATTTCGACGACAATCTCAAATTCTGTTATCTGAATGAGGCAGGCCGGAGGATATTCTTGTCGCATTTTGACGAGAAAATGAAAACCACCATACAGCATAAAACGCTGAAAAGGAAAGTATCTTACCGTACTCTTATAAGGCTCGAATGCTATAGGCTGATAAAACACATAATTGAAGGCAAAAAATATGAAGGCTTCAGGATGTGGTGGTAATGTACGTTATCATAGTCTACGATATCGCGCAGGAGAGGGTTTCCAAGGCATGCAGCCTGCTGAGGCGATACCTAAATTGGATCCAAAACTCCGTTTTTGAAGGTGAGGTCTCGGAAAGCGGGCTCCATAAGATAAAACAGGAAATCAAGAAAGTTGTAAAAGAAAGTGAGGATTCGGTCATTTTCTATGTTACCACGAGCAAAAAAATCGTGGAAAGGGAAGTTCTAGGCATAGAAAAGAATGACGCCTCGAACCTGATATGATTTTCGGGGACATTTATATATCGGGCTCACTATCCGTACTTCCCGAAACGTGTTTAAAAATACTCGTGAATATACCATAAATAAGCCGGTTTGCGCCGGGTTTGAAGAGTACTTTTGTAGTATTGAAATTGCTTATCTCCTTGACTGCTTGCGCTTAAGTTCTTCTGTTTGAAGAGTACTTTTGTAGTATTGAAATCTCTTCCTGCCACGCCTGCATGCAGCTTGCGATAAGCGTTTGAAGAGTACTTTTGTAGTATTGAAATTATACAGCGAGACATGCCCCCGTTGCTGCGTCCACAGGTTTGAAGAGTACTTTTGTAGTATTGAAATGACATGTCGCAAGCTTCGCAGTCTTCGATATAGTCGGTTTGAAGAGTACTTTTGTAGTATTGAAATAAATTTTATGCGCGATTTCTTTGTTAGTTTTCATTCTGTTTGAAGAGTACTTTTGTAGTATTGAAATATTTAGTTGCGATATTATCGAGTTTTGCAAGAACTTGTTTGAAGAGTACTTTTGTAGTATTGAAATTTCATTGATTTTTCGCCTCCTTCTTTTCTTCATAGCGTTTGAAGAGTACTTTTGTAGTATTGAAATTGGCGAGTTTTATATACATTGCATAACGTTACATTCAGTTTGAAGAGTACTTTTGTAGTATTGAAATCTTTCCCTTCCTGCTTGAGTTGTTGTGTCCCAAACGCCGTTTGAAGAGTACTTTTGTAGTATTGAAATTTCATGAACATCCCTTTTTATTTTTTCATGTGAAAGAGTTTGAAGAGTACTTTTGTAGTATTGAAATGTGAGAATAAACGAGACTCTAATTCTGTTACAACACAAGTTTGAAGAGTACTTTTGTAGTATTGAAATGAGATCCGGCGCCCGGGGAAGGAGGCGGTGGGGGAGGCGTTTGAAGAGTACTTTTGTAGTATTGAAATTCGTCAACGCAAAATCGCGCGGCTATATCGGCATCCAGTTTGAAGAGTACTTTTGTAGTATTGAAATACAGGCGGTTCTACGATAGCCAGTGCTGCCGTGGTTAAGTTTGAAGAGTACTTTTGTAGTATTGAAATTACTCTCACATACTTATACCGTTTTTAACCCTTTTTGTTTGAAGAGTACTTTTGTAGTATTGAAATAGATTTCAGAAACACAAACAGAGTTCGGTGCTGGCTGGTGCGTTTGAAGAGTACTTTTGTAGTATTGAAATATTTCTATGTATCGTATAATCTATACGATACATACATTGTTTGAAGAGTACTTTTGTAGTATTGAAATCGAGAAGGCGATAAAAAGGAGGAGATGAAAAAATGAAGTTTGAAGAGTACTTTTGTAGTATTGAAATTTCAGATTGACATTCTTGTGCTGCTCACGGATATAATGTTTGAAGAGTACTTTTGTAGTATTGAAATTGATTAGTAAGAATAACATAGGACGTTATCTCCTGAGTTTGAAGAGTACTTTTGTAGTATTGAAATCGATTGCCGAGCTGTTTGAGCTCGGCAAGTGTAAGGGTTTGAAGAGTACTTTTGTAGTATTGAAATCTGTCACGTTTGCATTAGGTCCGAAACCGCATCTATGTGTTTGAAGAGTACTTTTGTAGTATTGAAATTCAGCATCCTTTCTCTGCCGCGCCGCGTCAATTCGAGTTTGAAGAGTACTTTTGTAGTATTGAAATCTATTTTCCCGTGGAGTTTTTTGCTCATCCTTACGTCTAGTTTGAAGAGTACTTTTGTAGTATTGAAATAAAGAAAAGCGTCTTGTATTATGCTACTTCTCTTTCTCGTTTGAAGAGTACTTTTGTAGTATTGAAATTCCGTTCCGGCGCAGGCCTACAAGATACGAGCCGACCAGTTTGAAGAGTACTTTTGTAGTATTGAAATCTCTGAATATCTCGTCCCTGAACTTCTGCATCATTTGTTTGAAGAGTACTTTTGTAGTATTGAAATGCATAATCAAGAAGCATGAGGAATTTTGGTTTTTCCGGTTTGAAGAGTACTTTTGTAGTATTGAAATTTTTCATTTCCTTTTTCTGACAAGCGTCGTGTACGCGCGTTTGAAGAGTACTTTTGTAGTATTGAAATCCCTGCACTCGTCGAACAGATTCGCGTTCGACTGCAGGTTTGAAGAGTACTTTTGTAGTATTGAAATATATATACATACTCTCACATACTTATACCGTTTTTAAGTTTGAAGAGTACTTTTGTAGTATTGAAATATTAACTGCTTAACTACAATATTCCGGTTCAGTCCTTTGTTTGAAGAGTACTTTTGTAGTATTGAAATCGCATTTCGGCGCGGATTTCGTCAAGCGAATTGTTCAGTTTGAAGAGTACTTTTGTAGTATTGAAATTGATATATGCAACTATATTATTAAGAGAGATATGCAAAACGTTTGAAGAGTACTTTTGTAGTATTGAAATGGGATAAGGCGATAGAGGCGTGGCATAAGGCGGAGGGTTTGAAGAGTACTTTTGTAGTATTGAAATGTTAGCCAAACCTGTCCGGGAAACTTCTTGCTTCTCATAGTTTGAAGAGTACTTTTGTAGTATTGAAATATAAGTTGGCAGAGAAGCGTTTTCCCTACCTCAATCACGTTTGAAGAGTACTTTTGTAGTATTGAAATTCTCGTACGCCTCGTTGCATTCTTTCGTGTGCTTCACGTTTGAAGAGTACTTTTGTAGTATTGAAATAAATTGCTTAATGGCATGAGTAGGGGAGTAACGTGTGTGTTTGAAGAGTACTTTTGTAGTATTGAAATGTTAGCACCTGCACCATTCGCCCCGCCCCTGTTAAGCGTTTGAAGAGTACTTTTGTAGTATTGAAATTGAGTTTCTATTTTCTCTTTTATAGCCGGTTCTAAAACTGTTTGAAGAGTACTTTTGTAGTATTGAAATAAGTTTCTACTATTCCTTTAGCGAGAGGATTAGAAATGTTTGAAGAGTACTTTTGTAGTATTGAAATATTAATGTAGTAGGATTAGCTAACGTTCTATTACCAGGTTTGAAGAGTACTTTTGTAGTATTGAAATTTTTTTTGCATATTTGACATTTCTATCAACATATTGGTTTGAAGAGTACTTTTGTAGTATTGAAATCATCGTTCAGTATTATATTGCACTACTGCATTACAATGTTTGAAGAGTACTTTTGTAGTATTGAAATTGACCTTGCTATATTTTTCGTCATTGTAGAAGGTTCAGGTTTGAAGAGTACTTTTGTAGTATTGAAATTTCGTGATGCAAGAAAGTTATACGCCCGTTTCTGTTAGTTTGAAGAGTACTTTTGTAGTATTGAAATAAATTTTATATGCGATTTCTTCATTACTTCTCATGCGTTTGAAGAGTACTTTTGTAGTATTGAAATCCAGATTTTAAAAAAGAGGAGGAGATGAAAAAATGAAGTTTGAAGAGTACTTTTGTAGTATTGAAATTATCCCATCGTGCCCACGCTCTTTTCCATGCCGCATATGTTTGAAGAGTACTTTTGTAGTATTGAAATGAAGGCTATCGTCATCTCTCCCGTCCCTGGGTCGAGTGAGGTTTGAAGAGTACTTTTGTAGTATTGAAATATCACAGCTTTGTAAAATGTATATGCTGTGATGTCATGTTTGAAGAGTACTTTTGTAGTATTGAAATGTACTTCATCATGATTGGTTATACCCCGCTGCAATTAAGTTTGAAGAGTACTTTTGTAGTATTGAAATTACAGATCCTTGAGGTTTATCTTCTTCTGCTGCGGCGCTAGTTTGAAGAGTACTTTTGTAGTATTGAAATTCTGAAAAAATAACAGAGAAAATCGTTTTTTTGATTATGTTTGAAGAGTACTTTTGTAGTATTGAAATGGGAGTCATACGCAGCAGAGTCGCTGCGAAAGTCTGCGTTTGAAGAGTACTTTTGTAGTATTGAAATCAACGACAACTCTGCCTCGTTCCGCACGTGCTTCCACGTTTGAAGAGTACTTTTGTAGTATTGAAATGTCTATCACGTCTTCATGACACGTGACAGCGACAAAGTTTGAAGAGTACTTTTGTAGTATTGAAATAAATCTTTTCTATACGACAATCGACTCCCTCTTTCACAGTTTGAAGAGTACTTTTGTAGTATTGAAATCTCCTTCACCCACGCCTCCCGCGCCCTTACCCACGCCTTGTTTGAAGAGTACTTTTGTAGTATTGAAATAAGTTAGGCTTGAATTGAAGAACGACAGTTGTGACCAGGTTTGAAGAGTACTTTTGTAGTATTGAAATTGAGTTTCTATTTTCTCTTTTATAGCCGGTTCTAAAGTTTGAAGAGTACTTTTGTAGTATTGAAATATTATAGCTTTGTAGAATGTGTATGCTGTGATGTCATGTTTGAAGAGTACTTTTGTAGTATTGAAATTCTGATCATCATCATACGTTTGTGTTGCTGATTCTTGGTTTGAAGAGTACTTTTGTAGTATTGAAATTGCTATCGACATCGAGCGTCTGCGCTGCGATTTTCGCGTTTGAAGAGTACTTTTGTAGTATTGAAATCATATCCCCGTTACCGTTCCCTGCACTTTCATCTTATCGTTTGAAGAGTACTTTTGTAGTATTGAAATTATTATTTAGCATTTTCATGGCTGTTGAGGTGCGCAAGTTTGAAGAGTACTTTTGTAGTATTGAAATTTCGAAGTTAGTTGAAATTGTTACGTCGTTGGCTGCGGTTTGAAGAGTACTTTTGTAGTATTGAAATTCCTTTTGTGCATGGACATAATCGAATGCATGCAGAGAGTTTGAAGAGTACTTTTGTAGTATTGAAATTAAGGCGCAGCTTTCTGAAAGTCTTGATTTTCCATTTGTTTGAAGAGTACTTTTGTAGTATTGAAATTGCCTTCGCCCGCGCCTCCCGCGCGGCATCGCATTCTTTAGTTTGAAGAGTACTTTTGTAGTATTGAAATCTATGGCGGCATCGCATTCTTTAGTGTGACTCATTCTGTTTGAAGAGTACTTTTGTAGTATTGAAATGCGCCTGCGCCCGCAGCGGGCGGGCTTGGAACGCTTTGTTTGAAGAGTACTTTTGTAGTATTGAAATTATATATCACCTATGAAACTTCGCCGCGAGCGCGTCAGGTTTGAAGAGTACTTTTGTAGTATTGAAATCAACCTGCGATACGAAGACAAAGAAACAATAACGGCAAGTTTGAAGAGTACTTTTGTAGTATTCTTATATCCTGCTGATCTTCTCAGAGAGTTTGCGTTTCTCTATGGCAAAATCCTTGAGAAACCGGTAACCCGCGGCGCTAAGCTCGGCGCCTTTTGTCGTAGGCTGCAGGAAGCTGCATTGCTGTATTATGCGAAGAGAATAGCGTACCTGTTGCGGAGGAATCTCGGTTATTTTAGACAATTTCAGTATACCCAGAGGGCCTTGTTCCGACAGTAAGCGCATGATTCGTATGTGCCTTTCCATGAGTTGCAGTTCTTTTTTGACATTCTTTATGATTAAAACCATGTTACTATGTTACATAGTTGCACATATTTAAAGGCACGTTTCATAATCAGCAAGGTAATAGAGGTGAAACAATGGAGGCACGTATAAGGCTGAGAGAGCTTAATCCGGTACCCAAAGGGTGGAAACCCATAGCCACGGTTCGCGTACCGTATGGATGCACGGATTTTACAGACGAGGGCATGCAGATAGCGCGAAACAGGGGATACGAACTTCCGGTTGCATTTGGCATTAGAATCAGCCATTCGATTCCAAGACCATATGCAGATGAACCGGATCAGAAAATAGTGCAATTTTATGCGCTTTGATTTTTTCCTTTTTTCGTCTTGCAAACCAATAAAAGCCTTCCAATAGATGTGATTAGATGGACATCGAACGCCGCATGGAACTGATCAAGCGCCCTCCGACAGAGGAAATAATCACAGAAGAAGACCTGCTTTCGCTTCTGCAAACAAAGCAGAAGCCCATGGCGTATGACGGCTTTGAAACCAGCGGGCTCATGCACATAGGCAGCAGCGTGCTGCGTGCGATTAAGATAAACGACTTGCTTGAAGCAAAAGTTGATTTCACGCTTTGGATAGCTGACTGGTTCGCTTACATCAACAACAAAATGAAGGGCGATATGGAGCTCATCAAGAAAACAGGTGAGTATTTCATAGAAGGATGGAAAGCATGCGGCGTTCCTGTCGAGAAGGTTCGCATCCTACGCACGAGCGATGCGGTTAAAGACCCTGATTACTGGAAGGGTGTCATCGATGTCGCCAAAGCAACGACACTGCAAAGAACCCTGCGAGCCAGTCCCATAATGGGCAGGCAGGAAGCTGACATGAAATATACATCACAGCTTTTCTATCCGATGATGCAGGCATGGGATCCCTTTTACTTCAACGCAGACATACTCCAGTTAGGCATGGATCAGCGTCATGCAACCATCTTGTCAAGGGAAGTTGCGCCAAAACTTGGAAGGCCAGTTCCTGTCTGCGTTCACCATCATTTGCTTGCCGGATTGCAAGGCTCGACTGGCAGGATGGGCCAGGAGACGGCAACGCTCATGGACGAAAAAATGAGCAAATCAAAGCCCCAGACGGCAATATTCATCCATGACAACAAGGAAGAAATAGAGGACAAGATAAAGAAGGCATACTGCCCTGAACGCTCGGCAGAAGGTAACCCTATCCTTGAAATGTGGAAATACATAATACTGAGAAATTTCAAATCAAGAACAATAGAACGGTCTGCGAAGTTCGGCGGCAACGTAGATATACATTCTTACGAGAATCTTGAGAGCATGTATTCTGAAGGTAAACTTCATCCAATGGACCTCAAGAAGGAAACTATTAATGCGATGGATGAAATCCTCTCTCCTGTAAGGAAGCATTTTGAAACGGGCAAAGCCAAGAAACTGCATGAAACTGTCAAGGCGGCGCAGATCACAAGATGATCGCAATAATTCTTCCCGGAAACGGCGGTCCTGACATTGACCGGAACTGGTACAAGAGCGTCAAGAACGAGCTTGAGAGCTTAGGAATTCGCGTTGTTCTCCAAACCATGCCGGATCCGATTCTTGCGAGAAAAGAATTCTGGCTTCCTTTCATAGAGCATCATGCTTCACAGAAGCAAAAAGTCATACTGATAGGTCATTCTTCCGGCGCAGTCGCGATACTGCGTTATCTGGAAACGCACAAGGCCGAAGGAGCGATTATAGCCGGCGCCTGTGTCACCGACCTTGGGGACGATATGGAGAAAGCGAGCGGCTATTATGACAGCGCGTGGCAATGGGAAAGTATAAAGAAGAATACGGGATGGATAATCCAGTTCGCCTCCCGCGATGATCCGTATATTCCGATAGAAGAGGAACGGTATATAAATGAAATGCTGAACACCGAGTATCATGAGTTTGAGGACAGAGGGCATTTCATGGATGATGATTTTCCTGAGCTTGTTCAAGAGCTAAGGAAAAAACTTTAGGGGAAACTCCATAGGTATCTCGCGTCTATTCTCCCGTCTTTGACAATCACGCCATCCTGAGCCAATAGCATAATCTTTTTTTCGATATTTGTTCCTTTCGTCTCGCCGGCATAGCCTCCAAGTGTACCGTCAGAACGGATAACCTTATAGCAGGGGCAGATATCTGTCCGTGGGTTTCTCTTCAATATCTGGCCCACTGCGCGTGGCGAAGTGCCAGCCGCACGGGCTAGTTCTTTGTATGTTACGACCATGCCTTTCGGAATTCTTTTAAGCAAAAGCAGTGCTGGATGAAGTTCATGAAGCGCGTTCATGATTAAATGTCATCTTTTTAATTTAAGACCTTTTCCACCTAAGTTTTTGTAATGAAGTATCTCGTTGTCGCTCTTGCCGTTCTTATGGCGACAGGCTGCGTCGGCTCGACGGGAGGCTTCTTGACTGGTGATGACATGGTTGTGGAAAAAGGAGATCATATTTTCGTCGATTATACAGGAACGCTGGGCGACGGCACGGTATTCGATTCCTCCGAAGGCAAGGAACCGCTTGAGTTCGACGCAGGCGCGGGCCAGATGATAAAGGGTTTTGACGATGCAGTCATAGGAATGAAAAAGGGGGCAACAAAGAGCGTGACGATTGCCGCGAAGGACGCTTACGGGGAGCGAAGCGAGGATAACGTAATCGGCGTTTCGCTGACGCAGATAAAGGCCGCAGGCATAGACCCGAAAGTCGGAGACGTGCTTTATATGAGCGGGCAGCCTGTTAAGATAACTGCCATAAACGGCAACATAGTCAGCGTAGACGCTAATCATCCCCTGGCCGGAAAAGATTTGACCTTTAAAATAAAGGTCGTTGACATAAGGAAGAAATGACTACTTTAGCTGCAAAATATGCGATTCTTTGGATTCGTAAAAGCAGAACAATGTGAGAGTCCTTTCCACTTCCGGCATGTTCCATAGCGTATCCACGACCCATTTTCCTATCTCCTTTTCGCTCTTTCCCCTTACCTTTATCAACGCGTCATATTCTCCGGTGACGAGATAAGCTTCCTGAACTTCCGGCAATTTTGCCAATGCCTGGCCTATGTGTTCGGATTTCATTTTGCCGTCTTTTCTTACATATCTTTTCACCAGCACCATAGCCACGGTAGGCAGGCCGATCTTCTCCGGGTCCAGTATGGCGGAGAACCCTTTTATCAAGCCCCGGTTTCTCATGCGCGTGATCCTCTGATGCACAGTAGTGGCGGGCATGCCCAATTTCCTGCCCAAAGTTCTTGTGGACTGGCGGCAGTTTTTTTGAAGCTCGGCCAAGATATCCTTATCCTTCTTGTCCAATTCGTACATTATTTTACCCTTAATTGCGTATATTGTCCATATTTTTTAATCAAATTATTTATATTGTATGTTTAAATGTCCATAGGTAGGAAGAAATTTATCATTCCTTCTGCAAATATGCCGGGTGATAGAATATGATACCGGTTCTCATGAACTACAGGAATACGGGAAACAGGAAAATTCTGGTCTCGGATTGCGAGGGAACGTTGACGAGAAAGGAATTCATGGAGGAGCTCGGCAGGTACGCTACCGGTGAGTGCCTTTCTGGACGGCCGTAAAATTGTGATAGGGGACTATATGCGGGAGATAACCCGTCGTGGCATGACGGGCGAGATGCCATTCGCCGATTCCCTGAATGCAAGAGCGAGGGCCATGGGCGAACGGATGACGCTTGCGGAAATGGAAGACATATGCGGCAACGTGAAACCAAGAGGGGGACTGGGATATGCATTGGACGTCCTCACCCGCGAAGGCTACGATCTGGCGGTCGTCAGCGGCGGCATATATCCTTTAGTGGAAGCGTTTACGCAGAGCAACGGCATTCAGGCGGATTACATGGCAGCATCGGGAATTACAAGGCTTGCGGGAAGAATATCCGGAGTGATGCCCCTTACCGATAAAAGAGAGGTTGTAAATCATTTCAGGAATATCGGATATCGGCGCATAGCCGCTATGGGCGACGGGGCAAACGATCGCAGCATGAAGGCCGCCGCCGACCTGTTTGTCTGGATCGAACCAAAACCGGGCATGGTCGAAACGGGGGACATGGTGCTCTCAGGTAATGATTTAAGTCTGCTGCCTGATATCCTATTAAATTACAGGAGAAAGTGATGCCATGCTTGACATAAAAATGATACGCGAGAAGCCTTCGGAAGTAAGAAAAAATCTTGAACGAAGGCATGACCCGTCGATACTTGCGCGGCTGGATGAAGCGATCAAGGCAGATGCCGAGAGAAGAGACGTGATAAAGCAAGTCGAAACCCTGAAGAAAAAACGGAATGAAATAACCAAGGAGGTTTCTTCTCTCAAGGCAAAGGGCAATGACGCCAAGAAGGAACTCAAGGACGCCGGAGAAGTTGCGGCTAAAATATCAAAGCTTGACATTGAACAGGCGAAGCTGGACGAAAAAACAAAGCTTCTGCTTATGGTGATACCGAATCTCTTGCACGAATCGGTGCCCGAAGGAAAAGACGATACGGACAATGCGGTCGTCAAGACGGCCGGCGGCACGCTTGGTTTCACGTTCAAGCCCAAGAACCATCTGGAAATCGCGCTTGCGCTGGGACTGATAGACGAGGAGCGGGCGTCAAAGGTTTCCGGTAC
>Ga0209541_10000473_pt1 | contig 79345 bp, 95 predicted proteins | sample RifCSPlowO2_01_FD_184027 | JGI IMG/M metagenome (GOLD analysis project Ga0209541, IMG submission 184027) | Groundwater microbial communities from Rifle, Colorado - Rifle CSP2_plank lowO2_0.1 (SPAdes) (version 2) | ecosystem: Environmental > Aquatic > Deep subsurface > Groundwater | place...
GGGAATGCCAGGTTAAGGTTGTCCACTCACACTTCCCGCCAAAAGTTTCCGTGAAAGATAACCAAGTCGTGATTGGAAATTTCCTCGGTGAGAGGCAGTCAAGAAGCGCCAATATAATTTCAGGCGTAAATGTGAAAGTTGACAAAGATGTGATTTTAATAACAGGTATAGACAGGGAAAAGGTCGGCCAAGTCGGCGCGAACATCGAGAAGGCGACCAAAATCACAGGCTTTGACAGAAGGGTTTTCCAAGACGGTTGTTATATAATTAAAAAACCCTAGCAGCTAGCCTTTTTCTTTTCAAAAAAGAAAAAGTCTACCGTATCCAAAAAGAAAACGTTCACACAAGTGCAACTCAAAAAGAAAGGGAAATACTAAAACAATTGGTGAAATATGTCGGATATTAAAAGATTGACAATACAGAAGAAAAAGAAAAACAGCAGAAAACCAGACTTTAAAAGGCAGGAATGGTATAAGACAGTCAGCCTTGGCGTGAAATGGAGGAAGCCAAAAGGTATAAACTCCAAGCAAAAGATTGGGATAAAGGCGAGAGGCAAGACCCCGCGCGCAGGTTTCGGATCACCAAGACTTGTTAAAGGCTTTAACAAATTCGGTTTCCTAGATGTCAGGGTTTTCAACACAAATGACTTGCAGAAATTGGACCCAAAAAAGAATTCTGTCCTCATAGCTGCCGGTGTTGGTAACAAAAAAAGAACAGAGATAATAAAAAAAGCAGAAGAAATGAAATTGAGAATTACGAATTTCTGACTCGATGCCTATTTAAAGTGTTGTGTCCAAAAGTTAAACAATAATTATATCTATTTATGCCAACTAAATGCCCTTTGTGCGGAACAAACGGAAAAGTCTGGAACAAACAACCAGAAGCATTCCAATGCCAGCAATGCTATTCGATCTATTCTGAGTTCGGCCTTATTCTAGATCCACAAAGAGAAATGCAAGAGATGTGGAGCTAAGCCTTTTCTTTCTGTGTATAACCACTAAATGTAAAAATCTTCGAGGAGATAAAAATCAGGATTAAGTAGCCGGGACCGCACGCACATAATATGCCAGTTTGTTGGCGAATGACCCTATCTTTTTTAGAGTCCATCCACACTTTTTAGTCATAGCAACTAATTCTTCCGGTGAATACGCCCTCGCTTCTCCCCATACACCGTAAACTTTTTCTGCGCACTCATCTACTTTGAACTTTGCCTTTATAGATTCATAATACTTCCGTCTCCTGGGAAGTGTACCTTTGGCCATTACACTAAAAAATATCTCGCGTTTCGTGACAAACCTTAGTGCTCTCAGGACTTTCTCAGGCTCCTTTGTAACTCCAATGGTATTGAACATGCAAACAGTCAGATCAAAGCTTTTGGGTTTGAAAATTTGGTTAGCATGTTTGGCATCTCCATGTGTCAATGAAACATTAGGATACACGGAAATATACTTCTTGGCTAAGTTCAGCAGTTTTTGATCGATGTCAAGACCTAAATATATTGGAAATTTTACAGCCATTTGATGTATTTCATCCCCGTTACCACAGCCTACATGAAGTACTGACTTGTTTCTAGAAGCAAGTTTTAGAACCATAGCCCTCTCATCTATCACATATTTCTGGTAGTCTTTAGGAAAACGCTTTAAAGTTAAGGCTCTGACTCGTGGTGGTTTCATACCATTATATGGCGAGGGACTTTTATATCTACATATATAATACTTCGAATCTGTCTAGAAGAACCAAATCAAGTTAATCTGAGTTCTTATTTTCACATACCTTACATACTATTTCCTCAAAGGAAAAATAGCCCCCTTTATATGTTTTTCAAAAAAGTCAAGATGCATAGCTCCTGTTAGAATCAAAATCTTTCCATCCTTTAGCGTCATCTTCCTGACATTTTTCAACATCTGCTTTTCTCTTGCATCATGCTTCTTCTTGTCTATCAATTCCATAATCAATCTAGAAACTTCTGTCTTGTGCGGATAACTTTTCCTATTAATATCCTCCCAACTTAATCCCTTAACAAGCTTCCTAACCTTATTGAGGACATCAATATATCTTTGTTTTGTATTGTCTTTTCTAGCTATCTCTATTGGTGCGTCAAAACCCATCACAACCTTTTTATTTTTGTTTCCCCACTTGGCTGCAAAAACCATCTCTTTGGGATATTTCCCTGTTTTCCCAGATTTCAAATCTTTCTGTACAATTTCAACAAGTATCTGGTCTGGGTTTAGTGTTTTAAGAAGAGACTGAAATTCATTTTTGCGCCTAGGCAACATATCATGCTCTGTCCCAATTATGTAGATTTCGCCCATATAATCCCTTTCTAATTATAAAATCTTGAAATGCTTGAATACATCAATGATTCCATTTTCGTCGACACTTCGAGCAATATAAGAAAACCCTTTTCCTTTGGATTTTACCAACTCTTTTAATTCCTTTGACGCGTTTCCCATAGCAGCACCATATTTACACAGCTGAATAAATTGCCAATCGCTAGCACTGTCCCCAACACCCAAAACTTCATCAAATGAGATATTTGCACTTTTAATAATTTCCTCACATGCATTTTTCTTTGAGATTCCTTTTGCAGTAATTATTCCAAACTGTAGAGGTAATGCTACAGGATGAATACCCCAACTTAAAACCAGATCCTTTTCAAATGGTTTGAAGAAATTAACCAATCTTTTTTTATCGTCTTGATTATTTGCAATAGGCATGATTTTTGTAATTTTGTTCTGATTAGCGAATTCAGTAAGTGATTTTACACGTTTAGGTTCTCGCTGTAAAATATAGGCGTGTTTCTTAGTTATTTCAGAAGCCTGGCTTTCCTGAATAAAATAATCGTCAAGTGTGTAAAATTCAGTATATACGTTATTTTTCAAATACACTTCTAATACCTTCACAGCAGAGGGCGAATCTATAATATTGGCTTTCAAAGTTACATTAGCAATCGGATCGATAATGACTCCTCCGCCATCAGTGATATGTAAATTATCAAGTTCTGCACTTTCAATTATATTTTTAATCGCAAACTGTGGTTTAGCTGTACATAGGCTTACAAAAATACCTTTTAACCTAAGTTTTTTAAGAGCTGAAATTACTTCTGGATGAGGAGAAGGTGAATTAAATCCAATTTTCTCTCCAATAATCACACCGTCTACATCTAAAATCATGCCTTTTATTCTCATTATAAGTCAATAACATCCCACGAACTTATATTGTTTATTTTAATCTAAATAAATACTTCTCCAAATCTACTTTACCACCCATAACTTTTATCCCATCTTTTTTCAATAACCCAATTTCTTCTGAATATTTTTCTTCCCAGATCCGCAGTAACCACCCAAATTTCCATCTGATCGCACAATTTTATAACAAGGTATTTTCTCAGGGTGTTTGTTTGTCTTGAGTACTTGTCCAACCGCCCTAACAGTTTTTGGACTTCCAATAGTCTTCGCAACTTCCTTGTAAGTGGAAACTTTGCCTTTTGGGATTTTGGAGACAGCCTTGTAGACTTTTTCTGAAAATGCGCTCATAAATAACCTTATAAAACTTAGCTTTAATCTGTAACTGTTATGATCAAGATAATAGAGCACCGTAGAGGCAAATCAACCGGCGCTGAGATTTTAATTGGGGACAACACACCATTTAATAATCGTGAAAGGTTTTTTGGGGAAAGAGGGCGTTTATGTGACTATTTCCACACAAGAAGAGACGACCAAGGCCCGATTGTGACTGTCCGATTATATGGAGACTCTGAGGAATTTCCACTTTCCGATCATGGTGCAAGATATAAAGAAATAGACCTTCCAACAGTCCAGACTTCAGACAATGGGAAAGACTGGTCTAATTCTTATGGCATCTGGCTTCCAGACAGGCAAGTGTGGGTTGGCATTAACAGAAGAATAACATGTGGACGTCCAGGAGACCAATATACAGAACTTTTGTCTTTAGTAGCGCCTATTGAAATAGACACAAACCTCGCCTCTGCAATCTATGAAGCTGTTCATGGAAGAAGGTTTGAAGATGACGTAGCAAAACTAGATCCTTCAACAGTTCAGCCAAAAGTATGATATTATGAGTACGAGATTGCCTGTAAGACAACGGTTATCGCGACAATATGCATTAGATGCAGAGCTGTTAGCCGAGATAGAGCAGAAAGAGAATGTGCGTGCTGGTTATGTGTTGGTGCACTATGAAGAAGGTCCAGCAACTGAATTGAGGATAGCAGATGTTGCAGGTCAGGTGGCCTGTGGAAATAGGGCATCGCTGCTTTTAGGAGACGTCGAGGTTGTATCAAAAAAGACCGGTAAACCTGTAGACCTTACATTGTATTTTGTAGAGAGGTATTCCTATATTGCTGCATGCGATCAAAGACGCGCTGAAAGAAGAGAGCGACTCAGCGCTTCTCAATAACAGTCATCGACCGTCCAGAGTTAGAAGATATCTTCTCCCAAGCTTTTCTAAATTTGCTAAATAAAATCTTCTTGTTTTTCCCACCATGTATTTTGTCAGGGTCGTGGAAGTAAAAATTGTTTTTGTCATAACCCACAACAACAATCATGTGAGTATATCCAAGATTTTCTTTATATAGTTTATCTGCACTGACCTCGGTTAAAACAGGTGTGTTGTTGTCTATGAACTTTTTGATGAGAGAAATTGTCGCATTCTTTTTATGTTTTAATCCAATGCTTAGGGCTCTCTTATATTCCTTTTGATGAGTCTTAATCAATTCATTATCCGGATTCCAATCCTTTATAGAACCATCCCAAAAACTAGTCACCTTATACCCCTTTCTGATAATTATAGGCCCAATTTTAACATCCCAGCAACCTTTGTGTCCTGGCAGGGTTGAGTTTTTGCATAGCCATTTCTCATCAATATCGTCCCCATAAAACTTCAAAACCATCCTTACGCAAGCAGGAAAACAGCTATTTGCTAGAATTTGTTTCCTGTAAGGTACATCCAAAAGCTTAGAACTTCTCAAACTTCTTGAGCTCATAGTTATTATTTGTTTTCTCTATTAAACTTAGGAAGTTGGCCTGTTCCCCACCAATCACAACCCTTTTTATCAGCTCAAAATCACTCGGTATTATTATCTGCTTGAAATTGTCAATATCCGTGAGGTCAAACCATCTAAACTGACCATCTCCGTTGTTGTGGTAGCCATAGTTGTCTGTTTTCAGCTTGCAAAGGAACATCAGGAAGTGATCGACAACAGAGCCGGATTCCATCAGGATCTCTGATATCGTGCTGAGCATCCCTTCGTACTGGACAGTAAGTTCTGCCTTCTCAGCCATCTTCCTTGTTATGGCCTCGTTAACATGTTCCCCTTTGTTAACCTTTCCACTCGGCAAGCCCCACAAATCAGTGAACAAAGACTTATTCTTCTTCATCAGCAGTATATTATTCCTGTTTATGACTGCCCCAAGTACAACAGGAAGCGCATTCTCCATATCAATCCCCTAAAGTTGTAGCGACAGCTTTGCCGTTGTTGATAACAAAAGTGTGCTCTATCTGGCAAACCTTCTTGTTCTCAACCTCTTTTAGTATAGGATAAGTTTCCAAAGTACCAGCAGTTTCCAACTGCCTTAAAATCAAAGCAACCTTGCCTGGAGAGAACGCACTATACAACCACCTTTTAGCAAATGGGAAAGAGCCAAAGTTTGTCTTTATGTGCTCCAAAACCTTCCTAGCTTCAGGCAGCCTGATCGGCCGGTCCTGGAAAAACCTGTAAATCTCAACTGTACCAGATTCTTTTACATAACCATTTGATGTGGTCAAAAACGGTTCAATAGCAAAAGCATCGCCTTCCTTGAACTGGTAGTCTGTCTTGTTCTTTATGTTTGGTATTGCCGGTGAGCCGTGGAAAACATTTTGTTCGAGCATGTGACCTGTGAGGTTGACAATCACGCCTAATCCAGCAGCTTTGACATGCTCTTCCACAAGGTTTCCAATCTCAAAAACAGGCAATCCTGGTTTCACAATCTCCAAAATCTTCTTCATCAAAGCCTTGGATGACTCAACAACCTCATTTTTCTCAGAGCAATATGTGATAGCAGAATCAGCTATGTAACCATCAAGATGTACGCCAATGTCTATCTTAACCAGTTCCCCCTGCTTTATTTCCCTTGTATCTGTTCCAGTTGGTGTATAATGTGCGACAACATCGTCTATTGAAATATTCACCGGAAATCCTGGTTTACATCCTTTCTCAACGATCTTGTTCTCAATAAAGTTAGCAATATCCAGAATCTTGGCTCCGGGCTTCACAACCTTGTCCAGAACCTCTTTCCTGACCTCAGCCAACACTTTTCCAGCTTTTTTGTATTTCTCAAACGCTTCTGGAGTCATAGATAGAATTGTGGAGCAGATATAAAAACTTGCTTTGATTGTTAATAGATGCAACTGAGAGAAGAAGTCACGTATAATTGCCTATAGTCTGTTTCAGATTGGCCATACAAACAATCTAAATTCAAAAAACATGGGATTTTTATTTTATCCTTGAACTTTCCTTGGAAAATTTGTTTTCAAAGCCAAATATATCAACAAAAATATTCCGATTGCCGAAATTCCAGAAAACTTATTTAAGTAACTTCTGACAAATAATATATTAGATATATTTGTGGAGGTAAAGGGAAAAATTCCCAAAAGTTTTTTACATGGCAAAGAAAAAGAAAGCTGCAAAGAAAAAGAAACAATAAATTAGTTTAATTTCTTCCTTTTAACAGCGGCAGGGTGTTCAACTCGAAAACTCTGTTCGCCTGTTATATTTTGTATTTCAATTGCAAAAACTTCTTCTTCTCTTTTTTACCCATCCCAGACATAAACATCTTCAGTGACTGTTGTTTCTCGCCTAAGAAGTCTTTGTCTGTATAACCAAACTCAGACAAAACCCTCAATGCGGCCGGTATTATCTGGTTATTGATGTAATAGTCTGTATCATAATTTTCAGCCAATTCCAGTATTTCAGCCCGCTCAGAGACAGAACCAATGCCCTTGGTGATTATATAGCCAATAACAGAGCCCTCTGTCACAGAAACCCCTTTGCTGATGGCCTTCCTGGCAGCCACAACATGCGGTGTCAGCTGCTCATAGTTCTCCAGCGGCTTGGTAAGCTGCGTGTAAATCACCAAATCCTTCTTGTCGACATCACCAGCCTTAACATTCTCTATAATCCCCTTTATCTCATCAACTGCCTTTGCATGGTCACCATGCTTTAGAATAGAGGCCAAAGCCACGCCTTGCACATCCTTTGCTATCCTAGACCAATCCTTCCTTACATTCTCAAACCCCCTCACGATCACATTCCCCTCTTTATCCACCATCGCATACCTTTTCTTGGCCGCAGTCCCTTTACTGCCCAAAACAAAAAGGCATGAGGTGTACAGTCCCCTCAACTCCAAATTCAACCCTTCAGGCAATCCTTTGTTCGCCTCGTCCAGAAAACGGTAAACATCGGCCTCCTTTTCTATGTTCACAAAAACAGAATCTGTGTCGCCATATATAACCTTATACTCTTTTTCAGCCAGTTCTATAACCTTCTTTATGTAGTGCCTGCCCCATGCCGTAATCGATTTTGCGCAGATTGTTGAAAACCACCTAGAGCCTGGGTAACCAAAATACCCATAGCTCGCATTAGCCAATATCTTGAGCGCATGTTGGCGGTTGTAGAGTTCCTTGTATTGTGGCGAGTCCCTGTCCAAAATCTTTAACTCCTTGTTTATCTCAATCCTTTTGGCCAGCAGGTTCTCTATCACCTCTGGAATAAATCCCTTGTGGTTGATGCAGAAGTAATAGCTTTCCTCTGGCACGCGGTTCTTGTCCTTTGAGATGACATTCCTGTCCTCTGGAGTCGAACAGCAGCCGCAGTTAAGGGTCTCCGGTGATATGTTGTGTGAGATAATTATTGACGGGTATAGTGATTTGAAATCGAACAAAGCGATGTTGTGATGTAATCCGCTTTTTGGTGTGTAAACATAACCACCAACATAAGCCTGGGTAAGCTGCCTCACCTTTATCTCTTCATAGCTAGGACGGTTTGGCACAAGCTCACCGACTATATGGCTCTTCCTTATGAAAAGCCATTCAACAAGCTGGGAGTAAGTCATCCTTGATGTATCAAAGGGTATCTGTCCCGCCACCCTTGACAATTCAAATATCTGCGGGACCAAGACATTGGCCAGTTTTATAGTCAGCTCAGCATCCTTCTCGCAGTGGTCAACCAGTTTCCCTTTGTCCCCGCTTTCCCACGCCTGTTTTAGCTCAATCCATTCAACCCTTTTTTTGCCCTCTCCAACCAGCTCCTTTGCCACCCTGTTCAAACTCAGCACCTCTGTCGCCAGGTTTTGGGAAACGATATTCTCAACAAAATTGTAAAGGTCAATGTGTATTTTCCCAGGTATTGCAAAAGAAGATATCGCACCCTTCATCACAAATATCGGCTCCCTTCCTTGAAAACCAACATCAAACTTTAGGTTGTGTTTTTTCACCCTTTCAAAAAGCAGCGGGAAATCAAATCCATCTGTGTTATAACCGCAGATTATATCATATTCACCCCCCTTTAGTATCTGGATAAACCTCTCCAATAACCCCCTTTCATCCTCAAAACATTCCACGTTCTTTTTCTCCAGTCTTCCAACAACCAAGTTCTTCTTGAAACCATAATTGGAATTGAAAGAGACGATAACCACCCTTTTCTCACCGTCTGTTTCCATAACCTCTGTATCAAAGGTGAGTACCTTTGTCTTTGGGTAGTCTGTTTGCGGCAGCTGCGAAAGGCCTTCCAACTCCACCACAAAATCAGTATGGGGAAGCGTTTCCAACCCCTTCCCGTTGACCATGATCCAGTTTAAAGGGACTACCCCCTTGTCAATCAAATACCTCTTGTAATAAGCAATATTGTATTCATATGTGGCCCTAACACTGTCAGCCCTTTCTAACCCTGATTTGAACCTTGGTACATCTGTCGGGCTTGTCAGCACAACCTTCACAACATTTTTCTGCTTTCCGTAAAGTTTTTTCTCAACTGTTTCCACTTTTTCCGGAACTATCCACCCCATCCCATCAGGCAGCGCTTTGGCAACTTCAAAGCCTTGCCTAGTCTCAACATAGAAGTAAGGCCTAAATACTTTGTCCAGAATAAGCACAGTCTCGCCCTTTTTGGTTTTCCCCCAAAGATGGATAACAGGCTTCCCATCCTCCATCACGTAATCAGAACCAATTATGCAGACTTCTAAAGTGACAGGATTAGTCATAGGGGAATTAAATTAATGGAAACCGACAATATCTGTTGGAAATTGACCACAGTCAATTTCGGTCTTTCCTTCGGTTTCGACCTATCTTTCTCCTATTTTAACAGTTAGAACCTAGGCTTTTTAAGGTTTCAATTGGTTAATGACCAACATATTCACTTAGATAACAGCGTACCCCTAACCACACAAGAATATCCCCTGTTTGTCAGGTGGTTGTAAATAATCCTTCTTCTCTGATTATCAAGAAGCTGCCTGTACATTGGATCTGTATCAGTTGTTCCTGGAACTTTGAAAAAGCTTGGGTTGCCTTCCTCGCTTTGGTATGGACATCTTGGCATTCCACCATTGTGGTCGACAACAACTGAAGAGCCTGCTCCCATTTGACACTGACCCCTTACAGAAGTGCTGTGCGAAGAGAACCTGCGAGCTGTCTCAACTAACCTTCTTTGAGTTTCTGTGTCTTGATGTGACTCAAAGTCGTTGTTGCAGAAAAACGCTATCCCATTCCTGTTAGCCATTTCCTTCAGGTAGCTTATTTTCCTTCCACTGTCTGCCAAATCCTTTTCAGAAACAACATAATTCATCCCGAGCCTTGTTGTGCCATCTTCTGGTTGATTTGGATGTTCTCTGTACGTTCTTATCAACTCCCTTATGCTCCTGGCTATCTGTGTTTTGTCCTGTACAAGGCCTTTTTTCAATAGCCTCTCCAACTTTTCCGGATTTGCAGATTCCCTGAGCAATCCATTCAACTCTTCAACTGGTGTCCTGTATTCCCTGCCCTCAAAAAAATCGCCTTCTATAAAATCGTTGCCCAGAAGGCTTATCATCACATTGGCTCCGTTATCTGCGAGAGTCTGGTATACATCTTGCCCAACATCTGTTCCTGGATAGAACACATATGATCCAATGCCTTTTGATGCTGTATATGTGACTTTGTCCAAAGTTCTATCAACCAAAAATGGATGAAAGGGATCGCCCCTACCGTTCACACTGATCCACCTTGTCCCGTAATTTTCAGCAAAGTAATCTATTGCCTCGTGAACCTGTTCAGTTGAGATCATGCTCCTTATTTTTATGAATTGGGAAACGCACCCCATGCACGCTTGTTCCAAAACACCGTCTCTCTGAACAAATTCAGCCCTCTTGTCGCACAAGTTCACATCAGGAAGGTTTAATATCGCAACAAACCCTGGATCATCTAACCTTTCTGCGAGTTCCTCAAGATCTTTTGTAATTTCAAGTTGGGGTTGAGTTTCTGTCATACAATATCACTCTTCACATTGTTCTCAGTAGCGGCTATAATCCTGAACAGTTACTATAATTGAAGGCCTTCCTGATTCGAATGTAGTTAGAACAGACAGACGTGTTTTTCCTTTACTAAATCTCAATGAACCAAGTCCATGCTCATCCTGCTGAAACCCTTGGTTTTGATAAAATTCCCTTATAGCCCCATAAACCTGTGATGAGTCTGCTGTGTTTATCCTGTCCAAACAAAACTCTTCTGCTTGTGGGGGACCGAGATGTGTCATAAGCCCGAAACCAATATCTATTGCAGCCACCGTAGCTGCACTTGGATCTGTCTCAGCTGCTTCGTAAAGTCCAGCCCTTTCTGCAGCAAGACCGGTTTGATAGTCAATATCAATCCCTCCAAACCTATTTTTCAGATAATCGTGCAAAGTGTTTTCATTTGTCATACATCATCAATCCCAGCTCTTCTACCTTTGTCATGAACAGAAACAATAACCGTATAAGGAAGCCATGTCAGATTTACAGAAATGTGTGTGTCTGCTTTTCTAAAATCCCAAAAACCACAATCATATCCAGCAAAGTCAAAACCAAGACCTACATAATAATCTTTTATATGGTTTAAAACTTCTGATTCATCAACAATTCTGGTATCAGTCAAGCTAAAGTCCTCAGTTAAAACAGGGTTTGGTAAGCTTCTGAAAAAATCGTCTGTTGCAACAATTGCAGCTGCGGAAGCATCTTCATGCATTCTTTCTCTACAGCGTCCAAGATAATTTTCGGCTATCCTGTGGTAGTTTATATTTTCTCCACCTATTCTTTCTCTAAGATATTGCTGCAATGTTCTTCTTGGATTTTCTTCTGTCATAATTAATCACCACTAAGTAATTCAAATAAATATTAAAACACCACATTATAAAACCAACTTTGTATATTTTTTACAAAACCGCTATTTTTAAACTAAAAAACCAATATAGTAATAATATGGCCGTCAAGCTTGATCTCAAGGACAGGAAGATACTTTACCAATTGGATATCAATGCGAGGCAACCAAATTCAGAAATAGCAAAAAAAGTTGGCTTGTCCAAGCAAGTTGTTGGCTTCAGGATAGCTAGGTTTATAGAGCAAAAACTTCTGCTAAAATTTTACACAGTTATTGACATCTCCAAACTGGGCCTCTCTGTCCACAAAAGCTTTGTCAGGCTTCAAAATTTGGACTCTGAAAAAGAGAAGGAGTTTGTAAACTACTTGAAAAACCATCCAAATGTTGTGTGGGTTGTAAGCTGTGACGGCAAGTTTGATATGGCCTTTGCCATCTGGTCAAAAAATATGGAACATTTAGATGCAAGCTTGAAAGAGATTGACAAAACATTTGGCGAATATATTTCAGAGAGGCAGATCGCACCGATTGTGAGGGGTGAGTATTTTATCAGGGATTATCTTTTAGAAAACCAGAAGACACAAATGCAGAGAAAATCCTTTTTTGCAGCTGTAGGTCAGCCTCTGAAGATTGATGAGAAGGACTGGAAAATACTTTTTGAGCTAGGAAAGGATGCGAGGGCAACATCTGTGGGCATTGCAAGTTCAATAGATCTTAGCCCGGACGCAATTGCAGATAGGATAAGGAAAATGGAGAAGTCAGGATTGATACGCCATTACAATATTGTCCCAAACGAATCAGTATTTCCTTATCTCCACTACAAAGTTCTTGTCGGACTCAGGAACATGTCAGCAGAAAAGGAGCAGGCCTTGATACAATATTGCAAGTCAAACCCAAACATAGTCTATATTGTAAAAACCCTCGGTCCCTGGGAGTTTGAAATGGACATTGAAGTTGAAAGCGCGCAGAAGTTCAGGGACATAATGATGGACCTGAAAACAAAATTCAAGGATATAATCCAAGATTACTCAGCCCTGAATATTTACCAATTGCATAAATACAACTTCTGTCCGAGCGTGCAATTGAGTTAGATTTAATTGCGATCTAAATAGTAGTGACCACAAATCTAGGGTTTTAGTCGCTATGTGATCACACTTGGGGTTTTTGTAGTCACTACTATGCCCAGAACTAAAAATAAGCGGTGCTAAGGCTTCTCCCACTCTATCTCGTAATACTGATAAGGGGAACCAGGCAACGCAACCCTCTTCAAGACATAATAGGTTATCGCAGTCTCCCTGTCTATTATAGATAACATCAACTCTAGTCCAAGATCACTCGCCTTTTTGAGCAAAGAGGCCAATTCCACACCGCCAATATGCTCATCCTCTGAGACAGTCGCAACCAGATATCGCGGCTTGTCTTCTGGCGTCTCTCTAATCCAATTAGACCCGTCCCTCTTCCTTTTGTATGCAAGGTAATCTGCTGGATAATCAACATAATCCTTCTCTTCCATCTCCGGAATTCCAAGCAAGAACGTTTTTTTCACAGAATGCGCAACCCTTACAGCTCGAGCCCATTCAGAAATCAGCATCTTCTGGTCCTTTGGGAAAACGTGCAACACATGCTTTGAGTGAATCCACTTGTCCTCGCGAACAGGCGAAGCCCCGGGGAAATAAATCCTGAAGTGCGAGCCAAACTTGAACCCTGTTTTGACAACATAGCTCTGCAATCTCCAATCCTCATAAACCTCGTATAGTTGTTGTGTATACTCCCTTTCCTCCTTGACCTGCTTCAAAACATTTGCTGGAGAAGTCTTTTTCCCTGTCTCAGCGTCTATTATAGTAAATCCAAAATGCTTTGCAAGAAATATTGTCTCAAAGAAATCGAGGCGCGACAAATTTCCCCTCATCTGTTTGTAAACACCTAGCTGGCCTATCCAATATTTCTCAAACAGTTCCTTTCCAACCTCTTCGCTGTCCAAAACAGAAAAAAGCGAACCCTTGTACCAGTAAATTTTCACATCCTTTTTTTCAGGTTTAAGTTGACGAGCTGGGTATTTTTTGTGGCTTTTTTTGTCACCGTGTTTTGTAGTTAAAGAGAACCTTTTCAAGATAAGCCCACGGTCCCTCCAATCCCTGTACGCATTATATTTCACAATCAGCCTCGGGTCTTGTTTGATAGCATTGCTGGCTATTTGGTTAAACCCAACCTCGCCGGAATCTGAGTTAACAATCCCATTCTGGAAGGTGATTATATACAGAGCCTCCTCTGGATCTAAAACCCATTTTCCATCTTTTTCTTCCCCAAAGAAGTTTTTTTTCAGCTTGTCCAGACTCTCTGCGTCTTCGCACCATACTCCTATTTCAGGGTCAAATTTCAAGTTGATCATAGACTTATTTAGTAAAGTATATACTATTAAAGATATTATGGACCTCAAAGAAGCCCTAACAGGAAAGCTGACCAAAAAGGAACTACAAAGCCTGAAAACATCCTTTGACATTGTAGGAAATATAGCCATCCTCGAAATTCCTGATGAGTTGGAAAAGAAAGAAAAGGTAATAGCTCAGGCGTTGCTAAAATTGCACAAGAACCTCAAAACAGTATGCAAAAAATCAGGTGAAAGGTCTGGAACCTACAGGTTGAGGAAGCTGAAGAAACTCGCCGGAAACGGCTTTGAAACTGTGCACAAAGAGTCAGGGTGCTTGTTTAAACTCGATCCTAGAAAGGCATATTTCTCGGTGAGGGAATCTACAGAAAGACTTAGATTAGCTGAAGAAGTAAAACCAGAGGAAAATGTGCTGGTTTTATTTTCTGGTATAGGCCCTTTTGGAATAGTGCTTGCAAAGAAACAACCCAAGTGCACTGTTGACATGGTTGAAATCAATCCTGCAGCCTCTGGATATGCAGAAGAGAACATAAGATTAAACAAAGTTCAGGAAAGGGTAAAAAACTTCTGTGGCGATGCAAATAAAATTACACCGAGCAAGAAGTATGACAAAATAGTAATGCCGCTTCCAGAGACTGCTTACAAATTTTTGGATATTGCTGTCCAGCACTGCAAAAAAGGCGCGGTTATTTATCTCTATGCAATTCTAGGAAATGAAAATAAAGAAGTTGAGGAAGAGATTAAAAAACACAAACTGAAAATATTGGAAAAAAGGAATGTTCTCCCTTACGCACCTGGCGTGTGGAAGGTTTGTTTGGAGTTGAAAAAATTATGAAAAGTACAATTGGTGTATATTGGGGAAGGTTTAATCCTCCTCATAATGGCCACCTTAAAGTGATTAAGAAGATTTCTGGAGAAGTTGATAAGCTAATTGTTGCTATTGGAGCTGCAGAAATTAAAAACACCAAACGAAATCCATTCGATGGTAAAGAAAAAAAGAAAATGATGGAAGCGTACCTCAAAGAATTGGGAATTTACAACAAGAAGGTAGCTGTTATATCTATACCCGACGGAAAATCATTTTCTTCTGCAGTCAAAAACCTGTTCGAGTTGTGTGGTAACTTCGATGTTTTGTACACAGATAAGGAAACAATAATCAGAATGGTACAAAATAGGGTTAAAGTTAGAAGAATACATAGAACAGGGGATATATCCTCGACTAAGATCAGGGACGCTATTGCAAACGATCAGAAGTGGGAACACCTAACAGGCACATCTGTTGCAACCCTAATCAAGAAATTCGATGGTATACAAAGAATAAAGAAAGCTTACTCGACTTAGATTAATATATTCTACAACTAAATATACCTATGCCAGAAAACCATGATCTAATAATAATTGGCGGCGGGCCGTCTGGACTAGCAGCTGCCCTATACAGCGGGCGAGCAGATTTAAAACCGCTAGTCATAGAAGGTGTGAGCAGTGAAGCAGGCGGTCAGTTGATGTGGACAACTGATATTGAGAATTATCCTGGTTTTGAGGCAATCCCTGGACCGGAGCTAATCAAAAAGATGCGTGATCATGCCCTAAAATTCGGCGCAAAATTTGTGACTGAAAATGTTGTTTCGGTTGATTTCAAGAAAAGGCCCTTTACCATAAAAACAGAGGATAAAGAGTACAAAGCAAAATCTGTGATTATCTCAACTGGCGCGACTGCTGTTTTGCTTGGGTTAAAATCGGAAACAGTTTTTATGGGTAGAGGTGTCTCAACCTGCGCAACCTGCGACGCCCCGTTCTTCAGGGATAAAGAGGTCGCTGTTGTTGGGGGCGGCGACACAGCGATGGAAGATTCCCTATCCCTTTCAAAATTCGCCAAAAAAGTTTTTGTAATACACAGACGTGACCAGTTGCGCGCATCCAAAATCATGCAAGACCGAGCCTTTGCAAACAAGAAGATAGAGTTTATATGGAATAGTGTGGTTGAAGATATTCTGGACATCAAACAAAACAAGGTGATTGCTGTCAAACTAAAAGATGTCAACACAGGAAAATTGAGCGAGAAAAAAATAGACGGCGTCTTTATTGCAATCGGTCACACGCCAACTACAACTCTGTTCAAAGGTCAGCTTGATCTGGATGAAAAAGGTTATATCAGGGTAAACGGTGTAAAAACCAGCGTCCATGGCATCTTTGCTGCTGGTGATGTTGCAGACCCTGTTTACAAACAAGCAATCACATCTGCAGGCACAGGCTGCGCCGCAGCTCTTGAAGCTGAGAAATTTTTGGAATAGTCTAAGTAACTGACACACTACTCAGTACATACATCAACTACTGGCTTTTGCATAGTGACCTCTTGGATTGCTGATCCTGTGTTTACAAGTTCCTCGTCTATTATTTTGGTGAACTCTTCGATTTTGGCAGGGCCTACGATAGGCATTCCATTTATGAAAAATGTTGGGGTTCCGTATATCCCTGCACCAAGGCCGTCCTGCCTATCTTTTTCAACCTCATCCCTAAACTTTCCGGAATCGAAGCACTGATTAAATTCCTCTCCGTCAATCCCGACATCGACAGCCAGTTGCTTCATTTTTTCAATTGTCATACCTTTCTGGTTCTCAAACATCTTATCGTGGTATTCCCAATATTTTCCCTGGTCATCTGCGCACTCTGAGGCTTCGGCTGCTTCTCTGCTAAGTGGATGGGATGGTATGGGGAAATTCCTGAAAATTATTTTTACTTTATTCCCATACTTCTCAGTGAGGGCTTTTCTGGTTTCTTCTGCTTTTTTTGTATATTTACATTCAAGGCATCCAAACTCTATTATTGTGACACTAGAATTTTCTCCACCAATCCGAGGATCGTCATCAGCTGAAGGCGCTTTCAGTTCCTTTGTTATAGAACCTCCGATTGAAGAAAATCCACCATCTCCTGTGGTCCCTGGATTTAAAAGACAGAGTTCTGTCGACTCTTCACCGTTGCAGTTTCCATACAACACAGCGTTGACTACTCCAAAAACAGTCAACCCAATGCTTGCAAACATAATAACAACAAAAACCCATGATATTGCAGAAAACCTTTTGTAGACAAATTTAGCCATCTTCGGGCTTTTGCCAATAAGTTTTGAGACTATTTTGGATTTTATTTTATTGTCAAAATCAGTATCGCACTTCCTAAGCGTCGCTTGCCTTGCAACACACCTCAACGCTTCCTTAAAGTATGTCCTGTATTTTGCTGAAAATATCCCCAAAATTCCGAAAACAACAATAGCAACTATGCAAAATACCATACTATCTCAGCTTTGATGCCTCCACAACCTTTTCAACAAACATTTCAACCTCTTCCACTGTGTTATAGAAGTAGAACGATGCCCTGGCACACCCGTTTATTTTGTGCGCATTGAACCAAGAGTGGACACAATGCATGCCAGACCTTATCATTATTTCACTTCCATCCAGTATTATTGCGAGACTATGAGGATCCATGCCTTGTATATTGAAGGATAAGACCCCGCCCCTATCCCTAACGTCTGGCGGGCCTATTATGCTACATCTATCTATTGAAGAAAGGCCTTTAGAGGCGATGATGTTAAGCTCGTTCTCGCGCCGCGGTATGTTTTCTTTTCCAACAGAATCAAGATATTTAACCGCAGCCGCCAATCCTATCATGCCTGCATAATTTTGAAGGCCGGCTTCAAACCTCTCTGGTATATCTTCTGGTACAAAACTGTTGTAGGTGGAGTCCTTAACTGTGTCACCGCCAACCATGAACTGTTTCAAGTTCTCTAATAAATCCATCTTACCGTACAAAATTCCTGTCCCTGTAGGCCCTAGCATTTTATGCCCAGAAAACGAATAGAAGTCAACATCTAAATTTCTTACGTCTAATTTATGATGCGGTGCGAATTGTGCACCATCCAACAAGACCAAAGCCCCGTTTTCATGCGCAATTTTTATTACTTCCTTGGCTGGTATGGTATAGCCATCTAAGTTAGAACTGTGAACAAAGGATACAAGTTTCGTTCCTTTTACCAAACCCTCAAACACACCCATGTCAAAGGTCATATCTTTTTTGGATTGAACAATAACATGTTTTATTCCAATGGATTTCTCAAGGACCTTCCATGGGATAAGGTTGGAATTGTGTTCCTTGTCTGTTGTCAAGACAACATCACCCTTTTTGAGTCCAAACGAATTTGCTACGAGATTTACCCCTTCAGTGGTGTTTCTTGTAAATATTACTTCTTCTGGTTTCTTTGCTCCAATATGTTTAGATATTGTTTTTCTGGCCTCAAAGAACCTTTCAGTGGCCATTTTTCCAAACCTGTGATGGCTTCTCCCCGCGCATCCAGGGTATTCCTCGTAGTATTCATTCATTGCATCTATAACCTGAGTCGGTTTTAGCGTCATGCAGGCGTTATCGAGGTATACTGGAGGTTTATTGGAGTTGAGACATGGAAAGTCCACTCTAAATTTTTCTATACTCATAGATTTCCTTGAAAGAAACAGCATATTAATTTAACTTGAAACTAGTTTCTGTTTGTTTTATACCTTTTAAGAAGCGCAGAGTTCCCAACTACTGTAAGCGAGCTTAATGCCATTGCTGCTGCCGCTATTATTGGGTTTAGCAGACCAAAAGCAGCTATTGGGATTGCAGCTGAGTTGTATGCAAACGCCCAGAAAAGGTTCTGTTTTATTTTCTTCATTGAGGCCTTGCTCAATTTTATCCCAGAGACGACGTCCATCAAGTTGTCTTTCACAAGTATTATCCCACCAGTCTCCTTTGCCACATCGCTACCTGAACCAATGGCTATCCCTATATCCGCCTTAGCAAGCGCAGGCGCGTCATTTATGCCATCCCCAACCATTGCGACAACTTTCCCTTCTTTCTGTAATTTCTTTATTACACCTGCTTTTTCTCCAGGAAGCACATTTGCAATCACATTTTGTATGCCAACCTTCATTGCAATAGATTTAGCCGTCTTCTCATTGTCACCAGTGAGCATTATAGTCTCTATACCGAGTTTAGAAAGCTCCTTTACAGCCTCTGCTGAAGTTCCCTTTAAAACATCTGCAATTGCTATGACACCAAGAGGTTTTTTGTTTACAGAAACTATCATGGCTGTTTTGCCTTCGTTTTCAAATCCCTCCATACTTTTTTCAACTTTATTTATTTCTATCCCGTTCTTGACCATTAATTTCCTATTTCCAACAAGTATTTTGTCTTTCCTATAGACAGCCTTGATTCCATGTCCAGGAACAGCTTCGAATTTGTCTGGTTCTGGAACCCTTATTTTCATATTCTCAGCTTTTTTTAGTATTGCGTCTGCAAGCGGATGTTCAGACCCCTTCTCTGCGATTGCAGCGAACTTTACAAGGTTTCTCGGGTCGTCAGAAATAATGTCTGTTACAACAGGCTCACCCTTTGTTAATGTGCCTGTCTTGTCAAAAACTATTGTGTTTAGTCTCTGCGCGCGCTCAAGGTATTCACCACCTCTTATAAGGATCCCAGCCTCTGCACCCTTTCCAACACCAACCATCAGGGCAGCTGGCGTGGCTATACCCAATGCACATGGACAAGATATTATGAGCACAGCTATGAAAGAGAGCAATCCGGTTGTAAAGTTGCCTAGTAAAACAGACCATACAAAAAATGATAATAATGCAATTCCTATCACAGCTGGGACAAAATAGCCTGAAACTTTGTCAGCTAACCTTTGTATTGGTGCACTTGATGCCTGCGCCTCTTCAACCATCTTTACTATCTGCATCAATGTTGTTTCCGCCCCGACCTTTGTTGCTCTGAACTTGATTAAACCGTGCTTATTTACAGTCGAGCCTATAACCTCATCACCCTTACTCTTTTCAACTGGTAAACTTTCCCCTGTGACCATGGACTCATCAATCGATGTGTGGCCGCTGATTATTATCCCATCAGTTGGTATTTTTTCTCCGGGTCTCACAACAATTATATCCCCTTCCATTATTTGGTCAGCTTGTATCTCAATCTCCTTACAGTTTCTCACAACCCTAGCTGTGCTCGGTCTCAAATCCATAAGCTTTCTCACAGCTGCAGAAGTCCTCCTCTTCATATAATCTTCCATGAATTTACCAAGCAAAACAAAAGCTATTATAACAGCAGAAACCTCAAAATATACATTGCTCTCCTCAACAGGAAGTATGTTAGGAAAGAACACAACAAACGTGCTGTAAATGTATGCTGTCAGCGTGCCTATGGATATGAGGACATCCATGTTCATCCTTTTGTTGGTAAGCGCTGTGTATGCGCCTTTGTAAAATCCCCAGCCGCCAATAAACTGGATAGGTGTTGTTATTATAAACAACCAGACGCCCCAACTGAAATAAGGAAGTTGTGGTATCGGCACCCATGTGACAATAGAAGCGCCTGCTGCCAAAACAAACATAGCTATTACCCTCAACAAAGCCAGAACAAGAACCCCAGACAAGGCAATCGTCACCCTTCTCTTCATCCTTTTCAATTCCTGTTCAGGTGATTCAAACTTGTTTACACACTCTTCAGAACAAAAATAGTAAATTCTTCCGTTAAAATCTTTTTTGATTGATTTGTTCTTCTCAACCTTCATCCCGCACACTGGGTCTGTCGCAGTCCCATCATTTGAGTCCATCGACTCCAAGAAAGGCTTGTACCCAAGCTTTTTTATCACGGAAATGATTTTAGGAGCATCTATTTTTTCAGCACTATATTCAACAAGCGCAATCTTTGTAAGAGCATTTACATTGGATCCAACAACTCCTGCAGTCTTGTTCAAGGCCGACTTCACCTTCGCTGCACAGCTAGCGCAATGCATGCCTTCTATCCTAACCCGAATTTTTTCTTTCTGCATATTGAAAATATATCAGTAAAGATAATATTACTACACTTAACAAACCAAATAAAGGCCTTATTGGATCGAAATAAGTCAGTAGAGTAGTTGCCCCAAAAACATAAACAAGAAAGGATGTGCATATTGGGCATATCACCCCCAACCAGCCTGCAGCCAACCCGCCGGCAACACCGCATGTTTTCTTCTTAGACTTTCCTTTGTAAAGAGCTATAAAAACTCCAAATAGGACAGGGACAGCAAACAAAAAAATATAATCCCAAATAGTTGCCTCTATCATTCTTTTAAATAAACCGGAAGGTACGAGCGCTGTTGGTATACCTAGAGCTAAAAAAACCAAAGCTCCTGATATAATTCCCCAAACTACATTTTTCATTTACTTTTTGCACCCCAATTGTAAATCCTTGCAAGTACATATCCAACTACAAACCAACATATAAAAGAGTATACTAGACCAATGAAAGCCCCTATAATGCTGATTGAATACCATGGATGCAAACTTGAATATGTCTGCAAGAACGCAGTTCCATAACCTGTTGTCACACTAAGAAGCGTTGTGATAAAAACAACAGCACCGCCTATTATTCCGCCTGCTAAACCGAGTTTTTTGGCATTTAGTTTTCCCATATTACACCCCCTTTAAATTATACACCCATTCCAATTCTAAGCATGCCTCTAAAGCCCATCGGCATACCAAGTATAATTATTCCCAGTTTCATCCAGTTATTTAATTCCGTGTTCTTGCTATATCTATCTATTGCATAGAGTGCTCCGAAAACCACTGCAAGCTTTACAGGAAATATTATAAAAGGGCCAAAAACAGACGTCAGTCCGCTGACTGCTGGTAGCTGTTGAGAATAGCCGAAAAAATATACTGCAGAAAAGCTTTGCGAAGCATCCATCATTTGGGAGAACAAAGCAAGGGCGTTTATATTACTCAAATATTGTGGGTAAAACTTGTGTAATACTAAAAAAACAACTCCCCATAAGGCAAAAAGCCCCGGAAATATATAAAATGCTGACAAACTTTTTATGCCAATAGAAGCAACTAAAACAACATCTATTAAAATCAGTATAGAGCCTATAGTCACCATTGGTTTCCAATACTGAATTTTAAACTTTCTTTGGATAAGTATAGAAAATACCAATGATCCCAGCGTTATGAAAAAAAGAGTGATATAGATGCCTGGAGAAACAAACAAATAACCTGTATATGCTCCTGCATCCCTCAAAGCCCTTGTCATGCCACCATAGATGATGAACGGTACAAGCGAAAGAATGAAAACCAGATTTACCTTCACTTTAAATTTTTTTAACACAAAGGTATAAACCAAGTAAATAGCTGCGATAAATAGCAAACCATAGAGCAGGATAGCGGGTAGTGTATAGTGATGACCCATTGGACCCATGAATAGTTCGTCTATTAATGACATTTTTTGTCCCCCTTCTTGCCTTTATGAGATTTGAAGTGACAAGACATAAACTTGACATCTCCAACCAAACCTAAAACAAATCCTACAGCTGGCGCTATGAAAATCCAAATCCCACCAAGATATTGACCAACCGCAACTCCAGCAACCAATCCAACACAGCACAACATATCAGCACCTAAATCACATGCATGAGATATAACATACCTATGAAAGCCGCAGCATACGCTATAATTATGTAAACTTTATTCATGCAATTCAACCCCGATATATTAAATTAGCAACAACCGCCGCATTTCTTTTTCTTCTTTGGACCCATGCCAAACCTCCAATATATCATATTTTGATATATTTAAATTAGTACTATTTAAACCTTGCTAACCCACATAATTTATGGCCGATATAAAAATAACCAACATGGCAAAATTCTATACTCTGTGTCTGCTCTCAGAAAACCCTGTCCATGGATATGAGATTATAAAAGAAGTTGGGAAAAGGATTGGATCTAAAATAAGCCCAGGGCAAATATACCCATTCCTTAAAAAACTAAAAGAAGAAAATCTTATAAAAATTTCAGAAACAGGAAATAGGGAAAAGAAGCAATATATGTTTACTTCCAAAGGCCGCAAATTTACAGATAGTTTGTTAAGCAAGTTTGCTGATATGGTAAGCGTCTCTATAGGGAAAAATATAAAAAAGTGTACCCACTGCGACTGTGAAGTTTATAGGGGCGGTGTAGTTGAAAAAGGCAGGTTGTTTTGCTGTAAACCTTGCGCCAAAGCGCTTAAGAACTAAAAGTATAAGGTGGTTTAAAATCACTCTTCATATTATGTATGATGCTTGCCCCTCAAATACGTACCATCTCCAACATTTACAACAACATGGCCCCCCATCCGACATTTTCATGGCTTCATCATAAACAGATTGTTGTTCTGGTATTAGAGTAATAGTTTCATAGTATTTTAACAATTCTTTTGTTAACTTGACCGAAATATTATAAGGATCCTGAGGTATTTGGGTGATGTTTGAATATGTATCATATCAGCCCCCTTTCAAAAACCAATTGTATAGCCTTGCAACAACCTCACCTAACACATAACCACCAACCACGAACAATACCAATACAGCTACCGAGTGCATCGGGTTAAGGAATGAAAAGCTTCTATACATCATCCCCATCATTGTTGGCTGTCCCATCATTCCATGCCAGAAAAGACCGGCAACCCATCCAATAAAACCAATTGCTGCGAACGCGAAACCAAGTGCTTGGCTGTTTAATTGACTAAATTTACTTGTCATATATCACATCACCTATCTCATCATTCCCATCATACCATTGCTTCTACCCACCATTTCATTACCCCAATTCTGCATCATGGTGCCATTATATTCAAGTTCCTTGCCAAAGTCCATCATGTTGGAATCATTGTACATAGTTCCTTTTTGCTGCATCATCTGTCCGCCATTCATCATCATCCTTCCCATTTGCATCATTGAGTTGGCATTGTTGCCCATCATGGTTGCTGTTTCTTGCATGTAGCCCGCAGACCACTTTTGGTTTGTCTGGCCAATGTAGTACCCTATAATTCCACCAACAAGTAAGGCAACAACTATCCAAGACATTGCTTTGTTAACCGATTCTCCACTTTTCATATATCCACCTCCTATGAAATATTATTATTCTTCATGAATGTGTCCTTGTCTGTTCCAACAGCTTCCTTAAACTTCTGGGCATCGACCTGCTTTATGCACTCTGCATATTGTTCTGGATGATGGCTTAAGTGTTGGACATTTCCATTGTCTGCCAGGTCGCCACAACCGCTTGTAGATTGCTGCTGCAGATTGTTGTAGTACTGATATTGTGCGTTAGTTTTGGAACCGTTTGCCATAGTTGTGATGCTCCACGCTAGAACAGCGACAGCAAAGATTACTACTGCGTAAACTAACATTTTGTTGTTCATATAGTTGGTGGAAATAGATCTCCTGTACAGTTTTTCTGAGAGATCTATTTCGTCCCTTTACTCACCTCATCTCAAACCTTTCCACTATGTACCAGCCGATGCTAAACAGCGTTATGTAACCTCCAATAACCCAGAAGGCTATGCTTAATAACTGGAAAAATGGAAGGCCTATGATAAGCAGTCCCATATTAAATAAAATCATCTTGGTGGAAATACAGCACGGTTTGATGTAGTAAAGGGCCAAGCTAATCGCGAGGAATCCAACACCCATTGACCAGAAAAACAAATTATAATCCTGCAACCACATCAAAACATCTGCAGAGACGATTATGCCAAAAACAGAGAGCAAAGCGACTACAGCCAAACAAATTGAGTGGCAAACATTATGCGCCGAGATTATGCTTCCTGCACCTGAAATGCCGCCGGCAACACCAAAAACTTTCCCTTCCTTGCCATTTTTATTTTTCCCCATAATGTCCTGAACCAATATAACCAGTAAGTTTAATGTTTTAATGTGTCGGTCCTATTCCTTGCAACAATCAATCAGTTTTTTGATTGCGGCCGAGAACCCACTTTTAAACCCATCTTTTTTAATATCTTCCTTAAAGCTTTCAGAGGCAGCCTCCTTTTTCACCAAATCCATATTTAGAGCCCAGAATAAACTGTAAAGCTCAAATGAGTTTTTGAACATCAAATACGCCTTGTTCTTGTCTTTCTCCAAATACTTTGTCCCAACTTCCATCAACCTCATTGAAGAAGCAAGAAGGTGCTTGCTTATGCACCACACCTCGCCTTCAGGATCCTTCACAATCTGCTTGAGTAAATTTTTCCTCATCTCTCTCACAGTAAGTAGAATATCCAGATAAGCCTCTTTCCCAGTCTTCATCGCGCTGAAATAAAGATGTTCCTCTATGCTGATTAAGTTCATCAGTCCGATGCTAAGGTCTTCACCAGAGGACAGGTCGACCCCAGTTTTCTCCTTGTATTGGTTAACCTTTTTAACCAAATCAGCAACTTTAGGATACAATTTTTCCATAAATATCAGATAGCAAGTGTTAAAGCGAGGTTTGAGATTATAAGGACACCTATTGTGAGGGCAATTGTTTGGAATGGTATCAGCGGTTTATTATTGTTCCTTATTGCCTTGCTTGCTCCAAAACCTACTAAAGTTAGGGCACATCCTAATAAAGTGCCAAATAGCAGCCTGTCAACACCGAACATTGTAGACTGGAATGTGATCAGTCCTGTGAAGTAGAATGGGACCACTGTTAGCAGGAAGAAGGCGACCAAAATGATGCTTTTCTGGAATGGTATTGTCCTGAACCTCTTTGCCAAAAACTTATTCAGCCACAAGCCTGTGGAAATTATGAATGCGCCAATCCAGACCCCAACCAAAGAATCGTCTATCCCCATCGACCTTGTTATAACCAACCCTGTGCCTACAGCCGCAGTGCATAACGGGCAGTGGGCCATAACCGTGGGTGGCAATAGAACTACCAAAGTTATGGCCACTGCCAGTAACATGAAGATTTTGCTACGCATAATTGTTACCTGCATAAGTTCTAGTGCATGCTGCTCATACTATCTGTGATATCAATGGTTCTTGTCACCTTAGCGTTTCCGTTGGCGTCAATGATATCTACTATGACAGGTTCTTTACCATACATGCTAAGGCAAGGTTGTATGTTCATGTTGTGTTTGTAGATAAAGTTTATTGAGCCCTGGTTTGTTTCTATATCTGTGTTGCATTCCACTAAACCACCGCCCACACCATAACAACCCTTATCTGTAAGGGATACACCTTCTAGCCTTCCTGGTGGAAGTTTAGCATTGGTTATCTTACCTTCAAAGACCTTTAGTTGGTCTGCACCCTGTTGCAATGAACTGCTTGCTACCACATTGCCTGTTGTACCACCTTTATTGGCAACAGCCACGCCTAAAACAATCCCAATAACAACCAAAGCCAAAAAGATCACAATCCCTTTTGCCATATTAACAACCTCCAACTTGCTGTGGTAGCCCATCTAAAGCGCTGGCTCCACTTGAACCATATCTTGCAGGAACTATTCCATGCATCTCATAGTTCATCTTTTCATCTGCTGTCATTCCGCTGGTATCTATTGCTCCGCTCTGTATTTGAGAGCCGCTTTGTGCCTGTACACTTGTCGCCACAAAGTTTGCTGTTGGCGCTTTTTGTGACAATGTTACAAGTTGTATGGTCTGAATAGCCACTATAACTATCACAACTGCAACCAAACCCGTTAGTATATTCAACTGATCCATCACCATATTAACAACCTCCTACCTGTTGTGGTAAACTGTTAATTGAAATTCCTTGTGATTGCATATACTTTGCAACCATTTGTTGGGGGAAGAACAGCGTCTTCCACTTTGTAAGGTGGTCTAGTATCTGTTCATCTGTGAACTCGCTTTCATGGTTTTTCAGCAGGTATTTTGCCAAACCCCTCATGGCTGCTGAATGTGCGCATGAGCAAGATGGCTGCCCATCCTTTGTTATCAGCGACTGAACACCGCAACAGTACTCGCACGCTATCATAAACCCGATTTTGAGATATCTGTCTTTTTGGGTTTGTGTAAGCTCCTCAAACTTTATCCCGCCCTTGCCTGGGTTTAAATCAGCATCAAAGTTTGCCAATATATCAATAGCCTTTACAGGGTCGTCAAATGAAACCTTTAGCTCTGTTCCATATACCTCTGGGACACCTTTAGGCATGATCTTATCCAATACAGCCTTAATCTCTGCCTGCTGTTGGGCTGATTGCACTGCTTGAACAGGTTGGCTTACTATAATTTCCCCAGTGGCCTGTACTGGCTGCTGGTTATCCATAGCAAAGATCTGGTATTGGTTAAACCCAAGCATTGCTATTGCAAATACCAGCAACACATACAATCCCGAAAAACTTTGGTTTTTGTCTCCCATAAGCTTCAAATTTATACCGATTCTTTCAATGAAACAGCATATATGGGTATGTTTGCAACTAGTTTCACAGCACTTTTTCTTTCTATGCACGCTTTCCAAAGAAATCTGCATCTCCTCTCTAAGCCAAAGATGCAGAGATGTCTCGTGTCTACGAGACGCGACGTTAACGAAAAGAAACTCTCACTCGTCGCGTGAGAGACCGAAACTGGCTGTTGCCAGTTTCCAATCCTGTTTGCTCCTCGTTCGATGTTTGCAAGAGCCTTATACCCAAAAGAAAACATTTACCCAAAGATTACTCCTTTGTCTCAGAATTAGCTTACCTATTGAACGCCTTGTAAACCACAAATCCAGCAACTATAACCACAACCTCGCCCAATAAAAGTAAAGGCTCAAAGTAGAATAGCATCAGACCAGCTGAAACCAAGCCAAACAGTGCCAGCAAAGGAAAGCGACCAATATTTAGCGGAGACCTGAAATGTTTTCCAGAAGTCTTTTTTTCTGAGAGCCTGATCTTAATAAGTGACACATTAATGGCTATGTACACAATGAATATCCCAATATCTGTTAGTGAGGCCACTGTTTTAATATTTCCAATGAGCGCAAAGCCGATGGTAGCCAGACACACGAGTATTATTGAGTAGTGTGGTGTCCCCCTCCCATTTATTTTAGAACAGACCTTCGGCAAAACCTTTTGGCATGAAAGTCCGTAGAGTATCCTTGAGACGACTATGAGTATAATCAACACAGTATTAGCGGTCGCGAACAATGCAATTACCGACATCAATATAATCCCATTCTGTCCCAGTCCTTTCTGAGCAACCTCTGCTAACGGAGCCTTTGATTCTGCAAGCGTCTCCCAACCAACGCTTGACACAGCGAAGATTGAAACCAGTATGTAAAGTATTGTTGTGATTGTTATGGAAATCACAAGCGCTTTTGGTATGGTTTTTTTCGGATTCTTGACCTCCTCTGCCATGTTTGCCATATCCTCAAAACCAATATACGCGAAGAATATCAGGCCTACAGCTGCTAAAATGCCGGCAAACCCTGTTTCTGGAAGTGTTAATACACTAGAATGCAAGCCTTCTGAACCTGTTATGGAAATCCCAATCAAAACTATTAACACAAGCCCGCCCATCTCAATCAGTGTAGACAATATATTGAATTTTGCAGATTCTTTTGTTCCAATCCAGTTAAGCAGAGACATCAATAAAATCAATCCAACCGCCGCCAAAACAACGGGCCCGCCAAAAAGAACCGTGAAGTAGCCAGCAAACCCCAAAGAGACAGTGGCCGCAGAAACTATACCAACAAAAACCATGATCCAGGCAACAACAAACGACAAGTATTTCCTGTTAAATGCCTTTTTTGTGTAGTTGTATTCAGCTGCGTCTTTTGGGTACCTGCTTGCCAGCTCTGCATAACTCAAGCCTGTAAAGCTTCCAATGATGGCCGCAATTATGAAACTAATCCACAAAGAGCCCTGCGCAACCTTCGCGCCCTCGCCAACTATAGCATATATCCCAGCTCCCAGGATTATCCCAACCCCATAAAAGGTGGTTTCCAGCAGTCCTAAACTCTTCTTAAGTTTGTACGTCTTCTCTTTTCGCTTCATTGATATAGAATTGTGCTAAACCCTTTATATAAAAAGGTCAGTATATTACACTATGAAAACAGTATTTTTGTGCACCCCACATAAGCTAGGAAGCTTGAATTATGATTTGATTGAAAGAATCAAAAAGTTGGGGTTTAATGTTCTTTGTGCTGTAACACATAGCCCTCAAAATGTGTCTTTTGATGAGATGTTCAAAACTAATATTAATTTGATTAAGAGTGCGGATATTTTTGTTGCTGTGCTTAAAGATTATGGAAAGGATTTGACTGCAGAAGTTGGCATGGCGTTCGCTTGGGAAAAACCAACCATTGGTATCGACTTTAATGCAAAACAAAACGATGTAATGTGCTACTATGCTCTCGACAAAGTAATTAAACCAGAAGAGCTTGAGAACTCTCTTTCTAAGTTTCTATAGGCTTCTCCTATAAACCACTCAGCTCCAAAAATTTCTCTGGGGTCAAAACACCGACGTGCTTCTTGCCGTTCACAAAAAATGTTGGTGTGGCATCCACCCCAAGAGATTTTGCCTCGGTCTTGTCTTGGCTAACTCTAGAGGACATGACCCCACTGTCCAAACACTTGTTAAATAAGTCAGTGTCCAAACCATTTTGTTGTGCATACTTTTTCAGGCTTCCAACATCAAGCTTGTTCTGGTTCTCAAAAAGCTTGTCATGATACTCCCAGAACTTGTCCTGATCTCCAGCACATTCAGATGCCTCTGCAGCCTTGGCGGCATATTGGTGGAATGGTAGAGGAAAGTGTTTGTATGTTAGCTTGGTTTTATTCCCATATTTCTGTAAAATTTCCTTGACATAAGGCTCAGCGGCCCCGCAAGCCGGGCACTGGAAATCAGAATATTCAACAATACTTATTTGTCCGGTGCCGATAGAGTTATCTGCAGCGCCTTCTTTTAGGATAGCATAACCTGTAGGTTGGGCAATGGAAAAATATGCCCCAGCCCCAATAATTAATACCAAAACCACAGCAATAAACCCATATTTTTTAAAATTAAAGCTTCGCACAGGTTTTTGTGCAATTGTGTGTTTGGCAAGGTTGTGTTGGTTTAAAGATTCTTGATTATCAAAATCCTTGTCACAGCTATTGCAATTGTAATCTGACATAACTAACACCCAAATGTCCCCTCAGAGCAAACCCCTGTAGAGTTTTTTATCTTAGGTAATCCAGGCTCCACACCTGTTGCTATATAATCCATAACATCTGTCTGGTTCCATTCGTGTTCATGGTTCCACAAATCCCAGAAAAATCTCCACTCATTCCATCCAATTCCAAGCTGCTTGACAAAAACCCCATTTTCAACTAACATCTTGCCGATCTTCCTTCCTGTCATGCAAGGTATGCTATAACAGTAAACAACTATATCTTTTCCAGTGTTGTCCTCTTTGAGCTTCTTGAAAGAGTTTACAATCCTGTCAACCTCATCATAAGCAGAAGTGTCAGGGTTCTTGTAAGCCGGTATGTTCACGGCTCCAACAACGTGCTCTTTCTCATACTCTTGCGCACTTCTCAAATCAACCAAAACAAAATCAGCCACGCCCTTATCCATCTTTCCCCTCAAACTATGTGGGCTAACATGCACCGCGTTTTCAGTAAAATAGAAATCTTTTATATAATCATCCTGTGTCTTTTGAGGAGCCAGTGCCACTGATGTGGCTAAGCTAGCTAATACGCTAACCAACACGGCCAAAACCACAATGCTTAACGTCTTCATCTACTTTTCGACCTCTGATAGTATTGGTGAAATGGAGTTTATAAGTTCTCGGCACTCTGTGCACCTGTTGTCTTTGTTGAGGCCAACCTCGAAAACCCTTATGTTCGAGAAGACTACATCACTCTCAAGTTTGTGTGATTTGATAGCCTCATACACTGTATCCCCATCCACCCTGTCGCACGTTATCTTTATAATAAAGTCCATCTTTATCATGTGCTTCCCGCTTTAATTTGTGGTAGAAACAGCATATATACATTGCCTGAAACCAGTTTCACAGAACTTCTTCTCCGTTCATAAATCAAAAAGATCTACACTAGAAAACATATAAGCAGCACTTCTTTTGCTTCGGCAAAGTCTGCATTTCTTTTATAATAACAGAATAGTAATAATTAACATGAGCAAATCTAAGAAAAGGTATTGGTTGCATGGAATTGTTGTTTTAGCAATTATAGGGATTGTTTTGGTTAGTGGTTGTACGCAACAGCCTGGAGGAAAATCAGATTCTGGACAATCTCAACCATCAGCATCTGCTTCTCCTATAACACAACCAACTGAAAAACCAGTGTCGAGTTTATCACCAACACCTAAACAACCTTCCCCAAATTTTAATGGTTTCAAGTTTACAGTAACTGTCCCCTCAAATACACCAGACTACACTGCTATATGGATAGAATTTCTCACAGATAAGGCATCTGTGGAATGGTCAGATGCCCTAAAAATGAACAATAAAGGAAACAATGTATGGGAAGTGGTTGCGCCAACATTGAAGAGCAAAATATACAGATATGTCAGGAACCATTGGGGGTTTACAGGTGCAGAAGAGTTTTCACCTGATTCAAAAACTACCGGCAGGCAAGCAGGAGAAGGGAAAGAATTTGTTGATACAGTTGCAAAATGGAGATGGGTTTCTGCTGAAGCTGTTCAAATCATTCCAACTAAAGCCGGTCAAATAAGTTTCGCGCCCCGGGTTGATGGCAATGAATTCCAGAAGGGGGCGTTGTTTGTTGATTTTTGGTGGGGCAATTTTTTTGACTTGCTAAACAGCACTCATGCAAGTTTAAAGGAAAAAGGATTCCAATGGATTGAAATAGCCCCGCCGTGGGATTACAAACAAGTAAATCCTGTTCCAATAATCACTTCTGAGGGCTTTGGTCACACTTATCCTAATGATGCATTGGATTTTCAGTTAAACAAGATGAAAGCCGACGGCTTTAAGGTTTATATGATGTCACAGATCTGTTGCGCCGATACCAGCAAGGCAAGTTTTTCCAAAGAGTGGTGGGACGAGTGGTTTAATGAGTATGAAAAATACGCAATGTATTTTGTAGATAAGGCGAATAAGTACAATGTTGAATATTTGGTTATCAGCGGCGACTGGGTGGCAGTGGCGGCATCGCCGGACAAAAGGCCGGTAGATTACAGAGAAAGACTGGAAGCGATTTATAGCAAGGTAAAATCTGCTTATATGGGAAAGTTGGGTCGCAGCCTTTTCATTGGCGGAGAGATTGGAAATAATGTCCCAGACATCTGGCCAAACGCAGATAGCATGCCGTTTATGGAACAGGCTGATTTTATTGGCATTAACTGGTGGGTCGGTCTTACTGACAAAAACAATCCAACACAGGAAGAATTAAATGCCAATGCTAAAAGAATTTTTGATTTAAGATTAAAACCGTTATACGAAAAATACAAAAAACCGATTATTCTTCAACAGGTTGCTTATCCGAGCATTGACGGAGGATTAACAGGCAAAGCGGGAGTTGATGATACGGCAACCGCTGTTTGGGAACCTTATTCTGACAAATACAAACTTGATTTAGAGGAACAGGCAATGGGTTTTGAAGCGATAATGGGTGCGGTTTCCCAGTCCTCTTATATTATCGGCGTTTATCCTTTTACTTACTGGCCAGACGAATTTCCGCTGACCAAAGAATACAACATTCATGGCAAGCCAGCCGAAGAAGTACTGAGCCAGTGGTATAAATCACTGTCGTAACTACAATCAAACTTTCTGAGGTTCGGGAGACATAAATATCCACAGGCAAATAAAATAGCTAACATGAGTAAATCTAAGAAAGGGCATCGGTTATATGGGATTGCTGTTTTAGTAATTATAGGGATTGTTTTGGTTAGTGGATGCGTTGAAAAATCTACAGAAGGACAGGCAAATAGCATAGAAACAAAAGATAATCCTGTAGAAGAACTGTGGAGTGATGAAAGGCCAACTACAAATATTAACAAGTCACCGATATTAGATACAATAGGCAACAAAATTGTTAATGAAGGAAATACATTAACATTCACAATTAATGCATCGGATCCGGACAATGACGTTCTTACATATTCAGCATCAAATTTACCAAGTGGTGCAATATTCAACGCAGTTACACAGACATTTAGCTGGACACCTACCCAAGCCAAGGGTTCCTACAAAGTCGCATTTACAGTAAGTGATGGCAATCTGAGCGACAGCGAAACTATTACAATTACAGTAGAACCGCCAGCAGAATCAACAACAAAACACTTTGAAAACACTTCTTTGTCTGGCAAATCCCGTGAAAATCAAATCTGGAGCGGTGAAATTTTAATTATAGGAGACACACATATTGATGGGGATTTGACTATCTTATCCGGGACAGTTGTAAAATTTGCTGTCGGGGACAATGTGGGGTGGGGCAATGAAATCCTGCCAGATGGATATAATGACCTTGATCCAACTAGACTGAAAAACTATGAGGTAACACATTCTGATATTTCTGTCAGTGGAAAATTGATAGCCAAGGGGACTCCAGATAAAAGGATAATCTTCACTTCTGCAGCCTCCAAACCGGATTATGCTGATTGGGTCGGAATTCACATAGGCGCCGACAAAAGCATCATGGAATACTCCATAGTTGAGTGGTCAAGACATGGTATTGGTTTGGGGAACAATATACCAAACACCATTATTAGAAATAATATAATAAACCATACTCTCTGGGGATCAATTTCTTCAGGCTATTCTTCTGCCCAGATCTATGGCAATGAAATTTGGGAATCAGGCCATGAGGGTATAGATGTGCAGGGGGGAGACCCTACAATAGAAAACAACAAAATTTACAATGTCCACACAGGAATTGTTATATTAAGCGGTTCCGCTACTGTCAAGAATAATGTGATGATAAATGTTGGCGATGGGATATATACTGCCTCGGGCGCCACGCCAATTCTAGAAAATAACCACGTTGAACTGGCTCCCAGCGATTCAAAGCTGAAATGGAGCTATGGAAACTTCTCTTATGTAATGTTCGGCAATCCCATAATAAAAAAATAATTTTTCGGCTCGACTCAAATAAAACTCCAGATGCCCTTATAAAACTTCCTTTGAAAGTTCAAACATGAGAATTGAAATCCCCTTTACTGAACAATCACGATTTGCTAACGCCCATTACTTAAGTTTTGGGATAAAGCGACATTAAATATTGCCTGACAATGATATTAACAAGACTGAATGAACTAAACGGAGAAGTTTTGGTACATCCTAGAGAATTCATAATCCCAACAAAAAGAGACGATCCTGCACTGATTGATGATAATGACCCACAGGTGCTGGCAATGAACAGACCATCAAAATCTGATTTTTTAGATATGGATGAAAGGAGTATTTTGGATCGTGTCACTAATTTACGATTGGCTGGACAATCAACACCTGACGATATTTCTTTTGTTGCAAAATGTAAAGTCCTTGAAGGGTTGGATCTGGAACATACTTATGGGTTGGGGGGTTTTAGTCAACTCGATTCGCCTAATCTAAAAACAACTCTAAGAGAGCTTAGATTAAATAGCCAAGTGGAAGACATAGGATTTCTTGTAGAGTATCAGGCACTGGAGAAATTATATATACACAACCCAGAAATTAGAGACTATTCTGCTCTTTTTTCGCCAAATTTGCAGAGAACTTTAAGGTCGCTGATATTATCTTCGCATGATCATCTTGAAGATATTTCTTTTTTGGAGGGTTTTGAACAACTCCAAACACTTTATATCCGTGCTGCATATAAAATTAAGGATTTTTCTGCGCTTCATTCAAAAGGTCTGGCAAGAACTCTGGAAGATTTGGCGCTGATAGATGGTTTGTCCATATCTGACTTATCGTTCTTATACAAGTACCAGAAACTCAGAAAGTTGGACTTAACGCACAGTCACAGTGTTGTTGATATTTCTCCCATTGGCAGTTGTGATATAGACTCCTTGAATCTAAGTTTCTGTAGAGGTGTCGCCGATTTTAGCCCATTGGGCTCTATAAGATTACAAAAATCTGTCAGGGAATTGGATTTAAGCGGAAACGATCAACTGGTAGACATTTCATTTTTATCTGGTTATCGAAATTTGGAGAGGTTAGATCTTGACTATAGCGTAAACATCCTAGATTATTCTCCTTTGGGTTCTGAACACCTAAAAAAGACTTTGGGGTCCCTCTCCTTCTCTGGCAAGGCCGATGGCAGAAATTATCACAGAAACCTTACAGACATATCTTTCTTGGGAGGTTATGAAAGGTTGGAAGATCTTAATTTGTTTGAGTGCAAATCTATCAGCGATTTTAGCGCGCTAAGAGATAGAGGGTTGGCAAATTCATTAGTTAAGCTTAAACTTGCAGCAGTGGACGAGTTTGATGATCTCCCATTACTGACTGAATACAAACAGCTTGAAGAGCTTGATCTTGGCGGAACATCTGTTAGGGATGTTTCAGTTCTTTTGGGATGTGAGTTTGTCAAGAATGGCTCGCTTAAAACTATTCATATGCCCCTGACTGAGGGGGGAATGTATTCTGGGCAGTATGGCAAGGGGAACCAGGCCACTGTGAAAGAATTAGAGGATAGGGGCGTAAATGTACGATTCATGTTGCCTGTATCTGGAGTTGTTAAAGAAGAAGATAAACGACCAGTAAAATCTCTACCAGATTATCTGAACGATCTTGATCTTCGGGGTCACGATATAGATTCAATTTGCAAATGGTTTCAGGAAGACAGATTGTGGAAAAGAATGCCTTTTGAAGAGCAGATAAGGTTTGTTGATGAGCAAAGCTTCCATGAAACATTCAATGTAGAAACAGCTAAAGGAAGAAAGCTGATTCTAAAGGTTCAGCCGAACAGGTTAAAGGCAGAGATTGAGCAGGCGGCTAATTATTATTTGTCTCGGGGATTTGATTTTATCGCACCTACAGACCAGAGAGAGCCGTTTGAATATTGTGGTTTGTACTTGACTGTGCAGGACGAAATTTCTGGCAGGCCCTCACATTTAAAAAACCTTCCTTACCATCTGGCTTGCCTTGCAAAATTGCATGCACATGGAAAAGAAATTTTAGAAGGCGCTGGAATCACGCTTCCTACAAGAGAAATTCCAGAATTTTTAGAGGTTTATGAAGTAATAAGGCACACTGCGCATAGAAGTCCTGATGTCAGCAGGAGCGAAATCAGAAGAAGGGAATGGGAATACAATGAAAGCAAGCACATGTTGGAAGAAGGCAAACAGATTCTGCTGCATGGTGATTTGAAAAGTCAGAACAGGCTTGGAAGGTATTTTTTGGATTTGGAAGGGATCTGTACAGGAGATCCAACACTTGATCTGGCTATGGTTTTGAATGACCACAAGATGATACTAACAGAAGACCAGAGAAGAGCGTATCTATCAATATACCAACATTTCTATGCAAGGGAAACCGGATCTGAATTTAAAGAAGATGATGTAAATGAGCTTTATGGTAGATTGAGGGGTGCTATATTAGTAAGAGGCTTGCAGTCAATTGCCTGGAATTTAGTATACATCAATGAAGAAGGTGCAAACGCGAGGGAGAAGCTTCTGTATCTTCCTCACTCTATATAGCCCAGATAAGGCCCGACAGAATCCCACATCCTTCTTGCGACAAAAGCCAATTGCAGAAGCAGCGCATTTTCTTTTGAATTTGAGGATATGATCTTATTGATGCTGTGGTAAGTTAATGAATTTTTTTTAATATTTAATTCAGCAACTTTGCTGATTTCTTTTGTAGTTATAAAATCAAGGACTTTGTTGACATAATCAAACACGTCTTTTGCGTATTTTGCTGTTGTCTGGCTCAGTTCTTTTCCAATCTCAGAATATAGTTTTGAACAGTAAAACATGTTCCTTGTCCCCTGGTAAAGGTGCTCTGTTGCGGTAAATAGGAAAAACTTTTCTTTTGTCTGCCTCTTGGCGGTGTACATCAAGAATCTGCTGAAGGTGTTGTAGTTTTTTTCAAGCATCAAAAACAAGGAATCTATTTCCTCAATTCTGTGCTCCCCCTGCACCAAATGCTTGAAAACCAGGTTTGAAAACAAATGCACAAGCTGTTTAAACCTTGTGAAGTGCTTTATGAAATCTATATCCTTTAAATCCGCGATGCTCCCAACAATGCAATGTTTGGGGCCCTGTTCTATTATTTCATATCCTATCACTTCACTCACACAATTATTTATAATCGGCAACACTTTTGGAGAATCAAAGAGGATTTTAATTTTGTCATGCCCCTTTCTCAGGGCATTTATTATGAGCGTCCTTACAATGTACCTGTTTGGGTTTTTTTCATCATCTCCTGATATTTCTATATCTTCCAACTGAATCGTTGTTTCTGAAGTGGTTTCTGGCTTGCTTCCAACAATTATGTTGCCTTCTTCCTCCCTGACATCTATTTCTTCCCCACCTTTCAGGCCAACATCTACAGTCCACTGCTTGGGCAGGGTTATTGTCAATGTCCCATTTCCCTGCTTTATGACTTTTCTCTTCATAGCACAAAATAATCCTGCTAAACTATTTCCCCTATCTAGCAATATGTCAGATATACTGATATATCAAATATATCAGGAAGATATATATGTTAATTTTCCAACGGGATTAATAAAGTTAACGGTAGGTGCTGGAAATATGTCATATAATTGTGATCAAGAATCAGTGGAGGAATATGAGGCCAGAATAGCGCTAGAGAATTACGAGCCAACACTTGAAGAGATGGAACAAGCGAGTAAACGGGAAAAAGAGAGGGAGTGGGAAGTATATACACGTGATTTCTTCTCAATATGGGGTATGCGGATTGGGGCAGTGCTTGGGGTTGCATTGCCTATTGCATCTGCAGAGTTGCTGGACAGATACTCTGAGCGGTTTGCAGATTTTTTAAATTCTTCTTGTGGCGATCCAAGTGACCCAAGCATGACCTATCGCGGCGCAATCATACTTCTTTCTGCTGTTGGCGGACTTCCAATGGGGGCGATATATGGCGCATTTATTGGAGAGATAATAGACAACTGGAGAGACAACAGAAAGACAAAATATTTGATAGATGACTTCAGTAAATTTTAATGAAATATGGTTACAAAAATGTTTAGTTCAATGGGAAAAATTGGGCAGGCCACTTTGCTGGCAGGAGCAGTGTCGCTTTTCGGTGGATGCGTCAACCACCCTCCTGTAATCAAGTCCATTCCATACCAGACATTTCCAGAAGGGCAGCAGCTTGGTCTGGATTTAAGTCCTTATATTGGTGATCCTGAAGGCGACCTGGTAACAGTTGAGCTTGTTGGCGGGCCTGGAAATATTTCCAATAACAGATTTAGTTATCAGGACCAGCCTGACAATGACCATGCATGCAATTTTTACAATATAAAATTCAGGGCAGTTGACATTCATGGAGGAGAAACAAAGGGGTCTTTTGGGATCACTCAGCAAGATATCAACCATCCGCCGATAATCCAGACTATACCTGATCAGGTGATGAAAGAAGATGAAGGATTTCTGCCTGTGGATATAGGGCAATACATATCTGACCCGGATGGCGATGAAATTAGTGTAAATTTTGCCAGCGGTCCTGCAGGAGGTTTTCATGGCACGACTTTTTCTTTATGGACAGGAGGGCTTGCTGATTCAGATCTCATTGATAATGAGTATATGATAGAGTTTTTAGCAAGAGATGGTTATGGAGGAGAAGCAAGAGGTTCCTTCAAATTGACTAAACAGGACATAACAACACCTTCAACGGTGACAGATTTATCTGGGCAACAATACCTGTTCTCAAGGGGGCAATCAGATTTTCTTGACATTCCATGCTCTTTTTACATGACATCAGCTGCCATAGAAAGCAACGGGATTACATATTTGTGCAATTTCAAGAAAATACAAAAAATTGATCGGTTGGAAAATGGTCAAGTAAATGTTTTTTTAAGGAGTGGCGAAATCATAACAGGCTCATGGGTTCCAAACAACAATGTGACAAATTTCTACAGGGATGAAAATAATTCCTTTAAATCCGGCTCTTTTTTCGGCATTAGTGATGGAAAGGAAGTGGAATTAAAAATCGATGATATTAAAGAGGCTGTTTTTGAGGGGCCGGAACAGCCTGTTCCAAACAAAACATCTAGCAACAGGAAATACCCAAAAAGAATAGAATTAAATAATGGGCCTGCTATTGAGACAGGCAATGGCTATATTATTGACTTCTGCGGCCATGACTGGAGAAGCTCGCATCACACTGAACTTGACAACTACTATCTTTCACTCTGCCACAAAAGTGTGCCTCTAAAAGAAGTTGCAGAAGTTGAGCTTACTGGAGATTTTAACAGGGAAGATGACAAAGCCCAGTGCAGGGAAATTGTTTTAAAGTATAAAGACGGGTCTGAAGAGAAAGGCCATCTGCTCTTATATAGCGAATCGCACTATGGGCACTGCTACTCTTGGCAGCGGTTCAGGGAATTTGATGTTATGTTTGCTGAACAGGATTATGGGGCGATGCTTATACCTTTGAACCATGTCAGGAAGATTGTCCCTATTGGAGGCGAATCTAAATGAGCTTGAGAAAAAGACTGGGAATCATTTTGCTTGCAGGAGCATTATTTGCTTCTGGATGTTACTATCCAATTAAAAGGAGCGAGAAACACCCGTCCCCTGAAAGCATATATACAGAAGTTGGCGTAAGGGCAGGGGCAGATATTACTAGAATAGATTTTGGGTTAAGCAGGGAAAAGCGTACAGTGCCAGTGCATCCAGATGATGGTGTGCATATAGGTGCTTCAAGGGATGGTGTTACAATGAATGAGTCATATTTTGTACGCCCAAGGCTAGGGGTTGAGTGGTCGAGAGGAACACGTGACCTTAGATTCAAAGCAGGAGGAGATGCAAAGATCCTTGCTGGCCAACATGATAGGAAGCTTCAAAAGGCTGGAGGCGAATCTTATGGCTACATTACCGCTGACCATTTCACACTGTCCCCATTCATCGGTCTTGATGCAAAATTATATAAGGATATGGGATTGGGCATTGAGCTTGGAATCCCATTCACTAGAGGTGAATATGAGAAAGGACATTACAGATACAATCGCTCCGAATCAATTGCAAAATATCCGTGGGGAGATTTTGGAAAAAGCATAAATGTAAGGCTCAACTCTCGTGACAAATCATATTTTGGACATTTCAAGGGCTTTGTCTATGGATTTGAACAATATGACACGAGACTTGGAGGAGAGCAGACAAGTATAGATATACAGAGCATCTCTTTGCTATTTGAGTTTTGATTTTTAGGAATTAGGGAAAAATATGAATCAAAAAGAAAGGGACATAATTAACTATCTGAGAACAAATGGGAAAAGGCCAAACATATCAAGGGTAGCCAGGGAGCTTAAGCTTCCCATATCCACTGTTTCAGAAAGGATAAAAAATATTGAGAAAAAATATATCCTCAAACATTCGCCCCTTTTGGACTACAAAAAAGCAGGCTACTTTGCAAATGTTTTTCTGGCAGTAAAGGTTGATTCAAAACAAAGGCGGCCTTTTTTGGATTTTCTGAAAAACCAAAGCTGTGTGAATTCAATCTACTGTGTCAATTCAAGTTATAACTTTTTGATTGAGGTTGTGTGCAAGGACAGTTTGGACCTTGTTAACTGGGTTGATAAATTCAAGAAAAGATTTTCTGCAGAGTTAACGCAATTCCAGGTTCTGAAAACAGAGGAAAAAGAAAAGTTTGTTCCTGATCTTGGAGGCCAATTATGAGTTTTGGAAGAAAATTGGGAAATATTTTGTTGGCTGGAGCAATAAGCACGGGCTCTCTATATTGCGGATGCGTCTCAAGCATACCGCTTCAGGGGGATCCAACCCCAGTGCGTTCTATTGAGGAAAAAGTGATCTTTCCATTTCTGGAAGAACAGACTCTGGAGACCCTTCAGGAATTGCGGCTTGTCCAACAGAATTATGGTGGAGAGAAAAAAGAAAGCTCCAAAAGGTTTGCTTTGCGATACGGCATGTTTGCAAGCACTCTTGATATTGAGTTGGGCAAGGAAGAAATGACAGTTCCTATACATCCTGATGACGCTAATGCTGCAAGAGATGAGGGGGTGGTTATGGATTCTGACAGACATATGTATTCTTTATTTGTTGGATTTGAGCGAATACAGAAATTGGGAACCAGGCTGGCATGGAGAGCCGGTGTGGACGCAAAAATAACAGCTGTTAATGGAGTCCGTGAGACAAAACTCCAGAATCTGCCTGACCCATACGAATCATATGGATATTCTGTTGTGCCGAGCGGCCATAAGACCATCACACCCTTTGTTGGGATTGATATAAAACTTGATGGTAACAAGGTGATTGGCTTTGACATGGGCGTGCCGTTCAGTAGAGGGGGAAAATATGTTATTGGGCATTACAGGTGGGACGATTGGGAACCAATTGCCGAATATAGCTGGGATGGTTTTGGCAGGAGCGCAACTATAAGGCTCGGTACATGTGGAGAGATAACCGATTTTTTTGGTTTAATGTATACAGTAGAGTCGTATCCTGTTCATCGTTCAGGTGAAAAATCAAGCATTTTTATACATAGCATCACTTTAGGCATACAATATGATTTTTAGTGGAGGAAGTATGGATTTCGACAAAGTATTGAGAGAAGGGAACTTATCAAGAAGGGACTTGCTGAGGCTAGGAATTTCGACAGCAGGCTGTCTGGCTTTGCCTTCTTTCTTATCTTCTTGTTCTTATTCAGATTCAGATATCCAGGGGGGAAAAATAAACCCTGCAGATACAATTAAAAACAAAAGGATGCAGGAAGGTGCGGTTTTAACATCATGGTGGTATACTGATTATGGTCTGCACACCGATGATACATTACAGTATCTTTATGATCTTGGTGTGGAATCTGTTTCTGTTTTGGCAACTTGGTACCAGAATGATCAAAATTCGCTTGATATAGAGAGAGGAAGTTTTAAAACCCCTTTTGATTCTGGTTTGGAGCATGTCCTTAAGAAAGCAAGATACAAGTTTGGCTTTAGAACTACCCTAAAACCACATGTTGATTTATGGAACGGCGGCTATAGAGGAGACATAAGACATTCTTTGGATGCAGACTGGGATCAGTGGTTCCAGAGCTACACAGATTTTATAACACATTATGCAGAGCTTGCTGAAAGAAATCAGGTAGACTGTTTGGTTATTGGGACAGAACTAGATGGAACAACTCACAGGCCAGAGTGGAGGCAGGTTATATCAGCTGTAAGGCAAGTGTATCCATCTGGAAAAATTTTGTATTCTGCCCACTGGAATACTTATAAAAATGTTCCTTTCTGGGATGACCTTGACGGTGTGGGAATTGGTGTGTATTTTCCAAAACCTGAATTTGCAGCAAGGGCTCAGGAGGCAAAGGATTTTGCAGGCCAGCTTGGGAAAAAATTATATATTCTGGAAGTCGGGTGCCAGAGCAGGGCAGGAGCAGGAGATACTCCATGGTGGTCAAGTGGAGCCTATGATGAGCAGGAGCAGGCAGATTATTACCAGACAGTTTTTGACAATTTTTTCAACCAATGTGATGGAATCTTTTTCTGGCATGTTTATCACAATCTGACTGATCCGGACGGGTTTCCTTTTAATAACAAATTGGCTGAACAAAAAGTGAGGAATTTTTTTGATAGGTGATTGATATGAGATTGGAAAAGTTTGTCGCGCCGGCTCTTACATTATTTATGGGAATCTGTCCAGGTTGCACAGAAGAGCAGAAAAGTGAGAAACAGACATATTCAGATGTCAGAATAAGAGCAATCATCAGCACAGAAGAGCAAAAAGGCGTAAAGCAGACATATTCAGATGTTGCACCAGAAGCAAATGCAGGAATAGAAGTTGATTATAATGATTTGGACAAAAAGAATCAGGAAGGAGATAGAACAAACGACCAACTGAAAGCAAGCCAGGAGGCGGTTGAAACAGAAGACAAACCAAAATATATTGAAATATACAGCGGCTTGAAACCCCAGCATATTGCAGCTGGATATGATATTGAAGAGCATCTGAAAACCATGGGCATCAAAAAGTATAAAATACTGGTTGACGAGCCAAACAAAAAGATTGTTGACCTTAATCCATCTGAAACGGATGCAACTGATTGGACATATTTCTCAAGATTGGATATTTACATGGAATCTGGCAGGCCTGTAAAAGAAGTTTGCGCATCTGATACTAATGGAGACAAGAGAACTGATACAAAAGAAACATATGTTTACAGATATGATGAGAGCGGCAGGATGGTCGAGAAAAATGAATATCTGGAAGTTGATGTGCATGGCGACTGGAATTTTACATCACAATTAGCATGCAATACTAGATATGACAGCGATGGAAGAGACATTGGAGGGCATATCATTAACAGGAATGGCAAGCATGGTTGGTCATATGAATATGATGGAGAAGGAAGAGTAACAAAACTATATGAAGAATTTGACTGGGATGTGGATGGAGTTGCTGAGCGAAAAAATATAACAACATACAGATATGAAGATGAAAAGAAGATAGAGGAAGATGATTGGGGCGCAGATGGGATTATAGATAAAACAGAAACAGTCGATGTGAGCGGAGAGTAGGCGAATATATCTGGAATTAGAGAGTTCAACAATTCATTCACAAGCAGATCAGAAAGTGAGGAATTTTTATGACAGGTGAGACAAACAGAAACCCCATCATAGGGAAGGTAAACATTTACACTGTAAATCATCATGAAGACACGCCAACAGCATTGATAGGAGCTTATGGATTTTCCCTGAGAGAGGCGAAGCATAGGGGAGTATATGTGGTTGAATGCGAATTGGCATCAGGTAGCACTGGACAGGATAGATATTTGATAAGAGATGCAGTTGATGGGCAGGAAGTGTTTTCGTGGCTGGATGGAGAGTTTATAGATGCGGATCAGGAAGTTACCAGGGAATTAAGAGAGAGGATAGGAAACAAGAGCGACCTAATTGTGCATAACAGAAATTATGGGGAAGTTGCGCGTGTTTTGGATGAGCTCGACTTGGATCACGAAGAATTCATGCCCATAAAAGAAGGAGGCAGGCATTTTGTAAGGCGAGGAGTTTTATGATAGATAGTTTACGAGTGATTAAAAAACTAAAAGAAGATCTGTCAGCAGAAGTTATAACACAAGCGGAAGAAGGCCATTACATAATTGTTCCCGGAAGCGACTTTGGGAGCGGACCGTGTAGTTTCGACAAAGATTGGGATGAAGAGTATATTGTAGATCGAGAAGCATGGAGGGATCCAGATTATCCTACAAGGAGGGCTGCAGAAGCAAGATTAAAGAAAATTCGAGATTCTCCTGATGAATGGCCTGCTATAAGATATGCTGCTTCAGGGGCATTGGGAGAAAACCCAAAAAACAAACCGTGCTATGATATTTTGATGCGTATGGGTGATTGGATCGAGAAAAACGAAGATAATCTGGGGGCTTTAGCCTTTGCAACTGCTTTTGTTGGAGCAACAATGGGTTTAGTGTACGCTGCACATAGATTTTTCCATTGAGTATCATATGGACGATGGTGAGGATTGTGACAGATATGAAAAGAATAGCATACATTGACAGGTGCATTGACGGGCCAGATGATGGGGATAGCCTGCTGGATAAAATAAGGTTTGAGGAAAATAGAAAAATAACAGGCAGGTTGGGAGAGCTGTATTCTTTAACTGCTTATCACAGGCTTAGTGATGACACTCTCAGAAAGATGAAAGAAGATTGCTCAGGTTTTGGAGATTATGGTACTGTCATAACGCATGTTGAAGCAGATGATTATGTTCTGGTGACAGCTAAGACGATGAGGCAAATGGCATTTCCAGAAAGAGAAGTCCAAGGACAACTGGACAAAACATATGACAGAAGCCTCGGATTTATAAGAAAAATAAAAGTGTGCTTTCCGCATGCCAGAATCATAGCATATACAGGCGCATCGCCAACAATTGTTCCTGACAAAATACTGCATGACTACGGAGTCGATATTACCATGAGAAGATGGACACCATTATCTGATAGCCAGCTTGAGAAAGATTTAGAGCAGATGATCGGTTGTATAGAAGAAGGTGAAATAGATTATATATATTCAGGGATTTGGAATTGTTTGGAACAAAGGCTCAATACAGCTCCAATCAATGCAGGAGAGCCTGTTCTTTTATTTCAAGAGGTAGGCGATGGAGATAACTTCATGCTATTGTTTAATATGCCTGATATTAACAGAAGAAAATTTATTGTTGCTGCTGGCTATGCAGGCATGAGTGATAGCATACATGAAGATACATTTTCAATGAGATTTGATGGGCCTGAATTAAGAGGCTACAGAATTAATGAACATATTGGTGAAGTATCTTCTCCAATCAAATTTTTCAAAAAAGAAGGCAGCCCCCTCTATTTGTCTGAGGATATATTGGAGTTTGATGCGTTTAACGTTGCTTTTGGAAGACATTCAATAGATGCATTAATGAGAATGGCAGAATCTGATACAATACTGCGTGATGAGTTTCATTTGCTGAAATATCGGCCACATATTGAAGATGTTTTGAAAAAGATTGAGGTAGAGATATGGCATGCAAAAGAATAGCTTTTATTGACAAACATGTAGGCGAAGATAATTCAGATAATAGAATGAGGTTTGATGAAAATAAAAAAATACTGGAAAGGCTTGGTGAACTTTATGATGTGGCAGCTTATTCTGGATTGAGTGATGGAACCTGCAAAAAATTAAGGAGGGACTGCTCCTCAAAAGGGCCTTATCATGGGATTATTACCCATGTACCCGGAGATCCAAAATATCCTGAGAGGATGAGAAGAAGTGGGGAAAGGCTTTCAGATATGCCGCAGGAAAGGAAGGCTGAAATTTGTTACGGCTCTAATATTGATTTGATTAAAGGACTGCACGAATCCTTTCCATTGTCTGTGATAGTGGCATATACAGGAGCAGGAGACGACATCCTTCCAGATTGGAAGCTGAAAACACATGGTGTCAGCTACATTTTGAGAAGAAGTTCACACATTCCATACTGGCTGGAAGAAAGGGACCTGGAACCAGATTTGAAAAAAATAATTGGATGGATGGAAGGCAGGTGATGTTATGGGATTTAGGAATATTGTTGAAGGCACTGGAAGAGGATATTGGTTTAGCTATGGCAGATTTATGGGGGTACACTGTGGGTGCTATTCTACTCAGGATGTCATAAAAGTTGCAGCAGACCCATTTTATAATGGAGAAGAATTTAGCCAACTAATTACAGAACCAGACAACAGGTATAGAAGCAGATGGCAGGGTTGGAGCTTAGAGAGTAAAGGAAGGGTTTTAACAGATGAAGAAAAGGCTGGCATAATTGAAACATTGTTTGAAAAGGCGAGAGCATATGAAGGTGTTGCTAAAAGAAGGATGTTCCAAAGATTAATGCGCCACAGAAATTTTGCCGGGGTTCAAAGAGTAGAAGATTTTTGTGTCAGCGCTGTTAACGACAATGAATTAGAACCTGACTTGCTGATGGAAGGTGTGGGTTCCATGGTTCTTGCCAGAGTAAATTCTTCGATATCAACGCCCTATCTTGAAAGAAAATTTAAAGACAAAAAAGGAGGCTATGAACGAAAGTTTTTTATGGAGAGAGTTTTAGGCGGTTTAGGGATAGATAGCTCTGGTTGTTCTTCTGTTTACACACCTGAAAACATTGTTCCCTGGATTCCTTTAATCATATATGCTATTGAAGAAGGGGTAATAAATCCAAAATATCTTTCAGGTAGAGTTGAAAAATTTTTTGCTGGATTTCCATACGAGTCTGCTTTGCCTGATCTGCTTCAGGCTCTGCAAAACGAAATAGAAGTAAAAGATCGCGACAAGGTCGTTTCAAGGCGGCTCAAAAAAACTGGATTAAAGGTTAGGGAGGATTGGTACAATGAAGGTTGGAAAGGCTGGGATGAAGGATACACAGATTTTCTTTATGATGAATATGAAATTACATTTGGTTCAAGGCGGCCCATAGCTGATGGCGCCAGAATCTCATTAATAAAGTTAAGGGAGGCCCATTCCAGACTTAACCAACAAATAACTGCCGCAATCAGGGAATATGAAGAAAAACCAAAAAAGGCATTTGTAGAAACAAAGTTTGTTAAAACCCAAGAACTTGGTGGAGAAGTAACAAATTCCTACAGGGTCAAATAACCCTGATAAGGATTGTTTCACTGGACATTTAGAAGAATGTGATAAGGTTATATGAAAGGTTTAAATGATAAGACAATAGTGGTATCAGTGGGCGGCTCGCTTATTGTCCCTGACGAAATTGATGTGCATTGGCTTGGAAGGTTTAGGGAAGTGGTTGGGAGATACACAGAAGATGGATACAGATTTGTAGTTGTTGCCGGTGGCGGCAGGACTGCAAGAAAATATCAGGAAGCAGCCAGGAGATTGACTGATCTGGAAGATGAGGATGTTGACTGGATAGGGATACACAGTACAAGGTTGAATGCGCATCTGCTGAGGGCTGTTTTCAGGGACAAAGCGAAATACAGGATAATCAAGGACCCGACTGAGGAAACAGATTTTAAGGAAAGTGTGTTGATAGCTGCTGGCTGGAAGCCTGGATTCTCTACTGATTATATAGCTGTCCTGCTGGCCAAGAACCTTGGAATCAAAAAATTGGCCAACCTTACAAATACAGATTATGTGTATGACAAGGATCCGCACAAAAACCCAGATGCAAAACCAATAAGAGAAATTCCATGGGAAGATTTTAGAAAACTGGTTGGGGATAGGTGGGATCCAGGACTGAATACGCCATTTGACCCCATAGCAAGCAGGGAAGCTGAGGAATATGGGATGGAGGTAGCTATACTTAATGGAGACCTGGAAAATTTTGAGGAATACCTTTCTGGAAGAAATTTCAAAGGCACATTAATAGGATGCGAATATTGATTAGCAGATTACTTGCACTTGATATTTCACCCCAAAACTGTTTTGGAACACAATTCTCTTAAATTAGAAAAACCAAGTTCAACAGATAAATATGTCCTAAACAATAATTATACTATGGACAAGCGATCATTGGAAGGTAAGGTTGCCATAGTCACCGGCGGAACGAAAGGAATTGGCAAAGGCATTGCAGATGCACTAAAAAAATATGGGGCGACTGTTGTTGTTTCCGCAAGAAATCCAGAAAAAACAAACCATTATTTTGTGAAATGTGATGTTTCTAATTTTAATGAAGCCCAGAGTCTTGTAAATGAGACAATAAAAAAATATAAGAAAATTGATATTTTGGTTAACAATGCAGGAATATATCCATTTGTATCACTTCCAGATATGACAGAGCAGCAATGGGACCAGGTTATTGCTGTAAATTTGAAAGGTGTGTTTAATTGCACAAAGGCAGCCATTCCTTTCATGATGGAAAAGAAGTATGGAAAAATAGTCAATATAACATCAATAGCTGGAACAAAAGTTGGTTTTCCAAATTTAGTGCATTATTGTTCAAGCAAGGCAGGAATTGTCGGCTTTACAAAAGCGGCAGCACTCGATTTGGCTCAATATAAAATCAATGTCAATGCAATAGCTCCTGGGGCAATCATGACTCCAGGCACCAAGGCAGGTCTGGGAAAGGACGCACTTAACCAATTGGTGCAAACCATACCAGAAAAAAGGGTTGGAAAACCAGTTGACATAGCAGAGACAGTCGCTTTCCTCGTTTCAGATGCAGCAGAATATATAACTGGAGAGACAGTCACTGTGGACGGCGGTTATACTGATCAATAGAACCAAAAGAGAAGTGATTTAGCCCAGTCCATTATCTATGTTGTCCAGATCCTTTGTGAAGTCAGAGATGTCCTCGCTTACATCGCCTACCACAGCTGCGACATCCTTGTCGCTTCTGACATCGCTCACTGTTTCATTTCCAGCTGGTTGCTGGGCGCAGCCGGACACAAAGATTGTTGCCACTAGAAGCAGCATGATGACCACTACTGTTTTTCTATTTTTCATAATTTCCTCCTATTCTAGATTGGTTGTTGCAGTGTCGCCACAGGTGCTGGTATTTGTGGAACAGCCCTTTCAACTGTTGTGAGCTGCTCTGGAATCCCCATATACACTTTTAACTCACTCCTTGTGCCAGGAGTGCCGCAATCCATTACTGTAGCTTTAAATGGATTTGGAAGTTCTGATGGATTGAATTTGAGCTCTTCTGTGGCTTCTTTGGCGCATGGAGGATCTATTTTTACATATACATTATCAAAGTTTTTCTTTTCAATGTAAAAATCCTTGATGCCATCTGCATCATGCGCAGTGAAGCTATATCTTAAATCATTTGGATCTGAAGACAGCTTTACTCCGCTTACAGTAGAGCCCGGTTTTTGGGCAAGCGGTTGCTCAATTGTCTCTGGCGAAGCTGGTTGGTTTGGTAAGAGAAGCTCTGTTTTTAGCGAGCTGTCCATTTTCATCTCATGCTTGAAAACTTGCTGGCCACAATCATCTACTGAAACTGTGAGTGGGAAATCTTTTGGACTCAGCTTGATCTCCTTTGATTTTGCCTCTTTCACACATTTGTCGTCTGGTGATCCGTATGAACTAAATATCAATATTCCATCAAAGTTGGATTTTGTTATGCTAAATTCTTTGACACCCTCTGGATCAGTGGCTGTGAAGACATACCTATAATCGTTTGGGTCTGATGTTAATTTTACTGCGCTGACAACAGAATTGACAGATTCTGGTCTTCTTGGTTCTCCTACCCTTTGGATTTTTGTCGCTGTTGTCATCTTGGAAAGTTTTATAACAAGCGGGCCTTCACAATATTTCTCTATATCCTGTCCTATACTTTTCGTGCCGAGTGCATAATTCTCAAATTTGCATGTCATGAATTCTGCGCCTGCTGTCCATTTCAACACACACTTATCGCCTTCAAGGCCGACAATAGCAATCTCAGATAGTTGTCCGCCAGGTTGGCTTATTTTGGCTGGTTTGCATAATTTGAATGCATTCTCCATGCATTCTGAGCTTGTTCCACAGTCTTCTACTTTTGAAAACTCTTCTTTTGCCTCTTCCCCACCTAATAAGACAAATAATATTTTCTTGAAAATCTGCTTTATCTCCCTAATCCTGTATTTGAACGTCTCTATGTCATCTGTAGTCAGCGTGTTAATCTTTTCCCTCATCTCAATCTTCACGTTTTCAAGCGTGTCCACTGCTGTTGAAAGCAGGGCCTGGACCCTCTTATACTTTTCATAATCAGATGGCGACTTGGTTTTATAGTAATCAGCTATTTTGTCAATCTTTTTGATAAATATGTCAAGGGAAATTTTCATCCCCTCAAGTTTCAATGCAAATTGCAACACTTCCATTGTTTCAGGGATCTTCTTCACCTTTTCGACATATATGTCCTCATCCCTCCCACTTACACACTCAAAAAATCTTGCACAGCCACGATCATCTTGTTTGACAATCATCCTGCCACCTTTTTCTTCACACTTCAAGAAAGCCTCTTTTGGCGGCGGTTGTGGGCAATCCTTTTCCTCTTTCGTCACACACTTTAGAATATTGCACCCCCTTTCATCTATGCCAACAGTCTCCATCGCGCCTTGTGGGCAGACAATTTTTGATTCTGGCGGCAAACTAGTTGGACAGCCATCTGACCTTGGGGGTTCTATGCACCTTGCAACCTTACACGATTTCTCTATTCCGTCCTTTTCCTTTATAGTCGAAATCTTAAAAACCGTTTTTAACCCAATGCTATTGCATTTATTCTCAATTTCCTTTACTTGATTTTCTGCTAAACATTCAGCAACTTCAAAGGCCTGTTTTTTGCTTTCAAAATTACAGTCAAGATATTCGCACCCCTCTGCCGTTTTTCTGTAATCTGGCGTACCACCATAAGCATAACAGTTGTCTTTTGCATATCTTCTATCTTCTTCCCTCATTTGGGGACATGTAGGTGTTCCAGACCTTGTAGCGCATTTGTAGCTTATGAATCCTGTTACAGGATCTTTTTCTCCGGTGCATTCAGATGGTGGTTGTGGAACCGGCGGTTTCACGTTTTCATATTTGCAGAATATGTCTGTGCAGCCATTTGGCCTTGTGAATTTTTCTGGTATGCCCTTTTCCATCTGGCATTTCCTATACTTCTCTTCAATCATTTTGTCATCACATATTGTTTTTGTTCCGCACTCGCCTTCATGCTTAATCCCAACACCAAAAATTTTAGCCTTGCAAAGATTTTGGTATGTCACACCATTTTCACCGCAAATAGGCTTCCACTCATTTGGGCATATGTTTATTGGTTTGCAATAATTGCCTGTCTGGCATCCGTTGTTGTCAAAAGTAGGAACAGATTCTTCTTCTCCATACTTACATGGCACGCCTGTTGTCACAATTGGGCAGGCAGGCTTGGCAATTTCAGGGCAGATGAAATCGCATTTAGCATCTCCCCATTGGTATTTGCACCATTTCAATCCAGAACTAATGCAATCTGTTTCAGTTTTGCAGTTCCATGGTTCTGGACTAGAGCAAGTAAATGTCGGGCATTTATCTGAGCACCATTGTTTTGGTCCAGAAGGTTCTGAGCACCACAATGCGCCGGCATTTACACAAGTTGTTTTATCATAGCAATTCCATGGTTGGTATTTGGAACATTTACCTGCGGTAGAACATGAATAACTTGAAGAGCAGTCAGAGTCATTACAGTCTGTCGCTCCGTCATTGTCATTATCTGTTTTATCGTCGCAATAATGCATCTCGTTGGGTGTCACGCACCTTCCATCAGCGCAGTTAACCGATCCGTAATCAGTGCATGGATACCCACTCGGGTCATAAGAAGCCCTCTTAGCCGTAGATCCATCGCAAAAATATTCAACCAAAGAGTTGTCAACGCAGTAGTCAGTATAACTCCCTGTAGAATCAATTGTTACCCCTTTTTTAACAATGTTTATTCCATTGTCATCCTCTGTGCATTTACCTGTTATTATCGTGGAGGGTACTGGGGTTGAGGTCGATGACGCAATAGCAGTTGAAGATGGTGTTGTGGTCACTGTTTTTGATTTGCATTCTTCCTCTGTTTTGAATGTTGTTATGCTGTCTGGTCCACACCCGCTGCCACAATCAGTATACTGGCATACGCTGCCATCTAGCTTCCACATAGGAATACAGACAGATGGGCATATAGGAGCAGATGAAGATGCAGGTGTTGTGGAGGTTGTACCATTCTGTGCATAAACCCCACCAATCAATATAGATCCAACCAAGGCAAAAACTAAAAGCACTAATATTTTTTTATTCATTGTATACATATCTAATATACCCTTTTCTTTAAACCTCTGTTGGAAGTTGATTTCAGATCAATTGTATAGGAAATCAACTTCGTCCCTTTCGAGCCTTATAACCCAAAAGAAAACATATGGTATTATAATAGTATTATTGGATTTTAGCAACTAATAAACCCTACAATATTAAAAAAGATAGTAATTACACCCTCTCTAAATAAAGTATTGCAGAAAGCACGGCTTTTGCGCCTTCGCCAACAGAGACGATAACCTGTTTCTCTGGTATGTCGGTCACATCCCCCGCGGCGAAAACACCCTTTATGCTAGCCATATTATTTTTGTCAATCACGATCTCCTTCCTATCATTCAACTTAACTACATCCTTGGCAAAGTCTGTGTTAGGCTCATAACCAATCTCCACAAACACCCCGTCAACCTTCAGAACATTTTCCTTCTTGTCTTTTGTAAACATGATTGAATTCACAAACTTATTGCCCATAACCTTCCTTGTCTCTGCCCCTGTGATTATCTCAACTTTTGGGCTGCCCCTTACTATCTTTGCCACTTCTCTCAGCCCGCCACCTTCCTTTATTTTCTCACCCTTTTCAATCAAGTATATCTTTTTCGCAATCGAAAGCATGAACAGACAAGAAAATAGGCCTGATCTTCCCGCACCAATTATGGCGACGGTTTTGTCCCTGAACATCGGCCCTTCACAAGCTGCGCAGAAGCTCAAACCCTTCCCTTCAAAACCCTTCTCCCCTTTTACACCCAGCTTCTTGAACCGCCTACCGCTTGCAACAATAACAGATTTGGTTGTGTAGTTGCCTCCATTTGCTTTTACAAGAAAACCTTTCTTCAGCTTTTTTATTTGGCTAACTTCAACACCTTCCTTTACTGGTACCTTAAACTCCTTTAGGTGTTCTCTAAACTTGTTGACAAGCTCATAGCCATGGACATAGTAAATCCCTAGATAAGTCTTGAGTTCAGGGACAAAATTTGCAAGCCCGCCAATGTCTTTGGTCAGAACCAGAAAATTCAGCTTTTGCCTTGCCGCGTACAAAGCCGCCGAAATGCCTGCCGGGCCCGCGCCGATTATGATGAGGTCATACATATATTATATTACTTTGAGCGCCTTTGTAAAGGTATAGCAACGGCCCTCACAATCAGCACGAAGATTATCACTGCTGCAGCCAACATGCTTATTGGTAGCAAGCCCCCTGGCCAGCCAGACGTGTTTAACCATCCTTTCCAGCCCATCACAGCAACGTGAAGCAACGCCAAAACAAAGGCTATGTAACCAAGCCTCTGCACAAACTTCCATTGTTTTGGATGCATGCCCTTTTCAACAGAAGGCAATGAAGTCACCGCAACCCCTGAGAAAATAAATAGTGAGAGTATTCCAAATAACATCGAGAGCTCGCCACTAAAAGTCAATTTTCCTGCTTCTGTGAAAAGCCTTGGATAGTATGAAGAGTTGAATAGAAGCAAGGAAATCAAACCATGTAAGGCTGCCACCCCGAAACCAAGCACACCGAGATATTTTCTCAAGTATAGTTTTGGGACAAACTTCTTAGGCCAAAACCTCGCAAATGGCCCGATAATAAAGGAAGCGCCTATCACGATTACTGATGTGAGGGATATAGCCTTATTAAAAATGTATAACGGAATCTGGTCTGCAGGCACACCACTAACAACATTATATCTCACAATGGCATAACTAAAGGTTATAACAAACGCTACAATGAAAACAATGAACGCCCATTTCCACCCATGCGTCCTCTCAGTGTGCCTAACCTCTGCCATATGTTATTTTTAAATCAAGGATTGATAAATAAAATACAGTATCCATCGAGATATTATGGGATGCCAAACGCTTGATTATGCACATTTGATTGGGAAAAAATGGACAGTTGTTTTATTGGAAGAGATATTTCTAGGAAAATTTGACGGTTTCAATTCTGTGCTAAAGAAGTCTGGCCTCACCCCAAAAATCCTTTCATCCCAGCTTAAAGAGATGGAGGCCGCCGGTTTTATTGTGCGAGGCAAATCAAAGAAGACCGTTTATTCAATAACAGAGAAGGGCAAAGACTTTAGGAAAATTGTTTCTGAAATAAAGGGATTCAACGCAAAATGGGATAAAGAAGATGAATGTACAGACAAATCATGCTTGGAGTGCGGCAAGCTAGACGTTTAATTTCTTAAATCCTGTTAATTTTATGTCAAGATATGCTGTAGCCTCTGATTGGCACCTTAATTCAGGAGATGTGCTGGTAAGGACAACTGACACCAGATTGATTGGGGAATTTTTAAAATGGTGTGAGACAGAGGTTGATCGCCTTTATTTAGCCGGTGATATTTTCGATGTAAGGCTGACAACTTTGGAAAGGATTAGAAAAGTAAATTATCCTGTTGCAGACAAAGCCATAGAACTTATAGAGAGTGGAAAAGCTGTCTACTGCCCAGGAAATCATGACTGGCCTTTGATGGGGATGAATGGGACTGTTGAATATGCTCCAGTTGATGGGACAGGATTGGTTGTGATCCATGGCCATCAGTTTGATCCAACCTGCAAGGTTTTTACTTTCAGGTTTGATGAGTATAGGGAGTGGTTGGTAAAACTTGTTAAAGATAAAACAGGAATTCCTTTGTGGCCTAATCTGGAAAAAAGAAAACACAGCAAAACATTGTCGTTGCCCAAAAATCTTCTGATGGGTTTATTTACCAGAAGGGCCCAAAGGTTTGCAAAACAACATGGTTATAGAGGAGTTGTCTACGGCCACATGCACCTTGCTGGAAAATATTCCGATGATCCCCTTGTCTTCAATTCAGGATGCTGTATAGAGGGCGATTCAGATTATTTGCTAATAGAAGATGGGGAGGTTGAGATAAAGGATATGAGAGATATATGAAAACAATCTTGCCCATTTTCCTCAAACTAACCAAATGTCAAAACCTTGTCCGACTCTTCGACCAATTTCAATAAATCCCTCATGGTTGAGATTGGGCAAATTTTACTGCCTTCTTTTTCTCTTGATTTTAAGCAAGTCCCACAAGCCAATATTTGCCCTTTGTTTTTGGTAAATGTGTCTAGCTGCTCCTTCACGTTATATTTTTTGTCCCTGATGCCCTCAACCTCAACACCTTTATTCATCAAAAAAACTTTTACCACATGATTAGAATTTAGTGCTGTATTTCCAAACCTGAAAGCGTTCCAAACAACTTCCGGCTCATTTACCCCGATTATAATTCCAAGTTTCATTTAATACCTAATGCCTCAAGACAATGACATTGCTCATCCCGCGCCTCTTCCTTTCAATCAGTCCACGCCCTTCTAGTTTGTCCAAAACCCTGCTAACCCTTACCTTGTCCAATCCGGACTTCTCAACAAGCTCGCTCTGGAAAATCGTCCCCTGCGAAGCTACGATGGTGTCGTAGACTGTTTTTTCATCACCTGTGAGCATCTTAACAGCGTCCTCTATCTTCTTGCTCTCAACCAGTTTCCCTTTAGTCTCCTTTCTGCTGATTATTAGTAAAAATACCCCAAAAGCGGCCATGGCGATTGATATTGAAAAACCTATCATGGACTCTGGCGGCACCAAAGTGTTGAATGGGCAAACATCAGCCGGTAGTGTGCAGTCTTTGTGCAAAAATGAGTTCAACTTCTTAAGGTCATCAGTAAGCCAAGTTGTGAAACCGGCTATGATTATTGCAAACAGGATGAAAACAATTCCCAATGTCCTGGTGTTAATATTCATAAACTATCTTATAACCCAAATTATAAATGGTAAATAGTATCCAAGAGCATATCAGCTTTCGAGTAGCGCTGTGAACAGGTTTCTCCAATCCTTCTCCTCAAAAACTCCATAACCTTTGTAAATTATTTTCCCTTTCCTATTTATTGCGTATTTTGTCGTGGTTGTGACAGCATTGTAATCCTTCAATATTTTCTGGCTCCCTGAAGCCAGGTCCCATGTATAACCCCTTTTTGTTTTGTAATTACTGATTATATTTTCATCCTCACCCAAATCAAGGCTCACATATTGGAATCCAACCTTTTCCTGAAATTCAGGATAAACCTTTTTTGCTATGCCCAAGTCAGCCCAGCACGAGGAGCACCATGTAGCTCCGAAATAAAGCAGCAATGGTTTCTCACCAACAAAATCAGCAAGCTTGACAATCTTCCCATCTGTTGTTGTCACTGTAAAATCCGGGGCGATATTCCCTACATTGCTTCCAACCATGCTCGTCTCATCAGCTACCTTTCCAGTGGTTGCGCAACCGCTGATGAAAACAACTGATGCAAGCAATAATATTAACAGTATAAACACTTTCATACTCAGCCTATGAAAGTTCACCAATTAAACTTATAAATGCTGATGCTGAATATGCCCCGTTTAAATAGACATTGTTTATAAAGAACGCCGGCGTCCCAGATACGCCTGCCTTTGAGCCGTCATTAAAATCTTTTCTAACTTCATCATAGTATTTTCCGGAATCTAGGCAATTATCAAATTGATTTGTATCCAGGCCCACATCTTTTGCGAATTTTTTGAGGTTGGTTACTGATAAATCACCTTGATTTTCAAAAACCTTGTCATGGTATTCCCAGAACTTACCTTGCTCATCTGCGCATTCAGCTGACTCAGCTGATTTTTGTGCATTTTGGTGCATGTCAAGTGGGAAATCTCTATACACAAATCTTATCTTCCCTTGTTTAGCCAGTTCTTTTAGCCTCGGTACTGCCGGTTCCCATTCTGGATCCCTGGACTTCAAGTATTCTTCAACCTTATAATTTAGACCCATTACACCCCCACAAAAAGGGCATTCAAAATCTGCAAATTCCACCACAACTATTTTTGCATCTGCCGGTCCTATGGACGGGTCATCATCAACCAAATCCTTGGCGTGAACTACAGCCTGTGGAGTCTGTTGTAGGGCCTGTGTTGTTGTAGTCGGTGCTGGGTTTATAGCTGTTAACTGGCCCGAAGGCGAACTCTGCACAAGTGTGAGTGTTAAACCAGAGCCCAGAAACAGTCCTACAGCAAATATCACCAAAGAAAATATTGCTAATTTAAAATCAGACTTATTAGACTTAATACTTTCAGCCATATTCTAAATATGGTGGTTTGTATTTAAATAGCTTTGCAAACTTTGTAAAGCTTCTAAAATTAGCTGTATTCTATTTCTATCTTATCCCCATCGTGAACCAAGTAGTTCTCAAAGTCTGTATTTGGCTGACCATTCACACTGAACTTCACAGATTTCGTTCCATCATTGCACTTGTCAAGTATACACTGGCTATTGAACTTCTTGTTCCAGATCTGGAAGAAGTAACCTAACTTCATATTTTGCTCACTCGGTTTTTTCGGTGGAAATATTTCCCAATGTAAAACATTATTAGCTTCATGCGTGTGTACTGGCTGGTGTACTGCTCCCAAACCTATGTTAGCTGGTATTGTCTGCACTTGGCCATCTATCCTTATTATAAGCTCTGGATGCCAATGAAGCTGGTTTTTAGCGTTATATTCAGCTAGCGCATAGCTAACATCAACAGTTGGGTCACTAACAACAATATCTGCTGCAGTTGGAGAAGAGTTATTAGTAAACACAAACACGCCGCCACCAATTGCGACCAAAACAACAACTATTGCCAAATATTTGAAAACGCCTGTTTTTGAAGAGGGAACTTTGGAACCTGTGCCCGAAGAATGTTTAGCTTGCCTGTGCTGTTCTAAACTTCCATCGTGTTCAAATTCCTGACCGCAGTCATTACACTTAGCCATAAAACTCTTTTTCGTATTCTGCTATTTTATTCCTTGCAGACTTTATATACCTATCTGTTTTTTGGATTTTGGCCGCGACGGCATCTGCCTTTCTCTCCTCTTCTGTGTTTGTATGATGAAACCTGAGTAAAATCGATATTGGCGAAAAGATCCTTAAAAAGAACGTGGACAATTTTAGTGCAGAAGATTTTTGTTTTATGTGGGCCAATTCATGCAATACCACAGCCTGAACCTCTTTCCATTTTAGTATATCGAACATGCCTACGGATAAAAAGACTGCGGACTTGAAGTTTCTGAAGGAAAATGCAACTGGTTTGGATGTGTTGATTGTGTATATTTTAGGCTGCTTGATTTTCAGTCCAGTGGAGCTGTTTTTGACGAACTGGAAAATTTTACCGCTTTTTATCTCTCTCTTCCTGTTAGAGTAGACAAAAACTGCTGGAATGGCAACAAAACCTGCAAGTGTGCTCACCAAGAAGGTTGTTGGTATGGCCAAACCCATTAGCTGTGAAACATCTGTGTAACAGGCTGCGCACACAGAGGCGCAGCCAATATTTGTTGTTAGCAAGACCAGCGGGAAAAGTAAAGTGCTAAGGTGGGAGTAAATAACGACTATCTTAGCCTTTGTTGACATGCTAAACATTTTCAGAAGAAGTATCAGTGATGCAGATATGGATAACGACAATATGACTAGTAAAAGTTTTGCATATTCCACACCAAGCCCAGCTACACACTCAGTTATCATCTTCTACCTCTTACGGTTCTTGCTCGAAAACCTGTCATTAAAATAATCTACAGCCACCGAGCCGAATTTCTCAATCAGCTTATTTACTGTTGTATCAAGAACAGACTTCTCAAACTCCGATTTAGATTTGCTTACAGAATAAATATAATGTGGCCCACCTAAGCCGTTTTCAGTGACCCTTTCCACCATGCCCTTTTTGTGTAGCCTGTCCAAATCAACCGCGATGCTAGTCAAAGCCACCTTCTTTTTGTTTTTTATTGTGTTGTAAAGCTCCCTAACAGTAGACTTCTCCTGCTTCCACAAACCCTTCAAAATATCAGCTTGTAACGGGCTTACAACCCCAATGCTGTCTTTTCTGAGGTCTATCTTCCTGACATCCACCATAACTATAATAATAATTCGCGATATTTAAAGCTTTGCAAACGATGCAAAAGTATTTAAATCCAAGACTCGGAATAACTTATTAAATCACAAAAACAGTTTAGTTTATGGTTAATGTTTTAGGGAAGGAAATAGTAAATAGTGAGAATGGTGACGGGTTCAATCTAAATTTTTCAAAAACGCACAAGTATCTTCTGGCTGTTTTCACAATCGCAACAGTCGCGCTTTTCGCAATACAGCTCGTTCCAATGGGGCTTTCTGGCTTTGCTACAACGTCCTCTAGTAACAGTCAGCCAGCTGCAGGCAGCGCCGATATCAATGCAATAACAGAGAAGGTTGTCCCTGAAGCGGGGTTTAAAATTTCGGCTAAGTGGGGCGATGTCGTCAAAAAAATGGTAGACACGGGAGCCTTGGATCCTGTTAAGTTGGAAAATATTATAACGAAAAAATATGGCCAAGAAATGGATCCTGAGTGGAAGGCCATTATGGCAGGCAAAGACACCAACCTTGAAATCAACGCGAAAAATTCAGTTTTCATGATGTATGTATTGTGGATTTTGGCAAAAGACAACGACAACAAAATCTTGCATGATAGCCCATTCGCAGATTCTTTCGGGCAGGATTATGATATAGGAGCAGGGAAAAAAGGATACGGCGACCTTAAACTGCTTAGTTTAACACCAGAACAACAGGAGATTGCAAAAAAGGTCGCTGAAAATGCTTACAGGCCATGTTGCGGACAGTCAACCGCAAGACCAGACTGTTCCCATGGATTTTCTGCACTTGGTTTGATACAACTTATGGCATCACAAGGATTTACAGAAAAAGAAATCTTTGACGCCTTTATCAAATTCAACAGTTTCTGGTTCCCAGCAAACTATATACAGACGGCCCTATATTTCAAGATATCTGAAAGCAAGGATTGGGAGCAAGTGGACAAACAGCTCATCGCAGGGCAGCAGTTTTCATCAGTAACCGGAGCGCAGCAAGTTAAAAAAGCCCTACAAAACGCAGGATTTTAATAAGTAAATAGTGGAGGTGAATATGAGAGTAGAAACATTGCTTGTGGCATTGATTGCCTTGTTGGTTGTGTTGTCTGGGGTCCAAGCATTCCAGATAGCGACAGTCTCAAGCGCAGTGGCAAAGGGGGTACCTGCTTCTTCTAGCAGCGTCAGCTCGCCTGGGTTAGCATCATCAAGCGTGCTATCGCAATTGCCAACACAAGTCGGAGGTTGTGGTTAGAAAGGTAGACACTGATATCATACGCAATTGCGCAGAGTATCAGCGCTCAACTGTATAAACCAATTGATATTTTATGGCTAAAAGCACATTACCTAGTTTAGTTGTAGGGTTAGTTGTAGTCTTGGCTATAGTGTATATTATAAATATAGCCAACACAACAGGCCTAGTTCTATCTCTCAACGAAAAAATAGAGGCACAAAGGCCTGCAAATTTAGAGTTAATAAAATTATCAGACCAGACATGTTCAAATTGTTTTGATGTCAGTCCTGTTCTAGCATCCTTGAAAAGTAATACAAAACTTAAAGTTGTAAAAGAGTCTGTTGTAGATGTAAACTCTGAAGAAGGCAAAAGGCTGGCTGCAGAACTGAATATAGAAAATGTGCCAACTGTTGTTGTCAAGGGCGAATTCAACAAAGAAAACGTCAAGGCTTTGTGGGATGCCAGTTGGAGGATAGAGAAAAATGGGGTTCTGTTCAAGCAGCCTTTGCCGCCTTATGTTAACCTAAAAACAAAATCCACAATCGGACTTGTCGAAGCGACAATACTAAACGATTCGTCATGTGAGAAGTGTTTTGATTTCACCAATGTGTTAAACTTCTTTGGCCAGAGCGGAATTGTTATAAAGGACAGAAAGGTTGTGGATTACCAGTCTGTTGAAGGTAAGGAATTGGCAAGAAAATTCGCGATAAACAAAACACCTGTTTTAATTGTCACAGAAAATGTCCGGCAATATCCACAGGTTTCTCAGCTTTGGGAAAGGATACCGCTGACAGAGAAAGAGGGGTTGTTGATAATCGATCCGCTGCTACCCCCATACAAAGACCTAACAAACAATTCGATTAGGGGCCTTGTGAATGCAATATTCTTGAATGACACTTCTTGCAACGACTGTTATGATGTTGTCGGCACCAATAAACAATTATTGGAAGGGGGTGGAGTTGTCCTTGCAGCAGAAAAGGTAGTTGATATAAGCTCCAAAGAAGGCAAAGACCTGATAACAAAATACAACATCACCAAAGTGCCGGCAGGCCTGCTATCCCCTGAAATGTCAGAGTATATAACCATTGCCCAAGTCTGGTCACAATTGGGCACAATAGAAAAGGATGGCTGGTTTGTTGAAAGGAATGTAGACCTTTTGGGTACAAGCAAAGATTTGTCAAATAGCACAGCCTCAAAGTAATCTGTTTATGAAATGGAAAATATTGATTTCTATCTTACTTGTTGCTATAGTTTTAGTTTCTGGTTGCGCGCAAAGAAACGCTGAAGTTAAAGAATTCAAAGTAAAAATCTCACACACCGGCTATATTTTTTATCCTTATAACGCAACTAAACCAGTACTCAGCCCCGTTGTAAACCTTGGGGACACAGTAAGGTTTTTGGTGACCACACAAACAGATGAAGAGGACCATAACCACGGAGTTGCAATTGACGAATTCGGCATTAACAAAGCTGTACGGACAGCCAATGAAAAAGAGCCTGTGGTGATAGAGTTTGTTGCCAATAAAACAGGAAAGTTCAGGGTTTACTGCAAAACCTGCTCTGAAGGCATCTTTGGTGAAGAGCACCCAGAGCTAGAGGCGTGGTTAGATGTTGGGAAATAATTCAATATGCGACCGCCGGGATTCGAACCCGGGTCAATAGCTTGGAAGGCTATGATCCTACCATTGTCCCAAAACAGTTGGAAGGCGTAAAAATTTTGCGAAGCGAACTGAGCAAAATTTTAGCCTCCTTTTCTGCTTAAGCTCTTTTCTTGAAAAAGAGCTTACTAGACTACGATCGCAGTTTTTCTATTGGATGATTATGGATTATTAATATATTAGTTTATCACCCTATCTCATATATGCAGCTAAAGGGGAAGATAGTGTCTGGAAGCGGCGTTGGCGCAAAAATAATGGTTGACTACCTGGAGAAATTCAGGCAGGTTTTCAAGATGGATGTGTTCCCAGGGACATTGAATCTGCAATTGGAAAAGGAGTGGGAGATGCCTCAAAATTCCGGTTACATAGAAGGTTTCACAAAACCAGATGGCACAAAGCGCGGCGGTGTCTATTTCTTGCGCGCAAAAATGAAAAATTTCCCAGTTTTTATAATCAGGCCCCAGCTTACACGCCACCCAAAAAACATAATCGAGTTGGTCTCGCCAATAAACATAAGGAAACAGTACGGCCTTAAGGATGGCGACTTTTTGGAAATTCATATAAAGTAGCCACACCATCAACATACTTAAACACCAAAATACTAAATAAATAACATAATATGGCCAAGCCCAAAATTTATTTTCTAATCGCCCTCCTAGCGGCAATTGTTTTCATCAGCGGCTGTGCCCAAACCGGAACAGAAACAACCAAAAATGAAAAAACAATAAAAACCCTTGTGGAAGCCACAATAACAGCGCGATGTATTAACGGCCAGCAGCCTCCATGCAGGACGCCAAAAGAGACTATAATAGAAATCGTGAAACCTACAGAAATAACAGGCGATAAGTTTATTCTTAGTGTCGACCCTTGGCTAACAGGTCCGGGAGGTTCGGAAGCGGGAGGTCCAAAAGGGCCGGAAACAACAGTCACAATAGGCGGCAAGCAGCTGCCATTTCAGGGAGGAAGAACGATAAAAGACAGGCGCCAGTTCCTTGTTTGTATAGACAGGCCAGAAGAGTCTTTGCCAGCAACTATAGGCGGTTTATCAGGCCAGATTGTAAAGAGAGCTCCTGACTTAAATGGCGGGTTGACCGGGTTTGACATCGCAGTAGGCAATAAGATAAGTTTTGACACGTCATCAGGCGGTGAAAGCTTGTGCCCTAAATTCCCAGATTACACAGGAGGCATACTAGAAAATTTATTGACCGCATCTCAGAGCCAACTAGATAATCTGGTTATTTCAAAGTCTGGTGGAGACTTTTTCCTATTGGATAAAACATCAGGTAATGTTCTAAGGCACGACAGCAGCAATGTACCATCGTCATCATTCAGTTCAAAAGGCTCAAACAAAAAAACAGAAAGTAATATACCCATAGGCAATCCAAATGAAATAGATTTCTGGGATACCTATAATCCAGAAGGCGCCGATCCAACTATAGATATACGTAAGATACCATATGACCCCACGGGGGCTTCATTGCCACCTGGTTTTTGCTATCCGCCTGGAAAAGAAGGTTATGAAAGTGGATCACTAGTTCCAGATTATATTTGCAATGACAAGTGTAGAAGGGAAGAATATGTCCCATCAAACAACACAGAATACGACCTCCGCGGTTTCCCTTGTGATATAAAAATAAACGACCCCGTCAAAACCAAGGATGATGTAAAAATCAAGGTTAGAATCAAAGACCCTGTGACAGAAGAAGTGAAGGAGGAAGACGATACACTGCCAAAAGAAATTTTCGTCGACCCAAAACCAGGCCCTAAAGCAACAGATACCATTCCAACAAATACAACTGAAGCTACACAAACAGTCAAACCAACAGATGCGATCCCAACAGGGACAACACAAACCTTGCCGTCTGTAGCCCCAAATCAATCAGAGACATCTTCACCAGAGCCAACAGACGTCAATCCAACACCAAAACCATGCACAGAAGGCAATGACATTATCTGCGACCCTTGGCCATCTTGTGTGGGCAAAATCAAAGTTGGGCGAAAATGTTCGTGGCCAAGTAACTGCCCTGCTCCAGCTTTGGAAAAGATATGCGCTTCAGATGCGACATCTTCATCAACTACATCACCATCAACACTTCCGTCAACTTCAGCTTCCACAACACCGTCTCCAACAGATGCAAACCCAACACCCACATCCACAACGACAGCTTCGTCAACACCAACCCCACCGGTCCCACCACATATTGAAGTTTCTACTGGTATAGATGTTTTATATGGGATATATCTTGGTGGTGGATCACTTGTTGGAGCAACAGATCCATGCGGAAATTCTAACATAATAACGGGCATTAAGGTCGGCTTAACAAGTGACGCATCTAATAGCATAGAACAAAATGGCGTAGCCAGCGGGAATGGGTATTGTTGGAGTATGACCAGTGATGATAAATCACCGAAAGGGTGGGGTGGCACAGGCGGTGCTTGGGGATCACCTCCCAGCCCCTTTAACCAACAGTATATTATGGGGCAACAAGCAACCACATCATACGAATTTAAGCTTTATAATTCGCAACCAACATTGGCACAATATCAAGGAAGTCCACCAGCCCATTGTGGAGATGTTGGTAGCGTAGTTGTAAGGCTCTACGTCAAATGTTAGTTTTGGTCAGTTTATAGTTCTTTAACCAATTTAAACCTTACTTCTCAAAAGGTGGTATGCCAAGGGTTTTAGTTGTGTCTGGATTAAGGTGCTCTGGGAAAGAGACGACAAGGAAATACCTAATAGAGAAAGGCGCATACCAAGACGGTATAGATGTCTCAGATGACATACTTAGGCCAGTTGCCCAGGAAAGAGAAATTACGAGAATAGCCGATCTGTTGCCTCTCTATTTAGAGTTAGGGACAAAGTACTTTTTTGACAGGATAAAACAGAAAGTGGAGTCGACAGATGGAAAGGTTGTTGTCTCGTCTGTTAGGGAGCTGGCCCTATACGAAAGGCTAAAAGAAAGGTACGGGGAAAATCTAGCCTTGCTCTACCTGAGAGCCAAACCTGAGATCAGGTTCCAAAGAAGGCAAGCCAGAAAAAGGGCAGGTGACATGGAAACTTTTGAAGAGTTTAGGTTGTTTGAAGCGAAAGAGGTTAAAGCTTATGATATGGTTGGTTTGATAGGCGGTGGCTTTGATGAGGCAATAGAAAATAGCGGGACTAAAAATCAGCTGTTCGCAGCCCTCGATACCGAAATCATGTTTGGAAGGATATAGGGCCATATTTGTAATTTATTATATACACATTATCCCAAATAATAGTATGGCGAAAAAGCGTGCTGCAGAGCACAATCACAAAGCTAATAATGTCGGCTCTGAGATGAGGGACATAATTCTTGGATGGCAGGATGGTTTAGTTAATGTTCTAGGTGTTGTTTTGGCTATTGCTGCAGCCACAGTTGACACAAAAACAATAATAATTGCCGGCTTGGCCGCCACCTTTGCTGAATCTGTTTCCATGGCCGCTGTTGCTTATACATCAACCAAAGCAGAAAGGGATTACTATAACAGACAATTGGAAACAGAGAAAAGGGAAATAAGTGACATCCCAGATATTGAAAGAAAGGAGATAAGGGATATTTATTTTGCGAAAGGTTTTAGTGGAAGGCAGCTTGCCAATATAGTTAAAAAGATAACCTCAAGTAAAAAGCTTTGGTTAGAAACAATGATGTCAGAAGAGCTTGGACTCTCTAAAGACCATAAAAAGCCTGGGAAATCGGCTGTTGTTGTGGGCCTTTCAGCTTTTGTGGGATCTCTGTTTCCTCTATTGCCATTTTTCTTCCTCTCACCAATTGCAGGCGTGATACCGGCTTTGGTTCTGTCGGTGGCTGTTTTATTCGCCCTCGGAGCTGCAAAAGCAAAGGTTACTGTTGGGAACTGGCTGAAATCTGGCGCAGAAATTGCTGTTATTGGTTTGGCGGCTGCCTTGATCGGTTATGTTTTGGGATATGGGCTTGGGTTAGCTATATAAACTTAGTTTTATAAACTCTTTCCATGTATAGAAAATGAATACTTGTTATGGGCCTAAAGGGTCGCAGGGGGCTGCTGCGAGCCTTCTAATGGTTTGATATCCAAGCGATCACACCTTCTTATATGATCTGTGATATCCATCCTATGCCTTTCCTCGAGACCATCAATCTTCTTATCAACATAAAATCTTCCATCAAACTACCCTGACATATCCACTTACAGCCAGACCAAAATTTTTTGTCCCAGCTAATATTGAGACCTCCTTGTCAACATATCCCCTTAATTTTTCGAACAATTCGCCGTTATTGTCCTGAACACCCGTCATAAAATCACCACCCCAATCCCTGAGCTGTTTTGTAGTTTATTTCCAGAATCAAAAAACCCTTTTTTCACAGTTGCCACCCCCAATTTTCCAATACTCGTTATAATACCAACTTCTTGTTGCTCTTTAAACAGTTTGTCTTTTCTGTTTACAGTCGAATCAACTTTTATCCTAACTATTTTTCTAGCAAGCTGGCCTTGATAAGCCTTCATCCTTACAACAACTTCCTGTCCTGTGTAACATCCCTTTGTGTAACTGATTAAATTATCCAATCCAAGCTCCAAGACCATATAACCCTCATCGAAATCCTTGCCAAACTCTGGAACCCCTTGATCTACTCTAAAGCTTTCATACTCTTCTGCAGAAACCTGTTCAGCCCCCTCTTTCCTGTACAAGAACTCTGGAAAACCATCAGAAGATTCAACCGGTATAAAAAAATCCAATCTGTTTAGAAAACAATTTTTAGTTATCAATGCAATTCCGGGACCGAGCTGTTTTTGTATTATCTGGTTTTTTTCCAACTTTAAGTCCATGAAGCTTTCACCAAAACCGGTCACAGAGAACATCTTGTACTCGTCCCGAAGGTCAGCAATCTCACAGTTCGCAAGCTTGGCGTTTTCGGTTAGGTATGCAAGCAATTTAGCATGAGCAAGCAAATCTGATTCAACCAAAAACCAATCACCTAAATTGTAAATTGAGCTTACAGCCAAGACCTTTCCAAACCTGTCCAAAAATGCCGCCGGCAAACCGCGCCCCTGAGCCAAAGCCTTGACATCATTGGTACACATGCTCTGCAAAAAGTCCAATGCTCCGGCACCGGAAACCTTGATTCTACTTCTCTTTGATAGCTCTATTACAGAAGACATAAATTTACTAATACATAGAGTAATTAATAGATGTATGCCACTTAAAGAAAAGCTCTTGCCTTATGTGTTGCACAATGCAATTTCCTATAGCGGAAAGGCTAACCCTGGTTCTGTGCTTGGCAAAATTCTTGGGGAAAATCCAGATTTGAGGGATAAAGTGCCTGAGGTTAGGAAAGCTCTAGAAGAAATTGTGAAGGAAGTCAACAAGCTTGGTTTAGAAGAACAGAAAAAAAGGCTGGAGAAGAGTGGAGTAAAGTTTGAGAAAAGCACTTCTTTGCTGCGGCAAAGACCTGCACTAGAAAGGGGACTGCCAGATTTGCCAGAAGCTGAACAAGGGAAGGTTATCATGCGCATGGCACCAAACCCTAACGGACCGCTACACATCGGACACTCAAGGATGGCCATCCTAAACGATGAGTATGCAAAAAGATATGGCGGCACGTTAATGCTAAGGTTTGATGACACTGACCCGAAAAATGAGAATAAAATCCCAATGAAGGAGGCATATGAATGGATAAAAGAGGATTTAAAATGGTTGGGGGTAAAATTCGATAAAGTGGAGAGCGCTTCTTCGAGGATAGATGTTTATTATAAATATTTTGAGAAACTGCTCGCATCAGGCTACGCCTACATATGCACATGTGAACAGGAGAAGTGGAGCAATTTGGTGAGAAGAAATGGTGGCGTGTGTCCATGCAGAACACAAACAAATAAGGACAATCTGGAAAAGTGGAAAAAGATGCTTGAATGGAAACTGAAAGAAGGCGATGCTGTCGGAAGAGTAAAAACAGATTTGGAAGAGAAGAATCCCGCTGTAAAGGATTGGGTGGCATTCAGAACAGTGGATGATCCACAGCACCCTATTGCAGACAAAAAAATAAAGGTCTGGCCAACACTCGATTTTGCTTCTGCAATAGATGACCATGAATTTGGAACTACACATATAGTCAGGGGAAAGGATTTGGCTGTTTCAGAATTGCGCCAGAAGTTTCTGTATAACTACATGGGTTGGAATTACCCCGTCACAAAAGTATATGGAAAATTTATGACAAGCGAGGATTTGGTCATCTCAAAAAGCAAGATACAGGAAGGGATAAAGAAAGGTATTTACTCAGGGTATGATGATCCAAAACTGGTTTTTCTCCGCGCCCTGAAGAGGAGAGGGATCTTGTCACAGACAATTAGAAATTACATTTTGGCTCTTGGTCTTAGCGAGGCGGAGACAACAGTTGATTTGGAAATTTTATTTTCTGAAAACAGGAAACTTATTGATCCGGAGGCAAACCGATACATGATTGTTTTGCAGCCTGAGGAAATCGATATTTCAGAGCCGCTCAAAAAATCTGGGAAAAAGGAAGTTGAGTTAAAATACCATCCGGACAAAAAAGAGACCAGGAAAATTTCTGTCAGCGATAAAATTTTTGTTTCTGCCGAGGACTTCAAAAATCTCAAAGGCAAAGATATCAGGCTGATTGACTTGTTCAATGTGAATCTTGACAAAAAAGCAACCTATAGTAAAAACCAAGAGTTTGGTTTTGAGACAAAAAAGCTGCAGTGGGTTTCAGATGATTTTGTAAAAGTAAAGCTGGTTACACCAGAAGGTGTTAAGGAAGGTGTTGGCGAGAAAGCCTTGCTAAAACTAAAACCAGATGACATGATCCAGATGCTGAGGATCGGTTTTGGCCGCGTGGATTCTGTTGGAAAAGACCAAATAACAATTTATTTTGCGCATAAATAGTTGAGTGAAATTTTTGTGGGCTCGTACGACGGAAATTAATTATTTAAGTTACAAGAGTTCAAATAATATCAAGATAAAAAGAAAGGTTATCAATGATAAAATATTTACTTGGTATTAATTGTTGTTACCATGAGGATTCTGCTGCATTATTAAAAAATGGCAAAATCGTTGCATGTGTAGAGCAAGAACGTTTTTCTAGAAAGAGACATACAAAATTCTCGATGATTGACAATTCAGATATAATACCATTCGAAGCAATTGATTTCTGTCTTAGCAAAGCGGGAATCAAATTCCGAGATGTGGATTTGATTGGTTATACTTTGGACCCTTACAGCAGATTTATGAGAAATGTTGAATATGAGAGCCCGTATCCGATTCCAAATGGGGAATGGGGTACACGTGATGGTGAACTAACTTTTTATAGTCACAACTTAAATGTAATTGAAACATTAAGAAATAAGTATAATTCGCCAGTGGCAAGAAAATTTTTCTTCTTTGAACATCAGCTATGTCATGCAGCTAGTGCATTCTATGGTAGTGGTTTTGATGACGCATCAGTTATGGTCGCTGATGGTATTGGTGAATTCGCTACTGCATGGCTTGGATCTGGAACTAGACACAGTGGGCTTACATGTTTAAAGAGGATTAATTTCCCAAATTCATTAGGTATGTTTTGGGATAGGATCGTTGAGTTTTGTGGTTTTCATTACTATGATTCATCTCATTTAATGGGTCTTTCTGCCTATGGAAAAAGGAGCCCGTTCTTAGAAAAAATGAGGCACCTTTTAATGGCCGACGACAAAAATCTTCTTATATTGGATCCTAAGATATTGCGTTTCCGTGAAGAAAGAAGGACTCCTGAATTTTCAGTTAGTAAGTCAGATTTTTTTGATTATCTTGAAGAATATCTAGGTGTACCCCCTAGAAACCCTAAAGATGAGATAAAACAATGTTATAGGGATATTGCATTTGCTGCCCAGACAGTCTTAGAGGAAAGACTTTTATATATTGTAAATTGGCTATACAATAAAACCAAATATGATAATTTATGTTATGCTGGGGGTATTGCACTGAATTGTGTAGCAAACGCAAAAATCATAAATGGATCCCCCTTTAAGAAATTATGGGTTCAACCTGCTGCTAATGATGCTGGGACTAGCTTGGGAGCAGCGTATCTTCTTCATCATATGATAGTTGGATATAACAATTCCCAACATATGAACCATAGTTATTGGGGGCCATCATTTGAAAAAAGTGATATTAAAAAAGAAATTGTAAATTGTGGGTTTAAATTTTCAGAATTCGCGGCAGACGATTTAGTATTTGAGGTCGCCACCATTTTAAGGTCAAATAAGATTGTTGCGTGGTTTCAAGGAAGGATGGAGTGGGGACCAAGGGCATTGGGTAATCGAAGTATTTTAGCAAATCCTCAGATTGAAAAAGTTCATGATATAATAAACAAAAAAATAAAGTATAGGGAATGGTTTAGGCCATTATGCCCATCTGTTCTCGCGGAAAAAGCGAGTGAATGGTTTGATATACCCGAGGGTGGTGAGACACCTGCAGAGTATATGTTAGTAGCGTGCCAAGTTAAAAAGAATAAAATAGAACGTATTCCGGCGGTTGTGCATGTTGATGGGTCTGCCCGTATTCAAATAGTTCGAAAGAGTGTAAATCCTCTTTTCCATAAACTAATAAAAAGGTTTGATGACATGACAGGTACCCCTTTGTTGTTGAATACCTCGTTCAATATTCGCGAGCCCATGGTTTGCACACCAAAAGATGCCTTATCTACTTTTATAAACAGTTCAATGGATGTATTGTGTATCGGGCCGTTTATTATTCATAAGGACGGTAGATAATAATCGGAAAGAATGTTGTCTGGTTGAAAAACACAAAGTCAAAAATAATTCTTCGTCTCGTCCCCAAAATCACGGACAAAGGAGTTCTCTTAAATACAATGTAAATACAAAACACAAACCTTTAAATATATCAATTATATAAATATATATAGGTGAAAGTTATGGGAACCATTACAATAAGCGTGGATGACGAAGTTGAGAAGGAATTCAGGAAGACTGTGGAAGAGCACCAAGGCGGGAAGAAAGGGGATTTGGGCAAAGCTGTAACTGAAGCTATGAAGAAGTGGGCAGATGAGAAGAAGATGAAAGAGATTGTGGAGAGGCAAAAAATGTTCATGGAGAAAGGCCTTTACAGACTACCAAAGAACTGGAAATTTAACAGGGACGAAGTTTATGACAGAAAATGAAGTTTTCCTTTTAGACACAAATATACTTGTTTACGCTTATGACGCAACGGATATCGATAAGCACAATATATCAAAGAAAATTATAAACAAGTGCCTTGACGGCGAATATCAGATAGCTGTTTCTCCTCAGAACCTCTCAGAATTCTTTTTTGTCACGACTTCAAAAGGCCTGCTCGAAAAAACAGATGCAATAAAAGTTATTTCAGACATAATAGTATTTCCAGGATGGATAAAAATAAGCTTCGACCATATAACTGTGCTTACAGCAGCCAAAATTTCAGACGAATACAAAATGTCATATTGGGATTCCCTTCTTACAGCCACAATGAAACAAAACAGTGTTCTTAAGCTATACACTGAAAATACAAAAGATTTCAAAGTGCCTTGGCTTGTGGTTGAAAACCCGTTTAGTTAAAAAGTGATTTATGGAAAACATAGACAAATCAAACATGGGCGGTTTCTTGGATAGGTTCCAGGAGCAGATTGTTGAAGGCTACAAAATCGGTAGTAAAGTAGATTTGCAAGGCAGGTTTGATAATATAGTAATTTGCGGCATGGGAGGCAGTGCTTTGGGCGGGCGGATTTTGAAATCATATCTTGGGAATAAAATACCGGTTGTTATTGTTGATGACTATACTATTCCGAACTTTGTAAATAGTAAAAGCCTTGTTTTTGTGAGCAGTTACTCTGGGAATACGGAGGAGACGTTGGAGTGCTATAAGCAAGCAATGGAAAAAAAACTCAATGTTGTGGTTTTCTCTAATGGTGGCAAGCTGGCTGAGTTAGCAACCCAAAACAAAACACCCTTTGTAAAAATCCCAACCTGTCCACAGCCTCGGCTTTCTTACGGCTACCAGTTTTTTTCCATGCTAAAAATTTTAGACAATCTTGGCATGGTAAAAGTGAATAAACAAGAAATCGACAACATAGCCGTGTTCATTGGCATACAAAAGGAGAAAATAAAGTCGAGGGCCAATGAGCTTGCTAAAAGGTTGGTAGGCAAGATTCCAGCTGTTTATGGGTCGAAAAACATGGAGGCTGCGGCCTACAAATGGAAAATAAACTTCAATGAAAACTGCAAGTGTCCTGCCTTTTATAATATATTCCCAGAACACAATCACAATGAATTAAACGGGCTGTTGAAAAACGGAGGGAATTTACACCTAATTTTCTTGAAAAACAAAGATGACAATCCAAGAGTTAGAAAAAGGATGGATATTGTCAAAAAAATCGCAGAAGAAAGCAAAATCGACACTACAGCTCTGGAAGCAGAAGGGAATGGTTTCTTGGAAAGGGTAATATGGACAATTTACTTGGGTGACTGGACAAGCTATTTTTTGGCCCTAGAATATGGAATGGATCCGACACCAGTAGAGCTTGTAGAGAAGTTCAAGAAGCTGCTAGACTGAACACTTAAGCATTTATAGCTTACCTAAAATTATTGTATGGTAGTCCAAAGGTGTTTATCCTCAGAAAGTGTCCTGGAAGAGTTCAGAGTGTACATGATAAGTCGAAAAAAGAGTGTATACACTGTCATTGCTTATCTTGGAGATATTAGGCGGTCTTTGGTGTGCCCCCAGATAAATGGATCAGAAAATACTGGAAGTACTTTGGCGGGTTTTGTGACAGAAGATTTGGAAGGTATGAGAAGGAAAGGCATACCTACGACCACATATAATAGAAAAGTTGCCTCTGTAAACGCCTTCCTGAATTTTCTTAAGGCCAATGGTTATGTGGATTCTGTAGACTATTTGGACGTGTTGCCTGCGCCTCCGAGAGGTATAGAAGTGATAACCCCAGATCAGTTTGAAAGGCTCATGGACACTGTGCCTCCATATGGATTTAGTCGAGTAAGGGATAGGGCCACTTTTAGACTAATGAGGGATACTGGAATTACAGGTGAGGAAGCTTCTGGTATTTGTTATGGCGATTTCGTTTTATCGGCTGACGCCAAGACTGGAATCAAACCTATTTGGAGAGGCGAGACAGATCTGGTTCTTCCGATATCAGAACCCACAGACCAAGAGATAAGGGCTTATGAGGATGTTTGGAGAAAAATTGGGAGAGAAGTTAAAGACCGACAAAAAGAGCCTTATTTCAGGAACAATTCTGGGGAAGGAATTAGTTCGAGATCTGTCAGGAGAAGGTTTACCTATTGGTTGACTGAGGCTGGTTTGCCAGATATGAGGCCGCTCGCCCTAAGATATGCGTTCGCAAAAGACCAGTTGGACAGGGGCACTAGCACAGAAAATCTGGCGGAATTATTGGGAATCAGTTTAGGGGCTACCAGGCTTTTAGTAAGAAAGTTGAAACAGACAGACTCAAGATAAGAATCTAATACCTAGCCATATCCTGTTCTACTTCATCTGCCCATGCTTCGATACCGCCATCCAAGTTCTTCAATTTTTTGAAGCCAAGTGATTTTAGTTTTTGTAAAACAAACGCGCTTCTGGACCCATGGTGGCAATACAAAACAGTTTCTTTTGATGGGTCGAGTTCAGAAACCCTCCCATGTATTTGGTTTACGGGGATTAATCTAGCGCCTTCTATGTGGCAGATATTATATTCCCACTGCTCCCTGACATCCACAAGAGTAAAATCCTCCTTTCGGTCAATCTTCTCTTTCAGTTGTTTTGGGGTGATGTCTTCAGCTGGCATAGACTTATAATTCATTACTTCAATGGAGATAAAGAAATATAACAATGTTATATCAGTATGTTTTAAAAAGCTTCCATATAATATATAACCAAAGTCTGATGACTAAGCTTGAAAGGGAAACCAATCAAGTTATGAGGGAGAGATTTATATGGGAAAACCAGCTTTTGTGAAATTTGAGCAAACCAAGGATTTAGCAGATAAAGTATACGAAGCTTTGGAGTTGGCAAGAAACTCCGGCAAAATGAGAAGGGGAGTCAACGAAACAACCAAAGCAATCGAGCGCGGACATGCAAAACTAGTTGTGATGGCAGAAGATGTGACACCAGAAGAAATACTCATGCACCTTCCAATACTATGCCAAGAGAAACAAGTGCCATTCGCCTATGTGCCATCCAAACTGGAACTGGGCAAAGCAACAGGCATAGAAGTGCCAACATCTTCAATAGCAGTGACCGAAGAGGGCGAGGCAAAAAAACATATCCAGGACATTTCAGGCAAAGTAAAGGCACTGTTGAAATGATTTAAATATCTGGCTAGTTATATAATCCTATTCGCGTTGAGTCCTAATATAAATTGACATCTAAGGTTATCTAAATATAAGGGAAGGTGAGAGAAACCGTAGGTTTCCTCTATGGCAGAAGGAATTCCAGCAAGGGTAATTCAGGTTTTGGGGGCTTTGGGAGTCAGGGGAGTCTCCAGAGTCAGATGCAAAATAGAAGATGGAAAACAAAGCGAAAGAACCCTGATAAGAAATGTGATCGGCCCAATAAGGAAGGGCGACGTTATCCTACTCAAAGACACAGAAATGGAATTTGGGGAAAGATTAGGCGGCAGATAATATGGCAAAATGCGCTTTTTGTGGCGGCAATGTACAAGACATGAAAGGAAAACTTTTCATAGACAAAGCAGGCGACTCCTTTTATTTCTGCGATTCCAAGTGCAACAAAAACTTCAAGCTCGGTAGGCTCGGAAAGCGGGAGAAGTGGACCAAGAAGTTTGTAAAAGGAAAGCAGGTCAAAGAAGCCAAATAATTTTTTTAAGAGGACAGCAATGGATAAAAAAGAAATAAGACATTTTCTAAAGCCGCACTGGAAAAAATTCATTTTACCCTTAATATTTGGAATCCTGTTCCTTATTTTAGTCAGCAACTTCCAAGCTTTAGGAGCTTTCCTGGACAAATACACATGCGAATCAGAAGTCCTTTATTCCCAATTAGACCAAAACAAAAGGGAAAATAATACTGAGGGAGCCAACGCAACCCTGGAACAGATAAAAAACCTTGTAAACAGAATGCAGCAAGACGCTCCTCAAGGAAGCATAGTGCCAGTAATCTCCCTCTACACAATCGGGGTGATCGACCCAATGATACCATTCCCCTGTTTAATGATCCAAGGCGAATCTGGCTTCTGCCAATTCTATGTAAATGAGACAACCCACGCCTGCATGGTCAAATCAATCAACAACACAAAAATCGAGGACTTCAACAACACCGCGCTCCAAAACATAAGGTTCGAAACCAGGCTATACATCCCAATATCCACACCAATATTCATAGTAAATATACTAATCCTGATTGTGGAAGGTTACCTAATTTCTGTGCTAATCCAGATAGTCTACACAAGGCAAAAGAATAAAAAACCCACAAAGAAAGATTAATACATGGGTATTCTAAGAAAACTCGCTCCATATGTCGTAGCAGCAGCTTCTTTTTTACCTTTAGGTGGATGTCCCAAAGACTGTAAGTCAACAACAGGACCTTACAACCCACCGCCTTTGATAATCCAGCCAAAACAAGCTGACACACAAAATCCAATAGGCAGGTCACAAGACAATCAAGATCCAATACCAATTGTCCAGGAAGATGGGGATTATAAGACAGTCTCAACAAGCAGAAAAGTAAGGACAGAAGACGGAAGTGTTTTCACCCTAAATTTACAAGTCCATGGGCCGCGCCAAGTGAGGAAAAGGGAAAATGCAATCTATACAGCAACCGCTGAAAAAATATCTGTTGGATCCATAGCCATCGGCGCCGCGGTGCCAAATGGGGATGCAAGTTTTTTGCCAGACGGCGGGAGTTTTAAAAGGATGCCCCCAAACGGGGATTATGTGGCTTCTGGAGACGCAAGATACCCCTTTGACAAGTTTGCAGAATCCTTGCCTGGTTATCAAGAGTTGGGAGAAAAGTATAGAGGCGACTTGAAAAACATAAGCGATATTGGCAGGGACAGGTTATTGTCAGAGCTGACCCCAAACTTACCTATATGGTTTTCCGACAAAAAATTTACACAGTCAGACCTCTCCCTATTTACAAGACGCGGAAGCATTGGTTTTAGCGGCGCAAAGCAGGAAATAGTCTGCCCAGCGGAAAGGGACACTCAACTCAAAGTTTTTGCCTTTGTAAATCCCTGGATGTCACCAGACAACGTATTGCTAACAACAGAATTCCCCATTGATGTTATTGATGACGTTGAGCCAACTAAACCAAAACAAGAGCCGCCTGTTTCTACATTAGTTGGAAAAGATGCCCTTTTAGAGTATGCAAAGTTGGCGATATCACCCACAAATGATAGAGTGTCTTTTAGTGCCCGTCAGATGGATAGACTGGGTCACTATTTACAAGGCGTTTTGGGCACAATAAACCTTGATTCAAAAACTCCCACTACCACAACGTGTGAAGGGGAGCCAAAGCTATTGTCATGGTCTCCAGATGGCAGACTGATACACAGCGGATACGGATTAATATGGTTTGCTGGGGTAGAGAATGGTTCAGACACGAGGGTATCGGCCAAATACCCAACAGGGATAGCAAAATCCCTGGCATGGTCGCCTGGAAACAGAATACTCTACTCCCAAGACTTGTTAGCAGGTGAAAGAAGGATTCAGAGAGACATATTTTCAATGGATCCAGAAACAGGCGAGACGGTAAATTTAACAAACACACCCGATACAGACGAACGAAACCCAATATGGTCTCCAGATATGCAGAGAATTTCTTTCTTATCATCTAGGACTGTAGTTGAGAATAATAGGTCTAGGAATATAACAGAAATATTTTTAATGGATAAAGATGGATCCAACAGAAGGAGCCTTACAGATAACCAGTACATGAAAAAGAGGCTTGGTGGGTGGGTACAAGATGGTATATGGTTTATAGAAACGGGTGGCGACAACTTTTGGCACGAAGTTTCAATAATTAGTCCAAATACAAGTGGAGGGTATAAACAAATTTACAGTGATGGTGAGTTTTTTCGCGAAGGTGAGCTTGTTCTAGCCCCTGACATGATAATTAGCGGGCAAGATTTGCAAGAAAGAAGCTTTGCTATATCTCAAGACGGGAGGATGTTGGTTATGACAGCTTCCACTAAACCATCTACGCCAACCAGCGGGCGTTTTGATAAGGACCTTTATTTTGTTGATCTGCAGTCAAAAAAACTAACAAGAATAACCCAAGGAAAAATAATCCAAGAGATGGCAGCAACACCTGGGTTGGATTGGGCTGTATGTGCTGTTAGAGAAAGGGACGGTGAAGAACTTGATAAGTTCGATTTGACACAGTTAGCTGACAATAGATCAGTGAATACACAGAATAGACAAGAGATCCAAACACAGAGGCAAACAGAGATCAGATCACCTACTTCCAGAACACTCGCAAAAGGCAGATACCCAGTTTGGTTCCCAGACAGCAAAAGACTGGTTATAGCTCGTGACGATGAACCAGGGAGCGGTAGCCTCTACGCGCTAGACACGGAATCCTCTAACGTTGTAAAGCTGACCAATTTGCCGGGATATGAAAGAGAGCCATCAATTTCCCCCAATGGTAGATACGTTGCATTCATATCTGAAAATCAGTGGTTAACCCTCCTGGATATGGAAACAAACCAAGTAAGGCATATAACAGAGGTGCCTCATTTTGATTGGTCATCATTTTGGATTGGTAATGACTATATATCAGCTTTTCGATTAGGCGGTGATTTAGGGTTTATAACAGATATAAATGGAAATATGCCGCCTGAAGAAATCAAGTCTGCACTATCTGAAAACAGAACACAGAAGGCATTGGAGTGTCTGCTTTCTACAAGAGATAGAACTACTGATCCTAGAGGGTGGACAGTGGCAGGTGGTAGTGTCATATATACACTCACTTCACATCGAGGCTCTATTGAAGAAGGTACGTGCTCAACAACGGATTTATCCTCCTCAAATTTAGATAGAGATTTAATGTATATGCCTCGAGTAACTGATGTAACTGACACAGACGAGTTCAGTGAATTCTCCCCAACAGCATCCCCCGACGGGTCGCGCATAGCTTTTGTTAAAGCCAGATTATATCCGCCATATGAAATGGTAGGAAATGAGCGAAGGCGCCAAACAAAACCCGACGATTACAAACTTTGCATATCTGACCCTGACGGGTCGAACATCAGTGTGATTTTTGATTCTGGAAAAAATCCAATCACAAGGGCAAGGTGGTCTCCAGATGGCAGGCATATAGCTATCGGGATGGAAGAAAATTCAAAAGAAGTCATCAAGCTACTCGACCTTTCAGATTAATTACAGAACTCAACCAGGAATAAGATCCCCCCAAGCCAGAAGATTGTTGCCATTTGGCTGTGAGACACTTATACAAACCTATCCAAAACCAAGATCAAATCCATGAAGCGGATCATCTGATTTTGTTGGCTGGCTTCCACCAGAACCCCTATAACCAACCCCTTCTGGCCAGTCGGGTTCGATATACTCCTCAATCAAACCGCCAACAACACCAACTCCCCATGTTAACCAGAAGCCGCCTGTGTACATGGCTACAAGTGATGTTGCTGCAATTGTGCCCGCCATTGCGAGCTCAGCTTTCCAACTCTCCCTCTTGAAACAGAAGTTATATTTACTGCCCTTGCCACCAATATCATAGTTTTCCTGGTTTTTCACAGTCACCCTTATTGCAGGCAATGCGCAGTCCTTTGCTATAACACTATTTGAGCTGTACCCTTGCGCAACCTTCCCATTATTCATCAGCGTCCCGCAATAATCCACAGCTTTTATCAGATTCTCCCTAACCATTTTGCACTCAGCTGTGTGTGTCTCCGGGTTGTAAATGTACTGCTTGCAGTAAACAGTCGTGTCACCAACCTGTAAATCCCCTTCACATGGAGCCGCCAAATAAAATGGAGTGAGTAGTGAAGGTTCAGATTGATCTCCAAGCAAACCCTTTGCCCATGGGTTTGCATAGTAACTTACAAACGAGCCAGGTGTCCCGTGCTCTTTATCCAATATGATCGGCCTTAGAGTCTCCTTGTAATTGCCTATCTCCTTCCCCTCAACAAACAACGTGGTCTTGTATGGTTTTATGTTCAATGGCAACGGCTCTGGCTTCCTGAACGGCTCCTTGGAGTGATATTTGAAAACCAGGGAGTTCCCAAAGCTCTCATACTTTGTAAACATGCTATCCATCAAAGCCGCCAAATAAGCAATCGGTGTTATGAATCCAGCTACCCTGGCAGCATCTTTCAAAGCACCTGTCGGGAAAAACTTTTTCGCCTGCGTCTCTGCGGTTTCGACAACTTTTTTTCCAGCTGCTTGCTCTTCCAAAAATTTGGCAAATGCACCTCTCCTAACGTCTTGAGCGGCTTCTTTCTCAATACCAAGCAATACAGTGCTTCCAGATTGGGATAATGGAACTGAAATTGGAATTGTATAAGACCCACCCTCTTTGACGCTCCTTCCAATCCACAATTTTTTTTCAACAGTTTCTCCAGCAGTCTTTTCAATACTCCGTACAGCAACTTGCTCCCCAACATCCTTTACAGACTCCTTTGCCACCCCAGTGAAAAACCCTTTAGCAGCTCTCACTCCCTGTCCAAGCGGCATGGAAAATATTGTTATCC
>Ga0209541_10000475_pt1 | contig 79122 bp, 75 predicted proteins | sample RifCSPlowO2_01_FD_184027 | JGI IMG/M metagenome (GOLD analysis project Ga0209541, IMG submission 184027) | Groundwater microbial communities from Rifle, Colorado - Rifle CSP2_plank lowO2_0.1 (SPAdes) (version 2) | ecosystem: Environmental > Aquatic > Deep subsurface > Groundwater | place...
GGCCAAAAAAGACGAAAAAACAGTGGGGTATGGAGCAGAGGATATTGTTGTCCTTGAAGGGCTTGAGCCTGTACGTAAGCGCCCGGGTATGTATATCGGGTCGACGGGACCCGAGGGCCTTCATCATCTCATATGGGAGATTTTTGACAACTCACGCGACGAGGCGATGGGCGGTTTTGCTGATCGTATCGAGGTAGTGCTTCTCCCCGGTAATCGCGTGCGCGTCGTCGACAACGGTCGCGGTATTCCTGTTGATATTCATTCTAAGACAAAAGTCTCAGCACTCGAGACCATTATGACGACCCTCCACGCCGGAGGTAAATTCGAAGGAGAGAGCTACAAAGTTTCAGGTGGTCTGCACGGTGTGGGTGCATCGGTCGTGAATGCACTCTCAGTCTACACTGAGGTTCGCGTGCATCGCGACGGTGGTATTCATATGCAGGAGTACGAGCGTGGCAAGAGGAAAGCAGCCGTTAAGAAAATCGGCACTACCAAGTTCCGTGGTACTATTGTTACGTTTGAACCTGATGAGCTGATCTTTAAGGAGATGGGCTGGAACTGGAACCAGATTGTGAACCATTTGCGCCAGCAGGCATACTTGGTCAAGGGTCTCCATATAGCAATCCTTGATGCGCGCGAATATGCAGGCAAGCTCAAACTTGATAATGTTGTTTATTTTGAGGATCTGTCACTTGAGGTTCCTTCAATGAGTTTTTACTTTGACGGCGGATTGGTTTCCCTTGTTCGTTTTTATAATCAGCACCAAAAACCAATTCACAAGAATATCTGTTATGTCGACAAAGAAGTTGACGGCGTGCAGGTTGAAGTAGCAATCCAATACATCGATGATATTTCATCGCGCGAGCTCGCCTTTGCAAACAATATTTACAATATGGAGGGAGGTACTCATGTCACGGGTTTTCGTACGGCGCTCACCCGCAAGATAAACGAATACGGCCGCAAAAATAATTTCATCAAAGAGAACGAGGAAAACTTTACGGCGGACGATGTTCGCGAAGGCTTGACCTCCGCAATCTCGGTAAAAATGCGCGAGATTCAGTTTGAAGGACAAACCAAAGGTAAATTGGGTAGCGTCGAGGCACGCAGTGCTGTTGAAAAAGTCTTTGGTGAGGCACTAGGTATGTTCCTCGAGGAAAATCCCGAGGATGCTCGCGCTATCGTCAACAAAGTTATCATCGCGCTTCGTGCGCGCAAGGCTGCAAAGGCCGCAAAGGACAGCGTGATGCGCAAGGGTGCCCTCGAAGGCCTTACACTTCCGGGTAAGCTCGCTGACTGTCAGACATCAAAGGCTGAAGATTCTGAGGTATTCATCGTTGAGGGAGATTCCGCAGGTGGCTCATCAAAGCAAGGTCGCGACCGTAGGACGCAAGCAATCCTCCCGCTCAAGGGTAAGATTTTGAATGTAGAGCGCGCACGCCTCGACAGGATGCTTGCGTCGGTGGAGATTCGCTCGCTCGTGGTAGCAATGGGTACGGGTATTGGTGATATTTTTGATATTTCAAAACTTCGCTATCACAAGATTATTATTGCAACGGATGCAGACGTCGACGGTGCACATATTCGTACACTTCTCCTAACGCTCTTTTATCGCTACTTCAAACCGGTCATCGAGGGTGGATTTATCTACATCGCTCAGCCACCACTCTACAAGATTAAAAAAGGTAAAGAGATTACGTATGTGTACAGCGAGGCTGAAAAAATCGCGTACCTTGGTAAGGATGTAAGTTTACTTGAAGTGGTGGAAGAAGGGGAAGAGGAGGAATTTGAGGGAACAGAGGAAGAGGTTGCTGCTGAAGCAGAGGAGAAGGGAAAGAAGCGTGAGCCGAAGGTATCACTCCAGCGCTACAAGGGTCTCGGTGAAATGAATCCAGAGGAGCTTTGGGAGACCACGATGGACCCAAAGAGACGCATCCTTAAACAGGTGCGTATCGAGGATGCCGTGGACGCTGACAAAGCATTTGATGTGTTGATGGGTGAGGATGTTGCTTCACGCAAGTCATTTATCCAATCCAACGCCAAGATGGCGAATATTGATGCCTAAAGTCCGCTCGCCATTCTCTTTTCTGTTGCACGCATACCCAGCCCTCGCTAGCGAGGGCTGGGTTGCTCCGCTCGGCTCGCCAGCCTGCGCAAGGCACCAGAAAAGGGAACGGCTCGCTCCAAGGTATAATACGCAAAAATAATTTTGTTTTATTGGTATTTTGTGAATATGGGCGTATAATTATCCTATGAATAAAAAATACATTATTGCCGTTATTGTAGCCGTTGTGGCACTTTATGGAGCATTTTGGTTTGGTAAGCGTGCAGCTATCGCGCCCGAAGAACAAGGTAATGTTCCTAACGGCACGGAACAAGCAACGACAACACCGACTCCGGTGGCAAAGGTTACTCAAACTACGACCTCCGCACCCAAAACTACAACCACGAAATCAGAGAGTGCTCCCACGATGACCAAAAGTGGCGCGTACCTCGTTTCGTACACAGACAGTGGTTTCGTCCCCGCAAAGCTTGAGATTGCAAGAGGTAAGTCAGTACACTTTGTAAATAACTCTAACAAAGCGATGAGCCTCACTACGGTTGATCAGAATAGTCAGGTCTATCGTGAATTTAATCAGACTGTTTCTGTGGGGCGCGGAGGAACGTACGATTTTACGTTTTTAACGGCAGGGACGTGGTGGTATGTAAATCGCAATAGCCAGAAAGAGCTTGGGACGATTATTGTGAAGTAGTATTCCCCATAGACTCATTCGCGTGGTATACTAGGTATATTAATAGTTAATAATTTATATATGAAATTAGCAGGTCTTGTATTGATATTCGTTGGTGTTATTGCACTTTTGAAAAATATTGGTGTTATGGTTGACTGGAACCTTATTTGGCCAATCGCTCTCATCTTTGTTGGTTTTGCGGTAAAGCACATGGGCTCATGCAAAATGCGTGGTATGAGAGGTATGTGCAAGGGTGGTTCATGTGAGGAAATGAAATGCGAGGGTGGAAAGTGTGAGGAAGGAGAATGTACTGAGTGTAAGAAATAGGTACATACAAAAAAGGCGATGCCGACTGGCATCGCCTTTTTTGTATGTTTTACCAGATTGCTTTCTTTTCAATGTCACCCAACGTGTGCTTTATAAAGTCTGCAAGGGTATGTGTCTCACCCTTTTCAGCACCACGCATTTCTACGGTTACGGTACCTGCTTCGGCTTCTTTTTCACCGAGCACGAGGATGAGGGGAACTTTTTCTGTCTTGGCAACACGGATGCGCTTGCCGAGGCTTTCGTTTGAGTCATCAAGTTCAACACGCATACCTGCACCTACAAGTTCCGTACGAACCTTCTCCGCATATTCTGAAAATTTCTCACTAATAGGAAGAATCTTTACTTGCACGGGTGAAAGCCAAAGAGGGAAGTTGCCGGCAAAGTGCTCGATCATAATGCCCATAAATCGTTCTGTAGAACCGAGTATCGCACGATGAATAACGACTGGACGTGCTTTTTCATTGGCTTCGTTTACATAGTCGAGTTCAAAACGTTCAGGGAGGTTAAAGTCGAGCTGAATGGTTGAAAGTTGCCACTGGCGTCCAATCGCATCTTTGAACATAAAATCAAGCTTGGGGCCGTAGAATGCGGCTTCATCTTCAGCTTCTTCGTATTTCCACCCAGTCTTTTTTACAATAGTACGCAGAGCATTTTCGGCCGTGCTCCAGACCTCATCACTTCCGATATATTTTTCTTTATTTTTTGAGTCACGCAGCGAGATACGAACATAAAAATCATCAAGACCAAATGCCGCATAGACTTCTTTGATCATGCCGAGCATGAGGTCGATCTCGGCTTCGATTTGGTCAGGGCGTGCAAACACATGACAGTCGTCCTGCGTGAGAGAGCGCACACGCGTGAGCCCTGAGAGCTCGCCAGACTTTTCATAACGGTAGTTTGTGGTCGTCGAGGTGTAGCGCACGGGAAGCTGGCGATATGAATGAGGGAGGGTGCGATACAGCATCATGAAATGCGGACAGTTCATAGGCTTCAAATAGTAGTCATTCTCGTCGATTTTCATCGGCGTGTACATCGCATCATATTTAGAAAGGTGCCCTGAAATTTCGTAGAGCGTTCCCTTGGTGATATGGGGAATCCAAATGTCTTGGTATCCCCGCGCACGCTGGAGGTCACCTACAAACCCCTCAATGTTTTTACGAAGAAGCGCACCTTTTGGATAAAAGAGAGGAAGTCCTGCACCTATCTCGTCGATAATAGTGAAAAGCTCGAGCTCTTTGCCAAGCTTGCGGTGGTCGCGTTTCTTGGCTTCCTCCATTTGTTTTAGATATGCGTCGAGATCAGCGCCGGTTTCAAAAGCGAGGCCGTAGATACGGGTGAGCATAGGATTCTTCTCGTCACCACGCCAGTAGGCACCAGCGGTGTGAGTGATAGCAAACGCATCGGTGTCGATTTCTTTGGTCGTCTCGATGTGGCCACCTTTGCAGAGGTCAGTGAAGTCACCTGTTGTGTAGAGGGTGAGGTTCTTACCTTCAGCAGCGAACTCATTAATCAGCTCGGTTTTATAAGGCTGTATCGCAAACATTTTTTTTGCTTCATCCGCTGATACAGCGCGCCCCTCGAATGCAAGTCCACGCCCAATCATTTTTTTCATCGCTTTCTGGAAACCCTTGAGGTCCTCGGGGGTAGGGGTGTAGCCTTCTGAAAACTGAAAATCATAATAAAAACCATTATCAATAACGGGCCCGATACCGAGCTTTGCGCCCAGGTCCTTTTCAAGGACTGCCATGGCGAGCAGGTGAGCGAGTGAGTGGCGGATATTATGCAGTTTGCTTGCCCCGTTAGATTTTTCTGATTCAGTATTCATGGTTATTTTGTAAAGTCTTTAATAATCGCGTTCCTTGCCCCCCATGGTAAGTACGAAAAATCTAATGGGGTCGTTTGTTTCCATATCGGTTCATATTACCATTTTTTACCCTTTTTCAAAGGTTTTTTAAAGATATTGCAAAATTATGCGATATGTGGGATGATTTTAATAGGTTGTTCTGAGTCACCATCAAAAAAAACACACCATGTTTGTTATGTCCCTGCAGATTTTGGTTGGTTGGTTTCTTCTTTCGGACGTTTTAACCCCCTTCGTATCCTATTGTGTTTTCAGGCTCTGTGAAAAAACAGAAACTCACGATTATGCTCACTAATTCTACGCCCCGAACGACACCCCCCGGTGCCGTTCTTTTTTATAGTTATTCTCGCTAGCTATTGACTTTTAATATAAAATGTGCTATCCTTCATTTAGTTCTCGCAAGGGTGCGGGAGTGCTATTTGTGGAGGTTTTTATGAACCAAAAGAAACGCGCTGGTCTTGTAAACGGTGTAGTTGTTTCCCTCTTGGTAATCAGCTTTTTGTTGATTGTTTTTCAGCCAATCACGAGGATTATGCAGTTGATGCAAGATACTTCTGTCACTGCACGTCACTAGGAAAACTAACCAGAAGCGTACGTTGTGGCCAGGTTGCTCAAAAGAGTGACCTGGTTTTTTTATTACAACTCCTTCACGCGCTCTACAATGAGAGACTTTTCGCCGTTACGGTCGGAGATTTTACCTTTGACTTTGATGCAGCGGTCGGTGGCTTCAAAGAGTTCTTTGTGCGCAAAGAGTGCTTCGGGGAAGAGGACGAGTTCGAGGGTGTCGGTACCATCGGTCAATTTTACAAATGCCATTTTGTCGCCCTTTTTTGTCATGATGGTGCGGATGTCAGAGACGATACCGCCGGCAACAGCGACCGTACCTTCGCGAAGTGTTTTTACGCTTTCAATCGTGGTACCGATGGTTGCAAGCTTGTCCTTGTGGTCATCGAGGGGGTGACCTGAAACATAGAGTCCGAGAAGTTCTTTTTCCCAAATGAGGCAATCGCGCTTGGCGGCTTTCTCTGCAGGCTTGAGGCGAAGGGTGGGGACGCTCGCGGTGTCCGCCATCATTCCAAAGAGTGATGCTTGCCCCGACATTTCTTGCCCCTGTGCCTTGTTGTATTCAAGAGCCTCCTCCATATTGGCGAGCATCTGTCCACGTTCACCAAAGGCATCCATCGCGCCGGATTTGATGAGCGCCTCGAGGGATTTTTTATTTAAATTTTTGTGGCGGATGCGCTCGAGAAAATCAGCGAGCGATTTGTATGCGCCGTTTTCCTCACGTTCTGCAATCATTGCATCGGAAATGTCGGTACCGAGGTTCTTGATAGTATACAGACCGAAGCGAATTTCTGCATGGCCATCACGGTCAATAATAGTAAAGCCACCAAAACTTGCATTGATGTCGGGGGGTAAAATAGGAATACCCATACGCTTGCTCTCGGTAATGATTTCAGAAATCTTTTCCGTATCGCCGCTTTCTGCGGTGAGGATGGCTGTCATATACTCGACAGGGTAGTTTGCCTTCATATACGCAGTCTGGTAGGCGAGACGGCCGTAGCTTGCGGCGTGTGCTTTATTGAATCCGTATGCAGCAAATGGTTCGATGAGCGCCCAGAGATCATCTGCTTTTTTCTGCGTAAGGCCACCTGCAACAAAACCCTCAAGGAGTTTTATTTTTTGTGCCTGCATTTCAGCGGGGATTTTTTTACCCATCGCCTTGCGGAGTTTGTCGGCGTCGAGCCACGAATAGCCTGCGAGCTTGATAGCGATCATCATGACGTCGTCCTGATAAGTGATAACACCGTACGACATCGAGAGGATATCCTTCATGCGTGGGTCGAGATAGGTCACGAGCGAGGGCTTGTGTTTGCGGGCGATATAGTCGGGGATACATTCCATAGGGCCAGGACGATAGAGAGCGACCATGGCGTTGATGTCGTGAATGGTCGAAGGACGTAGCTCCTTCAAATAGCGTGTCATACCAGCGCCGTTCAGCTGAAAAAGCCCCATCGTCTCGCCGTGTGTAAGCATGGAAAAAGTTTTTGGATCATCGAGGGGGATGCGTTCGAGGTCGACTTTAATGTTGTGACGTTCTTGCACGAGGCGCACTGCGTCACCGAGAATGGAGAGGTTTCGGATACCAAGGAAGTCGTATTTAAGGAGCCCAGCGTCCTCGACGGCGTGCATGTCGTACTGGGTGATGATCTTGCCACCTTTGGGGTCGAGCTGGGTGGGAGTAAAGTCGTAGAGTGGGGTAGGGGCAATAACGACACCGGCAGCGTGGACAGAAATGTGACGCACGCACCCTTCAAGTTTTTTCGCGAGGTCGATGATTTCGGTCGTCGTCGCATCGTTCTTGTACATGTCAGCAAGCTCAGGAGTCATTTTGAGTGCGGTGTCGATGGTCATCGGGAAACCTTGTGAGCCTTCGGGAATGAGGCGCGAGATCTTGTCGCCGATGCCGTAGGGGTGACCGAGCGCGCGCGCAACGTCACGTACCGCACCACGTGCCATCATCGTACCAAAGGTACCAATCTGTGCGACGTGTTCAGCGCCATACTTTTCGCGAGCGTAGTTGATGACTTCCTCGCGACGGGTGTCGGCATAGTCCATATCGATATCGGGCGCGGATGGACGCTCGGGGTTCAGGAAGCGCTCGAAAGGGAGGTTGTACTCGAGCGGATTTACGTTGGTAATGCCAAGGAGGTACGTGGTGATAGAGCCCGCCACGGAGCCTCGAATGTTGGTGAGGATGCCGTTTTCTTTTGCAAAACGAAGAAGATCGGCAACAACGAGGAAGTACGGTGAGTACCCCTTATCACGAATAACTTTGAGTTCATACTCGATACGGTCGATAACGGCAGGGTCGTTTTTGTCGAGTTCGCGCGTTACGATGCCCTCGTAGGTGAGACGGCGCACCTCATCATCATAGGTCGTGTTGGGGTCGATTTTGAGGTCGGGAAAAACCCAGGTACCGAGGGTGAGTTCGATGTTGCATCCATCAGCAATTTTCTGCGTGTTCCATACGGCCTCGGGGGTGTCTTTGAAATATTTGAGCGCAGTCTCCGTATTGATGAATGAAAAATCATCGGCCTCCATAGAGAAGCGATTTTCATCGTTCAGGTCGCCGTTGGTCTGAATAGCGAGAAGGGTCTCGTGCGCGCGCTGGTCTTCGTGGTGAAGATAGTGCGAGTCCTGGGTGGCGACGAGGGGAATGTCGAGTTTTTTTCCGAGAGCGATGATGCCCGCACGCACTTCCTCGATACCCGGCACGCCCGGATGATGCATGATTTCGAGGTAGTAATTTTCTTTACCAAAAATATCCTGATGTTCACGCGCAACTTTTTCTGCCTCCTCCGTGTCGCGGTTTCTGAGGGCGCGTGAAAGTTCGCCACCAAAACATCCTGAAAGGGCGATGATACCTTCGCTGTGCGCGCGGAGGATTTCTTTATCCATACGCGGCTTGTAATAGTACCCCTCAAGTTGTGAGAGCGTGACGAGACGTACAAGATTCTTGTACCCAACGGCATTCTTGGCGAGGAGCGTGAGGTGGTAGCGTGTAGTGTCAACGCCAGGGCGTTTGTCATGGCGCGAGCCAGGTGTGACGTATGCTTCGACGCCAATGATGGGGTTGATGCCCGCACCTTTACATTTTTTATAAAACTCAATAGCACCATACATATTGCCATGGTCCGTAAGGCCGATGGCGTTCATGCCATACGACTTGGCAAGCTTCACCATCTCGTCAACCTTAGAAAGGCCGTCCAAGAGGGAGTAGTGTGAGTGGGTGTGGAGATGAATGAATTGAGGGTTTTCGGTCGCCATATCTACAGAGTATACCCCCACACCTACTTTTCGTAAAATCCCCAGTTTATTTCCCTAAATCTTTTATTGCGTTATGGGTTTATTTATACATAACGTTCTTTGTAAAAAGTAGGTGTGGGGGTATACCAGATGGAAGCATCTGCCTCAAAAACATATTTTAGGGCAGATTTGCTATGATATTAAAATATGAAAAAAGGTGCACATAAATACACTATTGGCATCGACGAGGTGGGAAGAGGACCGCTTGCAGGACCAGTCGCGGTGGGGGCGGCGTGTATTTATGCTGAGCATAGAACGCAGGTCGCGAAACTTTTCCCGATTATAAAAGACTCGAAGAAACTTTCGGCAAAGGCGCGCGAGGAGTGGGTTGTGCGTATTCAAGAGGCTGAAGAGGCGGGGTTATTGGTGACTACGGTCGCCTTCGTCGCACCGGGAGCAATCGACAAAAATGGCATCGCTCCTTCGATACGGCTGGCTCTTTCAAAAGCACTTGAAGCAATTGAGCATCAAGCAGAAGAGACAAGAGTGCTCCTCGACGGAGGACTCCGCGCACCAGCGCAATATAAAAACCAGGAAACCATCATCAAAGGAGACGAAAAAGAGCTTACCATTGCGCTCGCAAGTATTGTTGCAAAAGTTGCTCGTGACAAACGTATGATTGCTCTTGCAAAAAAGTTTCCCTATCATGGTTTTGAGCAGCACAAAGGGTACGGCACCCGCGCACACTATGAAGCGCTGGAAAAGCACGGTTTGACCCCACATCACCGTAAGAGTTTTTTGAAACGCTTGTTGGGTGAATAGGGTGACACGACCCCTTTACTTTTTGAACTATTTTTGGTATACTACTAGGTAGTTTGTACTTTTTAATCAAGATAAAAAGGAGGCATAATGCCCAGAAGCGCAACACTTCAGCTATCTTCTCGGAGAGACAAAACAGGGAAAGTAGCTTCAGGCTCACGGTACTTTGAGGATCCGAAGCATAAAAAAAACAAGGTCCTTGTCGTAATATCCATTGAATACAAGAATTCATTCTTGGTTCAGTTTATGTCCGAGGACAAGAAATTAGAAAAGCCCCCCAGGTCTTTTTCAAGAAAACAACTCAACGAAAGGCTTATTCAGGCCGAAAATGGTGTTGTTGAAATTGTGATTGATGGTGTTGTGGGGCACGTAAAAAAGGTCTGCCTCAAACAGTTTTTGGACAATACCCTTAATATCAACATCTAATTCCAAGCGTCGGCTTACCCCGGTGCTTTTTCTTTGCCCAAAAGGGTGTCCGATGGGTCTTTGTGTGGGGACTTGCCCCCACACCTACTTTTGCATAGTTTTTACTGCAACACGAGACTTCTGAGAAGCGTCGTGCTTTTTATGAAAAATTAAACGAATAAGCAAGAAATGACGAAAAAACAGGCAGTAATGCAAAAGTAGGTGTTGGGGCTTGATTTTTTATAGCCATTCTGTTATGCTTGAAAAACTATGGTAGTACGAATGAGACATACCCGCGCGCATACGGCAAACCGCCGTTCGCATCATGCACTTGAAGGTGCTCGCCTTTCTAAGTGCGTCAAGTGTTCTGAACTTCATTTGCGCCATCAGGTTTGCACAAATTGTGGAACCTATCGCGGAAAATCAGTCTTGAAAGTGGTCAAAACGATCGCCAAGACCGAGAAACGTTTGGCAGCAAAAGGAAAAGCAGCAAAGTAGATGCCCTTTCCGAAAAAACCTATGCGCAATAATCCAAAAATTTCGGCTGCGACTTTGAGAAAAATGTTCAGCATATCCACATATGCTTCACATCTTTCTCATTCGTCTCGCTCGAAATTTTTGAATTCTTCACGCAAGAGTTTTTTGGAAACGGCATAGAGGCTCCCTCACGGGCGGGCCTCTTTTTGTTAACATCCTTGGTAAAAGTACATTTTTTAAATATAACTATTTATGGCTAATAGGCACCTTTCAAGAAGTATCGTAATGCAGTCTCTCTACGAGTGGGATTTCCGTGGGGGCACTCTGACTGACCTTGAGATCGAGGAGTCGCTTGCGCGTAATGCCGAGGAGTTTGCTCCTGGCGTAAATGATATTTCTTTTATGAGGAAACTCCTCCTGGGTATCCTCGGAAAGCGCGCAAAGCTCGACGACATTATCGAAAAGGCAGCGCCTGATTGGCCAATCGACAAGATTGCTCTTGTCGACAGAAATATTCTCCGTATCGGATTGTACGAGCTCCTTTTTGAGGATCGCGCACAGGTGCCGGCGAAGGTTGCTATCAACGAGGCTATTGAGCTCGCAAAATCTTTTGGCGGGGAGACCTCGGGTAAATTTGTAAATGGCGTACTTGGTGCCGTATACAAGGAGCTCGGTGAGCCAGGCAAGGAGGAGACGAGCAAGAAGAAAGCAAAGGCCGAGCCCGTAGACCCTAAAACACTTCCTGTTGACCAGCTTGGTGGTGCGGTCGTATATGCACGGGACGGTGAAGATATTTATCTCGGCCTCGTGCACGATATTTTTGGCCATTGGACGCTTTCCAAGGGGCACTATGCAGAGGGGGAGAATGACAAGGCTGCCATTACGCGTATCGTACGTGAGGAGATAGGACTTCCGGTAACTCCAAGTGATCTTTTGGGTGAGAATGAATACGTTGCTTCGCATCCAGAAAAGGGTAAGCTCCTGAAGAAGGTAAAATATTTTCTTGCCGAGGCACCCTATCAGGAGCTTAAACTCATAAAAACAGGCGGTGGTCTTGATGATGCACGTTGGTGGAAACTTGCAGAGATTCTCGACCTCAACCTATATGACGATATGATTCCGGTCATTACGAAGGCGGTGGATATCTTACTTAAGAAATAAATAGTAAAACAAACGAAAGAGGCGGTATTGAATTATTAACCCAGTTAAATCCTGCAAAGCAGGGATTTCCTTCGGAAATCATTTAGCTGGGTCCATAATTTTCTAATCTCGCTTTGCTCAATAAGAAAATTATGGAAAAGTTTTCAAAATTCGAAGAAAAAATCGGGGTAACCTTTCGCGATAAGACAATCTTGCGCGAGGCTTTTACGCATCGCTCGTATATCAACGAGACCCGCGAAAAAGGGCTTGCGCAGAACGAACGCCTCGAGTTTCTTGGTGATGCGGTGGTGGAACTTGCCGTCACTGATTTTTTATACAAGAAGTACCCTCATTCAAATGAGGGCGACCTCACGAGCTATCGTGCCGCACTCGTAAATGCCGTCACGCTCGGCGACCTTGCTATTGATATGGGAATGGAGGAGTGCTTGCTTCTCTCAAAAGGTGAAGCCAAGGACAAGGGTACCAAGGCACGCCAGATTATTCTTGCCAATGCATTCGAGGCACTCGTTGGAGCAATCTATCTCGACCAGGGTTTTCTGACAGCCGACATGTTCCTCAAGTCGCACCTCCTTGGCAAGACAGAAGAAATCGTTCAAAAAGAATTGTGGCGCGACGCAAAAAGTTTCTTCCAAGAGGAGGCACAGGACCACGTGGGTATTACACCCGTATATAAAGTAATGAGGGAAATCGGACCCGACCACGACAAGGAGTTTGTAGTCGGCGTGTACTTAGAAGATGAATTTGTAGCAGAGGGCACCGGTAAATCAAAACAAGAAGCTGAGCAGCATGCTGCCGCAGAAGGGCTCAAAGTGAGGAAGTGGGGTGGCACTTCGCGCTAGTTGGAAAGTTCATAGTCGAAAGTCAAAAGTGGGCTCGGGGTTGATTGTGTAGTTTTTTGTTTTTGTTATACTTAACCCATGAAAAAGGCGACAAACAAAAAGATGACAATCGACGATTTGGCGGTTATGGTGGCCAAGGGATTTGCGGGCGTCGATAAGAAGTTTGACGGTGTTTATAGGAAATTCGATGAAGTTGATAATAAATTCGCTGAAGTAAAGAAGGAAATATCTGAAGTTAAAAAAGATGTAGCAGAAGTAAAAGAAAATCTTGCTTCTACACGAAGAGATGTGCTTGCTATGGGGGATAAATTTACTTTGAAATATGAATTTCATGACCTCGCAAGTCGTGTTAGTTTGCTTGAGCAAAAAAGGAAAGTAAAAAGATAGTTGATTCGCATCAGTAAAGGCCTTATGCTAAACTGATACTTATAATGCGCGTAAAAAGTCTCGAGATTTCTGGGTTTAAATCGTTCGCTAAAAAGAGCGTTTTTGATTTTGGGGCAGCTATTACTTCGATTGTGGGGCCGAATGGCTCGGGTAAGTCGAATGTGGCGGAGGCACTTCGTTTTGTGTTGGGTGAGCAGTCGCTCAAGAGCATGCGTGGCAAACGCACCGAGGACCTGATCTTTAACGGTTCAAAGTCTGCTGAACGCCAGAACCGTGCCAAGGTCACCATCATTTTCGACAATCGCGACCGCACTTTTCCCGTGGATTTTGACGAGGTTGCCATTGCGCGTGAGATTCATCGTGATGCATCAAGTGAATATTTTTTGAATGGTTCGTCGGTGCGTCTTAAAGATGTTATTGAGCTTCTCTCTGCGGTACATATTGGCGCGTCGGGGCACCACATCATTTCTCAAGGTGAGGCGGATCGTATTTTGAACTCATCCCCCAAGGATCGTCGCGCGATGATCGAGGACGCACTCGGACTCAAGGTGTATCACTGGCGCATCGCGGAGAGTGAAAAGAAACTCGTGAAGACCGAGGAAAATATGCGCCAGAGTGAGTCGCTTCGCCGTGAGATTGCACCGCATATCAAGTTTTTGAAAAAGCAGGTGGAAAAAGTTGAGCAGGCACGAAGCTTGCGCGATGAACTCACGGGTCTCTATGATGAGTACCTGAAACGCGAGGAGGCGTATTTGAAACATACCCGCGAAGCACAAAAGATTGAGCGCGAGACGCTTGAGGGTGAACTTCATACAACGAACGAAGAACTCGAGCGAGCCGAGGCTCTCCGTGGGGCACGACATACCGAAAGTACGGAAGCAAACGAGCTTTTGCGTGTGCGCGGTGAGCTTGGCAACATCCGTCGCGAGCGTGACGAGCTTGCCCGCAAGATCGGCCGCCTCGAAGGCATGATCGAGATGGAGGAGCGCCGCTTGAACGCACCCGTTGAATCGCAGGATAAAATGATTTCCGCGCGTGAGAGCGAGAGTATGGCACAAGAGCTTTTTACCGAGCTTGGCTACGCAGAATCGAGCGAGGACTATTTGTATATCAAAGGCGTGGTATCGCGCACACGCACGCGTATAGGACAGTTCCTGGAGCATTTGCGTGGTGATGCAGGTGTGTCGGCGCGGAGCGAGGAGGCACGCCATGCTATTGACGGACTCAAGGGCGAACGCGAGGCGCTGGTTGTCGCACAGCGTGACCTTGAGGTAAAGAGTATGCAGCTTGAGGCGCAGGCGCGTGAACTTGAAAAAGCGCTCGAGGCAAAGCGCGCCGAGACTTCTGATGCCGAGCGTGCGTCATTCGAGCTTCGTTCAAAAAAACAGGAGCTTACCCTCCGTCTCTCGATGCTCCGCGACCATGCGGAAAATTTTGCACGAGAGGAAGTCGCGTTTCGTGAGGAACTTCGCGAGGGGGGTATCCTTGTCGGGCGCACGATTCTCGACTATGTGAACTTTCCTCTTGATGTGGAGCAGGCGCTTACTGAGTCACGCGCTGAGCAAGAGGCCCGTCGCAAAAAGATCGAGCGCACCAAGATCCGCCTCGAGGATATTATGGGTGGCGGTTCAGGGGAGGAAATAATGCGTGAATACGAGGAGGCCGTCGCGAGGGATGAATTCCTTGCGAAGGAGCTCCAGGATTTGGAGGCGAGTGCTGAATCACTCCGCGCTTTAATGCGTGAGCTTGAGGAGACACTCAACGGACAGTTCAAGGAGGGCATTTCAAAGATTAACAAACAGTTTAGTGAATTTTTTGCATTGATGTTTGGTGGCGGCACGGCGTCACTCCAGGTGTCCTACGAGAAAAAGAGGAAGCGATCCGATACTGACATCGCCGAAGGTCCCGATGAGACCGAGGGTGAGGAATCAGAAGAGGGAATCGAGGTTTCGATAGCGCTTCCTCATAAAAAAATCCGTGGGCTTCAAATGCTTTCGGGCGGCGAACGCGCGCTCACCTCTATTGCGCTTCTCTTTGCGGTGTCACAGGTCAATCCGCCGCCATTCCTCGTGCTTGATGAGACCGACGCGGCGCTCGACGAGGCAAACTCGCGCAAGTATGGCGATATGATTGAAAACCTCGCGAAATATTCTCAGCTCGTCGTCATCACGCACAACCGCGAAACGATGTCCCGCGCCGGCATCATTTATGGTGTCACCATGGGTTCCGACGCCATCTCAAAACTCCTCTCCATCAAGTTCGACGAGGCTGCACAGCTGGCAAAGTAAACAAATCATCATATGCAAAAAAATCTGTCACCAGAAGAACATTATAAAAGTCTCCCAAAAAAACGCTCTGGGTCTAGCGTTCTATTTTTGAATGAAAAAGGAGAATTGCTTATAGTAAAACCGAGTTACAAAAGTGGGTGGTTACCAGTTGGAGGAACAGTTGATGATAGCGAATCTCCGAGTGTCGCAGCACAAAGAGAGACAAGGGAAGAGATCGGACTTGATCTTATTCTTTCTGATTTTAAAATTATATCCATCTGCTATGTCCCTGAAAAGGACGCACGGACAGAGGCATTTCAGTTCGCATTTTTTGGTGGGGTGTTAAGTAATGAGCAGATATCACAAATCAAGCTACCGAGCGATGAACTTGAGGAGTTTAGGTTTGTTCCTCTTGAAGAAGCAAAAACTATGCTTTCGCCAAGGTTGAGCGATAAATTAGACCTCTATCTTGAGGTAGCTCGAGATAAGAAAGTTGTCTACTTGGAATCGTAATTTGTTAAGAAAGAACGACAGAATTACTAAAATTTATTAGGGATAGAGTTTTTTAAAAAATGAACTACGAAAAAGAATTGATGGTAGCGAAGGATATTGCGCGACAAGCGGGGGTTATTATGCTTGAGTATTTTGATGGGGAGCAACAAGTTGAAATAAAATCGGACGAATCCCTGGTAACTATTGTAGATAAAAAGATTAACAGTATGGTCATTAGGGAACTTAAAAAACATTTTGACGATACGGTAATAGGTGAAGAAGAGAGTAGTGGCGAGTATGGAATGAAACGGCAATGGTTTTGTGACCCCATTGATGGAACAAAAGCATTTGTGTTTGGTGTCCCGACGGCGATGTTTTCGCTTGCTCTTGTCGAAAATGGACGACCAGTAATGGGTGTTGCATATGATCCTTTTCTTGATAGGTTATATAATGCAGTGAAAGGCGAAGGCAGTTATTGTAATGGTAAGCAGCTTCATGTGTCAGATAAAAATATTGCACAAGCAACCGTTGCTATCTCTGGAAAGATTGCAAAGTTAAGAGGTCCACACATCGAGCGATTGCTTGATAAAAAAATACGACTTATTTCACTGAATGGCGCGGTTTATAAGTCGTGCCTAGTCGCACGCGGGAAAATAGAGGGATACATTGAAGTTGGGGTTGGTGGTCACGACATGGCAGCAGTAGATCTTATTGCAGAAGAGGCCGGAGGTCTTGTTACGGGGCTTGATGGGCAGATTCTTGATTATCGTGAGCCCTTTAAAGGGGCTATTATCTCAAATAGGGTTGTTCATGATGAGCTTGTGGATAGTTTAACGGAATAAGTTGGTAGTTAGCATAAAATACATGGAAAACATTAAAAAAATTCGAACATACGCTTTTGATTTTGATGGAGTCATATCAGGGTATGATGGATTTAAAGGCGTATTGCATACAGGAGAGCCCATAGAGGAAGTGGTAAAAGTTATCCGCATTCTCAAAGAAGACGGGCACAAAATTCTCATTCATTCTACCCGTGGGGAGGAGTTATTAAAAAAGTATTGTACCGAGCATGATATTCCTGTTGATTACTTTAACAGAAACCCAGAGATAGAAGGGGAAAATCCAGGTAAGCCAATTGCGTATGTATATGTCGATGATAGAGCAGTGTGCTACAAAGGACAAAAAGCAGAAGAGCTTGTAAAGGAGATATATGAATTCAAAGCCTATTGGCAATAATCTAATACAAATATTTTAGCGGGAAAATAAAAAGTCACAAAATAAACCCTGCGCAACGTGTGCTGTGCAGGGTTTATTTTATATTTATTTTTTCTCGCTCACCAATTCGTAGTCGATACTCTTGCGTTCGAGGTCGGTCATTTTAGTGCGGGTTTTGAGGAGTATGTGCTAGCGAAGTTATCCACACCCTTGTTGACTTCGGAGTCAGCCTTTGCTAATATTGAAATATAAAGATCGCGTAGGTCTATCTGCGCAAAACAATAATTTTAGTGATTATTAAGAAAACCCCCTCGATTTGGGGGTTTTCTCATATATATGCTATTGTTTTATACATGGAAACACCTTTTTCGCAATTATTTAGATTTGCTTACTTCCCTAAATATGAAGAGGCCATTAAGCATCTTGCTGAAACACTTTCTGACTCAGAACCCTGGGATTATTCTGACAGCCAAACACAAACTTTTGCGATTTTAAAAAATTATCTAGAGTATTATTTCCGTAGATTAAAAGAAGAAGGGAAAGTTAGTTACTTTAATAGTAATAAGCTCGTTGTGTTTAATACAGGGCTCGTTACCTCTAATCAAGAGGATATATACGCTTTTTTCGAAGCTTATTCTGGTACTAAAAAAGACGCTGCCCCATTTTTCTTCAAAGCTTTTTTAAAAGAGAGTGATCCAAGAATTCTTACTACTTGTGGTGATGATTTACCCCACCCTGCAAATTTTTTCGAAAAACCTGAACTTTTATTGCTGAATCCAAAATATAGAATAACACCTGATATTGATCATATTATAAACGATAATAAAGAACGTTTTCCTAATCATCTTAAAAATTCTGATCCTGCAGAACTTAGGCGTCAGTTGCATGGTGCGATAGAAGACGTGACTAAAAAAGTTCGAACTAATTACAAAATTGCTATTCCGCAGTACTTTGCTGGGAAAGTTCAGCTTTTGTTACCCCTGTGCTTAACGGCTGGTTCCCCAAACCCAGATCTGGCTCTTGTGATTAATAAAATTCAAGGACAAGAAGTATATTCCGCGATGACCTGTTTGACATTAAAAATGGCCTATGGAAACGCCCGACTTATTGTTAAGCCGCAAAGTGATTGGCTAAAACCCTAATTAATTTTTAATAGAGATCGTCTTGCTGACTCGTGGTCGATATTTTTTCGTTCAAATAAAGAATATGCTAAGTAGAACAAATAACCCAAGAAAAACAGAAGCCAGGGTAGACTTCTGTTTGTATATTCAGTATTAGAAAAAAATAATGTTGAAAAAGTAGCCCCAACCCAGATTGCTATCAAAAATGAAATATATTTTAGAAACATAAATACACCCAATAACATATCACTCAAGATTTCTTGAGGATTACTGCAAATTCTCCATATTAATAAACCCAAAGGTAAAGATAAGAGCAACACCCAATCTATTGGAGTGATATTAACACCTGAAATATTTGTTCTAATGAATGGGGTTGATATAGACACTTGCTTGACTAGAAAGAACAATGGAATAATAATAAATGTAAAATAGATAGATGATATTATAATCAAAAATAGTTTTTTCATAACTACTTTTTCTCAGTTACCAACTCGTAGTCGATGCTCTTGCGCTCGAGGTCGACGGATTTGACGCGAATCGTAACTTTGTCGCCGAGGCTGTATCGCTTGCGCGTGTTCTTACCGATGATACGATAGTTTTCTTTTTCGAATATATAGAAGTCGTTACCGAGGTCGGCGATGCGCACGAGGCCTTCACACTTGGTTTCATTTTCTTCCACAAAGACACCCCACTCAGCGACACCAGAGATAGTACCGTCGAATGTTTTACCAATACGTTCGTTCATATACTCTGCTTGCTTGAACTTGATAGAAGCGCGCTCAGCGTCAGAGGCGAGCTTTTCCATTTCTGATGAGTGTGCGGAGAGTGAACGGTATTCATCCATTGTCTCTTTTGAAATAGGGTCGTGCGTGAGGTAGTGCGCGAGGAGGCGGTGTACCATCACGTCAGGATAACGACGAATAGGGGAGGTAAAGTGTGTGTAGTGCTCAAAAGCGAGGCCGTAGTGGCCAATGTTCGCGGTTGAGTAGATTGCTTTTGCCATCGTGCGAATCGTTGCGGTAGAAAGCATCATTTCCTCGGGTTTACCCTTGATCTTGTCGAGGAGCGCGTTCAGGTCGTGCGGTGAGACGTGGCCATTTTCGACAGGGAGCTGGTATCCGATACTTGCAAGGAAGCGGCGAAGTTCTTCGAGACGCTCTGGTTTTGGTTCGTCGTGGATGCGGTATACAAAGAGGTCGCCTTCGTGTGTTGCGTGCTCGCCCCTCATTTTCTTTTCACCGATGATGTCTGATACGTACTCCGCAACTTTTTTGTTGGCAAGAAGCATAAACTGCTCGACGAGCTTGTTGGTGTCCTGCATTACTTTTTTGTAGACACGAATAGGTTTCTTGTTTTCATCAAGGACGAAGCGTACCTCCTCGTGTTCGAATGAAATAGCACCTTCTTCTTTGCCTTGTTTAGCAAGTTTCTTTGCTAGCGTGTTGAGGATTGAAAGCTCATCATAGAAAAGTCCGGCACCTTTATCAAGAATCTCCTGCGCTTCTTCGTAGGTAAAACGTTTGTCGGAGTTGATGATGGTGCGGCCAAACCAAGAGTCTTTTACCACCGCTTTTGTTCCAGGGTTGCTAAATGCCTCGGGGGCAAACGTAAATACAGCGGAGAAGACGAGCTTGTCTTCTTTTTGATTGAGCGAACAAAGGTCGTTGGAGAGGACTTCAGGAAACATGGGGATAACACGGTCAACGAGGTAAATCGACGTGGCACGGGTGCGCGCTTCTTCGTCGATTGCGGTGTGTGGTTTTACATACGCGGAAACATCGGCGATATGCACGCCAATCTCGATGTCGCCATTGGGAAGCGTCTGCACAGAGATGGCATCATCAAAGTCCTTTGCATCGGCAGGGTCGATGGTAAATGTGGTGATATCGCGGAAGTCACGACGTTTTGTTGCTTCTTCAGCGATGAACGCAGGTGCTGTCGCCTTGAGAGCGTGTGCTTCTTTTTCAATTTCTTCAGGCAACTCAAGAGCAAGGCCTTTTTCAAGGACAATGGCGCGGATTTCAGTTTCGTTTTCGCCGACATTACCGATGACCTCCACAATCTTTGCAGTGGGATTCTTTTTTGGGTCAGTCCATTCGAGAAGCTCAACCAAAACTTTTTTCTTGCTGAGATTTTCCGCCCCTGGTGTAGGGATGAGGAAGTCCACATAGATGCGGTTGTCTTGAGGCACAAGATAGGTCGAACCTGCCTGCGCAGGCAGGCCGTTTTGGTCGATAGTCCCGACGTAACGTGTTCGTGCACGGTCGAGGATTTCTACAACCTCACCCGTCTGTTGCATTTCGCCCATTTTGGCATTAAGGCGAACCTTCACGTGGTCACCTGGGAGCGCGGTGTTAAGGAGCCCTGCCTCAATGCGAATGTCTTCCTCACGCGGGCTATCCTTGCCCCGGGATACAAAACCGAGCCCTTTGCCCGTGGTAGTGATGATGCCTTCAGCGTAAGGGGAAACGGTGGTTTTTTCTTCATTCATATGATTTTTACAATAGCATAAAAGGACCTATTTTGCATTGTAAGAATAAAGTTGTAAAAAAAAACATCAATGTGTTATGGTGAAAAAGTCGGTTGAAGATCAACCGACTTTGTTCTTTCTCAAAACTCAAAAGGAGTAGCAAATGAAAAAATTGCTTGCAGTGCTCTTGCTATGCTTGTCGTTCGCTCAATTAGCGAACGCAGTAACCGCATGGTATCAGCCAACGCCGTATCCAATGAAGAAGATGGATGGTTCCGCAATGCCCCAGGATATCAATATTGTGCACGCATGGGGTGGGTGGTTCAATAATTCATATAATCTCACACTTGTGCGTGATGACAAGCTACAAATCGGCGGATGGGGCGATACGTATACATCCCCGATCAGATTTGATCTCGTGGGGTTACCTGCAACCGTTGATAGCGCATATCTTTACTTGTATGCACTGCCCTCTGGTTCGGCGAATCCATCACAAGTCTCGCTCTGGCCTATTACTTCGGTATGGGATCCTGCTACTGTTGGATGGAACAATTTTCCATCAACTTCAAGCGGGTACTATTGGCCAGTTTCGACGGCAGTGAACACATGGCGAGGGTATACGATTTCCGGATGGTATGCCGATTGGAAAAGCGGCGTACGTCCAGACGATGGTATCCTCATTTGGCCCTATAATAATGACGGCACACAGCGCTTCGACAAATTTGTTTCCTCGAAAAGCACTGATGATGGACACCGTCCAATATTGGGGTTGACCTTTACTCCAACTCTCGAATTCAAGATGCCACTACCAGGAGGATATTCATGGTTGGTGACAAATGAGGTTGGCGGATATGAGTGCATGGGGCAATTCCCGTGGCCAGATGCAGCGCATCAGGGGAACAATTACTTTGCCATCGATATCGCCTGGAATAATAGTGGCGGTGTTTATGGGCAATATAATACTCCCATATTGGCGGCTGCGGGAGGAAAAGTGATTGAAGTAGGTGGTGGGAATAACAACGGTGATTTAAACGGTTTCTATGTTGTTATTGACCATGATAGCGATGGAAACATAAACACTGGATTTACCACTCGTTATTTACACCTGAATCAAGCTGCGGCGAGGGCGAATGGTGCTCTTCTTTCTGTAGGTAATTCTGTGAACCAAGGTGACCAAATCGGCATTATGGGGACAACAGGGAAAACCCTGGATGGAAACCCTACAAGTACAGGCGTTCATCTGCATTTTGGCGTTCGCTACAACAACGGTGGCTCATCAACAATTTCTGAGTTAACGAAGGTTCTCATGGAGGGCTTGCTCCTCAAGAGTTATCAAACGGAGTGCACGATTGATCCAGTAACAGGTATCCCAACTGGTCGGATCCGTCGCTATTCTTCAACACTAACTCCAACTGGGTACTAACCTTTCTGAAAAAGTTTGAACCGCACTTACTTTGTTTGTGCGGTTCTTTTTATACACAAAAAATGATATATTGGAAAAATGAAATCAAAAACTTTAACAATTTTTATTGCAATAATAGTCGTCATCATCTCTGTAATTTTGTTTGTAAGATATCAGAGCATAGCTTTACTAGAGCATGAGTTTAAATCAACTGGAAACTCAGCAACCATGGCTCAGGCAAAATGGAATGTGTATATTAACACTAAATATGGATATACATTGCAATATCCACAGAGCGTCTATCTCCAGCCGAAACAAGAGGAGGAAAGATTACCAACTGAAGAGAGTTCTTCCATAGAAATGGGTAGACGAGGAACGGCAGATGTTGGAATTCAAATATCAGCGTGGACACCGTACACGTATCAAGTCACAGATAAAACAGCTCTCGAATACAATAGAATTGCCAACCTTGACCTGAAACCTTTTGCTGAGACTTTGCGTAAGAAATTTGTAGATGATAAAAATCCTAACTTTCCAAACAAAAATATCGGAGGGCTTGAAGAAATCAATTTTTCTGGACACAAAGCATATGCTGCAACAGTCACTGGTTATATGGATGGATATGGAAGTGATACATTCAGATATATTTATTTAGATGGTGGAAGCCATAAACTCGTACTTCAGTATTCTCTGAAAGGAGATTTATCTAAACAGGTTATCGACTCATTTAAATTTACAGAATAAGCTTTATCCCTTGAACTCGTCATAGCTCGATTTGACTATTTTTAGCCTTTTTGGTAGGATGCTTGTCATGTTAGCAATCAGATTACAGCGTGTTGGCCGCAAGAACGATCCTTCGTTCCGCGTCATCGTTACAGACTCAAAGATGAAACCTAAGACGGGAAACTTCCTTGAAGTTTTGGGTTCTTACAATGCTCGTCAGGGCAAGCCCGTTATCAACACCGAGCGTGCAAAGCACTGGCTCTCAATGGGCGCACAGGCCTCAGGGACGGTACACAACCTCCTCGTTGACCTCAAGGCAGTTGCAGGTAAGAAGGTAAACGTCCTCGGTAAAAAAACTCCTATTGTAAAAGAGGTTCCCAAGGAGGAAGTAAAAGCAGCTGCACCCGTAGTTGCTGCAGCTCCCGCTCCAGTAGCAGAAATTGTACCTGAGGTAGTCGTAGAGGCCTCTGTTGAAACTCCAGCTCCCGAGGTTGCCGTAGAGGCTCCCGCAGAAGTAGTAGCAGAAACTCCTGCTCTCGAAGTAGTTGCAGAAGTTACTCCTACCGAAGAAGCTAAGTAAGTATCTCTTTAAAAAAACACCTGCAGGAAACTGCAGGTGTTTTTTAATTCAGCTGATCAACTGACTATGTATACGGTACTATAGTACCGTATACATAGTCAGTTGAATAAGGTATCTTTTTTTAAGAGAATATAGTAAACTATTTTTTAGCAGCAGCATGCTGAAATGTTAGAAATTAATGACAGAAACACATAATATGACACAGGAACCAGATGTAGCATTTCTTGAGTATGTAGTAAAAGCGCTTGTGGATCACCCAAGCGACGTAAAGGTAACCCGCGTAGTGGACGAGATGGGAGTCCTCATCACCCTCGATGTAAATCCAGGTGATATGGGTAAAATCATCGGCCGCACTGGCAATACCGCAAAGGCAATCCGCACGCTCCTCCGTGTGGTGGGAATGAAAAACAACGCCCGCGTGAATTTGAAAATCAACGAGCCCGATGGGGGTAAAGGCACTAGTGCCTCAAAGACCGTAGATGAGGCAATTGACGATTTGAAGATCTAGAAAAGAATATTAAAAAGCACCTTTTCAAAAAAGGTGCTTTTTAATTATGCGCTTGACACAGGATATGTTTGTATATACAATGTATATAATCATATAAATATGAAGTATTTCAACTGGAGTTCCGAAAAAAACAAGAAATTGATAAAAGAACGAGGAATTTCTTTTGAGATATGTTTGGTAAAAATCGAAAGTAAGGATGTGCTGGATATTCTAGGTAGCATAAATCATCCTCATCAAAAGATATTTGTTTTAGAAATTGAGGGCTATGTTTACGCAGTACCTTTTGTAGAAAATGAAGAAGAAATTTTCCTAAAAACTATTATCCCCAGTAGAAAACTTACCAAGAAATATTTAGCGTAAAAATCATGAAAAACATAAAACTCACCAAAGAAGAAAAGGATATTTTAGAATCAGCAGAAAGAGGTGAGCTTCTTTCTGTTAAAAAAGGAAATCTTGCACAATATTCAAGAATAGCAAAAGCAACCTTGGCGAAAAATAAGACCATATCAATAAGAATTTCAGAAGTCGATCTATTAAAACTTAAAGGCAAAGCGGCTCAGGAAGGTATGCCGTACCAGACGTTGATATCTTCTTCACTCCACAGGCTCGTTAGTTAGACATACTATGATTCGTTTTCACATCGTCAGTATTTTCCCCGAAGTCGTGCGCGCCTATATGGACGCGTCGATTCTTGGTCGTGCACAGGAGAGCGAGCACATTGCGGTGACATACTCCGACCCACGCACCCTTGCGGGTAACAAGTGGGGCAAAGTTGACGACCGTCCGTACGCTGGCGGTCCTGGTATGGTGATGACGGCCGAGCCACTTTTGCGCACCCTCGAAAAGATTGCAAAGGGGATTGCACGCCACAAGAATACAAAAACAAAAATTATTCTTTTTTCTCCATCGGGAAAACAATTTACGAATGTGTATGCAAAAAATCTCGTCACCAAATACACTGACATCGTCCTTATCGCCGGACGCTATGAAGGTATCGATGCGCGCGTAAAGAAAATTTTTAAAGCAGAAGAAGTTTCTGTTGGACCATTTGTCCTCACGGGCGGGGAAGTGCCCGCAATGATTGTCGTCGATGCCTGCGCACGACAGATAGAAGGCGTCCTCGGCAAACATGAATCAGTCGAGGAATTACGCACCGCATCTCCCGAGGTCTACACCCGTCCCGAGGTCATAGAATGGAAAGGAAAGAAGTATCGCGTCCCCAAAGTCCTCCTCGGCGGCGACCATGCAAAAATAGAGGAATGGCGGAAAGGGAAGCAGAAGTAAAATTTATTGGTTTGGTTGTTGTTAGAAATACAAAGTGTTATACTTTTTATATGGCAAAAGACTGGACAAAACTCTATAAAAAATATAAAGGAATGTGGGTTGCTCTTGATAGCGACGAGGAAACCGTCCTTGGTTTTGGTGTGACCGTAAAGGAAGCAGTATCAAAAGCAAAACTTAAAACAACACATATGCCGTTTCTTACTCGCGTGCCGACAACGCTCGATGCATATATCGGCGCTCTATGAAATTTCGTTATGCAAAATACGGGCAGACATTGCGTCCTGTCGTACCGATAAAGCTAAAGAATGGTGACAAAGAAATTGGCTATCATGTCCTCGTTGATTCTGGTGCCGATATGTGTTTGTTTGATGCAGAAATAGGCGAAGCTATCGGAATTGATATCAAAAAGGGGAAGATGAAGGAAGTTATTGGTGTGGGAGGGAAGGCGTCGGTTTACTATTGGCACAAAGTTTCCATTGAGGTTGGAGGATGGGAATATAAAATTGATGCAGGGTTTATGCCGAATGTCTCTGGGCGAGTAATGCCTTACGGTATTGTTGGGCAACTAGGGTTCTTTGAATTTTTTAAAGTTATTTTTGATAGGGCATCAGAAGAAATAGAGTTAAAAAGGAAGGCTGCATAGAAAATGCCCAAGAATAAACGGTGCCTGACCCCGTTTCCTACAAGTGAAGCTTTATCAAGGTTAAACCTTGATAAAAAAGTACGGCACTTTGTTTGTCATTATTTTTGTGTTTGGTATACTTGAGCTATGAAAAAGGCAGTACATAAGAATGTAACTATTGACGACTTGGCAGCCATGGTTGCAAAGGGGTTTAATAGTGTTGAGGAAAGATTTGTTGGTCTTGAAAAAAGTATTGATAAAAGGTTTAACAAGGTTGAAAAAGAGATAGGCGAGGTTAAGGAAAAACTGGAAAAGGTTGAAGAGAATCTTAATACTACCCGTATGGATGTACTCGGCATTGGAGACAAATTTGTCTCCAAACATGAATTTAGCCAACACTTGGTTCGTTTTAGTTTGCTGGAACAAAAAGTAAAAACAAGGAGGTAGTTTTACATAGGCGAGGCCTATGTAAATACTGTTGCTTATATGGTGAAATAGGCGTACCATATTGATATGAAAAAAATAGTAATTTTAGCTTTATTATTGACTGTTGGTTTTCTGTCGTTCGCAACCTTAGCAGACGCAAGCACAGTTCGCGTAAAGGGCTATGTAAAACCATCAACGGGCAAATATGTCGCGCCTCACTATAAAACATCTCCAAATAAAACAAAGATTGATAATTATTCTACAAAAGGAAACTACAATCCGCATAGTGGCAAAAAGGGGACAGTGAAGGCGTATAAATATTAAAAACAAATTCTCCCTTAGCACTACTTCATCAATAGAAAATGAACAACAAAAATGGATTTATTCAAATACCAGTACTCGTAGCAATAATTGTAGGTGTTTCAGTTTTGGGTGGAGGTGGATATTTTACTGTGAAAAAGTATCAGGGTTATCGAATAAGTCAGATTGATAAAGAAAAGGAAACGCAGGAAAGAATTGAGGAGCAACGAAAAGTTCTTGATGATGCAAGAAGTGAAATAGAAAAATTATCTACTCAAGCTCAAGAAGCACAAAGGCTGCAACAGGATTTGGTAAAACAAGTCCAGTCACAAAAAAACTCACAATCTAACAGCCTATCAATCTCCTCGAGTGAAATAGCAAAATATATAAGTGGTGTAATGCAAATTACTTGCGGAGATAGTTCTGGGAGTATTAGTTTGTGGAAATTTTCAAGTGGGAATGTGCCAGCATATGCAGGCATGACCAATGCGCACGTGATAGAGGGGGCAACTGGGCATTGCCTCCTATTCCCTGGGACAGACAGTGAGACGCAGATAATGTCATCGGCTAATTCTCAAGAGGTTTATAAGTGGAATAATTTTGCTGATGTTGCAATTTTGCCAATAGGTAATCCTTTTAAGCCAAAAGATAATTGTAGCGGACTAAACTGCAACGAGACTTTATCAAGAGATGAATTAAATTATTCTATTTCAACTCTCCCAAAATGTACAACAAAAATGCCAGAAGGTTCTCCTATTGTTACCATAGGATTCCCTGCTTTTGGAATGCAAGAAAATTCATACTACGGCATTACAGCTAGGGCTTCACATAAAATAGTAAGCAACGGAATCATAAGTGGCTACAATAACGAGGATTCTTCTGGCAACAATCTTCCCTATAATAACTATTATGTCTCTGCAAAAATTGATAGTGGTAATTCTGGTGGAATTGCTTTATCAAAAACACAGCAAGGGCTCTGCGTTTTGGGAATACCAACATGGGTAAGTGTCGGGAATTATGAGACTAACGGCTTAATTCAAAATATCCATAATGTGATGTATAAAAAATAAAATCATGATACAAAACAAATGTCAGCACGAATGGAGAGATTCTCACAATTACATACCACCTGGTGGTGGTTCAGTACAACCAATGTATAAGTGTAACCAGTGCAATAAGGAATTACCTGCCAGTGAAGTGTTTCAACTTGAAGCGCTTGAAAACCAGAGCGAGACTTTAAAGCATCTTAAGGGTTTCCAAAAATACATTGCTATTGTAGCTGTTGTAATTTCTTTGATTGCCCTAGTTGTTTCAGTATTAAGTAGTTGTAGATGTTTATAAAAGATTTAGTTCCATATAACTCCTTTAGAATAAGGATCGATTTGCGTTTGACACCATTTTTACCTTCTGGTATACTGTTTTTAACGGTAATTTGATTGCGTTCCTGGCGCCGTATACAATTTTACAAGGTCTCGTTTGCTCGTTACCCTTACAACACATCAAAAAGGTGGTATTCACTTGCCTTTTTGTTTTTTGTCGTTTGGGGAGTAGACATAATATAGTATTCATCACCATATGAGAGAGAAGAAATACTTCGCGCGCTATAAAAAGCCGCTCCTGCCGCTCCCGAACCTCGTTGAAACTCACTTGAAGTCATACAAATGGCTTCTCGAGACTGGACTCAAAGAAGCTTTTAAAGATTTTTCCCCTATTGAAGACTATTCAGGGAAAAAGTTCGCGCTTGAATTTACAGGCATCGAACTTTCGAAGCCAAAGTACGATGAGTACTTTGCTAAGGAAAATAAACTCTCCTACGAAGCACCTCTCAAGGCGCGCGTAAAACTTATTAATAAAACGCTCAAGACCGAAAAGGAACAAGAGATCTTTATGGCGGACTTCCCCATGATGACCTCACACGGTACCTTTATCGTGAATGGCGTTGAACGTGTCGTGGTCCCTCAGATCTCGCGTTCTTTTGGTGTGTCGTTCACGGTGGACGAACTCAAGGGCAAGCGCTACTTTGGTGCAAAGATCATCCCTGGTCGTGGCGCATGGGTAGAAGTTGAATCTGATCCTGACGGAGCAGTATACGTACGTATCGACAAGAAGCGTAAATTCCCTGTGTCAGTACTTTTGCGCGCACTGGGCGTGGAGACCAACGATGCAATCATGAAGCTTTTTGTAGGCGATGAACTCGCAACCAAAGCGATTGAAATGACGATTGCAAAAGATCCTGCTTTGACACAGGATGAATCATTCGTGGAAATCCACAAGAAGCTCCGCGATGGTGACCTTGCAACACCTGAGAACGCTCGTGGTTTTGTGAACTCTATTTTCGCCAAGGAAAAGTATGACCTCTCAGAAGTGGGACGCTTTAAGTTTAATAAGCGTTTCGGCAAGAGTGTTGATAAAGATGAGATTGCTCGTCGTACGGTAAACGCGCACGATGTTGCAACTATTGTGATGAACATTGTGAAGCTCAATGCAAATCCTCATGCAATGCCTGACGACATCGACCACCTCGGCTCGCGCCGTATTCGTGCCGTTGGTGAAATGCTTCAGCAGAAAATTCGCGTAGGTATGACGCAGATGAAGCGTAACATTCAGGATCGTATGTCGACCATCGACACCGATGCGACACTCCCGGTGCAATTCATCAGTCCTCGCCCTCTCCAGGCACGCCTCAAGGAATTCTTTGCGACGAACCAGCTCTCGCAGTTCATGACACAGTACAATGTGCTCTCAGAAATTGAGTCACTCCGTACGTTCTCAGCGCTCGGGCCCGGAGGTCTTACGCGTGAGCGTGCAGGTATTGAAGTTCGTGACGTGCACCCTTCGCACTACGGACGTCTTTGTCCTATTCACACCCCAGAAGGTCCGAACATCGGTCTTATTTTGCGTCTCTCGTGTTACGCGCGCACCAATGATTTCGGTATGATTGAAACACCGTATATAAAAGTTACGAACGGTAAGGTTACAAAAGAGATTGTGTACATGGATGCGCTCGAAGAAGAGCAGTATCAGATTGCGCATATGGGTATCAAGCTTGACGGTGATCAAATCGTTGAAGAGCAAGTAGAGGTGCGTAAGCTCGGACGCCCTGAGCTCGTTCCTCGTGCTGATGTGCACTACATGGATATCGCCGCAAACCAGGGCTACTCCATCGCAACATCGATGATTCCATTCCTCGAGCACGACAATGCAAACCGTGCACTCATGGGTTCAAACATGCAGAAGCAGGCTATCCCGTGTGTTATTCCTGAAGCACCATATGTTGCAACCGGCACCGAGGAGCTTGCAGCGCGCGACACCGGTCGTCTTATTATTGCAGAGTCAGATGGTACGGTTGTGCATGCCGATGCAAAGAAGATTGTATTCAAGGGTGATGACGGCAAGGAGCATGAGTACAAACTCGTGAACTTCTCTCGTACGAACGGTTTTACCGCATTCCATCAGCGCCCCGTCGTGAATGTAGGCGACAAAGTAAAGCAAGGCGCAATCCTCGCTGACACCTCGTCATCAGACAATGGACAGATCGCGCTCGGTCAGAATGCACTCGTGGCATTTATGTCATGGAGCGGTTCAAACTACGAAGATGCAATAATTCTTTCAGAGCGTCTCGTAAAGAACAGCAAGTTTACCTCGATTCACATGGACGAGTTCGTGGTGAACGTGCGTGACACAAAACTTGGGCCCGAAGTTACGACCCACGATATTCCTAACGTTGGCGAAGCAAAGCTCAAGGACCTCGACGAGGACGGTATCATCCGTATCGGCGCAGAGGTACATCCTGGCGACATTCTTGTCGGCAAGATTACCCCAAAGGGTGAGCAAGAGCTTACTCCTGAAGAGCGTCTCCTCCGTTCGATCTTTGGAGAAAAGGCACGCGATGTAAAAGACACATCACTTCGTATGGAACACGGCAAGCGTGGCCGTATCATCGGCGTAAAGATCTTCTCTCGTGAAAAGGGTGACAATCTTGAGTCAGGTATCATCAAGCGTATTCACATCGAAGTTGCACAGTTGCGTAACATTTCCGTGGGTGACAAGCTTGCAGGACGTCACGGTAACAAGGGTGTTATCTCGGTTATCCTTCCTGAGGCAGATATGCCATACATGGCGGACGGAACTCCTGTTGATGTTATTTTGACACCACTCGGTGTGCCTTCTCGTATGAACCTCGGACAGATTCTCGAGCTCCACTTGGGACTCGCTGCAGAAGCTTTGAACTATCAGGCAATCGTACCAGCATTTATGGGTGCGACGGTTGATGAGATTAAAGAGGAACTCGTAAAGGCAGGACACCGTGCAGACGGCAAAATGAAGCTTCACGATGGACGTACCGGCGAATCATTCGATCAGGATATCGCGGTAGGGTATATGTACATCTTGAAATTGAACCATATGGTTGAAGACAAGATTCACATGCGTTCAACTGGGCCGTACTCTCTCATTACACAGCAGCCACTCGGCGGTAAGGCACAAGGTGGAGGTCAGCGCTTTGGTGAAATGGAAGTGTGGGCGCTCGAAGGGTACGGTGCATCAAACGTACTCCGTGAGATGCTTACGGTGAAGTCAGATGACATCACGGGACGCTCAGGGGCATTCGACGCTATCGTTAAAGGTAACGACGTCGTAGATACCAACATTCCGGAATCCTTCAACGTACTCTTGAATTATCTCCGCGGACTCTCGCTCGATATTCAGCTTATTAAGAAGGGGGACATCAAATAGCTTAATCCTAATCATCACTATGAAAACATTACGCGAAGTACAGAATTTTGACGCGATGCTCCTCAAGCTCGCATCCCCCGATCGCATCAAGGAGTGGTCATACGGCGAGGTTACCAAGCCGGAAACAATCAACTACCGCACCCAGCGCAGCGAGCGCGGAGGTCTCTTTGACGAGCGTATCTTTGGGCCTGAAAAGGACTTTGAGTGTTACTGTGGAAAATACAAACGTATTCGTTACAAGAATATTATTTGTGAGAAGTGTGGCGTTGAAGTAACGCGCTCCATTGTGCGTCGTGAGCGTATGGGCCACATCGAGCTTGCGAGCCCAGTAGCACACATTTGGTTCCTTCGCAGTATTCCATCACGCATGGGACTCCTCTTGAATCTCCCTATTGTTGACCTTGAAAAAGTTATTTACTTTGCAGGGTACATCATCACGAGTGTAAACACCGTAGAGCGCGACAACTTGATGAAGGAACTCGATGGCGAGTACAAGTCAAAGTCAAAGACCCTCACTGACGAGAAAGGCAAGGAGAAACTCAAGGAGCTTTTGCTCACCAGCAAGAAGGAAATTGAGTCCCTCATCGAAGGCAAGGTTCTTGATGAAATGACGTATCACAAGTTTGCACTCAAGTACGGTACCGCATTTGAAGCGGGCATCGGTGCAGAGGCAATTTACAACATTTTCAAGAAACTCGATCTCGTGAAGTTCCGCGCAGAGCTTGAGACCAGCCTCGAAAAGGCAGGTGCTGTTGAGCGTGCAAAACTCCACAAGCGTTTGGGTATCGTGAAGTCAATGATTAACTCTGGTGTGCGTCCTGAGTGGATGTTCATCACGGTTATTCCTATTATCCCTCCAGCACTTCGCCCTATGGTTGCCCTCGAAGGAGGTCGCCATGCAACATCAGACTTGAACGACCTCTATCGTCGCGTCATCAACCGTAACAACCGTTTGAAGAAGCTCAAGGAGATCGGTGCACCAGATGTTATTCTCCGCAACGAGAAGCGTATTTTGCAGGAAGCAGTTGACTCACTCATCGACAACTCGATTCGTCGCGTACAGTCGGTAGCTATGAACGCTGCACAGAAGCGTACGTTGAAGTCACTTGCCGACACCCTTAAGGGTAAGCAAGGTCTCTTCCGTCAAAACCTCCTCGGTAAGCGTGTGGACTACTCTGGTCGTTCGGTTATTGTGGTGGGACCAAAACTCCACCTCGATCAATGCGGACTCCCTAAGCACATGGCACTCGAGCTCTTCCGTCCATTTATTATTTCAAAGCTCCTCGAGCGTGAACTTGCGTACAACATTCGTGGCGCGAACAAGCTCATCGAAGACAATGTGCCAGAAGTATGGGCAATCCTCGAAGAGGTGATCAAAGGCAAGTACGTTCTTTTGAACCGCGCGCCAACACTTCACCGTCTCGGTATTCAGGCATTCCACCCTGTGCTTATTGAAGGTAACGCAATCCAGGTTCATCCTCTCGTTTGTACCGCGTTCAACGCAGACTTCGACGGAGACCAGATGGCAGTGCACGTACCGCTTTCTCGTGCAGCACAACAGGAGGCTGGCGCTCTCATGGCCGCAAACAAGAACCTTCTCGGGCCAGGTAACGGTGATCCTATCGTTAACCCAAAACTCGACATTCCTTTGGGATGTTACTCAATGACTAAAATCGTTGAGGGTGAGAAGGGTGAGGGTAAGATATTCCCTACACCAAACAACGCTATTACCGCACATGACTTTGACGTGGTAAGTTATCGCGCAAAGATCAAGGTGATGGGTACCGACACGGCAAAGTACGCGCAGTTTAATGGTGAGGTCTTTGAGACCACCGTTGGACGTCTTCTCTTTAACAGTGTTCTTCCTTCTGACTTTGCTTACGTAAACAAAGCGGTCGGCAAAAAGGAGCTCGAGGCTATTATTGATGAGATCATCAATACGTATGGTATCGACGCAACACCTATCATCCTCGACAAGATCAAGGACTTTGGTTTCAAATATGTAACCAAGGCAGGTATTACCTGGGGTATCGACGAAATCAAGATTCCTGAAGGAAAGAAAGCGCTCATCGCAGCCGCTCGCGTAGAAGCTGCAGAAGTGCGTTCAGAATTCAATGATGGTTTACTCTCAGAAGACGAACGTTATCGCCGCACGATTGAAGTATGGCAGGGTGTTCGTGGAGAGATCGAGAAATTGATGCCCGCAACCCTCGACAAAGACGGTTCTGTAGAGGACATGTTGAAGTCAGGCGCCCGCGGTTCTATTTCACAGATTCTTCAGATGGGTGGTATGACGGGTATGATCGTGAACACGGCAGGTCGTACCATCGACTTCCCAATCGTTCCTTCATCGAAAGAAGGTTTGTCGCCCGTAGAATACTTCGTCACAACGCACGGTTCACGTAAAGGTCTCGCCGACACGGCGCTCCAGACCGCAAAGGCAGGTTACCTTACCCGTCGTATTGTTGACGTGGCACAGGACGCTATTATTACCGAAGAGGATTGTGGCGACAAGGAAGGCAAGATCATCCGCAAGGAGAACCTCGTTGGTTTCGATATTCCTCTCGCCCGCAACCTCAAGGGTCGTGTACTCGCACAGGATTTGAAGAAGGAGGATGGTACGGTGGTCTTTAAGAAAGGACACCTTATGTCAAAGCCTGATGCAAAAGAAGTTGAGGCGCAGGGTATTACCGAGGCACTCGTACGTTCACCACTTACCTGCAAGACATCACACGGCGTATGTCGCAAGTGTTACGGTCTTGATATTGGCCGCAACGAGCTCGTGAACATCGGTGAGGCAGTAGGTATTATTGCGGCACAGGCAATCGGTGAGCCAGGAACACAGCTTACGATGCGTACGTTCCATGCCGGAGGTATTGCGTCAGCAGGCGGTGACATTACGATGGGTCTCCCTCGTGTTGAAGAAATCTTTGAAAAACGCGCACCAAAAAGCCTCGCTATTATTTCACACACCAATGGTGTCGTGATGGAAGTTATGCGTGATGACAAGGATCTCATTATTAAAGTTCTTCCCGCAGAAGGTGAAGGCAAGAAGAAGGGTGAGGCTATCGAGTACGAGACGTCAGCAAAGCGTACACCATTCGTAAAAGTTGGCGACGAAGTAAAGAAGGGAGAATTCCTTTCGGACGGTTCGGCGGACATTGCGGAAGTATTCCAGTACGCAGGTAAGGATGCTGCAGAGAACTATATCATCACCGAGGTTCTCAAGATTTATGAACTCCAGGGTGCATCAATCTCGCGCAAGCACATTGAGGTAATCATTCGCCAGATGTTCTCACGCCGCAAGGTCAAGGACGCGGGTGATACCAAGTTCAACATGGGTGAAGTTGTTGAGCAGGGCGAGCTTGCATTCGAAAACGACCGTATCGAAAAGGCTGGTGGTGAGAAGGCAAAAGCAGATCCTATCGTACTCGGTATTTCTGAAGTTGCTCTCACCACCAAGAGCTGGCTCTCGGCAGCATCGTTCGAAAACACAACGCGTGTTCTCATCAACACCGCTATCAAGGGTGGTGTGGATACCCTCCGTGGTCTCAAGGAAAATGTGATCATCGGTCACCTTATTCCTGCAGGTACCGGCTTTGGTATCAAAGGTATTACCGTGAAGCTTCCGGGTGAGGCAGAAGAAGAGGCGAACGTCTAGCCTACAAGGTTTAGAAAGTGCGGAATCCGTAACGTAACGTGTTCACCGAGCGAACCCCATGTCTTCAATCATCGAAGAGATTAAAACACGACTAAATATCGTTGACATTGCAAGCGGCTACCTCAAGCTCGAAAAGGCAGGGGGGAACTTCAAGGCGTGCTGCCCATTTCATAATGAGCGCACCCCTTCGTTCGTCATTTCTCCGACGCGACAGACGTATCATTGTTTTGGGTGCAATCGTGGTGGCGACATTCTTTCGTTCGTAGAGGAAATAGAAGGACTCGATTTCTCGGGCGCGCTCAAGGTGCTCGCGGAACGGGCGGGGGTAGAGCTTACGCGTGAACGAACGGGGGGCAGGGAGTCGCGCGATGAGCGCGAGGCGCTCCATCGCGTCCTTGACCTTGCCACAAAATTCTACGAGGCCGTGTTGCCAAAGTTTCCCGATGCGGTCGCATATCTGCACAATCGCGGACTCACGGACGCGACGATTAAAAACTTTCGCGTAGGGTTTGCACCCGATGAGTGGCGCTCACTCGGCGACTTCCTTACCAAAAAAGGCGTCTCAGAGCAGGTAATGGAGCAAGCAGGACTCATTGTCCGTTCACCCAAAGGATTCTATGATCGCTTTCGTGGTCGTGTAATGTTTCCCATTGCGGACAGCTCCGGTCGCGTTATTGCATTCTCGGGTCGTGTACTAGGTACCGGTGCAGGCAAGACACTCGGTGCAAGCGCTGACGCAAAGTATGTGAACAGTCCGGAGACAGAAGTGTTCCATAAATCGCGAGCACTCTTTGGATTTTATCAAGCAAAGGATGCAATGCGTCGTGCCGATGCATGCGTACTCGTCGAAGGACAAATGGATCTCATTCATTCCCACCAGGCGGGCGTAACGAATACCGTCGCTTCGTCGGGGACAGCGCTCACAGCCGAGCACCTCACCCTTATCAAGCGCTTTACGAATAATGTCGTGCTTGCGTTTGATGCAGACGATGCGGGGCTCGCTGCAGCACACCGTGCTATTGGTCTCGCGCTCTCGCAAGACATGACCGTACGCATTGCCAAGCTTCCACAAGGAATGGACCCTGCTGATATGGCACTCAAAGACCCCCAAGCATGGCAGGATGCAGTACGTGACGCGAAACAAGTCATTGATTTCTATCTTGAGCTCCTTCCCGAGCTTTATGCTGACAAAGATGCGCTCCGCACAAAGGTATCGGAAATTATTATCCCATTTATCGCCGAGCAAAAGAGTGCTATCGATCAGGGGTACTATGTGGGGCAAGTTGCAAAACTTCTGCACATCAAAGACGAGCCTGTTTGGGAAGAGGTGAAAAAACGAGGAGCGCTTGCGGGAATAGAACGAAGCGCAGAAAAGATACTTGCCTCGGTGGCGCCTCTCTCTCGCCGTTTGCGTATTGCGCGAACAATCGAGGGGGCACTCCTGTGGCAAGAGGGGTCAAAGGAGCCGGTAATCGCGGATACAAAAAAATACCGCGCACTACTCGAGAAATTTCAAGGAAAGATTCTTGACGAACAACCTCCCGAAAGTCCTCCCCCGCGCGATGAACTTATCTTTGAGGCAGAAGCGCGATTCCATGGAAATGAACGCGTAGAAGAAGAACTCAAAGATTTGTTGCGAAGCCTTGAGGAAGAGATTGTGCGCGATCGCTTTGCTCAAAAGATGTCAGAGCTCAAGGAAACAGAAACAAAAGGAAATATTGAGGAAGCACAAAAGATCCTCGCAGAATGTCAGGAAATTTCAAAAGAACTTCAAACGCTAATCTCCCAAAAATTATAACCATCGTATGACCACAAAAAAACCTACGCCGAAGAAAAAAGTACCCGCCGTTGCCAAGGCAATTGCGGGCAGGGCACCCCAAAAAGCCACCAAAAAAGTGGTCAAGAAAGCTGCACCTAAAAAGGTTGCTAAAAAAGCACCTGCTAAAAAGGCGCCACCCAAAAAGGTAGCAAAAAAAGTAGCTCCTAAAAAAGCTCCTGCAAAAAAAGCATCACCTGCCAAGAAGGCAGCTCCTAAAAAAGCAACAGCAAAGAAACCCGCACGCAATGCAAAGGTTGCTGAACAGTGGGGGGAAAAGGCAGCACGCCTTATTGTTAAAGGACGTGGACGTGGCTTCATTACTTATAACGAGATCTTAAAGGAGTTTCCTTCGATTGAGCAGGACGTGCTTTTTCTCGACGAACTCTACGAGAAGCTTGGTGAGGCGGGAGTAGATATTCTTGAAAGTGGCGGGCTTCTTGAAATTGAGCCTGAGGAATCTTTGGGTCACAAAAAATATATGTACAAGAGTGGAGATTCTTCGTACGACTCTATTCAAATGTACTTGAAGGAAATTGGTCAGTACCCACTCCTTTCGGCGGCCGATGAGCGCGACCTTGCAAAGCGTATTCAGGCAGGGGAGGATGAGGCAAAGAATTTCCTTGCCCGTGCGAACCTTCGTCTTGTGGTGTCGATTGCGAAAAAATATGTTGGACGTAGCGCCGACCTTACCCTCCTTGACCTTATTCAGGAAGGTAACCTCGGCCTCTTTAAAGCAGTCGAAAAGTTTGAGTGGGAAAAGGGGTACAAGTTTTCGACCTATGCTACCTGGTGGATTCGTCAGGCTATCACGCGTGCCCTTGCGGACCAGTCACGTACGATTCGTATCCCCGTGCATATGGTAGAAACTATTTCTAAATACAAGCAGGTAGTGCGTCGTCTTTCTCAGGACCTCGGTCGTGAACCGCTTCCTGATGAGGTGGCAACAGAAATGGGTCTCGATGTAGAAAAAATCTACAACATCAAAAACATCGACCAAGACACGGTGTCGCTCGAAAAGCCAATCGGCGATGACGATGAAAAATCAACCTTGGGTGAGTTCATTGCGGACGACAAAATACTTTCACCTGCACAGGAGTCTGCACAGCGTATTCTCTCTGACCAAGTCAAAGAAATTATGGCAGACCTTTCTGAAAAGGAACGCTCAATTCTCGAAATGCGTCACGGCCTCGTGGATGGTATCGTGCATACGCTTGAGGAAGTGGGCAAAGAGTTTGGCGTCACCCGTGAACGTATCCGCCAGATTGAAGCAAAAGCAATCGAAAAGATTCGCGCCCACGACAAGGTGGACAAGCTGCGGAATTACTAGTGTTAAGCAAAGAACCTCTTTCTCGGTGGGTATTTCTGAGACACGCATATTTTTCTGCTAAAAAATTGCTCTGCTCGCGTCGCCACGCTCCGCAAGGTCTCAGAAACACCCACTCTCGACGAGGTTCGCTAAAAAATAGTAATGTCCTTGCGGGGAAAAGAAAACAATAAACGCCACAAATTTTTGTGGCGTTTATTGTTGGAACCACCATTCGGTAATAAAGTTATCCACACTTATTTTACAATTTCACTTGCCAAAGTGTCGGGGGGGGGGCTATACTAAAGGGTATGAATAAAAATATTTTTCAGACCCTCAAAGTCATCGTGCTCGCTTTCGTCATTTCCATAGGTATCTCCTACGTCTCCGCGTGGACGGCGCCGACGGTTACTCCACCAGGCGGTAATGTTGCCGCACCCATCAATACAAGTATTAATACGCAAACAAAAGTGGGAGATCTCACTGTTTGGGGTCTGGTAAGTAATTCCCTTACTGCGAATGCACTAAAGATTACGGGCGGCACTCTGGGACAAGTCCTTACTTCAGATGCTGATGGTAATGCACTGTGGAAAGTAGCGTCTGCTGCGGGGGTGCCTACTGGAGGTATCTGTGGCGCGGCACATATATATAGGACAACTTCCACGGACTTTTTAGGGTCAGAACTTCAAAACTTTAATATTTTTACAGTAGGTATTTCATATGTTAGCCCAAATTCAGCAAGGGGTTGTACAAGCATAAATATAGATCAAGGCATAGATGCCACAGAGTTGCAGTGGATAAAGAATCATTGCTATGTGATTAATAACTCGATGGGTTTTGGTGATAATGGTTCAGGCACTCCAAGCGCAGATATATTATGTTGGAATTAAAATCTACTGGTAGGTGAGCACATATTCAACACATTGAAATATGGAATATCCAACACAAAGTATGGAACAAAATAGCAGAAACAGGAAAATCTATATATTCACAATACTTATTTTAATTTTGGCGGTTGTTATTGCTGCGGTTTTTGTGATGCGCAAGCAGGCAATACAGTTAGGAGTAGACAAGGAGGTAGTAGCTACACCAAAGGTGTATACACAAGAAGAAAAATCGAAGATTTTAGAAGATCTTGTGAAAAGTAAACAAGAGTATACTGCTTCACGGTCAGACAGGGAGCGAGTTTTGCAAAAACTTTCGGCAAATGCTGTGCCCGTGAATGCAACACCTTCATCAGAAGAACGGTTACGCATTTTACGCGCACTTGAAGTAAGCGCTGGAAGGTAGGTTTAAACGATAGTAGCTACAAGTAGAAGAAACCGCAGGGATCAAAAGATCGCCTGCGGTTTTGTTGTAGTTTAGTCGGTATCGTTTTGGTCAGTTCCTTGAGCAGCTTTTTCCTTGCAGTCACGGCACTGAGCGATGGCGCCAATGACGACACAGCTCACGATTGCAATAGCCCCCTAGTAAGGGCTTGAAAGGAAAGAATGCTTCAACGGTATATCCGGCGGCCATACCCACCAGTGCTCCCAGGACGATGTAGCGCATAGAACCCTCTCTTTCTGTGAAAATAACGAAGGTGAACCAATTACAATTATACGCCCAAAATGTCCCATTGTCAATGTGCCCAAATTATGTTAGAGTGTTGCCTATGACGCAAGTCGAAAAAACTCAATTGCCGTATGGTCTTTCGGAAGAATTGGTGCGCCACATTTCGAAAACCAAAGGAGAACCCGCATGGATGCTGGAAAAACGTCTCGCGGCTTTTGCGCTGTATGAAAAAGCACCAATGCCAAAGTACGGCCCCGACCTCTCGGGTCTTGATCTCGAGAATATGATTTACTATGTGGACCCTGATACGCCAGAGACGGATAAATGGGCGGACCTGCCTGCAGAGATTACGGAGACATTTGAGAAGCTCGGTATTCCTAAAGCCGAGCGTGAATACCTTGGCGGGGTAGGCGCACAATATGACTCAGGGATGGTGTATCATCGCTTGAAGCAATCGCTTGCTGACAAAGGTGTCATTTTTGAAAATATGGATGTGGCACTTCAGAAATATCCTGAGCTCGTGCAGAAATATTTTATGACTGACTGTGTGCCTATTACGGATCACAAGTTTGTGATGTTGCATGCGGCGGTCTGGAGCGGCGGGACGTTTATTTATGTTCCAAAAGGAGTGAAAGTTGATATGCCACTTCAGGCATACTTCCGTATGAACAGGGAACGCAGTGCGCAGTTTGAACACACCCTCATCATTGCCGACGAAGGTTCGCAGATTGAATATATTGAAGGATGTTCGGCGCCGAAATATAATTTCTCATCACTCCATGCGGGATGTGTGGAGATTTTTGTGCACCAGGATGCAAAAGCAAAATATGTGAGCATTGAAAACTGGTCGCTTAATACGTATAACCTCAACACCAAGCGTGCAATCGTATATGCAAATGCGGAGATTAAATGGGTGAACGGTAATATGGGTTCAGGAGTCACGATGCTCTATCCGTCGTCGGTCCTTGTAGGCGAGGGCGCATGTGCGGATAACCTAGGCCTCGTAATCGCAGGTAAGGGACAGATACAGGATACGGGTGCAAAGTCGATTCACCTCGCACCGCACACCACCTCAACGATTTATTCAAAATCTATTTCCAAAGATGGTGGGGTCGCGAACTACCGTGGCCTTATTAAGGTCTCAAAGAAGGCTCGTGGGTCACGCGCATCGTTGGTCTGTGATTCGCTCCTTCTCGACAGCGGTTCGCAGGCGAATGCGTTTCCTGCGGTAGAAAATGCGAACGAAGATGTTGAAATCTCACACGAAGCACGCATTGGGCGTATTGGTGACGATGAGATTTTTTACTTAAAGACACGTGGCTTTACCGAGAGTGAAGCAGTGCGTTTAGCGGTGAATGGTTTTGCGCAACCTATCATCAAAGAGCTCCCCCTCGAATATGCGGTCGAACTCAATAAACTTATTGCCCTCGAAATGGGTGAGAATTCATAATATGCTCGGCACCTCAATCAAAAAAGATTTCCCCATTTTTAGCAAAGGACAGCCTTTTGCGTATTTGGATACGGCCGCAACATCGCAAACACCTCAGGTGGTGCTTGATGCTATGGATGCCTACTACACCAAGTTCCGCGCGAATATTCATCGTGGGTTGTATGAGGTAGGGGAGGATGCGAGTGTAGCATATGATGAGGCGCGCGTAAAAGTTGCGCGATTTATCGGTGCAGAACCCCGTGAGGTTATTTTTACGGCAGGGGCAACTGCGTCGTCAAACATGCTTGTGTCGATGCTTGAGTATTCGGGGATGATAAAAGAAGGCTTGCCCGCAAAACTTTCCTCAGGGTATACGAGTGCAGCGCATCAAAATACAAAGGATGATATTCCTTCTGTGGAAAGTTCGGCGGGGGGGCAAATCGTGACGACCGCCATGGAGCATCATGCAAGTCTGATTCCTCTTCAGGAACTTGCGAAGAGGTGCAATATTGACTTGAAGCATTTGCCACTCGCCGAAGATTCTGTCGCGCTTGATTATTCCGTGGTAGAAAAATTTATCACTGAAAAAACAAAGATTGTGAGCGTTATGCTTGCGTCCAATGTGACGGGTATCAGTAATGATGTTGCACGTATCGCGGGGGCTGCACACAAGGTTGGGGCGTTGGTTATTTGTGACGCGACCGCAGCGGTAGGGCATATGCCGGTGAATGTGAAGAAACTTGGTGCCGACTTTGTCTATTTTTCAGGGCACAAGATGTGTGGGCCGACAGGGATTGGCGTGCTGTGGGGGCGTGCTGAGATTTTGGAAAAGCTCCAGCCTGGCGTGTACGGCGGTGGTATTGTTGAGGAGGTGACGCTCGCTCGCGCAACCTACCGTGGCATCCCCGAGCGCTTTGAGGCGGGGACACCAAACATCGCTGGGGCTATTGGTCTGGGTGCTGCGGTGGATTATCTTGAGAAGGTTGGTGTCGAGAATATTCGTGAACATAGCAATACGCTGACCCAAAAAGCTATCGTCAGCCTCGAGGAAGTTCCTGGCGTACGGGTGATTGCAGAAAAAGATATGACAAAAAACGTCGGCATTGTTTCCTTTATGGTTGAGGGTATCCATCCGCACGATATAGCAGATATCCTTGGTAAGGAAGGAGTGGCAATCCGTGCAGGTCATCACTGTGCGATGCCTCTCGTGACGGACGCACTTGGTCTCTCTGCCGTCGCCCGTGCAAGTTTTTATTTTTACAATACGACAGAAGACATTGATGCACTCGTTCGTGGTATCAAGAAGGCACAGGAAGTTTTTAAGAAATAATATGGAAGAACTCTATAAGGAAAATTTACTTGACCACAACAGCCATCCGCATAATAAGCGAGTGCTTGAAGTTGAGCACGTTGAGGCAGAGGCGCGCAATGCATCCTGTGGCGACCGTGGAGTACTGATGGTTGCATTTGATGAGAACGAACGGGTGACTGATGCGGCATTTCAAGGGGACGGGTGCGCGGTATCACAGGCAGGGCTCTCAATGCTTACGGATAAACTCAAGGGGATGAGCGCACAGGAGCTCAAGCTCTTGTCCCCGGGCGATATCTATACTATGCTGGGCGTACAGATTAGTCCCGGGCGCGTGAACTGTGCACTCCTGGGTTATGAGGCACTTGAGAAAATCTTGAAAAAACCGCTCCGTGAAAAAGAACCAATATGTCTATACTAAAACTCAACAACATTACCATAGAACGCGAAGGCCCTAATCCAGAAGAATCCGGACGGGCGAGCAAGACTGTCGTGAACGATGCCTCCCTTGAGGTTCATTCTGGTGAGGTACATATCATTATGGGGCCTAACGGCTCTGGTAAATCAACACTCTTGAATGCACTTATGGGGCACCCTGCATACAAAATCACAGGTGGCACGATGATGCTCGACGGTGAGGATATTATTGGCCTGCCCCCCGAGAAAAAGGCAAGCAAGGGCGCCTTTCTTTCGATGCAGTATCTACCAGGAATAGCAGGGGTAACGATGCTTTCGTTTCTTCACCGCGCGTACCGTCTGCTTAAAGGGAGTGAAATCTCCGTACCCGATTTTTATAAAGCACTTACCGAAAAAGTAAAAGCTGCTGGCCTCGATGAAAGCCTCATTAAACGTTTTGTGAATGTGGACTTTTCGGGAGGTGAGAAGAAACAGGGTGAGATCATTCAACTTCTTGCCCTTGAGCCAAAGTTTGCGCTTCTCGATGAGATTGATTCTGGTGTGGATATCGATTCGCTTACTAAGGTATTTGCGGGAATTGAGCAGTTACGCAAAGAGGGAACAGGGTTCCTCATCGTGACACATTTGGGGACTATTCTTGAAAAGGTGACCCCTGATCGCGTATCGGTAATGAAGGGTGGCACCATCGTGCGTACGGGTGGCGCAGAACTTGCGCGAGAGATTTTAACTAAAGGATTTGAAAATATTTAACTATGAAAAACATTACCGAAAAAGATATTATTGAAAAGCTGAAGCTTGTGAAGGATCCAGAGATTGGTATTGATATTTGGACACTCGGGCTCATCTATAAGATTACTATTGATGAAGAAGGAGTGGAGGTTTTGATGACCCTTACGACACCATTTTGTCCATTTGCTGATGACCTCATCGCTGATGTGGAAAAGAAGGTAGGGGAATTGGGCTATGCTGAAGGTGATGTGCGTGTAGAGCTTACCTTTGAACCAGCATGGGAACCATCTGAAGAGGTGCGCATGATGCTGGGGGTGTAAGGGTCGCTCGGCATTCCCTTTTCCATTGCACGCATAATTTTTTGCTAAAAATTTGCTCCGCTCGGCTCGCCAGCCTGCGCAAGGCACTGAAAAAGGGAATACCTCGCTTTAAGTTAAAATAAAGGACCGCCCTTTTTTGAAGAAAAGAGAGGTCCTTTATTTTATGTTTTCTTAAGTATTACTTGAGTAACCCGTCAATTTGTGCCTTTACGGTTTCGTAAGATTGTGCACCATTGATCTCACCGACAATTTTTCCTCCTACAACGACGAGTGAGTACGGGGTGCCTTGTGCTCCTGCTTTTGCGGCGCTCGCAATTCCAGCGTCAACAATTTTTGTCATTTCACCGTTCGTGAGACAGGTGTTGAACGCGTCTACGTCAAGCCCAACTTCCTTGGCTATCTCGGGGAGCTTTGCAGCGTCAAGGCCATTGTTTGAGGGAGTAATCTCAATTAATTTGTTGAGGTATTCCCAAAACTTGGTATTGCCACCGAGCTTGTTGGCACACTCAGTTGCTTCTGACTCCTTGTGGGCCTTGGGATGAAGGCCTGCGATGGGGAATTGACGATACACCCATGCGACTTGGCCGCCATTGCCGTATTCGTTCATAACGCGGTTCATAGTCTCGTGAAATACTTTACAAAATGGACATTCGGTATCAGAGTATTCAACAATGGTGACCTTGGCGCTTGGGTTGCCGAGAATATGATCAGCGTTTGTTACAGGGTCAAGAGTTACCTCCTGGTTGGGTGCACCCTGAGCAACCGCTGCAACTCCTTTTTTGTTATCACCAAAATAAACGGCCGCGGCAATCGCGAGACCAGCGACAATAATAGCGAATGGAATCGCAAAATTGTTTGCAGCTGTTTGTTGCACAGATGTGTTGTTTGTTCCTTCCATAATATATGATAATTAATGATTAAGATTGGGCTTATTGTACCACACCTCAATAAGGCAAGCGAGTTTTGTATTTTGGCTGGTTTGTGGTTCAATGTTCTTATGGAGGTAAAAAACGCTGAATTTGTCAAAGGTATTATTGGCACTGACCCTATTTTAGGGGATCCACGCCCGCAGGTCGCCTTTGTGGGGCGTTCCAATGTAGGCAAATCAAGCGTTATTAACTCGCTGGTTTTGCGAAAAAGTCTCGTTAAATCAAGCTCGATGCCTGGCAAGACGCGCGAGATAAATTTCTTCGTTATTAACGGCGATCGTTTCTTTGTCGATTTGCCAGGATATGGGTTTGCGCGCATGGGTGCCAAGGGTGCGGAAAAAATCCGCAAGCTCATTTTATGGTATATCGGCAGTGGGGAAGCAAAGCCCAAACTCGTGGTGCTTATTGTTGACGCGGGTGTTTCGCCGATGCCGCAGGATAAGGAAATGGCAGACATTCTTCGTGCGGAAGGGCGACCATTTGTGGTCCTTGCAAACAAAGTAGACCGCTTGAACCAAACTGAGCGCTCGCACAATCTCAAAGCCATCGAGGCTGCACTCGGCGCCGAGGTGATACCATATTCTGCTCGCACAAAGTCAGGGCGCGAAAATCTTCTCGAAATTATTGAGGAATCTTGTCGCTAGACTTGACGGTTGTGCTACACTTATAGATATGGAACCCATTAAGCGCTTTTTTGTCATCCTTGGCGCCTTCGTTATTGTCGGGGGGATATTTCTCGCAAATTTAAATTTTAAAGAAACTGCATCTCGCCAGGATGTACTCGAGGTATCCGTGAGTTTTTATCCGCTCGCGCATATTGTGTCTGAAGTTGGTGGTCAGCATGTTGTAGTGAAGGACGTACTGCCTCCCGGCGGAGAGCCTCATGACTTTGAGCCATCACCACAACAGCTTGTAAGTATTGGTAAAAGCGATCTCTTCATTTTTAATGGAGGCCATTTCGAGCCCTGGATTGCGACATGGGAGAAGGGGGTCTCGACAGGACTACCGGTACACACGCTCAGCATGGTCGACGAGCTCACTAAAAGACAGGTTTCGCTGATTAGTAAAGGGGGAGTGGTAGATCCTCATGTCTGGCTTGACCCCGTTATCTTTAAGCAAGAGGTCGAGATAATTCGTGATACGTTAATTGAGTTGGATCCACAGAACACGCCCGCGTACATTGCGAACGCTGCGTACCTTCTTGATTCTTTGGACAATCTCAACCTTCGTTTCCGCGAGGGTCTTCGTGCTTGTGTAAAACACGATGTCGTCGTGTCTCATGATGCCTTTGGGTATCTTGCACGCGAGTACGGTTTTTCGATTATACCAATCTCAGGAATCTCTCCTGACGAAGAACCTTCACCAAAAGATCTTGCAAGGATCACCGATCTTGTGCGCTCAAAAGGTCTTCAGTACATCTTTTTTGAAACAACGGTAAGTCCTAAATTATCCGAGACCGTTGCGCGTGAGGTCGGGGCTACAACACTTGTGTTAAACCCGCTTGAAAGTCTAACCCCTAATGAGTTACAATCAGGGGAGCAGTATTATTCTGTTATGGAAAAAAACCTTACTAATTTACGTAAAGCACTCGTATGTCACTAGTCATTAGATTTTAAACATGCCCTTAGAAACATATATCGAGCTTGAAAATGTGAGTTTCTCGTACGGCGCCTCACCCGTTCTTGAAAACCTCTCATTCAGTGTTAAGAAGGGTGAGTACTTGGGTATCATTGGTCCCAACGGTGGTGGAAAGACAACGCTCATCAAAATCATTCTGGGGCTGCTACACCCTTCAAGTGGCGTGGTAAAACTTTTTGGCGTAGACCATCACGATTTCAAGGAGAAATATCGTGTTGGATATGTACCACAGCGCGCTACGCAAGATATCAAAGAATTCCCTGCAACGGTGTTTGAGGTCGTGCGAAGCGGTCGCATTCCCCGATTGGGTTTCTTTAGTCGCTATGGTAGGAAAGATCTCGAGGCAGTAGAGCGCGCAATGGAGATTGCTGGTGTTTCTTGGTATCGCAATATGTTGGTAGGTAATTTGTCTGGTGGCGAGCGGCAACGTGTATTCATCGCACGCGCCCTTGCGAGCGAGCCGGATATTATTGTTCTTGACGAGCCAACGGTGGGCGTTGATATTGGGACCCAAAAAACATTCTATGAATTTTTGGCATCACTCAATCGCGATCATAACCTTACGATTATTTTTATTTCTCACGACATCAACGTTATCTCAAAAGAGGCCACGACGGTATTGTGCCTCAATCACAATATGGTGTGCCACGGACTCCCCCAGGATCTTTTGAGCGAACATATCCTGAAGCAACTTTATGAGGAAGGAGGAACTAAAAAAGCCCCCCACGAACATTATGCTTGAAATATTCCAATACGATTTTATGATACGTTCCTTTGAGGCTGGCATCGCGATCGGTGTTGTGGCACCTCTCATCGGCATGTTCCTTGTCGTGAGGCGCTATTCTCTTATGGCAGACACGCTTGCGCATATTTCGCTTGCCGGCGTTGCCGGAGGACTCCTACTGGGTATTAATCCGATTATTTCAGCTATCGTTCTTTCTGTCGCTGCTGCGTTCGGGATAGAAGAGTTGCGTACCTCACGTCGTATCTTTGGCGAATCAGTTCTTGCGTTGTTCCTGTCGGGGTCTCTTGCTGTCGCGGTAATCATTCTTTCTTTAGCAAAAGGTTTTAATTCAAGTCTCTTCAGTTATCTTTTTGGAAGTATTTCCACGGTCACACCGACAGACCTGTGGGTAACGATTGCACTTGCCGTTATCGTTCTTATTGCGGTAATCCTTCTTTACAAGGAGCTATTTTTTGCGTCGTTTGATGCCGAGCTCGCTGAGGCTGGAGGGCTTCCCGTAAAGGCACTCAATCTTGCCATTGTCGTTCTCGCAGCAGTCGCTGTGGCACTTTCGATTCGCATCGTCGGAGTACTCCTTATTGGTGCCCTTATGGTTATTCCTGTGATTTCTGCGATGCAGTATAGTAAAGGTTTCCGTACGACACTCCTTCTTTCAGTTGCATTTTCTCTTATCTCGGTGATTGCGGGGCTTTTTGCTTCATATTACTTTAATCTCGCATCGGGTGGTGCGATCGTGGTTGTGGCTCTTTTGATATTCTTGATAAGTATAGCATTGGTAAAACGCACGTAGGTACCTGTCGGGTAATCGTTTGGCTATTGCACAAGCGGGCGAAGAAGTGGTAAAATAAATACTGATAGAACGTTTGCCTTATCAGGATTATTCTTTATCGTATGCTCGAAATATTTTATTTTACTAAGTTCGTCATCTTTCAAACGTTTGGTTTCTTTATCGCCCTCGCAGCAGGCGGAATTTTTATATTCATAGTCCTCCGCAAATTACACTCACTGAAGACAGCCATCTGGCTCTCCGTGGTATTTTTTGGATTAGTAGTCTTTGTGTTTGTGCCTAGGGCATTCCCTAAAGCGCTTGAATACCCATTTGGCATGACAACCTACGGACCAGGCGCCAATCCGTCGCTCCCCCTGGCGAATATCAAAGATTTTTTCCAAAAGTTTAATAAGATTGAACGTGCGCAGGACATTGCCCGCGACCCGAATGATGTGCCACCACCAATCACCCGCAAGGAACCCGCCGTAGTCAAGTTTGACCTTGTCACCAAGGACGTGGTGTCGGAGATTGCCCCCGGTGTGTTTGTTGATTACTGGACATTCAACGGCACAGTTCCCGGTCCGATGCTTCGTGCGCGTGAAGGAGACACCGTAGAGCTTACGCTCACCAACGATATCACGAGTGTTGCGCCACATAACATCGACCTTCATGCCGTGACTGGTCCTGGTGGCGGAGCAGCGGTAACGAATGTTGCTCCCGGGGAATCCAAGACACTAACATTCAAAGCATTAAATCCGGGGCTCTATATTTATCACTGTGCACATCCTAATGTTGCCAATCATATGGCGCACGGATTGTATGGACTCATTCTGATCGAACCGAAAGAGGGCCTCCCTAAGGTTGATAAGGAATTCTATGTGGTGCAGGGTGAGTTTTATCCGAGTGGTGGTATGGGGACGAAAGGTCTCCAAATTATGGATGCACAGAAACTTCTCGATGGACATCCCGAGTACATTGTTTTCAATGGCCGCGTGCAGGGCGCGGCGGGGAAGATGAAGGCAAATGTTGGGGATACGGTACGTATGTACGTCGGCAATGGCGGGGTAAACCTGGTGTCGTCATTTCATATGATTGGCGAGATTTTCAACACGGTGTATCCTGAGGCTGCAATGGGGAAAGGGTCAGCGATCTTTAAGAATGTGCAGACAACGATTGTTCCTGCTGGCGGTGCGGCGGTCGTTGATCTGAAATTTGAAGTCCCCGGGAAATACATCATCGTTGATCACGCACTTGCTCGTATGGAGCGTGGTGCATGGGGGACCATTGATGTCGCAGGTGCACCGAACAAAGAAATTTATGATGGTGTCTTGCCAACCCCCGCAGTAATAACACAAATGGGACACTAAGAATAGAATATGGACATAGAAACAAAAGAAGAACTCTCTAATCAGCATTTTTGGAACATTCTGTTCCTCGTTATATCAGCAGCGGTATTTGTGGTATCTATGATATTCTTGGGCCCCGATGCGACCGGATCACTTGCCGGTATGACACCATTTTACTTCATTGTCCTATCTCTCGCTGCATTCCGCATGACACACCTTTTGGTTGCAGACTACATCATGCTCTGGTTGCGAGACCTGTGTGTCAATGTAAAAGAAGAAACAACCCCCGAGACAGGTCTTGTTTGTGTAGTACGCGAGAAGCCAGCAAAAGGGATACGCCTCCTCCTCGCTAACCTCCTGGGGTGCCCTTGGTGTGTCGGTGTCTGGATGTCGTTCCTGGTAATCGCTCTGTATATGGGAGTCGCCCTTGATATATTTCCTTTAGGGCGTGTGATTATTTACGTGTTTGCGATTGCGGGGGCAGCTTCGCTTGTACAGACCCTTGTCTCAGCATTAATGGCGCAGCGTGCTACCGACGGTGCACATACTGACCAGGGTAGAGCGCCGTGGAATGGACAGAATCGTCGTGTCAGTCCCAATGTGTGCACTGACTGCGGATTGAAGTAGGTCAGTACCATAAAAAACACCGAGTACGAATACTCGGTGTTTTTTATGGTATAGCCCTTAGTAAACTTTGTCGATATGCTCCTTTACATACGCGAGGTCGCCACCAAAGACTTTTTTGCCGGGGTTAAAGATATGCTTGGGGTCAAAGATATTTTTTGTTTCCTCAAAGAGGCGGTAGATGGTTTCCCCGTACATTTGCTTAAGGAATGGCGTACGGATGATGCCGTCGTTGTGCTCACCCGCCATTGATCCACCAAACTCAAAGACAAGGTCAAATACCTTTTGCGAAAGTTCAATGATGGTGTCGCGGTCGCGGGGGTCGCGGAGATCCATAAGAGGAATGATGTGCAAGTTGCCATCGCCAATGTGACCCGCAATAGTATAGGTAAGTTTGTATTTCTCCATAACTTCAGTCAAGCGGGGAAGGAAGAGGGGTAAATGCTCAGGGGAGACGATGATGTCGTCAATGAACGGAGCGGTACGCTTCTTGCCGCCATGGTGACGAAGAAGGTTGAAGCTCTCGTGACGGACAGTCCAGTATTTTTCAGCATCTTCCTTTGAGGTGGTGATGTGGGTCTTGAATTTAAAGGAAGCAATGTCTTTTTGGGCGCGCTCTGCACGGGCAAGTATTTCAGTATCGTCGTTACCGGTAAACTCAGCAAGGAGTACAAGCTTGGGGACGCCACCAAAGAGTATCATAAAGAACTCAGGGAGGAAGCGAAACGCAAGAGTCGCAAGGCCACGCGTCTTTAATGACTTCACGATGTCAGGGAAAAAGCGGATGGCAAATTTGAAGGTATTGTCGTCATAGGACTCAAAGCTTTCTGGCTTGTGAGCAAGAACTTTGCCAACAAGGGCGGGGAGTGTGCTCAGGTCGCGCACAAAAATAACGAGAAGCCTCGACTTTGATTTTGGCTCAACGAGACCAAATTTAATTTCCGTGGTAACACCGAGCGTTCCCTCAGAACCCGTAAAAAGTTTAGTAAGGTCAAACGTTTCGCGGTCCCAGACATTCCAAAGCGCGTACCCTGCCGAGTTTTTTGACACCTTTGGTTTTGCGGCCTTGATGACATCGTAGTTTACCTCAAGGAGGTTGTGCATCTTGCGATAGATTTCACCCTCAAAGGTTTCCAGCTTCATTTTTTCTGCAAGTTCGTTTTTGGTAAGAGGCCCAAAGGAGTACTCATTACCATCAGCAAGGACGACGTTGAGGTGTTGAACATATCGTTCGGTGCTTCCGTAGTTAAGCGTCTTTTCGCCTGATGCGTTGGTGCCCACCATGCCACCGATAGCACAGAGTCCTTTTGATGCAGGGTAGGAAGGCATGATGCGGTTACGCTCGAGTGTTGCCTTTTCGAGGTCGCGATAGTAGACCCCTGGTTCAGCGACCGCATAGTCGTCGGTGACTTCCTTGATGTGGTTGAGTTTGGCGACCTCGAGGACGATAGATTTTGTGAGGGCACCCCCTGCCATACCGGTACCTGCGGCGCGTGGGGTGAGGGAGAGTGTCGAATCCTCGTCTTTGTGCTCGGACACAAATCGTACAATTGCCTTGATATCATCAACATTGTTTGGGCGTGCAACGAGGCGTGGTTTTAGTTCAAAAATACTGGCATCATTTTCATACGGCACACAAGCTACTTTGTCGTCAATCAAGTCTCCTTGAAATGTTGCACCGAGGGATTCTTTAAGGTTGTTCATATATTTTTTTGTTTCCCTTATTGTACGTTATTTCAGAAAGGAGGGCAAAATTTCCTTCCCGCGCTAAATGTACAGATAAAGAAAAAAGCCGCATCTGGTGATGCGGCTTGAGGGTAAGGAGAAACTTTTGATTGTTATGCTGCAGAGGGCATTGCACTGTGTGCCGGTGATTCAAGGGCATGAACCAGGGGCTTGTAGCACAGCCGATCTGCTTTGGTGGTCATTGCCTCGAGTTGTTCAAATTGAACAACGGCAGAGGATTTTGCGTTGTTGGTAGTACTGCCAGCAGGATCCTTCTCGGCAAGTGGGACAAGGTGTAAAGCGAATTCGTCAATAACTTGCTTGATAGCACCAAGGCTTGGTTTGAACGCAAGGGCTTTCTTTTGAGCGTCTTCGAACTTTGTCTTGCGATGCTCGCCACTGTTTTCGTACACTTTGGTCTGAGCAAAGTTCTCAAGCCGGTGTTCGTCTTTGGTGGCGATGACGCAGTCTTTTGCCAAATCGTCAGAAAGTTCCCAGAGCTCCTCGAGCATTTTGCATGCTCGCAGATAATGCAGAGGGTCCTCCGATTCAACAGCAACAAAGACCAGCTTTCCTTGGTTGGGGCATTTTGCCCCAACTCCACGGGTAAAGGAGCCGTCTTCTCGCTTGATGACCCCAATGAAAGGAGTTATTTCGCGCTTTTTACCATACACAACCACATGGTCATGAGCCGACGCTCCGTCGAGGACAATATGAAGTTTACTCATTTTTTCTCCTTATAAAAGAACTAAAATCAAAAAGCCCTTAAAAAGGCTTTTTGTGGTTTCCCCCAGTTATTACTACCTGAGAAACTGTATAAATAATAGCATATTTACTAAAAAAATGCAAGCTTTTGGGACGGATACCTATTCGGCGCCAATGATAATCGTTGCATCAAACGGTGAGGTTTCGGGGGTTGTTGTGGCGAAAGCGTTTGGGTAAGAGGGGAGAACCGCCTCAAGGAGGAGTGGGGCATAGTCATACTTACTCTCCTTCACAAGTATGGTCGTTTTTGCATAAGGATTTTTTTCATTACCCGTTGAAGGTGTCGAAAATCCCGCGTCTTTAAGAGTGGCGGCAAGGGTTCCAGCAATCCCCTTTTTGTTAGTGCTATTGAGGACCGTAATGGTGATTGCTTTTTTGTCGAGTATGGTTGTTGGAGGGGCTGGGGTTTCTGGGGCCGGTGTTTGTTCGGCGAGCTCATTTATTTTTTCACTGGGGGGACTTACGGTAATACCAAGCTTTTTTGCAACGAGCATGTACCTTGCCACATCGAGGGCTTGCACACCCTCAGCACTTTCTGAAACAAAAACATTGTTAATCTCTTGGGAGATGAAGTGTGTTGAGATGAAAAATATGGTACCAACAACAATCATAAAAAATGTGAGGATACCGGGATAAACAAGGTCCTTGGGGGTGTACCTTCTTTAAGGATTCAATGATGTTCATGTCTTTGATGGTCATAATATTTATGATTATTGTGTCGCGTTTGTCTGGATATTTGCTTGAAAGGACATCGTTCCCGCATCACGCCAACCAGTTTTGCTTTGCGTTGAGATACTCAAGTTTTCAATCTTGGTAAAGTAGTGTAAACGTTCAAAGTCCTTAAGGTAGTTTGAAAATGAAGCAAGGTTGCCGTTAAGGCTATTTGAGTAAGGAACCATAGCAAGAGGGAATGGTATTGGGATAGTTGATGGTACTGGGTTTTCAAAGTGGAACGCCTGCGTGACACCGTTTTTAAGAGCAAGACCTTCAAGCATCGCAACAAAATCAAGAATATTATTTAAGGGAACAAACGCGCGCTCAATGAGAACATCATTTGTTCCCACAAGTTCAGTATCACGTTTTACGGAAGCAAAAAGTTCCATGCGTTTTTCAAGCATACTTGCAAGGCTGCGATTTTTCTGTACGTCTTCAGAAAGGCGTGTTATCTGTCGAGAAAGAACCCACACAGAAGATGCCGCGGTAATAATAGCAAGTATCGTGATAATGGCGTGACGCCCGATGAGTATGAGAAGATTTTTTGTAGTAAACATGTAATATTTAAATGTTATTTATAGAATGCCGCGCCAGGGTCTCTCAGGCGGAGCGACGCTGAAAATGGTATATTAACCCTCAATCTTCAGGGAACTACAATTATGTTCTCGACCTCAATCCTTTTGGTATCGTGATGTATGGTCTGGGAATGATTGTGCGAGAATCACATCAGTATGCACCGCCTTCGTGTAGCGGTGTGCCAATCTATGGAGACCTTACTTCTGCGGTGTTTGACTCAACGGAAGCAGCCGCGGGTGCTGGGTATAATTCAATTCTTTGGAAAGGTATGCTCGGGGGGCCGGTGGCAGATCAAGGACGGGTGCGTTTCCAGCTTGCAACCTCAGATGCTTCTGGGGGGCCGTGGAATTATTTAGGTGGCTCAACCTGCGGTACGTTAGACTGGTTTGATGCTGCTACCCCTGATGCTCCCATTGAGCTCATTGGGGCTGTCTGTCAAGCCGAGTGGAACAATAAACGATATTTTAGATATAAAATTCGTATTTGCTCGAACGATTGCATTTCAGCGGGAACCTATACGCCAACAGTTGACGATGTGGTAGTAAACTGGGCACCATAGATATATATGAAAATCATCCAGAATAAAAAAATACCCTACACTTTCTCTCGCGGTTTTTTCTTGCTCGAGCTTTTGGTCTATATTGCGATACTCTCTGGGCTCATGGTGGTCGTCTCGGATTCATTTATCTCACTTTCACGGGCACGCGGGCAGGCAGAGGCAAAAAATGAAGTTAACGCAGCGATACGTTTTGCGACCGAGCGCATTCGCCAGGACCTCAAGGGGGCATCGGTGGTTATGACACCTATCCTTGGCACACCATCACCAGCCATCTCAGCAACCGTGCCAGGGGCAACAATTCTTTATGATGTACTTGAGGGGAGACTGCGCCGAACGGAGGGCGCGAGATCTCCTGTGGCTGTGTCAGGTACAAATGTGTTTGTCGATACGCCAGTTTTTACGCGACTTGAGAACTATAATGCGCCGCTCAACGCAACAACGACCACGGTGCAGGTCGTTATGACATTTCGCTACAACACCTCAAGCACCGACTGGTCGTACACAGATACCCTTCGCACCGCAGTTACTTTGCGCTAACATATAGTTATGAAGAAAATAGACCTACCATCTAATAATTTTCGTAACGAAATTTCTGATTTTCGAGCGAGACGCAGTCAAAAATTAAGAGAAATATTGGAATATTTTGAGGAATTTTTGATAAGTTGTAGCCGAAAATCAGAAATTGCAGTAGAAAGGTTATTAGGTGATAGGTCTATTACTACTCGTGGCGTCGCAACACTCCCCACCGTACTCGTCCTCGGGGTTAGGGCGCTTGTGGTGGCGGTCGGAACTACGGCCGTGTCACTTACGGAGTCATTTATCTCACAAGGATCAGCACAGTCTTCGCGCGCGCTTTTTTATGCTGAAGCTCGCGTTCGCGATGCGCTTATAAAGATCGCTCGCAATAAAAACTACACGTGCAGTTCTGCTGATTGTTACCCAATCGACTTTAGTACCAATGGCTGCAGTCTCCTTAATGATTGTGCAAGGGTGAGCGTTTCCTCCGGGACGGGAGCTACAGGAGATCCCAAGATTATCACCTCAAAAGGTATTATGAAATCTAGCGCACATACTATGCAGGTTAGTGTTACGTTAGATGGTGGTACGGTTGGGAATGGTGAGATCACCAGTGCGGTGCGGAGTGAGGTTATTAATTAGGAACAATGAATCAAAAGTTATTGCGTGCACCCACGCCACGCAGCCCACTAATACCAATTTCCTAAAATCAATATAAGGTGACGCCCGTCACCTTATATTGATTTTAGGAAATTGGTGCTATAATAAGCAGCATGTCAGGACAAGAGGTGCAAATTAAAAAGAAGATACGAAATTCAAAGATACAAAAGATTGTCTTGAATTCACTCTATACAGCAGGCGTTCTTAGTATGGCGGTACTTACCCCAAACGCATTATCGTTGTTAAAATACCTTGACCCTAATAAAAAAAGAAAAAGGGACCCTAAATATGGCATCCAAAGTGCAATCAAAAGATTGCGAGACAGGGGACTTGTTTCGTGGGAAGAAAATGAGAAAGGTGTTTTTTTAAGATTAACAAAACAGGGAGAAAAGGTAATTAGCGTTCTTGAGCGAAAAGAGTACAAGCTTTCTAAACCCAAGAAATGGGATGGAAAATGGCGGATCATTATTTTCGATATTCGTGAGACAAAAAGGGGGATACGCACTAAGTTTAGAAGAACATTGATGCAGGTTGGGTTTTTGAAATTACAGCATAGCGTGTGGGTGTACCCCTATGACTGCGAAGAACTCATTACCCTCCTTAAGGCAGATTTGAAGGTTGGGAAAGATATACTTTACATCATCGCTGACTCAATAGAAAATGATACATGGGTAAGGAGTAACTTCGGCCTCTAATTGGCTTTTATAACACCGTCAATATAAGGTGACGCCCGTCACCTTATATTGACGGTGGGGGGATTGTTGGACGGGTGGGTTATTCGTAGCGGAGAGCTTCGATAGGGCTTTTGCGTGCGGCGGTGCGTGCAGGATAGAGACCAAAGATGAGTCCAATGAGGCCCGATACGCCGAGTCCGAGCAGTGCTGCTGAAATAGGGAAGCTAAAGGACCACGAGAGAGCGAGCACGTTTGTTAGGATGACAGAAATAATGAACGCAAACCCGGCCCCCGTAAGAATCCCCACGATGCCGCCGAGGCCCGTCAGGATAACTGCCTCAAGGAGGAATTGCATCAAAATGTCACGATACGTCGCACCGAGTGCTTTGCGAAGGCCAATCTCTTTGGTGCGCTCGGTAACCGAGACGAGCATGATGTTCATAATGCCAATACCGCCAACAACGAGAGAAATTGCAGCAACGGCGGCCAGGAAGAGTGTCAAAACCGAGGTTATTGTCGAGAGACGGTTGGCAAGATCTGCTTGTGTTTCAACAAAAAAGTCATCTTTATCGGCGAGCGTGATATCGTGGGATTCACGAAGTGTTGCCTCTACGTCTTCTACGGTTTGCGCAATAGTGCTCTCGTCACTGGCTTCGATAATGATGCGATGGAAGTATTTAATACCAAATATGTAGTCTTGTGCTGTGGTGTACGGGATGATTGCAGCTTCATCAAAATTAAAGAATGACACCTGTCCTTTTTGAGGAAGAATACCAATGACGCGGAAACTGCGTCCTTTGATTTTTATTTTTCCACCGAGCGCCTCAGAGTCACCAAAGAGCTCCTTCTTTACCTTGGTGCCAATAACAACAACATTAGCCCGTCCGCGAATATCCTCGTCAGTGAAATACGAGCCCTCTTCCACAGGAAGATCAAAAAGCGTTTCTATGAGTGGTGTCGTACCAAAAATAGTGAGACGAAATGTTTCATTTTCGTGTGAGCTTGATTCGCCACCAAAAACCAACGGCATGATAGCCTTTAATGTAGGGACATTTTCTTTGCGCTTGAGGCGCTCAAGGTCATTCTCTTTGAGTGAGTCACTCATTGTTTGAGCAACATCGGCGGGACCCTTTGGTTCGCGCCCAGGTGCGACACTTATAGTCTTTGTCCCCATACCCTGTATTTGCCCCAAAATGAGGTTCTGAGCGCCCTCGCCAAGTGACATGACGAGAATGATGGCCGCAACACCAATAACGATACCAAGAATCGTAAGGAGGGAACGAGACCTGTTTGCCTCGAGACCCTTAAAAGCTGTTTGAATGCTGTGTTTGAAGGTCATAACGTGTTTATTTAAGGAGCATACCGCTGTTGGTGCGGTGTGGGCTCGCAACCGTTGTGTCGCTTTCTAAAAGTCCGTCCTTAATGCGGAGAATTCGTTTTGCGTGCTCCGCGGTGTAGGTCTCGTGGGTAATAAGGATGATAGTATGCCCATCCTTTTCGTTTAGTTTTTGAAGGATTTCGATCACGGCACCACCTGATTTTGAGTCGAGATTACCCGTAGGCTCATCAGCAAGGATGACCTCAGGGCTGCAAACAAGAGCTCGTGCTATGGCAACGCGCTGCCTCTCTCCGCCAGAGAGCTGAGATGAGTCAAACGAAGAACGATGACCGAGGCCAACAGACTCTATGGCCTTGAGAGCAAGGATATCCCACTCAGATTCTGGAATGTCTGAGTACAGAAGGGGGAGGCGCACATTTTCGAGAACGGTCGCATGAGGCAGAAGATTAAATGATTGGAAGATAAACCCTAATTTTTTATTGCGGATATGTGCAATCTCGTCGCCGGTGTATGTCCGTGCATCTTGCCCACCAAAGAGATATGAGCCATCGGTGTAGTCATCCAGGAAACCCAAGAGGTGAAGAAGGGTTGATTTTCCTGACCCCGAAGGACCCATAATGGCAACAAACTCACCCTTTTCAATAGAAAATGACACACCATGAAGAACGGGCGTTTTAACCTCGCCATCATCGTAAACTTTAGTGAGTTCTTTGACTTCGATAAGCGACATAAACGTGTTTATTGTTTTGGAACAAAGAGGATTGTTGCACCCTCTGATACTCCTGAAACAATTTCAATAAATCCGTCAGATCCACGGAGGCCCGTGGTAACCAATGTTTCCGTAGAGGTGTTGTCATTGTTGACTACTTCAATAAACTTTTTACCATCTTTGGTTGCAACAGCGCGCTGAGGTACGAGGAGAATATTTGACGCTTTTGCCGTAGCAATATCGATATTCGCCGTCATACCTGATTTTATGCGAGGATCATTCTTGGTGAAATTCAGCGTGACTTTATAGGTGGGAACATTATCAATGATGGTTTCTGCAGGGTCAACTGCTGATACGCGACCTTCAAAAAGGGCGTCTGAGCCGTATGCGTCAAGGGTTATTTTTGCGGTGTCACCAAGCTTGATTTTTGCAATGTCTGCCTCAGGAACATTTGCCGTCATTTCGAATGATGCGTCAGATATGATACTGAGGAGAGGGGTGGTGGTGTTGGCGTACTCACCAGTCTTGGCGTCGACCTTCGTAACTACCCCGTTTATCGGTGAATAAATACGACGCTTGCGGAGCTCACCTTGCGCTGAAAGAAGACGAGCCTCTTGAGCGGCAATTACTTCGGTTGCCGTGCCTGCCTTAAGGAGTGAAAGTTCGTTTCTTACTTTTGCGACCGTAAGAACAAGAGAGGCAATCGTTTGCTTCTTGGTGTTTACCGCAGCTATTGCCGTAGCAATGTTGGTGCGAGCGGTGTTTACATTTGTGCGGTAGGTATCAAGCCCCGTATTTGTGACGGTGCAATCGAGTGTGAGGGTGCGATTGACGGCTTCAAGAAAATTTTTCTGCTTCTCTAGGTGTGCACTTGTCGTTTCGAGTAATTTTGCAAGCGTTTCGTCGGAAGGCGTACCAGAAAGAGCAGATAACTCCTTGCGCCATAGATCGATATCGTACTCATTTTCAAGGCGGAGTGTTGCGCCGTTGGTGTCGAGTGAACTATCGCAGATTTGATAGGTAAAACGATATGAGGACGTTTTAAAGCCAGAAAAAATACCCGTCATTTTTACATGAAGTGCGTCATCTGTTTTGTTAAAAGCGTCGTCAATCGTGTCGCGTACGCCATCGTAACTATTGGCAAGGTCTTGTTCATATTTAGCAAGCTCCGCTTCTTTGACCGTAATCTCCTCTGGTCGTGAACCACGTTTAAGCTCTGCAAGGCGAGCTTCTGCCTCCATAACGCTTGCTTGTTCGGCCGAGGATTCTATTTCTGCAAGGAGTGTGCCAGCACCTATGTGTTGCCCTACTTGGGAGTAAACGCCCTGGATACGCCCGCTTTTTTCGAAGCTAAGATTGACCGTAGAGACTGGCTCTACTCGTCCCGTAACGCTTACCTCTTGTAAAACATCACCTCGTTTTACGATTACCATATTTGGATTTAGAGTATCCTTCGTGCGTCCAAAGTAAAAATAACCAGCGCCAATAATGCCAATAATAATGAGGAACCAAGCAATTTGCTTTCGTGAAAATGTATTCATATACCATCATTGTAGCACAAATTTATGCGCGAACAGGGTGCCACCGTAAGGCGATGGTAGAGAAGTTTTGCGGTTTCTGTTGCAATAAAATATGCCGCGACGATTCCCAAGACAAACCCGAGAGACTCTGCAGAGGGAGAAATGAAGTGGAAAAAAGTATGGCCAAAGTCTGTGAACGGAATGATTATTGTTGCCGCAATCGCAAAGAGCGAGAGAAAGGCGAGGGTGGGTGAAGGGGCCTTTGCCTTGAGAAAGAATTTGTTTGACCTAATCGAGTAAAGGAACAGAATCTCGGTGATAATACTTACCATAAACCAATGGGTTTGCAGTGCCTCGGGGCTTACTTGGTAGAATGATGCAAAGGTAATGAAGTCAAAAACAGTCGATACAATACCAAGGGCGGTTCCAAACATGATGATTTTGCGAATATTATATTCCTTTGGGTCGCTCAGCTCTTCGGGGTCGACAGTGTCGGTCGCGATGGCGATAGCAGGGAAGTCGGAAAGGAGGTTGACGAGAAGAATCTGGAGGGGGAGCATGGGCAAAAAGGGGATAAAGAGAGAGGAGATCGCAACCGCATAGAAGTTACCAAAGTTTGATGATAGGGAGCTCTTGATGTACTTGATCGTGTTGGCAAAGATGGCGCGCCCTTCGCGTATACCACCCACAACCACATCGAGGCCTTTCTCAAGGAGAATGATATCTGCAGCCTCTCGTGCAATGTTGGATGCAGAATCAACCACGATAGCAACATTGGCAAGTTTAAGGGCCGGCGCATCATTGATACCCTCGCCAAGAAATCCAACTTGGTATTTTTTTTGTAAAAGCTCAATGATGCGATACTTTTCCTCAGGAGAGACGCGAGCAAATACATTGATACGTTCTAGGGTTTCATCGCGTTCGATGTCAGAGAGGGCAAAAAGATCACGCGCGGTCATTACCTCGTCAGGAGTCCTTGCAAGGCCAACCTCAAAAGCAACAGTACCCGCAACTTCTTTACTATCACCAGTAAGGATTTTGATCCCAACCTTGAGGTTCATTGCCTGTTTGATAGCCTCGCGCGCACTCTCTTTGATAGGGTCAATAAATGATACACATCCAATGAAGGTAAGGTCTGTCTCGTCTTGTACATTGTCGTAATCATTTGAGGAGATGACTTTTGATGCCACGGCAAGCGTGCGGCGACCTGCGCGACCCTCTTCTGCGGCCCACAACGTGATACGATTTCGTTCTTCGTTACTTAGAGTAGACGCATCGAGTATGGCTTCGGTGGCCCCCCGAACAATAAGCAACGTAGTTCCATTATGTTCAAGAAGTACACTGTTTTTCTTTCGTATGGGATCAAAAGGAATATCCTCGATGGGTTCATAGGTCCTCAGCTGTGCTTGTTCGCGAAGATCTAATGCCTCCCATAGTGCTACGTCAAACGGGTCGGGGGTCGTTCCTCGTGCCCGTAATGCGAGGTATGAGCCACCCATATTTGCTGCAAAAAGTATTTCATGTAAGGGGTTATCGGTGTTCGCCGCGCAGGTGGTGTGGACCGTAAGTTTGTTTTCCGTGATGGTCCCCGTTTTGTCAGTGCAAAGAATCTGAATACTCCCCATGTCTTCTATGGAAGAAAGGCGTTTGACCACGACGTGGTTTTTGGCAAGGCGGCGTGCGCCACGCGAGAGAGAAAACGTCATCACGATAGGGAGTGCCTCGGGGACCACACTCACGGCTAGGGCAATAGAAAAAATCGCTAGAGAAGCAATATTGGCATCCCAGCCTTTGAGAAGGAGGTTGGCGATAAAGATGAACGCAAGAGTAATAACAACAAGATAGAGAATAAACTTACTAAACTTACTGAGTTCTTGTTCAAATTTGCTTTCACGGGTGGCGGTACCCGCAAGACGCGCAATGTCTCCCAGTATGGTGCGCGTACCTATCGCAAAGACAATACCAAGGCCACGACCCGAGACAACGGTAGTCCCCGAAAAGCCAATGTTTTTGGCCTCATAAAGCTCGGTGACGGTGTAGGTTAAGGGAGCGCTTTCTTTTTTGACGGGGATAGACTCACCGGTAAGGGGCTCCTCGTTCACGGTAAGACTCATATCTTCAATAATGCGTATATCAGCCGGGATGCTGTCGCCCGCTTCAATGACGACGATGTCGCCTGGAACAAGATCGCGTGCATCAATGGTCGATACGATTCCACTGCGACGCACCTTAACCCTTGTTGCGATGTAGCGCTTGAGAAGCTCTACGGTTTTTTCGGATTGATATTCCTGATAAAATCCAAGAGATGTGTTGATAAAGAGAAAAAGAACGATCATCCACCCCTCAATCATTTCTCCAAGAAGAAATGAAAGTATTGCTGCTCCCAAGAGAAGATAAATGAACGATGACTTGAATTGGCGAAGGAATATCCTCCACGGTTGGACGGTACTCTCGGCAAGGCGGTTAAGGCCGTATTTTTTACGGCGCACTTCAACTTCTTTTGTGTCGAGTCCTTGTGCGGGGTCAACTAAAAATGTTTTGACTATTGAAGGAACGTCACGGTCGGTATATTCTGAAAAATCCATAATGATATATCTCTATTTTTTTTGTCGATAATAATAAAGGCGCAATGCATTGGAGATAGGAATAAAATCAGATATAAAGTTGTATGCGGCAGCACGGGCGGGGTCAAATACTCCAGTAAATACAAAATAAAGTCCAATAGCATTAATGATTGCCCAGATCGTAAAGTTTTGATGGGCAACATTGATTGTTTTTCGAGCAATACCACGAAGCTCAAGGAGTTTTGGAAAATCATCTTTCATTAGAACGATGTCAGCCGAATCAATAGCCGCGTCAGAGCCAACACCACCCATGGCGATGCCGACATCAGAGCGGGTAAGGACCGCGGCGTCGTTGACTCCGTCGCCGATCATGGCGACCGTACGCCCGTGCCCAAGGTATTTCGCAAGGATGGAAACTTTGTTTTCAGGAAGCAGTCCCGGATAATATTTGTCGATACCGGTGCGTTCCGCAATTGCTTTTGCAACGCCTGCGTTGTCGCCAGTAAGCATAATAGTCTCCTTTACGCCACTTTTTTCAAGCTCAGCAATCGTCTCAGCAACACCTTCACGCACTTCGTCAGCGAGAGCAAAGAGTCCAATAACGTTTCCATCTACGGCGACAATCGTCGCATTGTTGCCGCGCAGCTCCTCTTCTGCGATTGCACGCTCCACTTCATCGTTCATTGTGATGCCATGCTCGTGGAGGAACTCGTGGCGTCCAAGAACAATCTTTTTCCCCTCACTTGTGCCAGTAATGCCACGCCCCTCAACTTCGGTGAAATCCTCAGGGACTCCACAAGAGATGCCATTTTCAAGGGCGTATCGGACAATTGCTTTTGAAACAGGATGAGTAGAACGCTCACAAATAGTGCTACATATTTCAAGGGCGTGTGGAAGGGAGGTACCGCCCCATGAATATGCGTTCCGTACCGTAAGGCGCCCCATCGTGAGCGTACCTGTCTTGTCGACGATAAGGGTGGTGATTTTTGCCGCCTGCTCCAGGAAGTCAGCGCTTTTAATAATGATGCCATGGCGAGCGGCGGTGCCTATTGCCGCAACATACGCGAGGGGGATGGCAATCGCAATATCATCGGCACACACGACAAGGATAACGGAAAGGACCAGGGTCGCATTTCCTGTGGATGCATAGAGTATCACCGCGACAACAAGGACGATGCTGATGTACCAACTGGCAAAACGCTCAGCAAGCGTTTTCATCCTCGTTTTTGCCGCCTGCGAACTCTCGACAAGTTTGATTATGCGCTCAAAGGTCGTTTCCCGGCCTATTTTTTCAGTACGTACGATAATATTTCCTGATACAACCACCGTTGCTGAAAGTGCATAGTCACCCTTTTCACGAAGGACAGGTACTGATTCACCGGTCAGGGACGACTGGTCGACAGTAGCATTTCCTTCAACAACAGAACCATCAACAGGAACCTGTTCACCGAGGCCCACCAACACAAGGTCTCCCATGCGAACCTCCGCGAGGGGAATATGCAGCGTCTCTTCACCTCGCTTCACGCGCGCCCAGAGAGGTTTTAATTTAATGAGACTTTTAAGGGAGTTCTGTACACGACGCTCCGTATAGAGACCGAGGATACGCGCCGAGGTCAGCATCATGTTGATGAAAAGTACGGAACCCCACTCATGTGCAATAAAAGAAAAGAAGAGTGCTATCGTTGCCAAGAGGTCGACATTTACTTTCTTTTCTTTTATAGACTCCCATGCGCTTCGAGTGACAGGAATAAGCCCAATGAATGCAACCATTCCTAATATGCCAGTACTCAGTGCTTGAGGGATGACCCCCAGAATGAAGGCAAGAAACGTTAGTATGAATAGAACAAGAAGCGTGATTTCTATCGAAAAGGCTCGTTTGAAATTGTCACGCTGCGGGTTCATATAAATTCTTATTTATTAAGACTGTTTAAGAGGACTCGTGTTTTAGGTCCCACGGCACCATAGCCTGCAGTCCCTGCGTTGGCTATACTATACTTTACTTGAAGACGTTTAACAGCGCGTTCGGTGGCGGGTCCAAAGTATCCGCTTATGACCGCTTCGGGGTAGACTGCTGAGTCTTTTGCTAGGAACTCCTGCAAGGCGTGCACCTCAGTGTTTGATGAGCCCTGCTTCAAATACAAGGTAAAAAGTGCAGTTGGCGAGTTTGAAGGAGTCGACGTGGTCACTCCTGAACCCGTTGTTGTACTACAACGCTGACCAGTTGTAGTACTAAAAATATGACCAGGTAAACATCCGGGGATTGTTGCAGGTGTCGGTGACGGTATCGGCGCCGATGTTTTCGACACAGGAGGGGTAGACATACCCTTTGGTATCACGGAGAAAGAGAGCTCTTTACCCCTTGTTGCGTCAAAGCCACCCGCCTTGCGTCCTGGAACCAAGGTAATGGTTATTGTCTCACTTGCGTAGCTTTTGTTGGTAAAAGATACCGTTGCAGAGCCACTCGCGGAGCGCGCAGTCTCAAAAGCAAGGGCACTACATGTCGGCGTGGAGCTCGCGCTATCTGCAGTAATTGTTGTTGCAATATTACTATTGCATGAGATGCGGAAATTTGCACCATTCGATTTTTCTGTTACCCATGAGAGGGTGATGGGTGTGTCTGATATAATGCGCCCCGTTGCGTCGGATGCGGTAAATGAGGTCGTGACAGGGTCAGGAATGACATTGGTTTCTACGGATACCGTGAGAGACTTTGATCCTGCGCCATTGTATACACCAGGCGCCATAGCAGGAAGTAGCGTCAGCGTGATGTTGCTTGAAACGGGAGAGCTATTATCAAATACAAGAGAAAGGGATCCCGATCCCGCGAGATCACCCGAAAAGATTGGCGTATTGCAGGGGAGATATCCGGCTGAGTACGAAGGTGATGTTGTTCGAATATAGTTTGAGCATGAGATGGAGAAATTGACGCCATCAAGAAAGCTTGATGACCACGAGAGCGTATATGTATCCTTTGATGCAATCGTGGTCATCCCCGCCATTGATTCAAGGGCATTACTGATAGGGGAAACGGTAACCGTACTGTCTTGTCGCCCGTATGAGTAGTCATCCTCTGATGCATCCTTTGGTGTAATCCGTGCCGTGAATGATCTCGTCCCACCGGTAAGGTTCCATGCAATAATTTCAATATAATCACTGGCGGTTGCTGTTGAAGAGACGGGGGTATCACACGCGAATGCACTCCCGTCGGCTTTTTTAAACTTGATACCTTGAACACAGGGAACGAGGAATGAATATCCGCCGCCATCAGCGACACGCCAGGAGAATGAAGCAATCTGTCCAGAGTTTATTGAAGTAGAGCTTGAGTTATTTACCGTAAAGCTCTGAACGGAAGGGTTAACGGCGAATACTGAAATTGGTAATACCCACAAAACTCCCACGAGAAATATTTTGTAATTCATCTGGTTATTATACCAAACCAACATCGTGCTGCATACTATTTTTGCGCGTGTTTTTGTGCGGCGGATGACAATCCCGCAATAAAGCCTGTTGCCCAACATATTTGCAGGCTAAAGCCACCCGAGGGGCGGTCAAAATCGAGGATGTCGCCTGCAAGATAGAGGTTGCTAACTTTCTGTGAGCGCATTGTTTTAAAGTCTATCTCCTCAAGCGCCACACCCCCCGATGACACAATTGCCTTTTCTTGGCCAAGGAGCCCTGTGGGAGTGATGTGAAGCTCCTTGAGTGCTTTCACAAAAGCGAGGCGTGCTTCGCGAGGGATCTTGTTTACAAAAAGCTCAGGGTCGATTTTTGAAAGCTCAAGCGCTACGGGGGCGAGAAGTGGCGGGAGAAAACCCTTCAAGGCATTTTGCCATTTCTTATTTTGTGCGGTGTTGAGATGTGCGCGAAGTTTCTCATCAAGCTCCTTGTGGTCAAAGGTAGGGAAGAGGTCGAGAGAAAGTGTTACAGAGCTTTCTTTTGTTGCTTCGCCAATCGTGCGGCTCATGTTGAGAATGAGAGGACCCGAGAGTCCGAAATGAGTAAAAAGTATTTTCCCTGTCTTGCTGTCACGTCGTACATCATTCTCAAAAAGGGTGATTTTTGCTGCGGGGAGCGATAAGCCCTGTAGTTTCTTTACCCACCCCTCTGCGACTTTTATGGGAACAAGTGCAGCGTCGGGAACAACGATAGTGTGCCCAAGTTTTTTTAGCCAAACAAAGCCATCACCCGTTGATCCTGTTTCAGGTCGTGCGGTGCCGCCGGTGGTGATGATGTAAGATTTTGCGTGAATGATATGGTCTGGTGTTTCAATTTCTGTTATCAGCCCTTTTGCTTGGCGTACTTTTAATACCGGGGACTTCAAAAGAATCCTTACGTGTTGTTTTTTGAGTGCGGCCACGAGGACATCCCATACGCTTTGTGCAGAATCGCTTTGAGGGAAGACACGTGATTCCGCCTCGGTCTTGGTCGCCATGCCTCGTAATTCAAAAAAATCAATCGTACGTTGGCTGTTCCATTGAGAAAAGGGGGACAAGAGGAACTTACCCTTTTTGCCGTATTTTTGAGCGAGGGCGCGGTTGTCGAATGTTGCATTGGTAACGTTGCAGCGCCCCCCTCCGGTAATAAGAAGCTTTTCGCCGAGCTTTGCGTTTTTTTCAACAAGAACGACATCCGCTCCAAGCTCTGCTGCGTGAATTGCCGCCATCATTCCTGCGGGGCCGCCACCAATTATGGCAATATCACAAAATACCCCTTTTTTTGAACTAGTTTTTTCCATCTCTCTATTTTACTTCAATTTAGGCTTTTGGTATAATCCGCACACTATGGCAATACCAAAATTAGGAAATGTAAAATATAAGGTTAAGCGTTCGAGCGCCGGGCTCGGGCTTTTTGCTCTTGAACCGGTAAAGAAGGGTACATGGGTCATTGAGTACGTCGGTAAGGTGGTTCTTGGTAAAAAGGAGGTGACGGACTATCCTGCAAACAAATATCTTTTCGAAATAAATGGAGCTCGGATGATTGACGGTAGTGGGCGCTCAAACACCGCACGGTACATCAATCATTCCCATAAACCTAATTGCGAGGTGGAGATTATGAGTGGAAGAGTCTTTATTAAAGCAATTAAGAATATTGCGGCAGGAGAGGAGTTTACCTATGATTATGGTAAAGAGTATGTTGATGAATACATCAAGCCCCATGGCTGTCGCTGTATGCCATGCGCTACTAAGGCTACCGTAAAGTAAGGCGCGTTAAAAACTCTTTATTGCCAGTTCCTCCGAGTATGGGGGACTCAGTGATACCTTGAACAGAAAAACCAAGGTCCTTTGCTTTTCCGATAACGGCATCCACCGCTTCGTTTCGTGCATGTTCGTCTTTCACAATACCTTGTTTGCCAAGATTTTCACGACCTACCTCGAACTGTGGTTTGATGAGCGCAACAATTTCCCCTTGCGGTAAAAGTAACTCTTTAATATGGGGAAGTATGTGTTCGAGAGAAATAAATGAAACATCAATGCCCGCAAGGCCAACTTGTTCAGAGAGTGTCACGGTACGTGCGTCGGTGCTTTCCATGACGACCACCCGATTTCTTCAATACGCGCGAGTGCTTGATCTGCTTTCTTCTGGCATGGGTTGTTTAGAATACAATTGGTCAGTGCATGAATCTCGACCCCTTCGCTTTGAAGGCGACTCATTGCCCACCTGCTTCGCCGTGCTTGAATCGCCATAATGAGATGAATGTGGCACCTTTGAATGAGCCACCCGCGCCACGTTGCTTCACTCGTAAGCCCCCGATGCCCATCGCTGACAAGGGCTTTTACCCGTTTGAGCACGTTAGGAGATACTGTTTCGAATGCATTGAGCCACTCCGTACAGACTTCTCTTCCTTGTGCATGGTACGGAGGAAGGATGACCGCATCTTCACCATCAACAGGGCGCACTAACATGAAGAACCACGTGTGCCACACTCCTTTACGGTACTTCACAATTGCATCAGCAATCATAATGAGTGGACCGCGAGGAATGGAGTGCCATGGTTGTTTCTCGTTAAATGCATCTCGTTCTTTGCGCAAGCGCGCAGAGCGGGCTGCAGCGACGGTGGTAGCCCTGCGCTCCTTCACGAGAGGAACACGTTCATGATCCAAGTAACTTCTTTACCGGCTCAAGCGTGGTGCGCCGAGCCTTTCTTCCACGCTTTTTAGGGCGCATTGTCCATGTTCTTTTACATCCTGCACACTGCCGTCTTTTCCCTCCGTGCTTAATGATTTCTGCTTCGCAGCAGGGAGATTTCACATGTTTTTTGGTCATACACGTGAAGTATGACCAAAAAGACTGACACGGAGGGTAAGCCTTTTTTGTTGTATTTAAGGATTGTTGCTTAGTTTATTCCTTTGCCTTAATGATTTCCTTCTTGACGTATGTTTCCATTTTCTTTACATTCTCGCGCATCTTTTGAGTGATGAACTCATCATCAACCGTTGTTTCTGTAGTGCGCGCCTTATCAAGTTTGTCGATGTCCGCCTTAATCATATTGAAGGCTTTTGCGGTGTCACTTTCGGCGACATCGATACGGAGGGCTGTTTTTTCGCGACGTGTTTTGTAGAACCAAAAACCCGCAGCGAGTGACCCAATGAGAATGGCAAATAAAAGGATAAGCACGGTGCCATAGCGGTTGCTAACGGTGATTTTGGGGGAGTCGATGACAAAGCTGAGTGCCCCGCGTGCATCCCTGTTCTGAATACTCACAACATACGTCCCATTTCTGAGGAGGTCGCTAAAGGTGTATTCCCAGTTGCCCTGCGTATCTACCTGGAGGGTTGTACTGGTGACGACCGATTCACCTGTTTTGAGGGTAAAAAGTATTTCCGTTGAGGGGAGCGCGGAGCCTTTTACCGTGAGGCCTTTTGGTTCGTCCGAGTAGAGTTTTTCAGTAACAAAGGTAAACGATGGTGCCGTGAGAGGGATGGTCTCATGCTCTATATTGTTCTCGATACTATTTCCTGCAAGGTCTACTGCTTTGATGGTGATATTATGTTTACCAGGGTTTGCCAGATGAAGCTGGTATTCTCCGGGGAAATTTTTCGCTGGTATTACAATCCCAGGCTCGTTATTAACGCGTATTTGGTATTCTTTCACCCCAGAAAGAGCATCGCTTGCCCTGAAAGAAAGGGTAGGGTTTGGCACATCACTCATCTCGCTTTCTCTCGAAGTAATTTCAAAAGGAAGCGGAGGTTGTGTGTCCACCGCTAGGCGGTAGTGTACCGTTGGGCCCCAGCCAATGTTGTTGCGGAATCGTACATGGAGGTACCAAATACCGTCTGAAAGGGCATTAAATGTTTTGTTGTCAAAAAGCCCCTCCGAGGATCCTTCAGGGATAGAGCTTGGCTGTCTGTTGAGAAGGGTTGCAACTCCTGAAATATCTGAAGGGAGTCCCCATTGCGCGGTGAACGTGTTAATGACATTGTACCATTCCGTACTGTTTGAATAGAGGGGGACGGTGAGTGCTGGTTTTGTAGGGAGTCCTGCTGCAGGTGTCGGCTCGCGTACTATTTGTGTGGGGGCAGGAACGATGACAGGGGCTGATGGTGCTGCGGGCGTCCCTGATCGTGGCGAAATGGTAAAGGTTGCGTCAGTTGTTTTAGAAAGAATGTTGGTCCCACTGCCATCTGAGGCGGTAACGGCGGCATCAACAATAGTGACCGGTGCAGTACCGCTTCCTTTTGAGGTGAAGGTGATTCGCAGCACCTGGATAGATGCGCCTGACATACCATAAGGGGTGCCACCAATGAACGAGATGACACCGTCTTCATTTGAAAAGGTTGGCTCCTCCAGCCAAAAATTGAACGTAGAGCCTGTTTTGTCGACCGAGGTCACCGTGAGGGTTTCTTTGGGGAAACGAATGGTTGCTTGCCCCGCATTGAGGCCGGTCCCTTCGCTATCAATCTTGAGATCGACGGTAATTTTTGCGCCAACGCCAAATTCACCAGACGAAGGAACAAGGAACAGAGAGGCAGCTTCTGCGGTGTGTGCAAAGAGTACTCCGAGAGCAAGCGTGATGCTGAATTTGGTAATGTGTGCTATGTTCATTTTTTTCTTATGGTTTTAATAAATATACTAAAGTCAGCAATATCGACTGTTCCGTCAGTGTTGAAGTCGATACGCTGGCGTCCTGTCGCACTCTTTGACCCCCAGAGGGAAAGGAAGATACTCCAATCTCTGATGTCGATCTTCCCATCGCCGCTGAGGTCTGCTTGCACAACCGCAAGGCGCGACACGGTGAATGTTCTTGATATAGAGAAGTCACTTTCTTCGTTAGTATTCAATGAAAGCTGCTTTGCTCTTACGGTATGAGCTCCAAACTCTAGGGTACCTGTTGGTAGCTCTAGCTTGTATGCCCCATTTGTTCCTGCACGTATCTCTTTAAATAGTATACCATCTAATTCAATGCGAAGGGTATAGTCGGGAGCCGCAAATCCTGCAACATACGCTATCTCTCCGCGTGTAACCTGGCTATTCGAGAGTGCAATCGTAGGAGGGATGAGGAGATTCTTTACGACAAAATCGTCAGATATTGTGTTGATAAAAAATAGCTTTGATTGCGATGCTCGCCCTGCAGTATCTTTTGCAATAACACCAAAACTGTGGAGCGCTTGAAGGACGCCGACAAATGAGATACTGAACGATCCATCATTGTTTGCAGTTTCTTCTTGCCCAATTATTTTTTCAGTATTGAGTTGTTTGTCGATGATAGATATTTTCCCTCCAGGAAACGCTCTACCAGAAAATCTAATGGTGGTAGGGCGTGTAGCGCCAGTGTCAGGCTGTGTAGCTCCGGCAGGGAGTGCTACAAAGGCAGCATCGATTGTGTGGTTTGCTTGCACGTTCGTAAAAATGTAGGGGGTTGAGGTTGCGACCGATACACTATCGACCGTTATGGATGAAACCGTATATCCAGCGTCAGGAGTGATGGTGTATGACTGATTGTTTCCTTGTGTGACAATAGTGACGCCTGAGGGGCTAATCGACCCATTCACGCCTGCTGTTGCGGTGATTGCAAAGCTTCCTGGTGGTGGGGGGATGAGGGAGAAGGTGACGTCAATCGTGTGGTTTGCTTGAATATTGGTAAAGGTATGAGAGGTTGAGGTGGCGATGGAGACACTGTCGACAACGAGAGTCTCGACAACATATCCTGAAGTGGGAGTGATGGCGTACGTCTGCGAATCCCCTTGAAGGAACACGGTTGCCCCAAGGGGGCTAATCGTGCCATTGACCCCTTCGGTTGAGGTGATGGTGTAGGTGGGAGTAACCTGAACAAAAGTCACTGCGATTGTGTGGTTGCTTTGTATATTGCCGAATGCGTACGAAGTTGATGTGGCGATAGATGAGCCGTCAATAATGAGGGTCGCTACATCGTAGCCGAGGCTGGGAGTAATGGTGTAGCTTTGCGAAGAACCTTGTGCGACATTGGTGACGCCAAGAGGGCTGATGGTGCCGCCTGAACCAGCAGATGAGGTAATGGTGAATGTCGAAAGAGAGGGCGTAAACGGACTCCCCGTCGGAATGACCCCCGTCGCAGCATAGTTACCATTAGAGTCCTTACTAAAAATCTTGTAATGATAGGCCGTACCATTAGTAAGACTACCGTCAACACAGGTAGCCGTAGGCGATGCAACCACGCACGCAACCGTAGCAGTACCGATGGTGTTACCAGCCACATACGTCGTCCCTTCTACGGGCACATCGGCGACTGCACTGCTTGCGCGACGCAAAACAACACTACTATGAAAATCTGAATCAGCAGGATTAGTCCAGTTCGTAGTTACCTGTGCGTTGCCTGCGCTACCGCTTGCGCTCGTAACGTTCGCAGGGGAAGCATTGTCGATGGTGAGTGCGTTCGTATTGGTGTCACTGCCCGTATGCGCAAATGATCCTGCCCATGAGGTCACGGGTGCCGTAATGGCGTAACTTCCACCCGGTACTCCTGGCATGGAGGTGTGTGCAAGGGGAGTCGCACGAATCTTGAATGTTGTCGCGGAGGTTCCTGCAGACATACCACTCACACTAATGATGTTTGAGCCAGTTGTAGGAGAAGTAGTAAACCCAAGCTCGGTGTTCGAGGTGCTGGTAATGGCGAGGCGACCCACACCACTGCTCGTAGAGAGGTTGACCGTGACCGAGGTTACGGTCTCAGTGCTTGTGTTGGTCTGCAGGGTAAACTGATTGACATCGGTCGCGCTTGCTCCTGGTGCAATGGTGGTGGCGACAGGGTCAGAGCCGGTGCCGAGGGTTGTGGTGGGGGTTGGGGAGGGGGCCGCAGAAACTTGTTGCGTAGATGCTATTGCCGTGAAGTTGCCGTTGGTATCGCGCGCGTAAATTCTAAGGTAGTAGGTGGTGCCGTTGGTCAGTCCTGTAAAAACTTGAGGGCTTGAGGAGCCGCTATATTTTACCCGCGCGGTGGCATCGCATGCGGTACCGTCTACTGAGGGGTCAGCGCCCTCGGTAGGCGCCTCGGTGATGCTTGATGTCTCGCAGTAAATGATAACCTTTTGGAAATCAGCATCGCCAGGGTTTGACCAGCTTACGGTTACTTGTGTGTCACCACCACTCGCTCCCGCACCCGTTGTACCCCCAGGCGAAAGGTTGTCGATGGTGACAGTGGTACCCGCAGTGTCTGAACCTGCCTGCGTGTTCGTTCCGGTCCATGAATTTATTTTTGCGGTTACTGAATAGGTAGACCCTGGAGGCACGGGCATATTTGCATGAGTCTTTGGAGTGACGCGAATTTTGTATTGTGTGGATCCTGTCGTCGCGGTGAGCCCCGATAGTGAAATAGAGGGAGTGTCGCTTCCCGGGTTTGCGGTGGACCCGTACACAACACTGCCTGCGTCGTTGGTGATCTCGACAAGGCTGAGACCTCCTGAGGTTCCCGTGGCGAGGCCGACAACAACAGCGGTGATGGGATCAGTGCCGCTACTTGTTACGAATGTAAATGAATCCGCCATTGTCGCAGAGCCGCTCGGCGCAAGAGATGAGTTGCCGGGGTCAGTGCCGTTGCCGAGGGTTGTGGTTGGGGGCGTATAGTCTATTTCGAGGGTCACATAGTCGACATCGACATCAGCGTTGTTCGCTGTTGCGATGATACCCATGGCAATACCAAAGTCGGCATCCTTTACCCATGCTGTTGTCAGTGTGTTACCCAAGGTGTCGGTCGCTCCACCTTTCGTAATGATGGTTGAAGTGGTTGTAGTGAGTGCCGTTGGCGTGGAGCAATTATTGGTGCCAACTTTTGCGCGAGAAATATCGAGCAGCTGACACAAGTCCATTGAGCCCGAGCCTACCCCTGATCTATAAAATGCATTGATGCGTGCGATAATGCCATTAATGGTGGAGCCGTCGGGGATAGTGCTAAAATCAAAACCCGTTGCTTTAAGTACAAATGTTTGGTCACCATTGTCGTAAGATGCTGCTGTTACATTTGCGGTTGCGGCGTCGTCAGAATAAATATTGGTCGGAGTTGTCCAGTCATTATCGAGCCAGGGAGATTCAGCCACCGTTGTTCCAAGGGTTGGGTACACTTGTCCCGTGGTTGCGGCAAGTACACTGTTTTGCGAGAACAAAAAAACTACCATTACTAAAAAAATGGTGGAGATTTTTGTGGTGGTACGCAAAACATCAAGCATAGTATTGTTAATTCATTATACCTTGTATTACCCGCGGTCAACAGTAAGGTTATCCACAAGTGAGTGAGAGAGCCAAGAAAGTACTCTTTTTGGCTCCGAGCGAACGCCGTGGATATTGTACCAAGTTATATCCACAAGTGAGTGAGAGAGCCAAGAAAGTACTCTTTTTGGCTCCGAGCCCAGTAGGTGATTGTGCTCAATCACGAACGCCGTGGATATTGTACCCAGTTATATCGTCAAGAGAGGAGCGTGTGTGGATGTACTCATTCACACAGCGTCCGAGTGCCGATGATATATAGTAATCTATATATCCACACAAAACAAAAAGAGGGCAGACGCCCTCTTTTTGTTTAATATTAAAGCTGAGCTTTTGAAGCTCCTTTGCCTTGTATGTACTCGCGTACCTTGTCGATGACTTCTTGGATTGGGTGCTGAGACTTTACGAAATAGTCGTTGGCACCAAGCTCGAGTGCACGTTTGATTTCCGAGTCTTCTCCGAGGTTAGATAGAATGACTACCGGGACGAGCTTCCATTCAAGGTGCTCCTTGATTTCCTTGAGTACATCAAAGCCGTTCTTCTTGGGAAGCAAAAGGTCGAGCAAAATAAGGTCAGGCTTTCTTTTTTCAAGCTCGGTAAATACTGCCTCTCCGTCCATGGCGACCGCAACCTCATATCCCTCTGAGATAAGATTGTCTTTGAGGGCTCGTACCAAGAACTCCTCATCTTCAACTACTAATATATGGCTCATATGTTTATTGTCTATCGTATTTCTACATTATACACGAGTGGCGCCCTCAGGCAAGGGTTCTTGTGGATAAGGGATGTGTACGTAAAATGTTGAACCCTTTCCTGTTTCGGAATCAAATGAGAGAAGCACCCCAATTTTTTTGGCGAGCATTGAAGCAATATGGAGGCCGAGTCCTGTCCCTCGCGTATTATAGGTCTTTGCGTTTGATGCTCGATAGAAGCGCTTAAAGATCTGCCCGTGTTCTTTTTTGGGAATCCCAATACCAGAGTCTCGGATAGCGATGGTAATCATTCTCGGTTCTTTTTTGAGGTCAATAGAGATATCTTTACCTGAAGGGGAATAGGTGATGGCGTTGGATACAAGACTTTCAAGAATATTCCCCAAGAGCTCCGGTGCGGTGGTGAGGATGATTTCAGTATCCGTTGGTTCAACGTGAAGCGTTATACTCTTTGCTTTTGCTGCGGGATTCATTGTGGTTTCGACGGCGTCAAAGATAGATCTTATCGACACCGCCTTTTGTTCAAAGGGTCCTGTGCTGCTCTCAATACGGAGAGCAGAAAGCATATCTTGAACGAGTGTGGTCATACGCTCGTTTATTTTGTAAATCTCATCAAGGTATTCCTTTTGCTCTTTGGTGAGCGGACCATGGAGTCCACGCATGAGTGTTTCAATGAGCCACTTGGTTCCAGAGAGTGGGGTGCGAAGCTGGTGCGAGGCGAGGGAGAGCAGATCGCGCTGTGCCTCCTCAAGTTCTTTTTCCTGGGTTATGTCGTGGAAGATTGCTATAACCCCAATAAGTTTTCCTTCAAGCATAACGGGGTTTACAGTGACAGTAACTGGGGTTTGTTTCCCACTCTTTTTATTAACATATTGCATCGCACTTGTTGTTATGGTAGCACTGGTTTTTAAAGCAACTGTTACCGCATGTTCCTCGTGGGAGACCGTGTTGCCATGTTCGTTTATAACGGCAATTACCTCAGTGGCTTTTTTACCCATCATTTCCACTGCACTTAATCCGAGAATCTGCTCTGCTGCACGATTCATTACCATGATATTACCTTCATTGTTAGTAGCGAGTATTCCTTCACCAATGCTTGCTAAAAGTGCTTCGTCTTTTGCTGTCTCCTTTTGAAGATTCACATTCATTCGTGCAAGCTCCTCCCTCTGCATTCGCAGGTCTTCTTCGATGATCTTACGCTTGGTGACATCTTGCACGGTGCCTATTGCATGGAGAAGCTTATGGTTTTCGTCAAACTCAAAATCAGCGCGTTCCCTTACCCATTTTATGGAATTGTTTACCAGAATACGATGTTCAATGTCGTAAGGCGTGCCATGAAGAGCATCCCCCCATTCTTGATTGACGCGCACACGGTCGTCGGGGTGAACTTTTGAAATAAAATAATCATAGTCAAGTGGTCGCCCGCGTCGTACTTCAAAGATGTGATATACCTCATCGGACCAGGTGAGCTGGTTGGTGCTGACATTAAGAACCCAGCTCCCCACATGAGCAATTTCCTGTGCTTTTTTTAGGTTTGCTTTTTCGATTTCAATTTCTTGTTTTGATGATTGCAGTTTTTTTTGAGCATCCCGAATAGAAGTGACCATTGAATTAAATACAGTCGCAAGGTAGCCAATTTCGTCCTTAGAACTTATTGTTATTTGTGCACTGAGGTCACCCTGCGCTACTTTCTTGGCAGCAAGGACCATGTTGTTGACATTCATAAGGGGTCGTCTCACAAAAAAGAACACTATCAAGACACCGATGATAAGGATGATGAGCCCGCCGACAATGATTGATCGTATAAGGGTGTACAAAGGAGCAAGAATTTCGTTTTTTTCTATCTCAACAATAAGGACGATTCCTTCGTTGCGAAAACACATTGAGGCGCCCAGTACGCGAACCCCCTTATGGTTATCGTACTCTTCGCTAATCTCTCTTCCGTGTTCTAAACATTCACGCACTGGCAGAGTATCTGATTTTTCGTATAGCCCCATGTCTTTCATCGAGCGCATAGGAGTAACCATAATGCGGTCGCTGTTGACAAGGTAAATATTTGAGGTGCGGTAGCTTTCCAGGAGTGCTTTGTTGGTCAATCGACCTGCTCGTTCGAGAGTCCCCGTGTATATACTCTCTCCAGAGCCAAGAATGTTCGCAATTTCAGTAGTGTTGGAAAGATAAATAAGGAGAACTGCATCAAGAGGAATACGCTCACCGTTTTTTTGTATGTCAAAGAGGCGTACCGTGGCATTCATAAGCGGTTGAGGGTTATCTTTTCCATTTATAACAATGGTACCAAAGAATACTTCGCCAAACTCTGAGTTTATCGTTGCTTCAAAGTCGTGTACCTTCTTGTGCTCTATTTCTTCGGCTTTTTCATTGTTGCCGATACGCGTGGGTTGTGTTGATGCTATGACAATACCATTGCGATCAAGAAGATCAACAAGAACAACCGTTTTGTCAAAAGGCATTTTCGATTCGGTAAGATATGCGGTGAAATCCTTTGTTGATTTAGTGTGTTCAGGGGACCCGTCAGGGGTTTTGAGTATTGTTTTTGTCAGGCCGACGATCTTTGCATCAGAGGTCCAGTCAAGAGCACGTACTTTAATGCTTCCTAAAAAAGCAAGGTAGGTGCTTTCACTCTGTTCGGCAATAATACGAAGGTTGTTGGTAGTTTGTTTTTTGAACGCATCATTAACAACATATTCAGCATAAAAAATAATTGAAAGTGCTGTCACAAATAAAAATGATCCCCAAAATGTAGTTGCTTTAGTGCGGAGTTTCATAAGGTGCGTTTGAGTATGCTATTAATTTTACACCTTTAAGAGGGGAATTGAAACAGTAAGAGGTGTGCATAACGTGAGGGGGGGGAACGAGAACTATTCTCTCGGATAGGGGACATGCACATAAAATGTTGTTCCGTTGTTTTCCTCAGACTCGAATGAGAGAAGTACGTCAATCTTTTTAGCGAGCATAGAAGCGATATAGAGGCTGAGGCCGGTGCCATGCGTGTCGAAGGCTTTAGCGTTTGACGTTCGGTAAAAACGCTCAAAGATACGGGATTGTTCATCTCGCGGAATGCCAATTCCTGAATCCTTAACGCTAAACACGAGTTCTTTCGGACTCTTTTCAGTACTGATTACTACCTCTCCTCCAGGGTTTGAGTAATTGATGGCGTTAAAGACGAGACATTCAAGGATATTGCGTAGCATAAGCGGGTCGGTCGTGATCTCGTCCCCTCGGTCGTCAGGGAGACGTAGGGTTATTTGCTTGCTTTTTATAACCCCGTTTAGTGATTCAAGCATAGTGTAAAAAATTGACGCTACAGAAACACGTTCCTTGTGTGCCTGGTCAACGTTGCCCTCTACGCGAAGCACTCCCATCATATCATTAACGAGGGATGTCATCCGTTCATTAATTTTATAAATTTCATTAAGGTATTCCTTTTGCTCTTCTGTAAGTGGTCCCTGTAAACCCTTTTGAAGTGTCTCGATAAGCCACTTGGTGCCTGAGAGATGGGTGCGGAGCTGGTGAGAGGCAAGCGATAAAAGATTCCTGCGCGTTTCTTCGAGTTCTTTGTCTGAGGTTGTGTCACGGAATATGATGACCACGCCGGTAACTTTTCCTCCAATGATTATGGGGCTTGCCGTAATTGACACGGGAATTCTCCCGCCACTTTTTTTAATAAAATATGCATCACTTTTGATTGACTCTGGACCGGTGGTGGTGATTGTCATAATACAGGCTCGTTTGTTACTGAATGGTTTGCGTTGTGATATGTTCTACCGTTTTGAAGTGTTTCAGTCACTTCATCCTTCTCGGGAGACGTCCCTGTTGTGGGACTTTTAAGGGTTGTCCATACAAGCACTCCTTCGGGGGTATGTAGTTCTATTGCCACAATATTGCAATACGAGCCTAAAACCTCGTCGGTAAGATCTTGAAATTTCTGCTTGGAACTTTCGGTATTCCATTCGGAGAATATCGTGGTATCGCCAATGTGGCGCTTTTGCTGCTGATCTATCAGACTAAAAATAGTCGTCGTTCTGTTGGTAATGAGAAAGTCTTTGATTATCTGTACAAAGATGAACGAGATGATTACTGCAGTGATAATGATGATATTGACGGTGATTGCCAATATCGCATCACTTGAAAAAGAGCCAAGAAAATGTGAGTGTGAGGATTTACGCGAGGTGTCGGCTGCCCCATGTTGAGAAGGTCGTGTTTTTTTAAAAAAGGTGACATATGATATACAACATAAAAGGTCGGTACCCCGAGAGCTTCTTCAAGTTTACACCTAATGCAGAGAAAGGGAAGTAAAACTGTGTATAACAAAAATGCCACATACATATAATATGTATGTGGCGTCACTTTTTTGACCCCTGCAGTATCGTGAGTTTTGGTTTCCCGACGATGTGGGCGACGCTCCCTCCCTTGTCGCATCTTATCAGAAAGTCGCGCAGAAGATTGCCCCCATGAGAAACCCCACGGAACACATAGTACCCACTATCAAGCCCTATACAAGTTCCCCGCGAAAAAGTTTGTTCCTGCCACTCGCGTGGTTCGTGGACATGGATACAACGTGTGCGAACAGGGGGATCAAAGATATATGTTATGTCTACTTGAAAGCCGCCACCAGCATGATGAGCACTTGGTGTGTCCATGATACCTCCTTTTGTCGAAGTGATGTAGTGAAAGAATACACCTCTTTGCAGAGTACCTTATTTTTTATAATCAGTACAGAGCGTGAAGGTATCTCTTGGTAAAAACTTTTATTGTTGGTATCATACATGAGCCAGTATGTGCTGGTCCTCTACAAGGATAGTTCTTTATGAAAACTTTACGTGCCTGTATGATGCTCGTGGCGGGG